>Ga0182024_10010486_pt1 | contig 18862 bp, 15 predicted proteins | sample P32metaG_FD_120480 | JGI IMG/M metagenome (GOLD analysis project Ga0182024, IMG submission 120480) | Permafrost microbial communities from Stordalen Mire, Sweden - P3-2 metaG (Illumina Assembly) | ecosystem: Environmental > Terrestrial > Soil > Wetlands > Permafrost | place: Sweden: Stordalen... | reverse complement strand
TCCAAACTTTCTTGGATTTTTTTGCGTCGCTGGCGGCTGTCGGATCGACGGCGGGTAGCGTGTCCTGCGCGCTTGACGCCGGTCGAGCGGTCGGCGCCGGCGTTGCGGCAGTCGCCGGCGGCGCTTGCGGCGATCCGGCGTTGGCGGCAGCGCTCGCCAGGCAGAGAAATGGCGCAAAAATAGCGATGGCCGTGGCGGCCGGAGCGACGAGTCTGATGGATCGCAAAATCGTTGGACGCTGCATGAGGCCTCCAGTCGCTCTAGCGAGAGGACTTTCAGCTGGTGGTTTTTAGTATAACGAGGCGCCAGACGCCTGGCGCGGTGGTCAGAACTGCGGTGCTCTATTCGCTACGAGCCGCCGTCCTTGGCGGCTAACTCCTGGCGGATGGCGGCCAGCGCTTCTTTGGGCGGCCCGATGCGGCGATAGTTGGAATAAAAAGTGCGTTCGTGCAGCGAAAAACTGGAGAAGAATTTTCTCCCGTCGAAATCGTATTGCGAAAAGGATGGAAACCACAGGCCCGGCGCAAACTCGTAGCGCTCCTGCATGAAGTGGCTGCCTTTATAGACTTTGGCGAGGAACAATCCGATGGAGATGTCATCCGTTACTTCGCCGGCCACGCGCGCCAACTGGCCAGATTCGTCGTCGATCCAGACGAAGCCGCGTACATGAGCGTAAATGCTGGTGGAGCGCGAGGTGGGCTTATACGTAGGATTTGGCATCATGCGGTATTTAGATAGCATGCGTTCGCCGCGCGGTTCGCGGCCCGTGAGGGTGAAGATGAAGGCATAACGAGTGGCATCGATGAGCTCGTCGCGGTCTTTGTGTTTTTTGGCGATTTTTTCGTACGCTTCATGCTGCGCCCGGCTGTCTGCGACGATCGAGGAGAGCGTACTAGCGAGCTTTTCAAGGGCCGCACGGTAGACGGCGGGGTCCGTCGGCTTGCCGTCTGGCCCGAGCGCGATGTGATCGTAACCCGTCCCGGCGGGGATGACGCGAGAGATCTTTACCTCCGGAGGCTGGATATCGGAAGTGCTATGTTTTAGTTCGACGCGCTCGACGCGCTCGAAAAGGTCGAGAGCCGCATCGTTTTTCTTCTGATTTTCGACAACGTGCGCAAGATCAGCATGGGGAGAGGCAGCGTCAGCGCGCAGTTCGGCAGTAGCGGCCTGCGCAGCTGGCGCGGCTTGGGGGATGGGCGAGCAAACGCTAAGGCCAATTATAATAGCTAGATACGGACGCATTTGCTTTCGTCTCTCCGCAAGGGCAGTGCTTGTTCGATTCGAAGCGCTGCGCAATTGTTGCATAGCCCGTCAGTACGCCTGATGGACGGGTCTCGGGGTAGGCGAGCGATGGTTCCCGCCTTCACAATAATGCGATGCGGATGTCCGCCAAAGCAGGAATGCATCGAGAGGAATGCGCTGGGGGGCACCATCCATTCCGTGCTAGCCACAATCGGAGCCATTAACTAGAATATAGCGTCCAGCGACTTCCGGCTAAGCCCTGACGCTGAAAGACATTGCGTCAACCGTGCGTCTAAACTATTGCAAGAATGTCAGGAACGAAGTGCGGGTCAGCTTCGTCTTTACCTGCAGACGCTCGGGTGGACGGAGGTAGTTCTTTACGTCGACTGAATGAGATCGCGTCTGTACCTCGGGACTGCTGTTGAACTGGAGGATGGATTGGGTGTAGCTCCCATAGATGGCTTGTCCGGGGCGCCGCCGCTAACGGCGGCGGGGTCTGTCGCGTTGTCGCGAAGGGCCCGGTTCCGCGCCGGAACGGTCACCGTAATCGAGACGTTCATGCTGGCGCTGGAATCGCTGCGCGCGCACAAGTTGCGGAGCTTTTTGACGTTGCTGGGAGTGATACTGGCGGTGACTACGCTCGTGACGGTGATGAGTGTGGTGAGCGGTATGAACGCATACGTGGCGGACCGCATCGCTAACCTGGGCGCGAATGTGTTTCTCGTGGATCGCTTTGGAATCATCACTAGCCAGGATGAATTTGTGAAAGCGCAAAAGCGTCCGCTGATCGAGATGGATGATTATGAGCGGTTGCGCGCTTCCATGCGGACCGCTAGCGCGGTGGCTGCGGAAGACGATCGCAACGTGCAGGTGCGCTCTGGCAACACCAAGATGGATAACACCGATGTGATGGGCGTGACCTACAATTTTGCCGATGTGCGCAACATCAACGTGGCGCAGGGCCGGTTTCTAACGCAAGCGGATGATGAGCACCACTCGGAAGTGGTGTTTCTAGGCTCGGACGTGGCAGCGAAGTTTTTCCCCAACGTGGACCCGATCGGGAAGACGGTCCGGGCGGAGACCCACACTTATCAAGTCATTGGCGTTGCCGAAGCCATTGGCAGCGCCTTCGGGCAGTCGCAAGACAATTACCTGATGATGCCGATCGGCACTTACGACAAGGAATGGCACCGGCAGCGCGACTGGATTACGATTTTTGTGCAAGCGCCCTCGGCGGAAATGATGCCGGCGACGGAAGACGAAGCGCGCATGTTTATGCGCGCATGGCGCCACCTGCCATACGACGCCAAGGATAATTTCGCGATTTTGGGCTCCGATTCGATTATGAAATTGTGGCACGACTTGACGGGAAATCTGGCGATGGTTGCGGTGATGCTCGTCAGCGTGTTTCTGGTGGTCGGCGGAATCGTGATCATGAACATCATGCTGGCCAGCGTAACGGAAAGAACTCGCGAGATCGGCATTCGGCGCTCGCTCGGCGCGCGGAAGAAACACATTCTGCTGCAATTTATGACGGAGTCCGCGGTACTGGCAACGGTGGGCGGAATTCTGGGCGTGCTGCTGGCGTACGGAGTGGTGTCGCTCGGGCACGCGACGACGTCCATTCCCATGGAAATGCCGCTTGGCGCGGTAATCGTGTCACTAGCGGTGTCTACCGGCGTGGGGCTTTTCTTCGGAATTTATCCGGCGATGAAAGCGGCAAAACTTGATCCTATTGAGGCGTTGCGCGCGGACGGTTAAGGAGCACCTATGGCACAGGCTTACGGCGAAAATCTAAAGCAAGCACTCGATACGCTACGCACCCACAAGATGCGCAGCGGCCTCACGGTGTTTGGCGTGGTGCTGGGTGTCAGCGTGATCATGCTGGTGGCCGGGCTGATCAACGGATTCGATCAAACGATTCAAGAGCAGATCAAGCAGTTCGGTTCCGATACCGCGTTTATTTCCAAATGGGATCAAGGCCGGCACGGCGATGCGCCGCTTGAAGAACGGCAACGCAAACCGCTCACGCTCGAAGATGAGCGCGCCCTTCTCGATGGCTGCACGGCGGTGAAAAATGTCACCGCTTTCCTGCAAACCGACTGGATGCACCCGCACAGCGTGCGTACCAAAGCCGGAGAAGTGACGGCCGTCGATTATCGCGGAGTGCAGCCGAATTTCGGCCAGGTGTACGCGAATGCCGCGACCCTCGAAGGGCGCTTTATCGGCGAAGGCGACGACCTGCACAAGGAAAAAGTTGTACTGCTCGGAGAAAATGTCGCGCCGGTACTTTTTCCGGAAGGCCATCCGGTCGGCAAAGACGTGACCATCGATGGCGGCGACTTTCAGGTGATTGGCGTGGTAGAGAAGCCCAAAGGTGGCTTCGGCATGGGCGACGAAGATCGCCGCGTGCTCATTCCGTACTCTACCTTCCGCAAAATTTATCCAGATGCGGACGAAGTGAGCATGCGCGCCCAAGCTCTGCCCGGCCAGTTGAATGAAATGGTGGATCAAATCCGGGAAGTGCTCGAGCGCCGCCGCGGCGTGGCCTACGGGGGCAAAGACAATTTTTCGATCGGCACTGCGGAAGAGCAAGTGGGCGAGTTCCACAAAATCATGCTGATGGTCTACGTCGCGACGATTGTGCTCAGTTCCATCGGGCTGCTGATCGGTGGAGTCGGCGTAATGAACATCATGCTGGTGAGCGTGACGGAACGTACGCGCGAAATAGGGTTGCGCAAAGCGATCGGCGCACGCAATGGCGACATCACTTGGCAGTTTCTGCTGGAGGCTATGACGCTGACCGGAGCCGGCGGCGTGCTCGCGCTCGTCCTGGTAAATGGATTGGTGCTGCTGATCCGCTTGACACTCGACTGGCACGGCGTGGTTCCACTTTGGGCGATCGCCGCGGGATTAATCGTCAGCGTGAGTATCGGACTAATTTTCGGTGTGTGGCCGGCCACCAAAGCGGCGAAGCTCGACCCGGTGGACGCGCTGCGTTACGAATGACCCGCGATGGTTGTGCCTGCGGGAACCGGCAGAAGCGCGCTATTGCACCGTGGCGCCCGCCACGGGCTGCGCCACGGCGGTCGTTGCAACGGCCGCCGTGGTGCTCGGCCAAACCACCTCGAGGGAAGTTTCCCGTTTCACCAAGAGTTTGGAGCGCTTTAAGACGTGCACGCCCAGAAAGTTTGAAGTTTCGGGGCGAATTTGCGTGGTGTTTTTCTTTTCGAGCAGCAAAGTGGCGTCCGGCCGGGTAAGCACCACACGAAAAGTGTGTTCTCCCAGTGCGATTGGGCATTCGAATCGCAGCGTGTCGCCGAGATGCGCCGCTTCTAAGGGTGTCGAGAGCAGCTGTTCGTCGTCCGCGTAAATAGAGAGCGTTTCATCGATGACCGTGGAGACTACGTCTACGTGCAGGGAGGCTTTCGCAGCCGGGGCAGCCGATGCCGTTGTCTTGATAGCCCCCGCCCCATCCGCGCTCCGAATTTCAGCTACTGGGGTCGCGGCGGTCGTGGACCCTGTAGAATTCGAATCGAGTGCATGCTTACGCTTGGGCTTGCTGGCCCGTACCGCGTGTTGCTCATATGCCGGCGACACTTGCGTCGAGCCTGCCTGGCCGTCGAACATCGCGCGCAGATGATTCCCGGAATTTACGTCAACAGCGTTCGCCGCGACGCCCGTGGAGCTTTCCGGCTTTAACCTATCGGAGACTTCGTCGAAAGGCTCACCGTTCGGGCCGCTGATGTTAATGAGGGCCCCGCTCGCAGGCGCGCTGGAATTTGCGTTGGCATCGCTCGAGGTACCCGGCCGCACGCCGGGAGCGAATGCCGGAGCAAGTTGGTTCTTCGGGGCGTCCGCTCCTCCCACACTCGAATAATGGTGCATTATGGCCCGCATGCCACTGCCGCCGACGAGCAAAGCTGCGAATGCGCCCGCAGCCAGCCCGGCCATGCGCAGATCGCCCTTTGCGAGCGGACGATGCCACCAAGAGGGATTCGGTAGACGTACATCGATCGGCTTGCTTCGCGCGAAGGGATAAAGCGACGCGCCGAGCGATTCCGCAGTGGCGTAGCGGCTGGCCGGGTTTTTGGCCAGGCACCGCATCACGATGTGGTCGAACGCGGGTGGCAACTCCGGATTGTGGTGCGAAGGCGGCGGTGGTTCCGAAGAGACGATTTGCGCGCACACGGCACCCACCGAGGTTCCGTCAAAGGGACGCACCCCGGTGGTCATCTGATACAGAATAATGCCCAAAGAGAAGAGGTCGGACCGGTTGTCTTGCTTATTGCCGAGGATTTGCTCCGGAGAAAGATAGGCGGGGGTGCCCAGCACGGTGCCGGAGCCCGAGACCTGCGTGGCAAAGCGCGCAATTCCGAAATCGCCTAGCTTCACCTGGCCATCTTTTGTGATGAGCACGTTAGCCGGCTTGACGTCCCCGTGAATAATCTGGCTGTGATGAGCCAGGGACAGCGCGGAGGCGAGGTCGGCGACCCAAATAGCAGAGCGCTCAAGGGGCAACCGTCCGGAAATGAGTGTGGCTTCAAGGGTTTTTCCCTCAATATGCTCCATCACTAAATAGGGCAAGCCATCTTCGTTCATTCCCACGTCGTATAAGCCAACGATGTAAGGGTGGGACAGCCGGCCGAAGATCTGTGCTTCGCGCAAGAACTGTTTCTGCAGGTCGCCGCTCAAGCCATGCAGGAAGGTTTTGATCGCAACGGTGCGGCCAATGACGGTATCGCGAGCCAAATCAACGCGGCTCGTGGCGCCGGTTCCGATGGTTTTGATAATCTCGTAGCGATTCCGCGGATCTGTCATGAGTTTGCTGCTCCCAGCCTGCCCCTCGCCGAACGTATGCCCAGCTTGCTAGTTAAAATTGCGCGACACCATCACCCATTGGACCCAAATCGGAAAAACCCCGGTACCTAACCATAGAGCTAAGGTAAATCCCGTATTTACACTTAGTAAGCCCCAAATTCACCGAGTCGCCAGCATCTCAGGCAGACCGTAGCAGCCGCGTCGCCCGGCTGCGCAGCGTTACGGCAACTGGGGCAGCCTGTATTGCGGCGGTTTTACGGCGCGCAAAAGGGTAGAGCAAATTTGCCAGTTCGTCGGCGTCGGCGAGTCGCGCCGCTGGATCCTTCGCGAGGCACGCGGCGAGGACCTCGTCGAGCGTCGTGGGCAAGGACGAATTGAATTGTGATGGCGGAAGCGGTGTGGTCGACAATATCTTCCCGCAGATTGCTTGGAGCGAATCCCCGTCAAACGGACGGCGACCCGTGACCATTTCGTAGAGCACCACGCCCAAAGAGAACAGATCGGAGCGCGCATCTTGCGCCTTACCAATGATTTGCTCCGGGCACCAGTAAGCGGGGGTGCCAAGCAGTGGACTATCCACGGAGTCGCGGCTCGCCAGCCGAGCCATGCCGAAATCCGTCAGCTTTACGCGGCCTTCGGCGGTCGTGAGAATGTTGGCGGGCTTCACGTCGCCATGAATGATGCCTTTGCGGTGCGCAACGCCAAGCGCGGTAGCCATCTCCGCGGCCCACGCGCAGGCCTTAGGCAGCGGCAGGGGGCCTTTGGTCAAAATCTGGTCGAGCGCCTGGCCCTCTAGATACTCCATAACGAGGTAGGGGGTCTGGCTGGACTCTTCGATTCCCATATCATGCAGAGTAATGATGGCGGGGTGCGATAGCTGCCCCACGACGCGGGCTTCCTGCAGAAACAGTTGCTGCGCCTCACCGCGAACCTGGGGGGCGAGTAGTTTAATGGCGACGGTGCGGCCGATGAGCGGGTCGAACCCGCGCACCACTTTGCTTTTGGCACCGGTGCCAATAATATCCAGAACCTGATAACGACCCACTTGCACGGGGGACCTCTCGGTCAAAACGCGTTGCACGCGTCCATGGGAAAGCCTAGTCGGAGGCTTTGCCGATGCAAATGAAGCGAAGGTTTGCGGGAGGTAGTACTTCCGTACCAGGAGAATGAACGGGCTATCCGAACAGGCCGCTCAATGCGCTGGCATCGGCGCGGATGGCGCATCGATGGTCTTGGCAAACTGCGCGAGAACCGGCGCGGCGTTCATGCGACTCGGGAAATCACGCACGAAATTTTGCATTTCGCGCTGCCAATGCCGGTGAAAACCAAAATTGTTCATTTCGTTCAGCGCTTGCGTGGCCGTCCAGTGTTCGAACGTCATCCGGTAAGAAGCGATGAACACTCCCGTGCGGTCTTCGCCATACTGGCAATGTACGAAAACCTTCTCTTGCGGATGGTCGCGGAAAATCGCAAGGAAGGTCACCACTTGATCGTTGGTGGGAGCGGAAAACCCCCCAATGGGGATGGCCATGAAACGCAAACCTTGTGCTTCGACGGCCTTGCGCTCGGCTTCCGTCGAGCTGTCGCTCTCGCGGCGTAAGTCCACCACCGTAGTGACGCCTAATTTCTTAAGTTCGCCAAAAGCCGGAGGAGATGGTTGCGCGCCGCGATAAAGATGATCGTTAATTTTTCCCGCATTGGGAATACCCGCGATTTGAATTCGTTCACCGTACGCGGACTGCATCACCGGCGTAGAGGCCTGCTGTGCGGTGAATCGTGGCGCGAATATCGACAGAAAAACGAGTAGAAGGAACGAACCGCGGCTAGAAATGGTTCTCACGTCCGATTAGATGCTGTTTATTTCTTACGAGTCGCAAAGCCACGAGGTTGCGAATCGCCGCAAGTCCTTATTTTGCAAGGGCACCACTACAAATAGACGTGTATGGAAATTTATCGACAACATTTAGCGTTTTTCCCTTGACAGGAAATTTACATCCGTTGATACTTCGATTCCAGATTCGGGGGACGTGGAAGCGCCAGAGCGGACCGAATCAAAGGAAGAGCAGTTCTTGGTCCGCGCGACGGATGCTCCACGGGACCGGCCGGGCATTAAGCGAAAAAATCGAGCGCGCACCACCAGCAACGCGCCCGCGTCTTAGCGCGAAGCTTGCCGTTAGGTTGTGTGATTTGTTCTTCACCAACCAGGGGCAGAGCATTGGCGTTTTTTTCGTTTCGCGACCCGCCGGCATCCCCTGCAACCTGTAAAAATTCTGCGCCGCGCGCTCTCTACCTCGACAGCGGAGGTAGCGGGCTAGCGTCGTCAATTCAGGTGCTAGCGACTTTTTTGAGCGTATCTGCTCAACGGGACCCCATGCAGCGAGCTCTGCAAAGTAGAATGCGGAGCGGTAAAATAATTAAGGATGGGATTTTTCTCGAGGGGGAAATCCCGCAGCAGTAGGAGGAGCAAAATGGCGACGGTGAAGCAAGCATTGAACGGCAGGTCATTGGAGACGAGCGCAATCCGGGAAGCGGCAGGAGCGGTTCGGAAAGGACTTCCGTTCCGGCGCTACTTCACTGACGGACAGATGTCGCCGTTTGACGCGGTGGAATGGGAAAAGCGGCCGGCGATCATTGGGAATGAAAAAGGCGTGACCATTTTCCGCCAGGACGATGTCGAAGTACCGAAGAACTGGTCGCAAACCGCCACCAACATCGTGGCCAGCAAGTATTTCCACGGCAAGCCGGGCAGCCCCGAACGCGAGGGATCGGTGCGCCAGCTCATCGCGCGCGTGGTGAACACCGTGGTGCGCTGGGGCGAAGAGGGCGGCTATTTCGCCGACCAAGCTTCGCGCGACGCTTTCCGCGACGAATTGACGCACTTGCTCGTCGAGCAAAAAATGGCTTTCAACTCGCCGGTATGGTTCAACGTGGGCGTGCAAGCCAAGCCCCAGTGCTCCGCCTGCTTTATCAATTCGGTGAGCGACAGCATGGAATCGATCATGGGGCTCACGCGTACCGAAGGCATGCTCTTTAAGTGGGGCTCCGGCACGGGCACGAATTTCTCGACGTTGCGCGGGAGCAAAGAAACATTATCCGGCGGCGGAATCGCCAGCGGCCCGGTCAGTTTCATGAAGGGCTTCGATGCTTTTGCCGGTGTCATCAAGAGCGGCGGAAAGACGCGCCGGGCCGCCAAGATGGTAATCCTGAATATCGATCATCCGGATATCGTGGAATTTATTGAATGCAAAGTGAAGGAAGAGAAGAAAGCGCACGTACTGATCGCCAATGGCTACGATTCGGCGATCGACGGCGACGCCTATAGCTCGATCTTCTTCCAGAATGCCAATCACTCCGTGCGCGTGACGGATGACTTCATGCGCGCCGTCGAACAAGACAAGGATTGGTGGACAAAAACCGTTCTTGACGGACAGCCCAACGAAAAACTGCGCGCTCGCGACTTGATGTACCAGATAGCCAACTCCACCTGGCATTGCGGCGATCCCGGCATGCAGTACGACACCACCATCAACAATTGGCACACTTCAAAGAACACTGCGCGCATTAATGCCAGCAATCCTTGTTCGGAATATATGTTCCTGGACGATACGGCTTGCAACCTGGCGTCGCTGAACTTGATGAAGTTTGTGAATCGTAGCGGAGACTTTGACGTTCCAGCGTTCAAGAGCGCGGTAGACGTGACCATCACGGCGCAAGAAATTCTGGTGGACTGCGCCAGCTACCCGACGCCGAAAATTGCGGAGAATTCGCACGAATTTCGCCCGCTGGGGCTCGGTTACGCTAACCTCGGCGCGCTGCTCATGTCCATGGCGCTGCCTTACGATTCAGACGAAGGCCGCGACATGGCCGGCGCCATCACCGCGCTGATGTGCGGAGAGGCGTACGCGCAATCTGCGCGCATCGCAGAACGTATGGGGCCCTTCCCGGGCTACGCCGTGAATCGCGAGCCTATGCTCGAGGTCATTCGCATGCACCGCGATGCGGTGCGCGGCATCAAGCCGGAGCACGTGCAATCTGAATTGTTCCTGGCCGCGCAAGGCTCGTGGGATGAAGCGCTAGCGCTTGGAGAAGAGCACGGCTACAAGAATTCGCAAGTAACGGTTCTCGCGCCCACCGGCACCATCGGCTTCATGATGGATTGCGACACCACCGGCATCGAGCCGGACCTGGCTTGTGTGAAGTACAAAAAGCTCGTCGGCGGCGGCGTCATCAAAATCGTCAACAACACCGTGCCGCAAGCGCTGATGAAGCTGGGCTATACGCCGGAACAGGCCAGCGAAATCGTTTCCTACATCGATAAAAACGGACAGGTGGAAGGCGCTCCGCACTTCAATCCAGAACATCTTGCGGTGTTTGATTGCTCGCTGGCTCCTGCCGGCGGCGGTCGTTCCATCGCGTGGACTGGGCACGTCAAAATGATGGCGGCGGCGCAACCGTTTCTCTCCGGCGCGATCAGCAAGACCATTAACATGCCAGAAGAATCCACGATTGAAGACATCAGCAATGCGTACGTGGAGTCCTGGAAACTGGGGCTGAAAGCCGTGGCCATTTATCGCGACAATTCGAAGCGTTCACAGCCGCTCAACGCCGGCGGAAAGAAAGAAGAAAAGAGCGAAGAGAAACTTCCGGAAGCTTCCGCGATCCAGCTGCCCTTTGAACCGGTGCAACACGAGTTATTTGCCCGTGCGCAACGCGAAAAAATGCCGGTGGAACGCGCTTCGATCACCCACAAGTTCAGCGTCGGCGGTCACGAAGGCTACGTTACGGTCGGCATGTACGAAGACGGTCGCCCGGGCGAAGTGTTCATCAAAATGTCCAAGGAAGGTTCCACGCTCTCGGGCGTGATGGACGGGCTGGCACTCACGCTGTCCATGGGTTTGCAGTACGGCGTCCCGCTGAAGGTGCTGGTGGACAAGCTGGTGAACACGCGCTTTGAACCGAGCGGCATCACCGCTAATCCAAACATCCGCTTCGTATCCTCGGTGCTCGATTATCTGGCGCGCTGGCTGGGCGGGCGCTTTATCTCCGCGGACTATTTGAAATTGAATAGCGCGGCTCCGGTCGAAACGGGTGTCGTGGGCACGGCGGTGGCTCCTCGAGCGCTCGCTCCCGCCATCCTGGCCATGAGTTCCGCGGCGCGGCGTGCGGAAGCCTCGCCCGCGAATTCACCGAGCAATGCCCACGAAGGCGCGCCAACCTGCAGTGAGTGCGGCATGCTGATGGTACCCAATGGCGCTTGCTACAAATGCGAAAACTGCGGCAGCACCAGCGGCTGCAGCTAGAAGGTGACCGTTCGAAGCAATTCTGTTTTAGCGGTTGGCATTCAACGCGAAAGGTGGCGATGAGCGGACTTTCTTCGGGGTCAGGACTGGCGCCGCAGCTGGAAACGGCGCCAGCGAAAGCGCGGGGGTTTTTGCATATTCAACGTCACGGCAGTGGACCTCACGCCGTCTACGTCATCACCTATCATCGACTGGAGTCAGAAGGTGCTCGCCCGAAGCCGGCGCTTGCAGAAGGCGCGCACTCGCTGATCGAATTACTCGAACGCATCGGCGTTGATTTCCGGATCAGCGAAGTTCGTGGCGCGCTTGAAGATGTCTTGCGGCTGGGTTCCGCCAACATCCCCGATTTGTGGCTCAGCGACGAAGAAATGATTGAAAAAGGTTTAGTCGAGCACGGCTAACAGCAATTGCCTAACGCGGGCGCGGCCGCAGCGGAGGCCGCCCGGTCAAAGCGCGTGGCCGCATCCGAAAACGCGGCCCAAGTGGTGGCGGCACATTACGAAGAAAGTCTCCGCAACATGGGCACCGTCCGTCGTTGCCGATCGGGCTGGTCGCATCGGCGCGCAACCAGTGGCCTCGCGCCTCGCATAGCGCATTGATGCACTGCACGGTAAAACCCGGCAAATATTGCATCGGCGAAGCCTCCTGCTGGCGCCAAACTTCGCGGCTGCCAGCTCATGGGCGAAATACAAAGCTCCCCTGGGCGGCCGGAAGAACGAACGCAGGCGCGATTCTGCCGTGTGCCATCTATGCCGTCAAGAGAAAACACCACAAGATGTAGTGCGGCGGTTGCAAAACTGTGGATTTCTCCCCGCTCTTTTCCAAAAATGCAGCTTAATTATTGCGAAGCTGGCGAGAGCGCGCCACAAATGCCACCGCGAGGAGCGCCACAGTAAGTGCCACGTACATCCCGGCATAGCGCAGCGTTCGAGCGCCGTTTGCCGCGCCCGTAAAGTCGAAACCGCGCGTGTGATTTATCGGTCCGATGTACCACCAGGCCGTCAAGATCGCTTCAAAGGCCTTGCCGGTACCGGACACTGCGCCCAAAGCCAAAGCCAGCGACGGGAGAAAAAATACCCCGGCGAGAAACCCCAGCAATCCAGCGGTATCTCCGCCGTGCAACAAGCGCACCGCGATGCCCGCCCCGCTTAGCGCGGCGATGGCAACTCCCGCTAGATAGCAGGCGGGCACTTGTCGGTCGAGAATTCCCGAACAGGAAAACAGCAAGCCGCGCGTGCCGCAGCGCGATTCGCGCGAACCCATCGCCGACCACAGCAACACGCACCATAGCCACGCCGTGCCGAGCAACGGGCCGCGCGCTGCTCCCCATGGCGTTAGGAACTGCGCCACCAGCAAACCCAGCGCGACCGCGTACCACCACCAGCGTCGGCCTTGTACCGCGAGTCCGAACTCCGCGATCAATAATCGGCCAAAGCCTTTCCGCCGCGCGGCGCCTGCGAGGGCCGTCAAATGCGGCTCTCGCGGTTGCGCAGCGGTCAGAGAAGGTTCCTTTGAACCAGTCCCGAAGACGGCCTCGTCCGCCGGCGTGATCGGAAGAGCGGCGCTACTGTTCATCACTGCGTTTTGCGCAACAAGTTTTGGCCTGCGCAACCAAAACCGCGGTGCCTTTGCCGGATCAAACCGATCAAAAAATACCGCTGCGAGCAGCGCTATGGCAAATGCCGCCGCGAACCACGCCACGCGTAGTCCAATCATTTCCGAGGTCCACGCAACGCCATGCCACCGCAAGGTATCGATCACCGCAGGGTGACCGGGCGCAATGCCGAGAGCAAAACCGCCCTGGTATCCGGGAATGATTTTCGCTGCGGCGGCTTCCATACTTTTTGCCACGGTCAAAAATCCCATGGGATCGAGCCGAGGATTTCCCGAAATTTCGGCGAGCCCCAGCCCGCCCATGCTCCACACAAAAAACCACAAAACATTTCCCACGCCGCCATTGAGCAGCGGCAGCATTTCAAACAACACGGCCAGCGCCGCGGTTAGCGCCATCGTGGGAAACGCCACCAGCACAAAAGGCGCTAGCAACGCGACGCTGTCAAAGTGCGCCTCTTCTGACGTAAACCCCTGCATCAGGAGCGCGCACACTGCGAGCACCGCGACCACGGATGTCAAGACACACAAATTGCTTAAGAATTTTCCTAGCGCATACACCGGTCTCGATAGCGGAGTAGCCGCTAGAATCTGGCCCACGCCGGTTTGCCGGTCCCGGTCGACGGAGCCCTTCACGATGTAAAACCCAACGAGCGAAACAAACGCCGTGGTGACCAGCGCCACCAGCGCCCCGATCCACGCCGAGGTGTACACGCCGCGGTAATCACCCATGCGGATGGAAATTCGCCCGGTGGCTGCGCCGTAGCCGAGAAACAACGCAAAAAGCATGGTTAGAAAAAAACTGTAGCGCCGCACACGTTCGAGAAAGTCCGCGCGGGCTAGCGCGTAAATCACGCTCGTGAAGTTCATGCGACGGGTCCGCCAGAAACCGGCGTGCCCGTTCCGCTGTGCCGCGGCTCTTGACCCGCGTGCGATTTCAGGTGGGAAGTCGCTAACACATCGGGCGGCGGCGGCGGACGAAAAATTTCCGGCGCGGCATCGCGATTGCGCTGCCTGCTGAGCGCGTCAAGATACGCGTCCTCTAGAGTAGGTTCGAGCGGGCGTGCCAATGGCGTCGGCGCCGAATTGCTCACCACTCGCGCATGCACACCATCGCTGCGATGCGCGGTGCTGCTGACCAAATGATCGCGCCGCAATTTCGGCAACTCGCTGCTGCTTACCACGACTTCCCATACGCAACCCGCCAACCGCCCGAGCAACGCCTCGGGAGCGTCATGTGCCAGCAACTCGCCCTGCCCAAGAATCGCGATGCTGCTGGCTACCGCCTCAATATCGGAAACAATGTGCGTGGACAGAATAACGATCCGCTCGCCGGACAATTCCGAAAGTAAATTGCGAAAGCGCATCCGCTCTTCCGGATCGAGGCCCGCTGTCGGCTCGTCGACAATCAAGAGTAGCGGGTCGTTCAAGAGCGCTTGCGCGATGCCCACGCGCTGCCGCATGCCTCCGGAATATCCGCCGAGCGGTCGTTTCGCGGCCGCCGCGAGGTTCACCAGATCGAGCAATTCCGCTATGCGCTTACGCGCCGCGGCGGCCGCAATGCCTTTCACCGCCGCCAGGTATTCCAGAAATTCGATGGCGTTCAAGTTTGGATACACGCCGAAATCTTGCGGCAAATAGCCAAGCGCTTCGCGCAACGGTTCCGGTTTATCAGCGATGTTCTCCCCATTCCACAACACGCGACCGGAAGTGGGTTGCGTAATGGTCGCCAGGATGCGCATCAGCGTGGATTTGCCCGCTCCGTTTGGCCCCAGCAGCCCCACCACCCCGGCTTCGAGCGAAAGATTTACGCCGCGCAGCGCGTGCGTGCCCCCGCGATAGTTCTTGCACAAGGCTTGTACTTGTAGTCGCATGCCATCCGTTCCGTCACGCGAGAGGCGTTTGCTCTTGAATGAAGTACGAGTGGCGACAGCAAAAAGTTTGGAGGAAATTGCGGGTTGCGGTGTTTCTCTCTCCGGAGGCCTTGCGAGGGGAAGCTTACCGTTGGGGGGTTGTTCCCGGCGGCTCGGCGGGCGCTCGTGCCGCGGCCCCTTTTTTGCGGCTAGCCGCTTCTTCGGCCGCCGCCAACTCTGCTTTCAATCGCGCGACGCGATCCTGTCTGTCGTTGATGGTTTGCTCGAGTTCCGCGAGGTTCGCCTGCCCCGCCGTATCCCGCTGATAGTCGGGGTTTGCATAAAAGGAATCTTGCGCCAAGGCCAGCTCACGTTGTGCCAGCGTTACATCGTCCTCCGCTGTGGCCAACGCTTTCTTCATCCGCGCGATTTTCGCGTCGTCCGTGCTCGTGAGGGGATCGTCCGCCGGCGACTTGTCCGCCTGTCTGTCCGCAGCTTCCGCGGCAGCCACCGCTTCAGGACTCGGCGGCTCCGTTTCAAGCCGCGGCGTGGGAACCGTCAGCCCTTCCGCTCCAGGCTTCACGTTCTTGTTGTCCAGATCGTCGTCCGTAATGACTTTGCTGGACGGACCGGCATTTTTCTTTTGTTCGCGCGCGCGCTTGGCAGCGTCGGCAATGGATTGTGCGGAAGAATCCTGCGGCGCGGTCTGCGCAGCAACCCCACAAGCGGCAATCCCGCACGCCGCCCCCAATGACATGATTCGCAAAAGTCTGTACGACATAGTTCGGCCCTCGCAGGAGCATAAAGCCAGCGGTTCCGGCTGAGGTAAACACGAGGATACTCCCGCAAGCTGCGCTGAGCAATTCGCTGCTGCCTCGGAGGCAGCCAATACGTCAATAGACCCTCGAAATCGTGCTCTCCGCAAACTTCGAGAGGCGAGGCAACGCAACGCCTCCCGCTAGCTTGCGTGGTCCATGGCAACTCACACAAAATAGCTCGGTTGCCTTCTGGGAGAACTTGCTGATGCGCAGTTCGTGCTTAATCGCCTTTGCGGCCCTCGCTTTAACCGTCTGTGCAAACTCGCTCTTTGCGCAAGAGCAGGGCAATTCCCTGCCCGACGCCCCCAGGCCCCAAGCGGACGCCGCCACGCCGCGCGCCGCATACTCTAAGCCTGCGGCCCTAACTCATCGCTTCTGGGATAAAGAAAACGACTGGCTCTTTGCCGGTGTCGCCGTTTCGCGCGGCCTTGATTATTCTTCCACCCTCAATTTTCGCCGCCGCGGCCGCAACGAGGCTCTGCTCACCAACGCCATCGTCGACAATCATCCCGCCTTCGCAGCCATCGAAGCGGGCGCCACAGGTGTCTCGGTCGGCGTCTCCTATCTGTTTCATCATTACAGGCACCACCGCCTAGAGCGCTGGACGTCCATCGTTCATATCGGAGTGGCGACCGGCGGCGCCATTCGCAACTATTCACTGAAGACGGCTCGCTAGAGGCGCTACGCGCCGGCACCTCGCGCATTAGCCAGCGCGACGCTCGCCCGCATGCTTCCGGGCGAACGACGCGACCTTGTGGCGGTTGCCGCACACCGCCATGGCGCACCATCTTCGCCGGCTAGTCCGCGAAGCGTCGTAGAAATACAATCCGCATTCCGGGTTGGCGCACACCCGAACGTGAGTATCCGTAATTGCTTCCGCCAAGATTTCCGCCGCGGACCGCGCGATCGCCGCCAGTAGCCACTCGAGTCCGCCTTCGCGCGCCACAAATTCGATTCGCCAGCGCTTTCCATCGTGCCGCAGTTCGTCATGCCCTTCGGTAACTCGTAGTAGGTCGTTGACGGACTCGATCGCTTCCGGGAGCGGCTCGGTGCGCCGCAGCAAGGCTCGGAGAATCTCTCGAACGCTTGCGCGAAACGACGACGCCCGTTCTAACAGTCCATGCGCTGCTTGCGGATCATTTTCGGGCAACCCGAGCAGGAGTGCGCCTCTTTCCTCGGAAATCACGCGCGTAGCTTCCAAAAAAAATACCAGCTCTTCCCAAGACAGCGGTCGCTTCGCGGACCCGGCATTGGCAAAATCGATCGCCAACCGCCCTCCGACGAGTGAGATGAGTGTGTCTGGCACGAACGCTCCAACGCCTGCAAAGCAAAGGGAAAAATAACCGGTTAAAGTTAACATAGAGGTTACCTCCCCGCTACCCATCTCTTGCGTGCTTTTCGGTAACCTCTTTGGTTCTCCCGAGTCTTACCATTTTAGGGGCCTCCTCGTTTATGAGATCTCTCAGCGCTGCAACCGTAATTCTCGCGCTCGGATGCGTAGCGACCGCATTCCTCGAGAACCACTCTTCTGGCCGCGCTGTCGCCGCGACGCCTTCCCGGAACCCGTCGCCATCGCCGCAAGGCTCGACCGCCGCTCCGGTGGTCGTCGAACTGTTTACCTCCGAAGGTTGCTCGAGTTGCCCACCCGCCGACGCTCTTCTCTCCGCTCTCGAGACTGCGCAATCCGTCAAGGGCGCGGAAATCCTAGCCCTCGAGGAACACGTCGATTACTGGAACCAGCAGGGCTGGGTGGACCCCTTCTCGTCCGTCGAGTTCACTGCACGGCAGCAGCGCTACGCGGAAGCTTTTGCCCACGGAAGCGCCTACACTCCGCAAATGGTCGTCGACGGCCGTTATGAATTTGTGGGCAGCCGTGCGGCGGAAGCGATGAAAACGATCGCCGCATCCGCGGCACAAACCAGGGCCGGAGTTACCGTCCTCGGCTCCGGGCTTGCATCAAACGGCCGCGAACAGTGGAGCATCACCGTCGACAAACTCGATTCGGCATCTTCTGAACCTGCCGAAGTGTGGCTGGCGGTCACGGAAACTCATTTGCATTCGAAAGTGGAAGCCGGCGAAAATGCCGGACACGATCTGCCGCACGCCGCGGTGGTGCGCCAGTTGACCAAAATTGCGGCCGTCGACGGCCGGAAGCAGCCGACGTTTTCCGCCGCTCCTTCCATCAACTTCTCTGCGCATTGGAAAAAAGAAAATCTCCGCGTAGTGGTTTTCATCCAGGAAAAGAAATCCCGCCGTATTGTTGGCGCAGCGTCCAGCAAAGTGAATCCGTAGCTGTGCTACCGTATTTTCTCGATGAACTTCACCGAGCAAAGTTCGGCCCGGCATCGCGTCGCACTTCCCATGTTGCGACTGCTCATCTTCCTGGCCTTGGTGGCGGTTCTTTGGACCGCCAAAAATATAGTTCTCGAACTCTTTCTGCGCGTGATTCCCGCGCCCGATTCCCCGTATTTCCTGCTGCTAGAGGAAGTTTTGCAGTTCGCCGTGGTCTATCTAGCCGCACTCGCGCTCTCCCGCCTCGAGCATGTGCCGCCCGGCGTCTACGGCTTGCCGATCGGCGGTCGTTTCCAAAAATTATTCTGGCAAGGTTGCCTGTTTGGTCTCTCGGAAATCACCATACTGATTGCCCTGATCGCCGCGCTTGGCGGATACTCACCGGGTTCCCTGGCTCTGCATGGTTCGGAAATTTTGCGCTGGGGCCTCGTTTGGTCCGTGGCTTTTCTGTTCGTCGGCCTGTTTGAAGAGTTCGCTTTTCGCGGCTACGTGTTGCACACCCTAGCGCAGAGCGTTGGGTTTTGGCCTGCGACATTTCTTCTGGCCATCGGATTCGGAGCGCTCCACGCCTCTAATCCTGGCGAAAATCTGGTCGGCGAAGCCGGTATCGCCGCTATCGCGCTCGTGTTTGCTCTCACCCTTCGTCGCACCGGAAGCCTCTGGCTGGCAGTTGGCTGGCACGCCGCCTACGATTTCGGCGAGACCTTTCTATATTCCGTGCCAGACAGCGGGGGTATGTTCAGCGATCATCTATCAAACGCGGCCCTTCACGGTCCGGTTTGGCTGACGGGCGGCACCGTTGGCCCGGAAGGAAGCGCACTCGGTTTTCTCTTGATCGGAGCGTTCGCGCTTCTCGTGCATTTTCTCTATCCGCCGCAACCCGCCACGCCTCTTCCGGTCGTTGTGGGCCCAGAATCCCCGGTCG
>Ga0182024_10010485_pt1 | contig 18862 bp, 21 predicted proteins | sample P32metaG_FD_120480 | JGI IMG/M metagenome (GOLD analysis project Ga0182024, IMG submission 120480) | Permafrost microbial communities from Stordalen Mire, Sweden - P3-2 metaG (Illumina Assembly) | ecosystem: Environmental > Terrestrial > Soil > Wetlands > Permafrost | place: Sweden: Stordalen... | reverse complement strand
CTGGTCTTGCAGCGCGACGCCGAGATTGCTGTAGCCTTCAGCGTAGTCGGGCCGGAGCGCGATCGCCTGACGATGGGCGGCAACGGCCTCGTCGAGCTGCCCCGCATGTTTCAGAAAATTGCCGAGATTGCTGTACGCTTCGGGGAATTCAGGCCGCAAGGCGATCGCCTGGCGATAGGCGGCAATGGCCTCATCGAGCTGCCCCTTGTCCTTCAGCGTATTGCCGAGATTGCACCAGGCTTCGGGCATATTGGGCCGCAGGACGATCGCCTGGCGATACGCGGCGATGGCCTCATCAAACTCTCCCTTGTGCTGCAGCACAATCCCTAGATTGCAGATTGCAGTAGACCTCGGCATCGTTTGGCCGGAGCGCGATCGCCCGGCGGATCAAATCGATTGCAGCGTCGGTCCGGCCCACCTGGTGGGCAATCAATCCCAGATAGTGCATCGCCGGGGCATAATGCGGCGACTGGGCCAGGATCTGCCGGTAGATCTCCTCGGCCTGCGGCAAGCGCCCCGCCTGATGGTGCTGCAATGCCAGGTGCATCGCCTGATCGAGGGTCACTTGTGTCATGTCGGCTCTCACCTGCGCTGCAGAATCATCGGCAACCCCGACTTCGGCCGCAGGGTGATGGTCGGCTGCAGGGCGATGGGCCGGCCCGGCACGGCCGGCCGCAGCTTCCATCTTCGCGCCAGCGTGGCCAGGGCCAGCACGCCTTCGGTCCAGGCGAAGGCCTCGCCGATGCAGATGCGCGGGCCGCCGCCGAAGGGAAAGTAGGCATAGCGCGGGCGGTCGGGGTCGTGGGCGGGCTCGCCGGGGACCCAGCGGTCCGGGTCGAACAGCTCCGGCTCGGGCCACCACCGCGCGTCGCGGTGGGTCACCCATTGGCTCATGAGGATGATCGTCCCCGCCGCGACAGGCCGGCCGCCGACCTCCATGTCCTGCTTGGCCTCGCGGGCAACCGCCCAGGCCGGCGGGTAGAGCCGCATCGATTCGGCCAGCACCGCCCGCGTATACGGCAAACGATCCAAATCCACTATTGCGGGCAGCCGATCGCCGAGCACGCGTTCGAGCTCCTCGTGCAGCTTTCCCTCGGCGTCGCTCCTTTCCGCCAGCAGGTGCCAAGTGAAGGTGAGCGCGTTGGCGGTCGTCTCGTGGCCTGCCGTGAAAATCGTCAGCGACTCATCGCGCAACTGCTCGTCGCTCATGCCCTCGTTCCCCGCGCCTTCCTCGTCGTCCCGGCTCTGCAAGAGGAGCGACAGCAGGTCGGCCCGATCCGACCGCCCCCGCGCCGACTCGGCCCGCCGCTCGGCGATGAACCGCTGCACGGTATCGACAAGCATGCGCCGCGCCCGCTTGAAGCGGAAGTTGCCCGGCAGCGGCAGCCGGTTCATAAGCGGCCCCCACGGCGCCACTGCGCGGATAAACCGCGCGACAACGATGTTCATCGCCTCGCCCAGCGCGTCCACTTCCGATTCGACATCCGAATCGAACAGCGTCTTGGCGACCACCCGCAACGTAAGCCGCATCATCTCTTCGTGGGCGTCGATGCGTCCGCCGTCGCCGATCTTCTCCCATTCCTCGCCGGTGCGCGCCGCGATCTTCGCCATGGCCGCGCCATACCCGGCCACGCGCTGCGGATGGAACGCCGGCTGCGCCAGCCGCCGCTGCCGGCGGTGGAAGTCACCCTCGCTGGTCAGCAACCCCTGCCCAAGCGTCGAGGTGGCCCGCCGCAGCGCCGGCCCCTTGAGGAACTGCCCCGCCCGCGTCACCAGCACGTCGCGGATGGCCTCGGGGTCATTGAGCAGGAGATACCGCCAAGTCCAGGCCCGAAAGGGGACGGCATCGCCGTAGGTGCGAGCCGTGCGGGTGAGAAAGCCGAGCGTGTCGGTGCGGAGCTGCAGGAGGACGTCGCCGGGGAAACGGCTTTTGGGAAACGCTGGATGCTGAATAGGGGATGCTGGTTCGGGGGGCGGGGCCGTCCGCGTTTCTTCTGCGACTTTCATGGGGGTATCATATCACGACTTGTGGTGAGGGAAGCTTTCCCGATGCGCGGGTGGTTCTGCGGCAACCGATGACGGCGCGCCCCTTGCACTTTGTCCCCCCGCAAACTGACGCGCCGCGATATCGGCGGATTCTTCCTTGATAGCCGCGGCCGGAAGGCCGCGGAGAGGGACGAATGACACAGGAGAGGTTGGACCCGTTCGCAGCCCGCTTGGGGCGTCCCTCAAGCACGAACGCTCCTCGAGGCACAGCGCTTCCCGCGGCCTTCCGGCTGCGGCTATTAAGGACATCCGCGCGGAGCATTTTGATTTCACGTGCGTGGACGCAGCCGTGTCGTCAGCATCTCGTTTTCAATATAATGGTCCCCCGGCGCGTCGCGTGACTCGCTACAGGACGTCATCGCCATGCTCCAATCGGACCCAAACCAAGAACGGCCGACCGCGGAGGCGGTCAGCGCGATGTGGAATGAGTTGTCTTTCGAACCTCGGACGTTCCCTGGCCCGGTTGCACAGGGCCCTTTGGATGCATTACGGAAAGCCTTCTTCAAACCGTCGACGCTGGAGGATCCGGCCGCAAAAGAGCTGCTCGACGCCTTTCGGAAAATCTACCCCAACGGTGGTGCGATCTTCGCCAGCTTCAACTTTATGCCACACCAGGCACTCCATTGGTTCGTATCGCGATACCGTTTGAATGACATCGAGTTTCCGGAGCGGTTCCTGAAATCACCGGCGGTCGTTGCGGCGCTTCCAGAACTATGCAAGGCCCCTGTGCCAACCCCGTTTGATTTCGTCTGGGAGGACCCCTTCACTTTTGCGGGAGAGATCGCCCGCATGCTGACACAGGGCGGTGCATATGATAAATACAAGGGGGGGACCAGGGGACGCGTACGCTATTGCAGAGAAATCCCGTGCGTCCCTATTTGGTGATCGATTCGATGAGGTTTACATTCTCGGGACCTCAAAGCCGTGGTCGTCATGGTTCTACGATGTCGCTTGGGACTATACGTGGCTGATTCTTGATGAGCGGCAATCGGTCATTTCCTTGCTTGCCGTCACTGATACGGATTGATGAGACGGGTGTGACCGGCGGCGCGCTCCCGGCCAGCGAGGCTGGGATTTCCGCGTCAAGTGGCGGATCTGTTTGACTTTGCGTGAACGGTGGGCTGGACCCAGACGCCTCCCGGAGGAAGCTTTGGTTGTGATCAAACTACGCGGCCCTTCGTCGCAGGGAGAACAAACCGCGTACTAAAGTACGCCCTACATGACTCAATGCTAATTCGCGGAGCAGCCGCGTCCGTGTTCCACAAGTCACGTGAGAAATGTTATTATGCGCCTCGAATGACTCACCGTGTGAAGTACAAGCTCGCAATTGGGGCGGTTGGCGCTGTGATCGTCGGCGCCGCGGCGCTTCGAGCCTATTTCGCCGTCATTCCGCGCGGAGCATCATTTCAACCGTGGGTGTTAGCTCGAGTCGATGGACCCGAGCTGACATCGCCTGATGGCCGTCGTGTGGTCCGTGCCTACTTCAACGATGCCGGCGCGATGCACAGCGGCAATCATTGGACATGGGTCGTAGAAGATTGTTGGTGGTCCGGCCGGCACGTCGTGGCTCAGGGCTATCTGGGTTCCGACGTCGCGGTCAGCGGCGCTCCATTTCCGATTGAATGGGGCCCGGCCGACGACTTCCGGGTAAGGTTCTTACCGCGACGGTACGGCGGGGCAAGATAACCAGCCATTGCTCTGGACGGGGCCGCGTTGCGAGCTATATTTGCTGGCGTTCTGGCGTTGGCACTGCGCGTCGCGTTGCCCGCAGAACGTCGTCCGTGTGCACTATGCGTGACACCGCCTGGCCATTCGATCAGCCGGCCGACTGCGCCGTCATCACTCTGCGGGGACCTGCCGCCGAGTTGGCATGCGCGCCGCTCTTCAGTCGCCGCTCCGTGGCGGCGTGCCGCGCACCTTGGGCGTCGTGCATGACCAAATGCCGACAAGGCGATTCGTGCTATCAAGATCCGCGGCATACCGGGCGAGCGATAACCAGCCGGAGGCGACCCATGAATCGTGGCGACGCTTACGAGATCCTCGCCACCCGGCTCAATAAACTCCGCGCCGAGGGGTACGATGCGTTGCTCCTGCGGGTCGGACAACCGGCAAGGTCAGACACGGTGCAGGTCAACGGCGAATCCGTCATGGTTGAGGTCGAGGTATCCTGGGCCGACCGCGAACGTGGCAAGCTGCAGGTTTGCGCTACCGCGTACGGCCCGAGCACTTGGATGACGGAGCGGCTTGGTGAGTCGTTCGCTATCGGCCCGAGCGGTCCGCGTGTGGGGTAGCAGTAACCAGCCGCTATTGTTCCAACGCTTGGATCCGCCCGCGCGTCATGTGGCCCGTGGTACGTCGTTCACAATACAGCAGCCGGAATGACGAACCGTCTCGAACAACTCCGAGCATGGTGCCTCCCGCCGGCGCTGCTCCGCATGGCCGAGGGCGCTGTGCCCCACCCGGCTTTCGCTGCACAATGCGAACCGCTGCTTGTCGATGAGCGCCGGGAACGATGGGGACTGGATCTCGACCGCGTGGAAGTCCGGGCCGAGACGGGTGGTCAGGCGTCGGCAGCGCTCTGGGAACACGATGTCGGCGACGGGCATGCGTTCGAAGTCGTCTATTGCGTAAGATCTCAAGATGGGTTGGAGTTCTGGCGCGTGATGTATGCCGATGATACAGACGGCCCCGACGCACAGCAGATCGCCAAGTCGGAGCAGGGGCTTTTTTACTGGCTGTTCTTTTCGCTGATCGGCTCTGAATTCTCCAAGCACAGTGAGCGGGCCTATTCAACCTTGGCCGACGCGGCAAAAGCCGTAGCATTCAACCATCTGGTCGAGGTGTTTCGGCTCGAAGAGGAGATTGGGTCAGATTACGATCGCCGCGGTGAATTGACGGCGCGGTCGCTTGCCATTGAGTGACAATACTAAGCCGAGGCCACCATGGAATACGACATCCAACTCGAAAACGTCAGCAGTTGCCCGATCGCGGTGGTGCGCCGCCGGGCGGGCGTGCGGGAGTTGCCCAAAGTCATTCCAGACGCCTGCGGCGTGGTGTGGAACGCCGTCAAGGCGAAACAGATCGCGGGGGCAGGCCGGCACGTCGCGATTTATCTGGATGATCAGATCAATCTTGAAGTGGGCGTCGAGTTGGCCGCCCCGCTCGGCGGCCAGGACGACCTCGTCGGCTCCGCCACGCCGGCAGGCACCGTCGCGACGGCGGTGCATTTCGGGCCGTACCAGCGACTCCATGAGGCACATCATGCGATCCGCCAGTGGTGTGTAAGTCACGGTCATTCTCTGGCGGGCCCCAACTGGGAGATTTATGGCCATTGGAAGGACGAATGGATCAAGAACCCGTCGGAGATCCGAACCGATGTTTACTACTTGCTGAAGGCGGACCAGCCGGCTGGAGAGCCGCCCGCTGTAACGGACCGGCCCGGCGCAAGGGCCGCCATAAGTTGAGATCCGATGATGAACGCCCTTCGGTGCAAGCACCGGTGGGCATTCAGAAGTCTCCGAAGTAAGCCGGATACGCTCTACTTCGCCGCTGGTTGCGTCGTTGTCGCTATTTGGGGCGACTGCTTCAACACGATAACGACATCGACCGGTTGCTCGTCGCCGGCCGTGCCTGCGGCCTGCTCCATGAGCAGCGAAGTGTTTGGCTGCGTCACCGGCGCTGTCGCCGGCATATCACGTTTGTTGCGAATCATGGCTCGATTGAGCTGATCTTGCCCACCACCGCCGGCGCCGCCAGCGCCGCCGACACTGCCGGGCACTGCGGCTCCCGGCGGCGGCGTCGCGGGGCTGGTAGTGGCGGCCAGTGCCCTTTCGGCCGGTCGGGTTGTCGCTCCGCCACGGGCACGTACCTCCTGTTCGGGCGCGGGGGCCTTCGCGGCGAATCTGGCACTGTCCTTCTCGGCAGCCTCAGCGGCCGACCTTCGGGCAGCCGGCGCTTCTCCCGCCGCCGCGCCGTACTTGAAAGCAACCTGGTCCTTCTGCTGGAAAGCATCGGCTCGTGCCGCGGCCTGCGTGCTGGGGGCCTGGCCCGGCGCCGGCGTGTTCGACGGATTCGACGGATTCGACGAGCTCACCGCGGGCAGGCTCACCGCAGGCGGTCTTGACGGGCTCGGCGCCGGCACGCTCCCCGTCAGCGGGGTGGTGACGCGCAAATCACTTAGCTGCTCACTTAGCTGCTGCGGCGGGTGAGAGCCATCTGCCGGCTCGCGATAGACGGCGGCCCATTGCAACTGCGCGGGCTGGCGCAGCGTCGCCTGCAGCTCGCGCGCCTGCCGGGCGGTCATCCGCCGGGCGATGAAGATGTTCCCATTTGCATCCGGCTCGCTGAGCGCGGCCGCGCCATCTGGCGCGGCCCCGTTGGTGCCCGTGAGTCTTTCATCCGATTGAGGAGCTGCCGTGAGGACGGGCGCCAGGGTTGCCGCGGGGGGCGTGGCCGGCGCCGCAGCGGTCGGCGTGGCCGGCGGTGGAGCGGCCGGCGGCGCGGGAAATCGCGGCTGCTGGGCCACGCCTTGTGGTCGCGGCTTTGCAGCGGCGACGGCGCCCCGAGCCGGTGACGCCGCGGGCGCGGCGACCGGGGCGGCTGCCGGCGCTGGCGCCTCGGGTTGTGCCGAGACGCCGGCCGGCGCTGCCGGGCCGACAGTCGTAGCGGCGTGCGGCGGGGTCGGCGCGGCATTCTGTTTCGCGTCGCCTTCTCTGCTTCCCGCAAGACCGCTCGCCGCCGCGGCCGCCTGCGGCGCATGCGGCGGGGTCGGGGCGGCATTCCCCTGCGGTCTTGCCGTGATCGTGTCGTTCAGGGCCCGTCGGCTGTAGACGTCGTTGACCGACTGGGTTTCGATGCCGTTGGCGGCCAGGTAATCGCCGATCTGCTTGTGTGCCCGATCGGTGTCGGCGGCGAGGACCACCATGACGAAGGGGTGACCGCCTTGATGCGCCTGCCCCAAGCCCTGCGGTGATCTCGCCTGCGGTGAGTTCGCCTGCGGTGAGGTTGTCGAACCCGCCTGTGATGAGCCCGCCGTTGGCGCCAGCTCGGCCGCCTTCTCCGCACGCCCGGCGTCCGCCGCTACGGCGCCGAATGAAGCCGGCGCGTCGGCGCTGCGCAAAGCCAAGGGGGCGTTGTGGGACTTGGAGTTCCGGAGCAATTCAATCAGCGCGGGATCGTCGCTGACCAGGTTGTACGTGCTCTGGGCGATCCGGGCGAGTTGCTCCGTCGGCTCGGCGGCCTTCTTCCTCGCCTCGCCCAGCGCCGCGACTCCCCGTCCGGCGCCTTCAGCGGCGTAGTTCTCTCGCTCATGCGCCGACTGTCCTTTTGCCAACAGGGTTTCAGTATCTGCCGGGGCAGTGGCGGGCGTTGCCGACGGTTTGAGATTACCTGTCGGACTATCCGCCACCTTATCAACCCCATCCAGTTCCCGAGTCTGGACCTGCTTCTCCAGGTCCATCGAATCGGACAGCTTCAAAGCGTCGCTTCTCGATTTCGACTCCAGAGCAACGACGGTATTTGATGGGCGAGTGGCTGGAGCCGCCGTGAAACGGTTGTGCCGGAGAGGCAGGGCGTAGTAGACGACCGCGCCCAATCCAACGGCCAGGGCGGCCACCGCCGCCGCGGCGCGGAGCTGCGGCCAGCGGTTGATCCGCATCGGGGCGTGGCCGGCGTCTTCATCCACGTGGTCGAGCAGCATGGTCCGCTCCAGCCGCATCTGGAATGCCTCGGCCAATTCCGCCGGGGCTGTTTCCTTCGGCAGCCAGCGCACCCAGTCGCGCATCCCCCGCATCTGCTCCAGCAGCTTGCGGTGCTGGGGATGGGCCTCCAGGTGCTTCTCGATCTCGGCGCGGCCGGCGGCATCCAGCTCGCCCTCGATGAAGGCCAGGAGCTTGGCTTCGGATTGTTCCTGTTGGTTCTGCGACATAAGAGGCTTGTGCCCGGCTCTTGAAGAAGGCCCGAGTAACGGGCCGAAGCAACCGGACCGCGCGACTCATGACCTCTTATTTCCCGGGCGAGTTTTTCAGTTCTCTGGCATCCTTAATGTACGACCGCAACTCATCGCGCAAAGCCAACCGGGCGCGGAACAGCCGGCTCTTGAGCGTCCCCAGCGGCAGGCCGAGCACGTCGGCCATCTGCTGGTAATCGAAACCTTCGACGTCGCGCATCACCAGCACGGCACGGTACTCGGCATCCAGCCGGCCCAGCGCCGCCAGCACATGCTGGTCGCGCTCGCGCTGCTCCAAGCGCTGCGGCGGCGTGGACGCCACCGGCCTGCCCAGACCGTCGGCACTGACCCGCTCGGCCAGTGCCGACGCCTGCGACTCGCCGCGCTCCGCCCGGCTCCCTGGCCGGTCCAGCGAAAACACCCGGTTGCGCTGCACCTTGCGGAGCTGGCTGATCGCCAGGTTCACCGCGATGCGGAAGAGCCACGTATACGGCGAGGCATCGCCGCGGAAGCTCTCCAGCTTCATCAGACCGCGGGTGAACGCCTCCTGGGTCAGTTCCAGCGCCTCGTCGCGGTCGCCCACGACGCGGAGGACGGCGTTGTACAGGCGGTCCTGGTACAGCACCACGATCTGCCCGTAGGCAGCCCGGTCCCCGGTCTTGGCACGCTCCAGGAGGGCGATATCAGGCCGAAGCCCGCGCTCGCCGGCGCCGCTCATCGGGTCGGCATCCAGGGCATCGGCTCCCAGGTCGGCCGGTTCGTGATGGGTTCCGCTCAGGCTCGACATTGGATTGGACGCAGGTAGGAGGGAAAGGTTCCCGGTTCGTTCCACTTTTTCACGCGGGCGCTCATAAAATGTTTTGGTTTCGTGAGCCAAGGCACCGCCGGGGCCATCCATGGCCGCCGTAAACATCGCATTCGAGTATGCCAGCGGCTCGCCGGGGAGTCAACGCACCGGTGCGTCAATTCATACAAACGTCAAACGCGGGCCCGCGACGCGCGGGCGAAAAGTTCAGTTCGCTCGGCAGATCGCACCGAGGTCTGGGCGCAACACGGGCGTCGCACCACGACTGAGTTCTTTAAGCAGGATGCGCAGGCGAAAGGTTCGTTGCGATGGAATTGTTACTGATCGGACGTCTCCAGGGCAACGCTTCCACGTGTCATCCCCGCACCCGTGAGAGATGGATGCAGATATCTCCGTGAACGCCCACCCGTGCTTGCACGTTGGGTTTTCACGGTTGACGTGCTGTCCCGTCGATTTTAGATTCAGCGGCGGTTGAGGGACCCACGGTGCTAGCATCGTGAAAGCACCGGTGGGCGTTCAGGGGCATACGTCCCATCATTGGCGCGTTACAATCCGGGCGTGCCCGAATTACCCATCGAAATGCTCCCTCCGCATCGATTGCACTACGCAGCGAGCGGTCGCAAGGGTTGCCGATGGATTCGGCGGTGCATTGCCGCACTGGTGCTGCTGGGGATAAGTGCAGTGCCGCTTTACTTCCGAAAACCCATTTGGGCCCACGCTCAACTCCTCTACTGGCAGCGTCAATGCATGAACTACGAGGAGCCGCCGGGACATGTCGCGTACATGCAACTGGCCGACGCGGCGCCTGCCAAGAAAAGGGACGAGCTTGCTGCGCTCACGGGACGATCCGGATACGAGTTCCAACCTCATTGCGTGGCGCGCTTCGGGGATCTTGACCCGGCTGAATCCAGCACCTTCGATTGGTCCGATGGATGCATCTATTCTCATCACTGCCGAAGTCCAGGAGGTCACAATCGGCTGGTACGAGTTAACTTTGGAGGCGGTGCGGGCGCGGGAGATAGTTACTGGTGGGACGCGCAGTATTGCCTGTCGGGGACCGTCATCCGGCCGGCAACCCTGTTCACCGAGCCGGCCGTCATGTCCAAGCCCTTCCCTCGCCTTGACATGAGCTATTGGACGGGAATAAACGAGTCGGGCTATTTCGAGTTCTTCACGGGCCGGCCCGATCCCGCCGACGCGTCCCATTTCACTATCGATTACGAGGTCGGCATCGCTCCGCGGCGGCGCGCCCTGTCCGACCCGCCGGCTGCGCCGAGAATCGTTCGCGGCGTGATCGACGGATGGCTGCGCGATGACGACTCGGTCGTGCTCCGCCCGCGCGGCGGAAAGCTGAACCAAAATACCTGGTCGCTGAACGATCCGCTGGAGTCGCCGGCGACCGCGCCTGCCGGAAGGCCATGATCACAAGTTGTCGCGGGCGCATAATGACCGTGTGGGAACGGTCCGCACTGAACCCCCGAACTTTTCAGTAGCTCGGATCCCGCGCGCCAATCTCAGTCGCTGAGAACGCCCACTGGTGCTTGCACCATGGGTTCCTCACCTGCGTCCATTTGATGTTGACGGACAAGCGGTCGAAACCCATGGTGCAAGCACCGTGCAAGCACCAGTGGGCGTTCTGGAAGAATCGGCGCACGTCATACCTGCTTCAACGCCTCCCCCATCAACCCCACGCGCTGCGGCTGGAACCCAGGGAAAACCTGGTCGATCTTCGTATTCCCCGTTGCGTTGATCAGCACCTCGGCCAGCACCGATCGGTAGTCGATTCTGACTTCCATGCCTCCGGGACCGGGTTGGTTAGGGATGCCGGGTTCTTCCTTGAGGCCGGGCCAGTCGCCGTGGACTTTGCCGCCGTTGACGGCTTGGCCCATGGCCATGAAGGCGAAGCCCCGGCCGTGGTCGGTGCCGGCCGAGCCGTTTTCATAAAGCCGGCGGCCGAACTCGGTCATAGCGATTGTCGTGACGCGGGTGCGGTGCCCGCGCAAATCGGCGTCGAAGGCGGCCAAGCCCGCGGCGAGCTTTTCGATCAACCCGGCCTGGATGCCGCCGGAGGTCCCCTGGAAAAAGTGCGTATCCCAATTCCCCAGGTCCAGGCAGGCGACTTCCAGCCCGAGGTCCGCCTTGATGATCCGCGCCACTTCGGCCAGCCCCTTGCCGAAGTCGTCAGCGGGGTAAGCGACGCCGGCGGCCGGCGCGTACGGCTTGTCGCGGAGGGTCTCGACCCGCTTGAGCAGATCGAGCGTCTCAGCGCCCTGCTGGCCGATGATGCCCACTTCGGCACCGTAGAGCTGCGACAGCGCGTTGGAGACGGCCTGCGGGTTGCCCGAGGACGCGGGGAGTTGGATTTCATCGACACTGTGGAAGGCGCTGGCTGACGGCGCGCCGCGCAGCGATTCGGGTAAGGTTGGCCCGATGGAGATCCCCGCCAGCGGGCTCCCCCCGCGCCCGGCGCTGCCCGATTCGGCACGGATGCGGAGGTGCCGGCCCAGCCACCCGCCGCCGACGTTTTTGCCCGCGGCTTCGCCGTGTTCGATCTGGTCCTGGGCTTCGAAGTGCGAGCCGGAGGAATTGTCCGACCCGACCGCCTGCACGATCCCGAACCGGCCTTCCTTGTAGACCGGCACCAGCGGCTTCATCTTCGGATGCAAGCCATAAAAGTCGTCCAGCCGAATGGCGGCATCGGCCTTTTCCTCGCCCTTAGGCGGCGCCGGGATCGAGATGGTCGGCCGGTTCGCGTAGTAATCGCGGTCGCCATAGGGGACCACGATATTGAGGGTATCCGCCCCGCCGCGCAGGAAAATGCAGACCAGTACGTTGGCCCCCGGATCGTTCACCACCGGTTCGCGCCCAAACACAAGCTGCCGAAGGAACCGGCGGCGCGAGGGTTTCCGTGAAGACGAACCTGAAGACTTGGTAGGTGAAGACGTGGTACGTGAAGCCGTGGTACGTGAAGACGTGAAAACGTGAAAACGTGAGGAAGAGAAGATTGGAGAGGATGCGTCTTCCATAATTCAGTCCCGTCTATCAAGTCTTCACGCTTCACGTTTTCACGTTTTCACGTTTCACGTCTTCACGCTTCACGTTTTCACGCTTCACGTCTTCAAGTCTTCACGCTTCACGTCTTCACGCTTCACGTTTTCACGTTTCACGTCTTCACGTCTTCACGTCTTCACGTCTCAATATCTCTGGAACGACGGCGATGCGAGAATGATTCCGGGTGCGTCAGCGGCGGTCACCGACGCCAGCGCCTGGCTCTGCGCCGGCGTCGGGTCGTGGCCGGCGAAGTAGCGGAACAGCGTGTCGGCCCGGTCACTCCCCTGGGCGCCAGTCGCCGTGGATAGCTTGTCCCACGGCACGGTCACGGATGGCAGCGTGTTAGCCGCCAGCGCGAATGCCAGGTTCCATCGCCACAACAGGGTGCCCAGCCAGGGGGATGTCTTGTCCGGGTAGCCGTCGGGCGTTGGGTATTGGAAGACGCCCTGGCCCATGCGCGTCAGGTAGGCGATCAACGGCTGATGGGCGTGCGTGTCGGCGCCCACCGCTCGCAAGGCGCTGGCGACGAACCGGAACGGCGTCTTAAACTTCATTCCCTTGGACTGCTTGAACTCGTCGCTGGTCAAGACGGTTCGGACCATCGATTTGATGTCGCCATTGGTCGCCTTGAACACCTCGGCGACGCGATCCACCAGCGCTGCCGGCTCGTCTTCCGAGACGAACCGCCGAACCAGCTTGGTGGCGATATGGCGGGCGGTCGACGGGTGCCGGCAGACGATGTCCAGGAGCCGTTCAATGTCCTGATCGTTCCCGCCGGCGGGAATAGCCTGGCCCAGGACCGACTTCTCGCCGGGGTCGTGCAGCGTGGGCTCAAAGAACACGGTTCCCCGGCGGAACTTGGCGCGGACACGCCAGCCTGTAAGGCACCGCGCTGCCTCATAAACATCCTTCTGCGTATACCCGCCATGCACGCCCAGCGTGTGCAGCTCCAGCAGCTCGCGCCCGTAGTTTTCGTTAGGGATATCCCCCATTCTGGCGAACGTATTCTCCTTGCCATCAAGATAGACCAGCATGGCGGCTGACGTAGCCGAGGCGCGGATCAGATCGCGGAAGTTCCCCAGGGCGTGCTCGCGGACCACCGTGCGGTCGTCGTACGGTTTGAGGTAGATGCAGTCGCCTTTTTCGATATTGACGTTGAGATGGTCGGTCCAGAAGGAGACCATCACTTCAAAAAGCTGCCGCTTGCTGTAAACGGCCCGCAACAGAGTTGCCCGGGCCATCTCCTCGCGCAGGACTGGCTTAGTATATTCATAGCATTCGCCGGCGGCCTGTTCCAATTCCTCGAACCGCCGGGCGCGGAGGGTGCAGGCGGAATCGTCGATCGATTTGGGGTCGAGCTGCTGCTCGATCCAGGCTGATTCGCCGATCGAGCGAACATGTTCGAGGTCCCCGGGCCACGGCCCATAGGCGGCCCGCGAGAGCAGGTGATGAGCCGGGTCGATCTCGACGCCGCTGGGGACGGACACGGAATCGGGGACGCTTTCGCCGAGTTTTTCGGTCACCCGGCTGATGATTTTCTCGCAACCGCCCAGCGCCGCCAGCGAACCAACGGCGGCGGCGGTCGCAAGGACGCGGCGGCGCGTTGGACGCTCGCGGACGGCGGGGCAGTCGGCGGGCGGCCCCTCCGCGCCAACTCCGAACGCTCCCAAACTGTCATGCCTTTGCATCACTCCACCCCCGCCGGCGAAGCCGGCTCAAGCTCGTGCGCTTCCGTCCCCACCGGCACAGGCCGCGGCCGCTGCGCCCGCGGCAACGGCGGTGCGGCGATCGCCGCCGGCGATGCCGGAGCCAGCGGTGGTGGCGCAGGCATCGACGCCAGGGCCGGCAGCGTTGGTCCTGAGCTTGCCTGCGGCAAACTGGTCGAACCCGCCGCAGGGGCCCAGGCGCCGGCGACGTGGCTTCGCCGGGCCGCACTGAAGAACGACAGCGTCATCGCACCCGCTCCCAGGATCAGCGTGATCGGCAGCAAACCGAGCCAGCCGAGGACGGGGATGAGCCAGGCCAGTTCCAGGGCGATGCCGCCCCGGACGGTCGCCTTCCAGGGGCGGTCGGCATCCGCCGGCGACGACAGCCGCCGGCCAATGTGCGTCACAAAGCCGGCCACGCCCACGTTGGCATAGACGATGTACAGAAGGCCCACCGCAAAGGCGCTGAGTTGTCCGAAGGTGCCCGCTTTGGCGACGACCGCGGCGAAGAACACGCCTGCCAGCGTCACCGGCACTCCCACCAGGAAGCATTTCAGGTTCCCGTTGCCGCAATGGCGGGTCGCGATTTCCACCCGTCCCGGCCATAAGGCCTGCGAAACCAGCCACAGGCCCTGAAGTGAAAGCAGAAAGCCGATAATCGAGAGCGCAATGGCAATCACGTCGCCGAAGAGCATGGTGGCTTCTCCTTTTGGAGGATGAAATGTCGGGTGTGCGTGTAGTTTACCTATTTGTGCGGGAAACCGCGAAAGGGTTTATCAGCGACTCACTTGGCACCGACAATCGCGTTGGCCAGCGCGCGTTCACGGAGACCCGAAAAACCCAAACACACCAGGCCAACCACACACGACACCTGGATCGCGCTCAGCCCCAGGCAGGGCGTATACACCGGCTTGATGAACTCAATGGCCAGCCGGAAGAGCAGGTAGCCGGCCAGGAACAGGCGGAACAGCCGGCCGTTCGGGAATGGGCGGCGCGTGCGGAGAAGCAGGGCGATGCCGAGCAGCAGAAGGAAGACGATCTCGTAGAGTTGGGTCGGATGGCGGGGGCCGTCGCCGAAGTCGACGGCCCAGGGCAGGGTGGTGAAATTGCCATAAGTGTGGTCCGGCAACCCCGTCAGGAAGCAGCCCACCCGGCCCAGGCACATGCCGATGATCAGTGGGAAGACGAACAGGTCGCCAGTCGAGTGTGAAATGCGCTGTACTTTCTTGGCGATCTCCACGCCCGCCCATGCGCCGAGCAGGCCGCCGACGATGGTCTTGCCGCCGAACCACACCAGTGGGTCGTGGGCGGCGGTCCACTGCGCGTGGTATTCCGGCAGCGACTCAACCAGCGCCAGCCCCTTGGACGCGGCCAGGGCCCCGAAGACGCCTCCGACGATCACCCACAGGTTCGCCTCCAGCGGCAACGCCGCTCGCTGGACCGTCTTCCACCGCTTCCGCAGAAAAAAGTACAACTGCGAGCCGGCGGTGTAGCCGAGCAATTCCATGACCAGGTGGGCGTGGATGGCGTGGCCGAAGATGTGGAAGTAAACGGGAAAGGTCATTGTCGGCGGCCTTTTTCTCCCGCCCCCGGTACTCCGGGGGAGGGCAGGGGAGGGGGCTTGAAGGACAGACGCCATCAGGAAAAGCCCCCTCCCTAACCCTCCCCCGGAGTACCGGGGGCGGGGAGACAGCAGACCCGCCGCGAACCTGAGCATCCCTCGTTGCACCATTTCCCGGCGTTCGTACGATACCCGCGACTGCTGGAAAAACTCTAATAGATCACCCATGACAATCCCACCTGCCGATCCCCAAGCATCCGAACACAAGCATGCCCTGCTGCCGCCGCCGGCGCCGCTGGGCGGGTTTGCGGCCCAGGAGTTTTCGCTCCGGCGTAACGCCCTTCGAGCGGCCTGCCCGGACGGGACCATCCTTATCCGCGGCGCGACGGAGGACGAAGTCGCCGAAGGGTCAGCCGGCGTTTATCGTCAAAACGCCTGGTTTTTCTACTTCACGGGCGTGGAGACGCCCGGGGCGTCTCTCGTGCTGCTGCCGGAAGGCTTGCCCGCGCCGGCGGGGCTGCGCGGGGCGGAGCGCGAGGTGAAGGAGATCCTGTTCCTGCCGCCGCGCGACGCGAGCCGGGAATTGTGGACCGGGCCTAAGCTGGGGCCGGGCGAAGAAACGCAGAAGCTGACTGGCATCGCGTCGGCCGTGGCCGCAGCCCGGCTGGTGCCGGCGCTGGCCATGTGGGTTCGCCGCAACCCGGTGGTTTACACGATCGCACCGTACGGCGAGCGGGCGGCCGAATCGCACACGTATGGCCTGATGCGGCAGGTGTCCGAGCAGGCCCCGGTCGTGCAGTTCCGCGACTGTGCGATGGCCGCCGCCGGGCTGCGCGTCGTGAAGTCCCCCGCGGAAATCGAAAGGCTGCAGACGGCGATCGCCATTTCCGTCGAAGGCCAGCGTGCCGCGAGACGGGCGATCGCTGGCGGGGCAGGCCGGCACGAATATGAGGTCGAGGCACGCGTCTACGAGGCGTTCCGCAGCCGCGGCGCCGTGCCGGCATTCGCGTCGATCGTCGGCGGCGGCGCTAACGCCACCGTGCTGCACTACGAGCAGAACTCGGCCTCACTCAACGAAGGGGACCTGGTCGTGGTGGATATCGGCGCGCGCCTGGGCCAATACTGCGGCGACCTCACCCGCACCTACCCGGTAGGTGGCCGGTTCGGCCCGCGCCAGCGCGAAGTCTACGAAACAGTGCTGAACGCCCACCGTCAGATCGTCGCGACTTTCAAGCCGGGCCAGGACCGGCTCGATGACCTGACCAAGCGCTGCAAGGAGACGCTCAAGGAGTTGCCGCTACGGTCCAAGGATGCCGGCGGCGAGGAAAAGACCATGGAGCATTTCATGCCGCACAGCATCGGCCATCACCTGGGCATGGACGTCCACGACGTCGGCGACGCCGAGCAGCCGCTGACGCCGGGGAACGTCATCACCGTTGAGCCGGGGCTGTACCTGCCCGCCGAAGGCATCGGCGTGCGGATTGAAGACGACTACCTGGTTACGCCGACCGGGCTTGAGCGGCTTGGGCCGCCGTTGGAGGTGGAAGTGGAGGAAGTTGAGGCGGCGATGCGGGGGGAGAAGTAGAGTGACCTATGTGCGCAAGATGCTGGGGCTGGGTTCCCAATCGATTGCACCATAAGATAAGCTAGGCGTTCGAAGATTGGAGTAACCGGGATGCCCGCAACTTTAAAGCAGCGCGTGGAGGCCCTCGAACAAATCGTGGCCAGCTTGCAGCAGCAACAGGGACCAGATCCCACGGGGCGTGCATGGGTCGATGACCTCTATGGCAAATTCGCCGGTGACCCTGTCTTTGAGAACGCCATGAAGCTGGGGCGCAAGTATCGGCAATCTCTCCAGCCACGCGTGCGCAAAGCCAAGACGAAGCGATGATCTACGTTTTGGACACGGACATCCTGACTCTTCTGGCCCGCGAAGATTCGCCGGAAGCTCCACGGATCCGTCGGCGGATCGCTGAGTTGCCGGCTGACGATTCGGTCGTCACCACGGTAATCAACTATGAGGAGCAGATGCGCGGTTGGATGGCATCGTTGAACCAAGCCAGATCACCCGCTGCAGAAGTCCGCGTTTACGCGCGTCTGCTGCAACACCTGGCGGCGATGCGCCGCATGACTGTTCTGGCCTACGATGATGCGGCGGCGAACATTGCGGAACAAATCCGGCGAAGGCGAGTGCGCCTCGGCGCCATGGACGCGAAGATTGCTTCGATCGTTCTTGCGCGTGGCGCAGTTCTGGTGACCCGAAACATCGGTGATTTTCGAAAGATCGAGGGCTTACGGATAGAGGATTGGTCGGTTTAGGCCGAACATAAGCGCTCTGCGGGCCGTTTCGCTCGCGACCAACGCAACAGTCCGCAGTGCGATATCTGCAAAACACGGAGCTGGCGGTGCTGGAAGGCTTAGAATCGATCCCATGGTCAGAGCTTAATCATATTTTGCGGAGAGGAGGAAGATCAACGGACCTGGAGGGACCGGTCGCATCGGCGGCGGCTGATCGCGCCAGTTACAACGGCAACTCGCAGTTCTGCCGGAAGTTCAAGCGATTCGTCGTCGCGACGCCGCTGGATGAAGCGACGCATGTGCTCACCATGCTTGCTGAATCTTTAGTGGTTTCCAGTGCTGGCTCTGGTATAATGGGTGAAGGCAGAAAGTCCTTTTACGAGGTCCCTAAGTACGAGCGTACACGATGAAGAAGATTGTACTTGACCCATCAGTGGAAATCGCCCTGCGTACGCTAGACCAGGACGGTGTGCGACGCATGCACGCCTGGTTCAGCTACTTGGAGCGTTGGGACACCGACGAGGTGGTACGGAAGAACTCAGAACAGCTCTCGGGGATGCCCCGCGCCTACATGATGCGGACCACGACCGACATCAGAATCTTTTTCCGCATCGACGGCGACACGATCACCGTCCTTGACGTCGCCAAAAAAGCGGCAATCCTGAAGTCGAGGCAAACGGTCGTGGTCAGCTAAATGGCCTCGGTCTGCGGCGTCGTGTCATTCAGGCGCATGTCTTTCTTGCCCAGCGTGCGGCAACCGCGGGCGGGCTCGATGCGCTTGATGAGGCCGTAGGCGTTGACCGTGCCGGTGGTCACGCTGGCGACGCTCACGAAGGCGACGCTGGTTGAGCCCAGGGCCCGACCGATTTCGACGAAGAAGGAGCCAAGACCCTGCGGCTCTCATAGTGATTTGGCATAATCAATCATGCCTTGAAAGTCGACGACAACTGCAGCTTCGTCGCCGACGACCCACGCATCGTGGCCGGAGGGCAACAGGGAAACGTCACCCGGCTTGCAGTCGAACTCTTGGCCGTCGTCCATGCGAATCCGCAGCACGCCAGAAACGTGGTACTGGAAGTGCGGAGCTTCGCAGCTTTTAGTCTTGACAATCGGCTGCACGGAAGTTGCCCAGCGCCAGCCCGGCTCGAAGATGGCGCGGCCAACTGTCGCCCCGCCGATCTTGATCAACTCCAATCTGCCTTTGGGGAACTGCCGAACCTCATCCGGATTGCCGAAGTTTTTCAATTCCGCGTTGTGCATAGGTATCCTTTCCGTTCCAAATTCGATCAGAACAAAAAATATCGCTGTGCCAGCGCCAGCGTCTGTGCCGGCGGACACGTCAGATGCTCCCCGTCCGCAGTCACCTTGTACGTTTCGGGGTCAACTGTGATCTGCGGCGTGGCGTCATTCAGCCGCATGTCCTTCTTGCCCAGCGTGCGGCAACCGCG
>Ga0182024_10010484_pt1 | contig 18863 bp, 16 predicted proteins | sample P32metaG_FD_120480 | JGI IMG/M metagenome (GOLD analysis project Ga0182024, IMG submission 120480) | Permafrost microbial communities from Stordalen Mire, Sweden - P3-2 metaG (Illumina Assembly) | ecosystem: Environmental > Terrestrial > Soil > Wetlands > Permafrost | place: Sweden: Stordalen... | reverse complement strand
GGGATTGATGGGCTCACCCACCGAGCCGAGCAGTCGCAGGCTCGACAGGTCGTGGGCCGCCGGCAGTTCCTCCCCCCACTTCATGAGGGGGCGGATCGTCGTGGGCGCGGTGTAGAGGATGGAGACCTTGTGCTGCTCGACGATCCTCCACCACCGGTCCCGCCCGCCGGCGTCGGGAGTCCCCTCGTACATCACCGACGTGGTGCCGTTGCAGAGCGGCCCGTAGACGATGTAGCTGTGGCCGGTCACCCAGCCGATGTCGGCCGCCGTCCAGTACACGTCCTCGTCCGGCTTGATGTCGAAGACGTAGCGGTGGGTGGTGGCCGCGTGGACGAGGTACCCGCCCGTCGTATGCAGGATCCCCTTGGGCTTGGCCGTGGTACCGCTCGTGTACATGATGTAGAGCGGATGTTCGGCGTCGAAGGACTCGGCGATGTGGTCGGTCGGCTGCCGGTCGACGATCTCGTGCCACCAAACGTCACGGCCCTCTTCGAAGGCCACCTCCTGGCCGGTGCGCCGGAGCACGAGCACCGAACGGACGTCGGGGCACTGGGCGAGCGCCTCGTCGACGTGGGGCTTGAGGGCGGCGGCGGCGCCCCGGCGGTAGCCACCGTCTGCGGTGATCACCACCCGGGCGTCGGCGTCGAGGATCCGACTCGACAGCGCTTCGGCGGAGAAGCCCCCGAAGACCACCGAGTGGGGCGCTCCGAGCCGGGCGCAGGCCAGCATGGCCACGACCGCCTCGGGCACCATCGGCATGTAGATGGCCACCCGGTCGCCGGCCCGGACCCCGAGCTCGACCAGGGCGTTGGCCGCCTGGCAGACCAGGAGCTGGAGGTCGGCGTAGGTGATGGTCCGGTTGTCATCCTCGGGCTCGCCGACCCAGTGGAAGGCGACCCGCTCACCGTGGCCGGCGTCGACGTGGCGGTCGACGCAGTTGTAGGCGGCGTTCAGCCGACCCCCTACGAACCACTTGGCGTAGGGCAGGTCCCACTCGAGGACCCGGGCGAAATGGTGGTCCCAGGTGAGCTTCTCGGCCTCCGTTGCCCACCAGGCCAGCGGGTCCGCCGCCGCCTCCTCGTAGATCCCGGGCTGGGCGTTGGCCCGGGCGGCGAAGGTGGCCGGGGGCTCGAAGCGCCGGGTCTCGTGGAGCAAGGCCGAGAGTGCCTCCCCGCCCCCCGATGTGTCGCTCATCTCGGTCCTCCCCGTTGCTCGACCCGGCGGGCTTCCGACGGCCCCGGGCCCGATTCTGCTACGGCCGGGCCCCGGGCGCGCCGCGCCCCGTCCGGAGCTCAATGCCAGCGCGTCGGGGTACCCACCCGCGGAATGGGCCGGCAATTCGTCTCGGTCGGGAGCTCGGTCGGTCGAAGCCCCTCGGTCGGTTGAGGGACAGTGGCCCTCCCCCCCCCACAACTCTTCCCACCCGCAGCTTCTGCGTGCCCCGTCCCGCGAGGGGCCCGGTCCAAACGCCGGTTGGCCAGGGCCCAGCCCGTCTTGCGGTCCGCGGCGGCCTCCCCGGCACCCCGGCGGCCCGCGACGTGGCGCACCCCGGCCCCGGGGTATAGAGATGGAGCAGTGGGTGGCCACCCGGCCCGGCAGAGGAGGACGGCTCATGCGACAGCGGATGATCGGCGACCGGTCGGTGGGCGCGATCGGACTCGGGGAGATGCCCCTGTCGATCGAGGGTCGCCCGGACGAAGACCAGGCGATCCGGACGCTCCACGCCGCGCTCGACGCCGGGATGACCTTGATCGACACGGCCGACGCCTACTCCCTCGGGACCTACGAGCACGGCCACGGTGAGCGACTGGTAGCCAAGGCCCTGGCCACCTACGGGGGCGACGCCAGCCAGGTCCTGGTGGCCACCAAGGGGGGCCACTACCGCCCCGGGGACGGCAGTTGGAAGGTCGACGGTCGGCCCGAGTACCTCCGGAGCGCCTGCGAGGCCTCGCTCAAGGCCCTGGGGGTCGACGCCATCGGCCTGTACCAGTTCCACCGGCCCGACCGGAACGTCCCCTACGCCGAGTCGGTCGGCACCCTGGCCGAGCTGCTCGACGAGGGGAAGATCCTCATGGCCGGCATCTCCAACGCCAGCGTGGAGCAGATCGACGAGGCTCGCCGGGTCCTCGGAGGCCGCCTGGTCAGCGTCCAGAACCAGTTCTCCCCCGACTTCCGGTCCTCGGAGGGCGAGCTGGCCCACTGTCAGGAGGTGGGCCTGGCCTTCCTGCCCTGGAGCCCGCTCGGCGGGATCGGGAACGCGGCGCAGATCGAGCACCGCCACCCGGCCTTCGCCGAGGTGGCGGCCCGCCGCGGGGTCACCCCCCAGCAGATCACCCTGGCCTGGATGCTGGCCAAGGGCGACCGGGTCGTCCCGATCCCGGGGTCGAGCCGGCCCCAGACGGTGACCGCCTCGGCCGAGGCCGCCGCCCTCGAGCTGTCCCCGGCCGAGGTCGAAGCACTCGACGCCTCCTGAACCCCCGGCGCCAGGCCGGTCGGGTATGGCCCGGCATCGACATCGATGGCGCCGACGCTGCCGCGGGGTTCATGGCGTCCGCCCGAGCGGTTCTGGGTGGCCGGCCGGTGCGCCGTCCCCGGCCTGGAATGCCCACCCCCGGGGGGGCGTTCCACTCAACAGCGCCAACCCACGAGTGCCCACAACGGAGCACCCAGAAAGCGAGGCCCGTCATGCCAGCGGTGACCGTCGACAACCCCCTGACCTTGCCCCGGGTTTCCACCCCCGATCCGGGGGCCACGACCACCCGGCCGGTGGTCTCGGTGACCACCGCGCCCCAGGGGCTCGAGGGCGAGGGCTTCCCGGTCCGGCGCGCCTTCGCCGGGGTGGCCCAGCGGGACCTGGACCCGTTCGTCCACATGGACCAGATGGGCGAGGTCGAGTACGGCCCCGGGGAGCCCAAGGGCACCCCTTGGCACCCCCACCGCGGCTTCGAGACCGTGACCTACATGATCGACGGGACCTTCCAGCATCAGGACTCCATCGGAGGGGGCGGCCTGATCACGAACGGGGCCACCCAGTGGATGACCGCCGGTGCGGGCATCCTGCACATCGAGCGGCCCCCCGAGGACCTCATTGCCAGCGGCGGCCTGTTCCACGGCATCCAGCTGTGGGTGAACCTCCCGGCGGCCGACAAATGGGTGCCCCCCCGCTACCAGGACATCAAGGCCGAGGCGGCCACCCTGCTTTCCTCGCCCGACGGCGGCACCCTGCTGCGGGTGATCGCCGGGGACCTGGCCGGCCACCCCGGCCCGGGGCTGACCCACACGCCGATCACCCTGGTCCACGCCACCCTCAGCCCCGGGGCCCGGCTCAGCGTGCCCTGGCCGGCCGACTTCAACGCGCTGGCCTACGTGCTGGCCGGGTCGGGAACAGCGGGGGCGGACGGACGCCCGGTGCGGTCCGGTCAGCTGGTCGTGCACGGCGACGGGGACGGCATCGTGCTGACCGCTGACGCCGCGCCGGACTCGCGCTCGCCCAACCTCGAGGTCCTACTCCTCGGAGGACGTCCGATCCGCGAGCCGATCGCCGTGTACGGACCCTTCGTCATGAACACCAAGGACGAGCTGGCCCAGGCCTTCGAGGACTTCCACGCAGGCAAGCTGGGGACCGTGCCGGCCGACCACATCGGCGACTGACGGTGGGCCGCCGCTCGGGTTGGGGCCCCGACGACATCGGGGACCTCACCGGGTCGACCATCATGGTGACCGGGGCCAACAGCGGCATCGGCTACGAGGCGGCGGTCGAGCTTGCGGCCCACGGAGCCCACCTGGTGCTGGCCTGCCGGAACCTCCAGAAGGGACGGCAGGCGGCCGACCGCATCATCGGCTACACGCCGTCCGCCTCGGTCGAGGTCCTCGAGATCGACCTCTCCAGCCTCGAGTCGGTCGGCCGGGCCTCGGCCACCTTCAACCGGGAGCACGACCGTCTCGACGTCCTGGTCAACAACGCCGGGGTGATGGGGACCCCCTACCGGATCACCGAGGACGGGAACGAGCTGCAGTTCGCCAGCAACCACCTGGGGCACTTCGCCCTCACCGGGCTGGTGATGGACCGCCTGCTGACCACGACCGGCTCCCGGGTGGTGACGGTCAGCTCGCTCGGTCACCGACAGGGCCACCTCGACTTCTCCAACCTCCAGCTCGAGCACGGGGGTTACACCCGGGCCCGGGCCTACGGGAACTCCAAGCTGGCCAATCTCCTGTTCACCCACGAACTGGACCGGCGCCTGCGGGCCGCCGGCGCCGGCACCATCGCCGTGGCCGTGCACCCGGGCTGGAGCCGGAGCAACCTGACGGTCAGCGGGCCGGCCCTGGGCGGCTCGGCCCTGATCGCCCGGGCCGGCCGGGTGGTCGGCCGGATCGGTGGCCAGTCGGCCGCCTCGGGCGCCCGGCCCACCCTGTTCGCGGCCACCGAGCCGGGGGTGCGGGGCGGCCAGTACATCGGCCCCGACGGCCTGGGGCAGCTCTTCGGGGCGCCCACCCTGGTCGGGGCGGCCAAGCGGGCCCGCAGCGCCCCCGACGCCCTGGCCTTGTGGGGGGCCTCCGAGGCCCTGACCGGGGTGCGCTACGACCTCGAGCCGGCCGAGGGGCTCAGGCCGCCGGCCCGGGCCGGCTGACCGGCCGCCGGCCGGCCGGTGACGTGGCGGTCCGTGACGTCACGGGGCGCTGTCGCGCTGGAGGAGGAAGGTCCCGGTGGCCCGGCTGATGAGCACGTCGGACTCGTCGCGCACCGAGGCCTCGCCGTAGGCGACCTGGCGGGCCATCCGCACCACGTCACCCCGGAGGCGGTAACGCAGACCCAGCCGGGCCGGGCGCATGGTCTCGGTCTTGAGCTCGAGGGTGGCCTTGCTCCGGTCCCGCCCGGTCAGCGCCGCGTTGATGGCGAAGTTCATGCAGGCGTCCAGCAACAGGGCGTGGATCCCGGCCTGGACGATCCCGTGAGGGTTGCAGGCCGGAGGCTCGGGCACGAAGGCCCCCTCCACCCAGCCGAGGTCCTCGCCGTCCACGCCGTAGCGCCCGAACGACCCGCCCACGATCCCGATGATCGGCATGCCGCCGTCACCGAGCCACCGGTCCATGTCCTTGCCCCGGGCCATGGCCGGTCACGCTAGCGGTGCTCGGCGCCCGTCCCGACCCCGACCGGGACCTCCGGCCGGGAGGGCCCGGTCGGGGCTGGACGCCGGACGGCCGCCGGAAGGCCCGGTGACGACCGGCGGTAGGCTGGGGGACCGAGACCGGCAGGCCCTCCGCCGCCGGAATGGAGGAGATCACCATGACCACCGCCGTCATCGTCGACGCCGTCCGGACCGCCGGCGGCAAGCGCAACGGCAAGCTGCGCAACTGGCACGCCGTCGACCTGGCCGCCGAGCCCCTCATGGCCCTCCAGGCCCGCAACGACCTCGACCCGGCTCTGGTCGACGACGTCATCACCGGCTGTGTCATGCAGGTGGGCGAGCAGTCCCTGAACATCGGGCGCAACTCGGTGCTGGCCGCCGGCTGGCCCGAGTCGGTGCCGGCCACCACCCTCGACCGCCAGTGCGGATCCTCCCAGCAGGCCATCCACTTCGCCGCCCAGGGCGTGATGGCCGGGGCCTACGACGTGGTCGTTGCGGCCGGGGTCGAGGGGATGACCCGGACCCCGATGGGGTCCTCGGTTGTCCGTGAGCTCGGGTTCCCGTTCGGGCCCCGCATGATGAAGCGCTACGAGGAGCGCGGCGGGCTGGTCGGCCAGGGCATCAGCGCCGAGATGATCGCCGACCAGTGGAAGCTCTCGCGCGAGGACCTGGACGCCTTCGCCGCCCGGAGTCAACGGCTGGCCGCCGCGGCCACCGCCGAGGGGCGCTTCGAGCGCGAGATCGTCCCCCTGGCCGTGCGCGACGACGAAGGGACCGACACCAACGAGGTGATCTCGACCGACGAGGGCGTGCGGCCCGACACCACGGTGGAGACCCTGGCCGGGCTCAAGCCCGCCTTCAAGCCCGAGGGCGGCAAGGTCACGGCGGGGAACTCGTCCCAGATCACCGACGGGGCCTCGGCCGTGCTGATCATGAGCGAGGAGCGGGCGGCCGCCCTGGGGCTCACCCCGCGGGCCCGCTTCCACGCCTTCGCGCTGGCCGGCGTCGACCCGGTCACCATGCTCACCGGCCCCATCCCGGCCACCCGGGCCGTGCTGGAGCGGGCCAAGCTCACCATGGACGACATCGACCTGGTCGAGATCAACGAGGCCTTCGCCTCGGTCGTCCTGGCCTGGGAGAAGGAGCTCCACCCCGACATGGCCCGGGTCAACGTGAACGGGGGGGCCATCGCCCTCGGCCACCCGCTCGGGGCCTCGGGCGCCAAGCTCATGGCGACCCTGGTGAACGAGCTCGAGCGCACCGGGGGCCGCTACGGACTCCTCACGATGTGCGAGGGCGGGGGAATGGCCAACGCCACCGTCATCGAGCGCCTGGGCTGAGGCCGGACCCCGGGTCCCCGGCCCGCGGGCCCACCTCAGCGACCGCTCGATAGGATCCGCGTCGTGCGCCAGCGGTGGTTGTCCCGCCGGTCCCTCCAGCTGCACGCGGCCGTCGTGCTGTGGGTGCCGGCCTGTCTGATCGCCTTCTGGTGGCAGGTGAACCGGGCCTTCGACGGCAACGGCCTGAGCTACCTGTACTCGGCCGAGTGGCCCGCCTTCGCCCTGCTCGGTGTCTGGGCCTGGTGGGTGCTGGTGCACGCCGACCCCGAGCGGGCGGGGGCCCGGGGTCAACGGCGGATGGCCGAGGACCGGGGCGGGGCGGCGAACGGCGCGCCGGTCCGCCGGGCCGAGGAGGAGGACGACGAGTTGGCCGCCTACAACGACCGGCTGGCCGCGCTGGCTGAGCGGGGACCCAAGACCTGGCGCAACACATGAGCGGGGTCCCCGGAGCGCTCCGCCGTTACCGGATCATGGCCTACATCGTCGGGGTGTTCCTGCTCGTCCTGGTCTGTGTCGGGATCCCCCTCCAGTACGGCGCCGGCAAGCCGGCGGTGGTCCAGATCGTCGGCCCGATCCACGGCTTTCTCTACATCGTCTACCTGCTGTCGGCGGTCGACCTGGCCCGCAGGGCCCGGCTCACCCTGCTCCAGCTCGCCCTCATGGTGGGGGCCGGGTTCATCCCGTTGCTGGCCTTCTTCATCGAGCACTGGGTGACCAGGCAGGTCACGGCCGAGCTGGCGGCCGCCGGGCCGCCGCCGACCTGAGGGCGGACACGGCCTGAGAGCACTCAGAGCCCGAAGGCCGCCCCTTTGACCTGCTCGACGGCCGCCGGATCGCCGTGCCATTCGGCCTGGGCCGCCCCCTGGCGCCCGGAGGCCACCAGTACCAGCTCGGAGGGCGGCCCCACCACGGTGACCGACGGGCTGGCCGCCTTCACCGTGACCCGGCCCCGGCCGGGGGCCTCGAGGACCAGGCCGACCGGCGAGGACCGACCGAGCAACCGGGCCATGAGCTTCAGCCGGGACCACAGGGCCGCCTCCAGGTCGGGACCGAGTTCCCGGGCCTCCCACTGGGGCTGGGCCCGCCGGACGTCCTCGTGATGGGTGAAGTACTCCGCCGCGTTCATCGGTTCGTCGATGACCGCCAGGCGCAGCGGGAAGGGTGGCCCGGCGCGCAGGGTGCGCACCAGGTCAGCCCAGAGGTGGCGATCCCGCACCTGGCCCTGGACCCGCTCGAGGTGGCCGGCCAACGGGGGCACCACCAGGCCGAGCGCGGCGTCGGGTCGGCGCTCTCGCACCACCAGGTGGGCGGCCAGGTCGGCGGTCCGCCACCCCTCGCACAGGGTGGGGGCGTCCGGGCCGACCTGTAAGAACAGATCGGCCAGTTCCTGGCGCTCGCGTTGGGCCGGTCTGGTCACCGGGCGAGACCTCAGCGGTAGCGGGTGGCCATGACGAACCCGATGAAGATCATCCCGAGGCCGGCCACCAGGTACCAGACCTTGACCCCACCGGGAAGGACGTTGAGGTAGTTGAGCAGGATGGTCAGCACGCCCAACAGGAGCAGGGCCAGCAGGAGTAGCCCGAACCAGCGCGGGCTCCGTCGGACGCTCTTGGGGATCGGGGGGGTGTAGCGGCCACTCTCCTCGGCCGGGGTGTAGCGGCCGACCTTGGCCCCGGGGCGGCCGGCGCTCCCCTTACCCGTCGTCCGGCCCTCCGCCGACCTCCCCTTGCGCTGGGCCCGTCCCGGACCGGTGTTCGCCTTGGCCGCCATCGCCGACGAGGATAGCCATCCGGGCGGCCGGGTCCCGGCGTGGCCGGTACCATCGATCGATGGCGGCTCGGGTGCTGGTGGTCGACAACTACGACTCCTTCGTCTACAACCTGGTCCAGGAGCTGGGAGAGCTGGGTGCGGACCCGGTGGTCTTCCGCAACGACGCCATCGACGTGGCCGGGATCCGCCGGGCCGGGCCCGACGCCATCGTCATCTCGCCCGGCCCGGGCCGCCCCGAGGACGCCGGGATCTGCCTGGGCCTGGTGGCCGAGCTGGCCGGGGAGATCCCGATCCTCGGCGTCTGCCTCGGCTTCCAGTGCATCGGCCAGGCCTACGGCGGCCGGGTGGTCCGCGCCCCTCGACTCATGCACGGCAAGACCTCGGAGATCCACCACAGCGGGGACGGGATCTTCAGCGGTCTACCCAACCCGTTCGTGGCCACCCGTTACCACTCCTTGGTGGTGGCGCCCGAGTCGGTGCCCGACGCCCTGGGCGTCACCGCCACCACCTCCGACGGCGTGGTGATGGGCCTGCGGCACCGTTCGGCCCCGGTCGAGGGCGTCCAGTTCCACCCCGAGTCGATCCTCACGCCGTCGGGCCCGAGCCTGCTGGCCAATTTCCTGGACCGGGTGGCCGTCGGCTAACCCGGGCCAGGTCGCGGGCGCGACCTCAGGTGGTCGGCGTCGGGGCCGTCGTGCTGGTGGTGGTGTTCGTGGTGGTGCTCGTCGGCGCCGTCGTGGTGGTCGTGGTGCTCGGCGGCGAGGTGGCCTGGCAGATGGTGATGGTGACCGGGGCGCTGGTCTGGGCCGGGGTGCCGCCGTTGGGGGACTGGCTGAACACGTTGCCGTTGGTCGCCGGGTCACAGCTGTTGGTGTTGTTCACCGTCACGTTGATGAACCCCTGGCCCGACAGTGCGGACTGGGCGGCGCTCTGGGTCTGGCCGAGCACGTTGGGCACGACGGCCGAGCAGGGCCCGGTCGATACCGTGAGGGCGACCGAGGTCCCCTTGGGCACGTTGGCTCCCGAGCCCGGGTTGCTGGCGCTCACCAGACCGTTGCCGATCGTGTTCGAGCAGTTCTGGGTGGTGTTGCCGACCTGGAGGTTGGCTCCGCTCAGCTGGCTCCCGGCCTGGGCCGGGGTGTCGCTCACCACGTTGGGGACGGTCGTGTTGTTGCCGCCGGCCACCGTGAGGAGGACCTGGGTCCCGGCTCTGGCCGTGGTGTTGGGCGCCGGGCTCTGGGCCAGCACGGTGCCCCCGGGTTGACCGCTCGCCACGAACCGGAAGCGGTAGCCCAGCTGGGCCGACTGCAACGTCGCCTCGGCCACGGCGAGGGACTGGCCCACCACGCTCGGGACCGGAACCGGCCTGGCCGACGGGCCCGAGCTGATGGTGAGCGACACCCGGTCGCCCTTCTTGACGCTGGTGCCGACGCCGGGACTGGTCGACAGCACCGTCCCGGCCCTGGCCCCGTTGGTCTTCTGGTTGGTCGATCCGATCACCAGCCCGTCGTGCTGGAGGGTGGCCGTGGCCTGGGCCACCGTGTTGCCCACCAGGTCGGGCATGGCGAAGGTGCTCTTCCCGCCGAGGTACCCGAGGGAACGCAGCAGCAGGAGGGCCACGACCGCCAGGGCCACCAGCAGGATCACCAGGGCGGTCACCAGACGACGGGTCCGGCGCCGGCGGGCCTCCTCCTCGTCCTCCTCGCCCGGTTCGTCGGCCAACGGGACGGCCGTGGTGGCCACCCCCACGACCTGGGTGGCCCCGGTCCCGAGGGCCACCGCGCCGACCGCGGTCTGCAGGCGGGTTGGGCCGGGATCGACCGCCTCCACCGGTCGACCCTCCACGAAGCGGAGCAGGTCGGTGCGGAGGTCCTCGGCGGTGGCGTAGCGGTCGTCGGGCGACTTGGCCATCGCCTTCATGATCACGGCCTCGAGAGCCACCGGCACGTTCGGCGTGAGGTCGCGGGGCAGCGGAGGCTGGTCCCGCACGTGCTTGGACGCCACCGCCACCGGGGTGTCGCCCAGGAAGGGGGGCCGGCTGGTGACCATCTCGAAGAGGACCACACCGAGCGAGTAGATATCGCTGCGGGCGTCGACACCCACGCCCTCGGCCTGTTCGGGCGAGAAGTAGGTGGCCGTCCCCATCACGGCACCGGTCTGGGTGAGGCTCTCCTCGGTGTTGATGGCTCGGGCGATCCCGAAGTCGGTCACCTTCACCTGTCCGTCCGCGGTGATCAGGACGTTCCCCGGCTTCACGTCGCGGTGCACCACTCCGTGGCGGTGGGCGTAGGCCAGGGCGGCCGCCACATGGGCGCCGATGTCGGCCGCCCGGGCCGGGGGGAGCGCCCCCTGGGCCCGGAGCAGGGCCGAGAGCGGGCTGCCGTCGACGAACTCCATGACGATGAAGTAGGTGCCGGCGTCCTCGCCCCAGTCGAAGACCGGGACGATATTGGGATGCGAGAGGTTGGCCGCCGCCTGGGCCTCTCGGCGGAAGCGCTCCACGAAGGCCCGGTCGACCGAGAGCTCGGGGAAGAGCACCTTGAGGGCGACCGGCCGGTCGAGCAGGCGGTCCCGGGCCCGGTAGACCTGCGCCATGCCGCCGCGGGCGATGAGGTGGGTCAGCTCGTAGCGGTTCGAGAAGACGCGCGGGCCTTGGACCGGATCCATTGGCGTCAGAGCCTAGGCCGTCGTCATCCGACGACCGGGTGACCGCTGGCGCCGATGTGTACGCCACGCGCCGGTCCCCCGGCCACAGATCCGGTCCGATCGGCTCACGTCGTCGGTGGTGTCGTCGGCGCGACGGTCGGGGGCGTGGTCGTGACCGGGGTCGGCTCGGTCGCCGTGGTCGTCGGGGCCGAGGCGGTCGTCGTCGTGGCCCCGGGACCGCTGCTCGTGGTGGCCCCCGGACCGCTGCTCGTGGTGGTCGACGGGCCCGGCCGGGGCGGCGGGGCGGTGGTCGGGGAGGGCCCGGTGTAGCGGGGCACCGGGCCGGGGGCCGGGAGGGGGCCGCTCATGGCCAGGGCCGCCTCGATCATGGCCTTCATGACCGGACCGGCGGTCTCGGCGCCGGTGGTCGACGCCTGCGAGAACGGGATGATCACCGCCACCGCCACCCGGGGCTGGGAGGCCGGGGCGAAGGCGATCATCCAGGCGTCGACCAGTTGGTTGTTCACCCCGGCCTGGGCGGTGCCGGTCTTGGCCGCCACCTGGTCCTGGGGCGGGAAGCCGACCCCCCCGGCGGTACCGGCGGTCACCACCTCCTCCATCAGGGGCGTGATAGCCGCCGCGGTGGCCTGGGTGGTCGCCCGCATCCACGGCTGGAGCCCGTAGTTGGCGACCACGTTCCCCTGCGAGTCGCGGATCTGGGCCATCACGTGGGGCTTCATGATCACCCCGCCGTTGGCGATGGCCGAGGCCTCGAGCGCCCCCTGGAGGGCGGTGACCGCCACGTCCTGCTGGCCGATGGACGAGTAAGCCAGGCCGGGAAGGTCGTTGGTCAGCTGGGCCGGGGTCGGGAAATTGGAGGCGATCACCCCGGGGAGGTCGAGCGGGGGGACCTGGTCGTAGCCGAACAGGGTGGACTGCTTGTACATGTTCTGCGGACCGATGTCGAGCCCGAGCAGGGCGTAGCCCTGGTCGCACGACGGCGGCAGCATCTGGGCGATCGTCCCGCCGCAGACCGCCCCCCCGTCGTTGTGCAACAGGAGCGGGGACTGGGGCAGCTTGGTCGACGACTGCACCGGATAGGACTTGTTCACGAACTGGGGTGCGTAGTCGTAGGCGGCCGACGTGGTGATCACCTTGAAGGTCGACCCGGGGGCCCAGCGCTCGGCGTAGGCCAGCGAGCTGAACGCGTCGTAGCCGTGGCCGTTCTTGGCCAGCATGAGGAACCGACCGCGGGTCTGGGTCGCCGGAGCCGGCGAGGCCAGGAGGTTCGGGTCATACGTCGGGTTGCCGTACATCGCCAGCACGGCGCCGGTGTTGGGGTTGAGGACTACCACCGCCCCGTCCCGTCCGGCGAGTTCCTGTTGGGCCAGGGCCTGCAGCTTAGGTTGGACCGTCAGGGTCAGGTCGTCGGTGCTGCTGGTCGGATTGATGAACTGGCCCAGGGAGTGCGGGGGCTGGTTGTGGGCGACGAGCTGGTCGTTGTACTGGTACTCGGCGCCCCAGGTCCCGTAGTTGATCGAGTCATAGCCGACGATGTCGGAGAACAGCTGGGCGGTGGCCGGGGGGTAGATCCGCTTGTACTTGTAGTCGCCCGGCCCGGCATTGGGGACCTTCTGGGAATAGGCCAGCACGGTGCCGTCCGCGGCGACGATCGTCCCCCGCTGGTTGTTCAGGTCGACCAGTCGGTTGCGCGGGTTGGCCGTCGCCGAGGCCAGCTCGTGGGAGCGCCGGAACTGGAGGTTGACCAGTTGGACCAGCACCAGGGCGAAGCACAGGATCATCACCAAGCCCATCCAGCGGATGCGGCGGCCCATCAGACCCGGCCGCCCCGGCGGGGCGTCCCGCCCGGTGCCACCCCGATCATGGCGCCCCCGGGGTCGGAGCGGCCGTGGTCGAGGTCGGCGCCGGGGCGCCGGGTTTGGTGGTGACCGGCGGCGGCAGCGTCGTCGAAGGGAAGGTCCCGGTCGGGCCGATGGCCGTGGTCGTGGTGCCCCCGCCGGGGGATCCGCTGTCGATCTGCTGCTGGGCCGCCTTCTCGTTCTGGAGGTTCTGGACGTAGCGCTTGGCCACCCTGAGGGAAGGCTCCTCGACGTCCCCGGCCAGCGCGTTGAGTCGGATGTACAGGACCCCGGTGGTCGGGACGCCGGTCCGGTCCACGATCCTGGGCTTGAACCACAGGAGGCCGCCGGGGTGGCCCTGGTAGATCACGACCTGATTGTGGTCGAGGGTGACGTACCAGTCGTCGTTGGCGTACCACCGCAGGAGGGCGTAGGCGCCGACCAGGACCGCCGCGATGAGGAGGAAGAACCCGATGACCCGGAAGGTGACCCGTCGAGGGATGCCGGCCCGGCGTCGCTTTTCGCCCCGGCTGAGCTTGCGCTCGGGAGCGGGGGCGGGGGCCTGGTCAGGGCCGCCCGGCGCCGGGGCGGTCACCACCCCCACTCTGCCCCCTGCCGACGGTTGGGGGCCCGTGGGCGCCGGCGTGAGGCGGCGGGTGGCCCCGGTGGCGGCCGGTGGGGCTGGGGGCTGGGAGGGAACCACGCCGGTCAGGGAGTCCCCGCCAGCGTCGCTCGGCGGGGCCGCGTGAGGGCCCGCGTCGAGCGCGGTGGCGGCGGAGGCGCCGGGCTGTCCGTCCGCCGCCAGCACGATGCCGGCCCCGGCCATGCCCCCCACCACCGGGGCGATCACGGTCGACCGGTTCTCCCCTTGCTCACCGACCAGCACGTCGACGACGACCACGGTGATGTTGTCATTCCCTCCGTGCTCGTTGGCCTCCCGGACGAGCAGCTCGGCCGCCTCGTGTGGATCGGCCACCGACCCCAGGGCGTCACTGATCTGGTTGATGCCCACCTCATTGGTCAGACCGTCGCTGCAGATCAGGATCCGGTCACCGTCGCGCAGGTGCAGCTCCCAGAGGTCGACGTCAACGTCCGAGGAGACGCCGAGGGCCCGGGTCAGGATGTGACGGTGCGGGTGCACCGCCGCCTCGGCTTCGGTCAGCTCCCCCTTGCGGACCTTCTCCTCGGCCAGGCTGTGGTCGTCGGTGACCTGGGTGATGCGCCCGGCCGAGTAGAGGTAGGCCCGGGAGTCCCCGACGTTGGCCAGGGCGACCACGTCGCGGCCGTCGGTCCCGGCCACCAGGGCCGCTGCGGTCAGCGTGGTGCCCATACCCCGCAGGTCGCTCTGGACTTGGCTGGCTCGCCAGACGGCGGCGTTTGCCTCGGCCACCGCCTCCCGCAGGCCTTCGATGGAGGGTTGGCGGGCGAACGAGGAGCGCAGGGCGTCCATGGCCACCCGGGCCGCCACCTCGCCACCGGCGTGACCACCCATCCCGTCGGCCACCGCGAAGAGGTTCTCGTCCTCGAGGGGAAGATCCTGGTTGGCGTTGCGAACCCGGCCGACGTCGGTGGCCGAGCCGGATCGGACGACGGTCACCTCGTCACCTCGAATACCGTCGCGCCCACCTGGAGAAGGTCGTCCTTGGCCAGTTTCGTCGGCTTGGTGATGCGCTCGGAGTTCACGAAGGTCCCGTTGGTCGACCCGAGGTCCTCCACCCACAGCTGGGCTCCCTGCCGGTAGAGGCGGGCATGGACGGTCGAGCTGTAGACGTCATAGGTGGTGGGGACGCCGCACCCGGGCGAACGCCCGACCGTCAGCTCATCGTCGAGGTCGTAGGTTCGGCCGGCGTGGTCCTGGGGCTCGATCACCTCTAGGAAGAGCTGCTTGCGCCGGGCCTTGGGTGGTTCGGGTTCGGGAAGGGCCGGCGGGGCACCGGTGGCCACGGCGGCGGCAGCCTCCGCGGCCCGGGCTTCGCGCCGGCGGTCCCCCCGGCTCTGACGGGGCCCGGCCGGCCGCACCTCCACCCAGACGGCCCGGATCACTCGCAAGAAGAACAGGAAGATGAGCGCGACCACCACCCACTGCAGGAGTCGCACGACGGCCGAGTAGTTCGTAGTGGTGGCCCCGACGAGCACCGTGCCGACGCCACCGGTCACGACAGTTCAAACACCAGCGTGGTCGAGCCGACGGAGACCTCGTCGCCGCTCGCCAGATGCTGTTCACGCACCGTGATGCCGTTGACTCGAGTCCCGTTGGTGGAGCCCAGGTCGGTCACCACGACCGAATCGCCCACCCGGCGAAGCTCCGCGTGACGCCGGCTCACGTTCGGGTCCCCGAGCACGATGGCGCACTCGGGCAGTCGGCCGATCACAACGGGGTCGGCCCCCACCGGGACCCGGTTACCGTCCGGGAGCACCAATTCAGCCAAGGCGATCGCCTCGGCCCCCTCCACGACCTCGGCCGTGATCGAAAAGCGGCCCGCTCGCAGCTTCGTCCCTTCGAAAATCTGGACATCCACCGGACCGACGAAGGTATACGACTCGATCCGTGCGTGCTCCCGGGCGGCGTCGGCCAGCTCCCGGGAGAGGGCATCGATGAAGTTGGCGAAACGGTCCACGTCGGCACTGGCCAAGGTGACCGAGAAGACATTGGGCGCGATGAGGCCGTGGACGCCCACCCGGCGGTGGAGATCCATCTCGCGTGTCATCTTCCGGCCGATCTCGATCGGCTGGAGATTGCTCCGGAAGGGCTTGGCCAACGTTCCTTCCACCAAACGCTCGAGGCGCTCCTCGAACTGCTGGAGTCCCATGGTCCGCACAATCCTACCGGTTGGTGGTTGTTTCAGAGGATGCACAGCCGGATATTTCCTGCTCAGCAGACTGATTCTGCCCTTGCCGGGGTCGGGTAACCTGCAATGGTCGCTCGGGCGAGTGGCGGAATTGGCAGACGCGCAGGATTCAGGTTCCTGTGTCCGAAAGGATGTGGGGGTTCAAGTCCCCCCTCGCCCACGTAGGGGTCCCGACGAAACTGTGGGCCTCACATCGACAAAACTCGGGCCAGCGAAGCGGTCGGGCCGCTGGAGCGTCAGAAGACGGGTCGGCGGCGGTTGACCGAGCCCTGAAAAGTCGCCCCGAACCGTCCATCGCCGGCGAGGGCGCGGCGAGGTTGACGTCAGACTCGTCTACGGGCGCGCTGAGGCCTTGCGGGGCACTTCGTTGGGGGTTGGGAGCCGAACTCAGGCGATGAGTGGCGGATCGGGTCCTGTCGCCACCGGAACACTCGGCGACTGGGGCCGCCAATTCTCGATCGAACGGGTGCGCCGCCGCCGGGAGCGCCGTTGGGCGGTGCCTGGGCCGGTGCGGGTGACCAGGAGGAAGGACCTGATCTTGCGGACGTTGGCCGCCAGGATAAGGAAGGCGACCAGGACGCTCTGGGCCGCCACCCCGTGGATCCGGCGCCGCCCCGGATCGTCCAAGGCCTCGTGGGCAGGATCTTTCAGGTAACCGTTCATGCCCTCGTTGGTGTTGCGCAGGAGGTTGTACGTGGCCTGCCACTCGGCACTGCCGTAGAGGAGGGCCTGGGCAAACTTGGCCCCGGCCTCGGGGGGGATGGTGACACTCTGCTGGGAGCACGAGGGCGGCGGTTTGGCCCCCACATCGGACCTGACCGTGATGCGCAGCCGGCCGGCGGTCTCTGAGCGCACCGAGGTGGGCTTCAGATCACAGCGGGCGAGCGGCCAGGGGTTGGCCGCCGGGCACTGGAACCGCCCGTGGCCCTCGGCGTCGAGGTTGCTCTTCGGGCGGGCCCGATAGCGCCACCGCTCCTCCAGGCGGGCGCGGTAGGTGGCCTCGTCGATCCGACCCTCCCGGTAGTCCAACGTGGCGTCGATCACAGGCGTGGGGATCGAGGGGCAGTACCAGGCACCCTCGATCTGCAAGAAGCCCTGGGCGGAGGCCTTCACCCCGAGCTGGTCGATCTTGTAGTCGTAGACGGGGCGGTAGCCGAAGGCCAGGGCGGCGAGTTGGAAGTCCTCGGCCTTGGCGCTCGAGTAGGCCCGGTCGGCCGCCAGGTAGTGGGCCGGGTACCCGCGTTCAGAGAGGCTGGCCAGCGCCTCAGTGCCGTTGTGCCCGACGTCGTGGCCGGGCTGATGAAGCACGGCCATGGCGACGACCAGGTTCGGAAAGACCTGGTCGGCGTCGGGCTGGTCGGGCCCCGAGACGGCAAGCGTCGCCTCAAACCCCCAGGCGATCTTCCCCGACCCGGCGGCGCCTTGCCGGTAGTCGTCGCGCTGGTCAGGCTCCCGGCGGTACCAGGCGGCGTCGGGATCGACCGAGTGCATCTCGACCACGGGCTTGTCCCGTTTGCTCGTGCGCCTCCTCGACCGCTTCTCAGCCCGGGCGTGGGACCGTATCAGGGTGGCGTCCACCCCGACTGACCCTTTCCACCGGCGGCGCAACTCCCGGGGCAGAAGAGCCATGGAGCCATCGAGGACTTGGTTGCAGAACCAGCCCAGGCGGTCATGGCGCTCGATCCACTCCTCTTCGGTGAGCTGAGCCCTGCGCTCTTCGGTGAGCGCGGTGAAGGTCGGACGTGTCTACGAGGAGTCTGACCACGATCCGATCCTACGGAACTCGACCGCGGGCTGGCAGGTTCACCACCCAGATCACCATGTCCAGCCTGACCGACAGTGCCCGGGACCATTTCCTGACCCATCGATCCCGTTGCGTGAGCTCAGATCGTCAGCTGACATTCGCTCGTGTGCCCGACAAGCATCCGTGTGCGGGACCGGCAGTGCGCGACATATCCGACGACCCTCATCGAGGGTTGAGCTGATCATCGGCGCTGGGCCCACAGGATGAATTCCACTGCCCCCGACTTCCCCTGACCGGCGACTGCATGCGGCCTCGGACGGTCCAGCATGCCAACTCGATATCTGAGGCTGCGCGGCGTACAGCCTCCTCGAGTACCGAGACTTCGCCAGGTGGGCTCGGCAGTCCTAGTTCTTACATGGGCTTGACCAAGGCGATCAGGACCGCGCGTGGGGCGAAGGACTAAATCGGCCCGGTGGTTTTGAGCACATATTCTCTTGACGTGACGAACGACCCCGACGTTCTAGTTGCCTTTCTCAAGGAGGCTCGAGATATCCGCAACGATCTGTGGCGCCAAGATCCACTAGGTGGCACTCGCGCCTACCGAGACATTGAACGAACTGCAACGGATTTCGGAAGTGAAGAACCGGGTCGAAGGATCTACGAGATGGCGAACCTGTGGCTGCTCGTAGCCGCAGAACTGATGAGAGGCATCGGAGTGTTAATCGAGGAACGCAATTCATGGTCGGCCATGTTCCCTCTAATGCGCTCCATCATCGAGAATTGCGGGGCCATCCTCTGGCTAACCGACGAATCGCCGACGGACGTTCGCGCCGCTCGTGCTTCGGTCGCGTTGATTGACAGTCTTGAGCGCAACGTCGATGTGTTGGCCAAATTTGAGAAGGATTCGCCGGAGTACTCGGCTGCAAAAGCACGTCGTGATGACACGGTAGCCATCATCGAGAGAGAATTTGGAACAGTTCAACAAAGCCCGTGGAGGGTGAGTGGTACACGCATGCCCCGGCCGTCCTCGTTCATAGATCCGATTGCCAAGCGTCGTAACGAGCCAGGAGTATGGGAAGGTATGTACGCTTATCTGTCGGCAATGGGTACCCATCCGTCAGCCGGACTAGGCAGCCTTATGAGCCAACCGGGCCCCAAACAAGCTCAAATAAGCATCTCGGATGTACTTCTCGGAAAGTTTCTTCGATCAACCGTTGATCCGTTCATGCTCGCACTGGGAACTGTGAGCGGTTCAATGGGCTGGGATCGTCTGAGATTTGACGACTACCACCAGCGATATGTCGAAGTGTTGAGCGAGTGAATTCGGCCCAGTAAGGATCCTTCATCGGGCGAACTCACGGCCCAACAGCTTTTACGTAGGCCATCGTGGCTTCCCAGTTTTCACGCTGAGCTACCTCAATAGCAGCCCTGGCAAGCTCACCGTTCTCCGGAGTCATGGAAACCGACCCAGTACACATGTCGATCATCGTTGTGGCTGCCGCCTCGTAGGCTGTCCATCCCTGCTT
>Ga0182024_10010483_pt1 | contig 18863 bp, 14 predicted proteins | sample P32metaG_FD_120480 | JGI IMG/M metagenome (GOLD analysis project Ga0182024, IMG submission 120480) | Permafrost microbial communities from Stordalen Mire, Sweden - P3-2 metaG (Illumina Assembly) | ecosystem: Environmental > Terrestrial > Soil > Wetlands > Permafrost | place: Sweden: Stordalen... | reverse complement strand
GATGGTGGTGTCGCGCAGTTGGTCGAAAAGAAATTTCGAGGCCAGCGGGGTGGCCAGATCGAGTGCGATGGTTTTCACGCTGATGTTGTGCGCTTGCAGTTCGGTCGCGACCTGGGTGAGTTTGTCGGCACTGCGGGCGACTAGCACCAGATTGTGGTGATCGCAGGCGAAGAGTTTGGCGAGTTCGTATCCAATGCCGCCGGAGGCGCCGGTGATGAGGACAGTCATCGGTGTATTTTACCGGGGAGTTGTAGTGGAGGTAGGAGGTGAAAAGCGACTGCGCGATTTGCGTGGCCCCGGACGCGTTCGTCCGGGGCCGCTTGCTTCGCATCGCAGGACGGACGAATGTGTCCGTCCCTACGTGTCTTTACGCGTGCACTAATTCCACGCCGTAGATGGAATGCCAACTGGTGGCGGCTTTCAGTTTGTCGTTGACGTTGTTGATGTTCTTCACGCCGTCGGTTTCAAGCCACTTTCGGAAAGCATTTGCGCCGTGTTTGGCGTAAATGGGAATGCCTTCCTTCCAGGTGGCGCGGCCGCAGAGGACGCCATTGAACTTCACGCCCGATTCTCCGGCAAGTTCCAGAGTCTCGCTGAACTCAGCGTTGCTGACGCCGGCCGACAAATAAATGAACGGCTTGGTCGCGACGTTGGCGGCTTTGTGAAACAGATCGATGGCTTCTTGCTTGGTGTAGGCTTTCTGTCCACCGAACGATTTGGTGCCTTCGACGAATTTCATATTTACCGGAACTTCTACTTTGAGCACATCGACGCCGTAGCGGTCCTTGGTGAATTCGCGCATGCTTTCGATGACAATGTGCGGTTTCTTTTTGGCGTATTCCAGGCCTTTCTCATCCGCTCCCTCTTCATAGCCAACAAACTCCAGGAAGAACGGGATGTCGTTGGCGCGGCACTCGTCGCCGATGCGCTCAACCCAGGCGTGCTTCTGATCGTTGACGTTCTTGGGATCGTCAGGCGTGTAGTAGAGCAGGATCTTCACGCAATCCGCGCCAGCCTCTTTCAGGCGGCGAGCCGACCAATGATCGAGCAAATCCCCAAGGCGGCCAGGGCCGGTCTTGTCGTATCCAGTCTTTTCATAAGCGAGCAACAGTCCGGCGTTTTTGGCGCGGCGCTTCGATGCGGGCAGGCCCCACTCGGGGTCAAGCAGAATGGCCGAGGCATGCGGGGTGAGAACCTCAGTGACGAGCGACTTGAATTCCTCCATCATGGCGTCGCTGACTTCGCCGCCCTTTTCTTTTGCCAGCGATTTTTGCAGAGAGCCGCGCTGGTCCATAGCTGCGGCCGCGATGACGCCGCGATCGTTCGAGACTTTCCTGAGACCGGCAAGTTTGCCAGGGGTGAGTTTCATGGGTTTCCTCCAGAATTGCAGAATCGAAGATGAGTGCGTGGAACCAACAATTGTAAACCAAACAGCGAGGCAATCGGCGCCGGAGTTACCGTAGGCGGATTTGCCATTCCGACTTCAGGAATGCGCAGGCAAGTCAATACTCAGTCAAATCAGTGCCCGGGTGCTTGTTTTTCCCCTGTATCTTCCGCGGGCTTGGAAAAAAGTTTGGGATCGAGCGCGGGATTGAGTTCGATCTTCTTCACTTCCGCGTTGCTGGTTTCTTTGCCGTTTTGTTCGTTCTGGTGTTTGAACGGCATGGTTAATCCTTCGACGGGGCGCCAGTCGGCGAGATTAGTTTCGCCTTCGAAGGGGCCCGATTGCGCCATGGCTTTATATTTTTCGCGGAGAACGTAGCCCGTCTTGGGATCGATATACCAGCGGACCCAGGGCACGGCTCCGTCGATATCCAGGATGGCGGCATCGACGTCGCCGATTTTTTCAGTTCCCGCAGCGGTGAATGTGAACGAGGGGTCGTCGGCGTGTTGGGCGATATAGATAAGATCGTGTTGCAGTTGAGAGAGCATTTCGGTTTTCTGCGCGGGAGGCATGCTGCGTGAGCCCATGCCGGCCATATTCATGAAGGCAGCGTCGGGGGAAACTACGATGGTCAGTTTGCCTTGCGGCGTTTCTACTTCGACATGCATGCGGTCAGGGAAGGCAAGGAAGACATCCACCGGCGAAGGCGGTGCGCCGGAGTCGCTTTCGGCGATAGTGACGTGCAGACTTTTGATGGATTTCAGCTTGGGCAAACCGCCCATGGCAGACGCAACCTTCTCAGCTAGCGCTTTGCCTTCGGTGTTCGACGCCGCGGATTTGGAGGCTCCGTTTTGTTCTTTCCCGTTTTGCCCCTGCCCATTTTGTTCTTGTCCCTTTTCGGCGGGCGGAGGAGGAATGGCGATGTCGATGTTCTTGACGGGACCGACCGAGGACAGCGGCTTGTCGAATTCCTTGCTATTGCCGACGACCAGCACAGCCATTTGATCGCGGTGCATATATTTGGCGGCGACGCGGTTGACATCAGATGCCGTGACTTTTTTTATTTCGGCTTGGAATTTATCGAGCCAGTCGGGCGGATATCCGTAATATTCGTAAGTCATGCGCTCGGCGAGGATTTTGTCGGGCGAGTCGAGGCGGAAAATAAATGCGTTGAGAATGGCGTCTTTGGCGCGCTGAATCTCATCGTCGGTGATCGGCTGGGTGGCGAGATTATTGATGTCTTCGGTGGCAGCCTGAATGGCTTCAATCGTGGTTCCGCTCTTGGTGCCGATGGAAACCTGCAAAATACCAGGATGACCAAAGTTGCTCCCGATACCTCCGCCCACGCCGTAAGCGAGTCCGCGTTTGGTGCGAATGTCATTGAAGAGACGCGAAGAGAAACCGCCGCCGAAAGCTTCGTTAAAAACGTTGATGGCGTAGTAGTCGGGATTGTCGCGGGTAATTCCGAGCCCCAGCATGTGGATGGTGCTCTGATTGACATCGTCTTTATTCACCAAGTAGTTGCCCGCAGGGGCGGGCGAGTATTTGATCTCATTCTTTCTGGGAATGGCTGCACCTTTGGGCCAGGCGTCGAATGCCGCACGGAGCCTGGCTTCCATGGCAGCGGAATCGAAGTCTCCGCTGATGCCCAAGATGATGTTGTTGGGGTGTATGTATTTCGCGTGCCAGTCGATAAGATCCTGTCGGGTGACAGCGGCGACGGTCGCGTATTCGGCGTCGCGGGCGTAGGGATTGTTTGGCCCATAGGCTAGTTTGACGGACTCGCGCTGCGCGATTTCGCCGACATCGTCATTGCGACGGGAAATAGCATCGAACAATTCTTTTTGAGCGATATCGATTTTATCGGCGCGAAACTCGGGATTCCGCAGAACGTCTACGAAAGCCTTGAAGACGTCGTCGAGATCACCTTTCAGGCACGAAAAACTGATGCTGGTGGAATCGGGACCGCCGCCGGTTTCTACTTTCGCCGCGCGAACTTCAAGGAAGTCGTCTAGCTGATCACCAGTCTGCGTCTTTGTTCCGCCGGTTCGCCAGACCTCACCGTAGATATCGACAAGGCCAGTTTTGCCGGCGGGCACATTCACTGACCCGCCGCGGATGCGGGCGCTAGTGTCGATCAGCGGCAGTTCGTGATCTTCCTGCAGAAAAATCACCATACCGTTGGCGAGTTCGATGCGTTTGGGCTGTTGTGGTTTGAAAGAGGGCAACGGAGGAATCGAAATCTGCTGCCAACTTGCAGCCTGACCGGCGGCCTGGGGAAGCGTTGCCAAGCTGGCGACAGTTATCAGCATGGCGAGAAGGGAAGTGAGCATCATCAACTTCTTCATCTTGCTCATTGCGATCTTGTTCATTGCGCGCCTCCCTGATCACCGGCATTCGACGACGATTCTGCAGCGCCCGTGGTTTGGATTTCACCGACGGTGCGATTGGTATCAACAAAGACTTCGTTGGCGATACGGCGAATGTCGGCCTTCGTAACCTGATCGATGCGGTCGACCGAACGAAACAACTCTCTCCAGTCGCCATAGCGAGTTTGATACGTGGCAAGTTGCGTGGCCAGACCCTCGTTGTCGGCCAGGCCGCGGATCAGGTTGGCTTTGGAACGAGTCTTGATCATTTTCAATTCGTCATCGCTGATGTCTTCTTTTTTCAGCTTGTCGATTTCCGCGTGGATGGCGTCGCCCATCTCCTGCGGCGTGTGTCCGGGAAGCGGAACCGCAATAAAAGCGAACAGGTGCGGATATTTGATGCCCGGGTAGCCGGTAATTCCTTCAGAGAACGAAGCGATTTTTTTATCGCGAACGAGAGAGCGGTAAAGCCGTGAGGTGCGGCCCTCGGACATGAGATCAGTAATGGCGTCGAAGACGGCGTCGTCTTTGGTTCGATAGTCGGGGCGGTGGTAGCCCTCGATGTAGATCGGCTGTGAACGATCGAGCAGCACGACCTCGCGCTCGGAGTTCTGCGGCGGTTCGGTGGTTGTGGATTCGTCAGGTTGCGGACGCGCAGGCAAGCGACTGAAATATTTCTCCAGGATGGGCATGGCCTGCTCCGCCTTCAAGTCACCAGCAACCGCGACTACCATGTTGGCAGGCACGTAGTACTTGTCAAAAAACTTCTGAGCGTCGGTAGCTGAGAAAGTGTTGAGGTCGGAGATCCATCCGATGGTAGGCCGGTGATAGGGATGGGCAGTGAATGCCGATTCGGTGAACTGTTCGAGCAGGCGCCCGAATGGACTGCTGTCGGTACGCATGCGCCGCTCTTCGATGACTACGTTGCGTTCCTTGTAAAACTCCCGCATCACGGGATGCAGGAAACGTTCGGACTCGAGATAGGCCCAGAGTTCGAGACGATTTTCCGGCAGCGAGTAGTGATATTCCGTCTCGTCGTAACTGGTGGAAGCATTCATGTCTTCGCCGCCATTTTGCTCAACCAACTTGCCGAAGGCGTTGGGCACGACGTATTTGTCGGCTTCGGCGATGGCGTCTTTCCAGGCTTTTTCCAGTTCCTTCAATTTCGCCTCATCGCGGCCCACCCTCCTATCGCGCTGCGCAATGTAGGCGGCATAGGCAACCTCAACTTTTTCGAGCGCTGGTTTTTCCGCGGCATAATCGGTGGTGCCGATTTTGTCCGTACCCTTGAAGGCCATGTGCTCGAACATGTGGGCGAGACCAGTCTCCCGCATGGGATCTTGCACGGAACCCACATCGACCAATGTGAAAAAGGAGAAGACCGGCGCCTCCGGACGCTCACAGATCATCAGGGTAAGGCCGTTGGGCAGCTTCTTTACGGTGATTCGTTTTTCAAATGACGCAACGTCCTGCGCCAAAGAAATCGCGGAAAGAACGAAAACGAGAATGACAGTTTTCAGATTAAGGTGTTTCATGAAACCTCCGACAGCGGGACGAGCTTTTCTGCGACAGACATGTGTTGGACGGAGCAGCAGGCTAGAAGTTTGAACGTACGTGGCGGGGAGGGAGATTGTCAAATCCGCTTGCGGGAAAGCTTGCGGTCGTTTAAGAAACCCTGTATTTTGCGAGCCACGTCATTTCGGGCACAATATCATCCGGAGATCATGTGAGCGATTCGACTGTCGAAATTCAGGGCCGGCATCTCAAGCTCTCGAACCTGCAAAAGGTGTTGTATCCCGCCACGGGATTCACTAAACGACAGGTCATTGATTACTATGCGCGAATCGCGCCGGCAATCCTTCCGCATCTGGCGGGCCGTGCGCTGACTCGCAAACGATACCCCGACGGCGTTGAAGGCGAACCGTTTTTCGAGAAGAATGCTCCAAAATATCGGCCAGAATGGGTGCAGACGGCGCCGATCTGGAGCGAAGGCAACCACCGCACAGTCTATTACGTTCTTGCAAATGACTTGGCCACGCTGGTTTGGCTGGCTAATCTGGCGGCGCTCGAACTGCATCCTTCGCTGGCGTTGGCGAAAGATATAACTTGCCCGACAGAGATGGTGTTTGACCTCGATCCAGGGCCGCCGGCAAACATTGTGCAATGCTGCCAGGTGGGAATGTGGTTGCGCGAGATCTTCGAGCATTTCGGACTTCAGAGTTTTCCCAAGACCTCGGGGTCGAAGGGACTGCAGATTTATGTTCCGCTGAATGCGCCGACCAATTACGACGCCACGAAGACGTTCGCGCGTGCCCTGGCGCAATTGCTGGAGCAGGAGCATCCGGAGATGGTCGTTTCCGATATGAAAAAGACTCTTCGCACCGGCAAGGTGCTGGTGGACTGGAGTCAGAACGATGAGCATAAAACGACAGTTGCGGTTTATTCGTTGCGTGCGCGCGAGCATCCGACGGTATCGACGCCGGTAACGTGGGAGGATGTGGAGCGGATATTCAAAAAGAAGGATGCCGGATTGCTGGTGTTCGAAGCGCCCCAAGTGGTTTCACGATTTGAAAAGATTGGCGATTTGTTTGCTCCCGTGATTACGCTGAAGCAACGGTTGCCGGATTTGAAAGGCGTCGCCGGCGGCGCTACAAAGGAACCGGAACGCATTGAAATCGCAGCGCAAGCGGAAGATGAACCTCCCCGGCGAAGAGCGGCGCACAAGCCTGCTGTGAAGAAAAAGTCGGCGGCGAAAACGCCCGCCCGCAAGAAATCGGGAAAGATATAATCCTGTGTTTTGTTTGTCGCAGACTTAGGGCGGATGTCTTGCGGCGCACCGTGGGATACTGTGAGCGAATGTATGGCACAACTTTTCGTGGGAACGTCCGGATGGGCTTACCCGAGTTGGAAGCCCGATTTTTATCCGGAGAAGCTGGCGCAGAAGAAATTTCTGAACTATTACTCCGGGCAGCTGAGCACGGTCGAAGTGAATTTCACCTTCCGCCAACTGGTCAAAGAAACAACCATTCAGAATTGGCTGCAGGACACGCCTGCGCATTTTCGTTTCGGCATCAAGGCCCATCAGGTCATCACGCATATCAAGCGCTTGAAGGGGGTCGAGGATTTCGTGCCACGGTTTTTGGCTACGATTGAGCCGCTGGCGGCAGCTGGAAAACTGGGGCCGGTGCTGTTTCAACTTCCTCCTAATTTGAAAGCGGATGCGGGGCTTCTGAAGGATTTTCTGGCAGTCCTGCCGCGTAGCGTTCCGGCCGCATTTGAATTTCGGCATGAGTCATGGTTCAGCGATTCGACGTGGGATTTGCTGAAGTCGTGCAACACGGCGTTGTGTGTTGCGGAAACTGAGACACTGACTACTCCGGAAGTAGCTACGGGCCCGTTTGTGTATTACCGCTTCCGCAAGCCGAGCTACACGGGCGACGAACGGCGTTCGATGATCGACCGCATCGGGCAACATGTAGCTGCGGGGCGCGACGTGTTTGCTTATTTCAAGCACGAGGAAACGCCGGAAGGAGCGTTATTCGCGGTCGATCTACTGCGGCGAGCAAGCGGCGCGGAGGGTTCTTGATTCGGTTCAATTGCTCGTCATTCCTTGCCGGAGCTGTGCTCCTGCTCATCCTCAGCACGGCATGGGCTCAGGAACCGGGCCTACGGACGGTTCATGTTTTTGTCGCGCTCGCAGACAATCAGAGCCAGGGCATTATTCCAGTCCCTCCCAAGCTGGGGAACGGCGAGGATCCAGAACGCAACTTGTACTGGGGTTCAGCGTACGGCGTAAGGACGTTTTTCACACGTAGTCCTGACTGGATGCGTATTGCTTGCGGTGAAAAGCCGAAAGTCGAAATTCTTGAGCGCTGTGTCTTCAAGCATCGACTGACAAACGTCTATCTCGTGGCAGACGCATATCGTGGACGCGAGATTAGGCAAGCGATTCTCGATTTTCTGGCTTCGGCAGCCGGCGATGATGCGCAGATGATAAGTGTACCGGCTATGTCTGGGCCGTTGAAGCTGCCGACTCGTGGCGGTGCGAACCTCGTCGCCTACATCGGTCACGACGGTTTGATGGATTTTCAACTTCAGCGGTTTCCTAAGAAGAAGTACGAAACTCATCGGGACGCGGTCGTCCTAGCTTGCGCGAGTAAACAGTATTTCGCCGAGCCGGTGCGAGCTTCCGGCGCTTATCCACTGCTGTGGACCACCGGACTGATGGCTCCTGAGGCCTATACGCTGAAAAGCGCGCTGGACGGCTGGATCGCAGGCGAAAACAACGAGCAGATTCGCGATCGCGCAGCCACCGCTTATGACAAATACCAGAAATGCGGGCTTCGTGGAGCGCGACGGTTGCTGGTCAGTGGCTGGTGATCGCAAGGGCGACGTAGCATGCTACATCTCTACGAAAGGGTCCTTACCGCATCCTTGTGATTACTTTTTTCTTCGTCCGATAACGAGCATACTGAATCTCTTCCTGTTATGGCTTCCCAGTCGAACTCGTCCGTGCTATCGGGATTTCTCGATTACCTGCGCATCGAAAAGGGATTGGCAAGGCTTTCGATCAGCGCTTACAGCACCGACATACTTCAATTTGCGGAGTTTTTGGAAAAACGGAAACGGCTATTAATGACTGCACGGCGTAGCGATGTTCGCGAATTTTTACAACAGCTGTTTTCCAATCAAGTAGATGGACGGAGCGTGGGGCGCAAGCTTTCGGCCTTGCGTCATCTTTACCGCTATCTTCTGCTCGATAAGAAAATCGTCCACGATCCCACGCTTGACATTGAGTCGCCTCGGCAGTGGAAGGTTTTGCCGAAATCGATGGCGCGCCAAGAAGTGGAATCCACATTGGCGTCTCCCGCAGCTCAGTTGGTTAGCAAACATGGCAACACGAAGGACGCGCCGGCATTGGCATCGCGCGACCGCGCCATGCTGGAATTGCTTTACGCGGGTGCGCTGCGAGTTTCGGAGTTGGTCAATGCCACGCTCGAAGATTTGAAACTCGATGCCGGATACATGTTGGTGCGCGGCAAAGGAGATAAGGAACGCATCGTGCCGCTGGGTAAGCCGGCGCAGGATGCGCTTTCGGAATATTTGGCGCAAGGTCGTCCCACGCTGGCAGAGATGCGGGCGTCGAAAAATCCCCACCCTTCGGCAGGCTCAGGGCAAGCTTTCTCGCGAAAGATGCGAGAAATGGGGCACCCGGGGGCAAGGGAAAATTCGGCGTTTCTGTTTATTGGGCACGGCGGGCGCAAACTGACGCGGCAGCGGATTTGGCAGATGGTCGGTGCAGCCTCGGTTTCATCGGGACGGCACGCGTCGCCGCACATGCTGCGCCATTCCTGCGCCACGCACATGGTAGAAAACGGAGCGGACCTGCGTACAGTGCAGACAATCCTAGGCCACGCGGATATTTCGACCACGCAGGTATATACGCATTTGGCGCTCGATCGGTTGCGCACCGTGTATCAAACGCACCATCCGCGAGCGAAGGCGCGGTAGGGCAATTGCTGATTGCTGATTTTTGATTGCTGATGAAAAAACTTTATTGGCCCGACGATTTTCTCAATCAGCAATCAACAATCTGAAATCAGCAATTGGAAATCACCCATGAGTAACGCAATCACGCCCGTTGAAAGAGCCATAACCGATTTTCTCCGCCATTTGCGCGAACGCAACGCCTCGCCTCACACCATCAAAGCTTACAGAGGCGATCTGGTGAACTTCGCCGCTTATGCCGGCTCGCGGGGATGGAAGTCGATTGACCACATCGCGATTCGCGGATTCCTTTCGCAGCTCTACGAAAAGGGGTTGGGAAAAACTTCTGTAGCGCGATCGCTGGCGGCGGTGCGGTCATTGTATCGTTGGCTGGCGCGGGAGGGTGTGGTGGAACAGAATCCCGCGAAACTCGTCGCGACGCCAAAGCTGGCGAAGAAGCTTCCTCGGGTTCCAACCATCGAAGAGATGAACTGGGTTCTCGACGGAAAAATGCCGGAAGCCGCAGCCTTTCCCGAGCGCGACCGGCTCATGCTGGAAATGCTCTATGCCTGCGGCATTCGCAACTCAGAGCTGACCGGCATCAACCTCGACGATATTCGGCTTAGCGCGGAAGTTATTCTGATTCGCGGCAAAGGCAAGAAGGAACGATACGTGCCCTTCGGCCATTCCGTCACAAATGCGCTGGCTGCGTATCTTCCCGTGCGACAAGTTCATCTGGCGCAGGCGCGCAAGAATACTACGGCGTTGCTCATCAACCAGCGCGGCGGAAGATTGACGACTCGCAGCGTGGGCCGCATCATCAAGAAAATTGCGGTGGCGAAAGGACTCTCGCCGGATGTGCATCCGCATACTTTACGCCATGCGTTCGGAACGCACATGCTGGAAGAAGGCGCAGACCTGCGCGCCATTCAGGAATTACTGGGCCACGAGCGTCTCGCCACAACCCAGCGCTATACGCAGCTTTCAATCAAGCATGTGTTGCAGGTTTACGATCAGACGCATCCCCGCGCAAAATAGCGAGCGGCTCGCAAGCTACACGCGCGAACTCCGCCAAACATTACTTTGAAGCGCGCAATTGTTCCCACATGGCAACGACCCTCGCTTTTAAGTCGGCAGTGAGTTTTGTGTAGGCTTCTTCAGATGCTTCGGACTCCGGTGGAGGATAGATCGGGTCGCCGAACACCATTTTCAGCGGAGCGAAGCCGCGAAATTTCTGACTTCTCGGCCATACTTCATAAAATCCTTCGATCGCAACGGGAACGATCGGCACTTGCAGATGAATCGAAAGAATAGCGGCGCCCTTCTTGAAGATTCGGGGCATGCCGTCGATCGAGCGTTCGCCTTCGGGATAGAGAACGAGAGCCATTCCATGTCTCAAGCCGAACGCGCCGGCACGCATGGCTGGAACCAAATTCGCGTCCGGATCGAGCACCATGATCTTAATCGATCGCGCCAATCGGCGCATCAGACCTTTGCCGAAGTGATCGCTGGTGCCCAGAGCAAACGCGCGGAAGAATACGTCCGAGGGTAAAACGCTCGCCAGAATGAGAGGATCCAGAAAACTCTGATGGTTTGACGACAGGATGTAACCGCCGGTTTTGGGAAGCTTCTCGAGGCCCGTCACTTTCAAATGAAAGCGATCAAGAGCGACGAGTTGCAGCACTCTTGAAAAAAGGAACCAGAATGTATCGTTGATGCGATTGGGGTGGGCGAGCGCAAGCACGTCGGGATCCTGGGGATCTTCTAAGAGGATGGCCTTCCATCCAGCAAAAGTGGCGTGCGGTCGCGCACCCGCTCCGTTAGCTGCGCTTTTCAGAACGGCATCAACCAAATCTCTGACGGTATAGATCTCGGTCAGTTGCGACTCTGCAACGTTACCTGCAAATTCCTCTTCTAGCCGGCTCAGCAACTCGACGCGCTGCATGGAATCGAAGCCGAGGTCGAGATCGAGATTGAGGTCAGGCCGAAGATTAGGCGGGGCGGCATGGGCGGAGTCACGAATAATCTTCAATCCGCGCTGCACGTCGGGTTGATCGAGCCATGCGATCTCGTCCGCGGTTAAGGCTTTGTCCGTGGGCAGTTCGGAATCGTCATCAACTTTTTTCCTGCCCTGATTTGCTTTGACCCGCTTCTCGACTTCGAAGCGTTTAATTTTGCGGGTGGTGGTGCGGGGCAAGTCGTCCTGCCAGATTTCGTAACTGCCAATGCGTTTCGTGGAGGCGATGCCTGGCGACAAGCCCTCAATATCGAAACGGATCACTTCCTTCGCGTTGACTATTTTGCGTTGCCGCAGGGCGTCGAAGTCCGGCACAATCACAGCGTGGAGGCGGTCACCACCGTCGCCGGGTTTGCCTTCAAGACCCATTACCGCGATTTCCTTGATGTATGGCGACTTCAGGTAGTGGGCTTCGATCTCCTCGGGATACACATTTTTTCCATTGCTGAGAACGATGAGTTCTTTCTTGCGTCCGGTGAGAAACAAATGGCCATGCGAATCGAAATAACCGAGGTCGCCGGTTAGAAACCATCCATCGCGCAGCACGGCGGCGGTCGCGTCGGGACGGTTCCAATAGCCTTTCATTACCACCGCGCCGCGTAGTGCGACCTCGCCGACGGCATTACAGTCAGCGTCATCCTGCGGCTGCGGATCGATGAGTTTTGCTTCCACGCCCTTCATCGCCTTGCCGACGGAGCCAATCTCATTATCGTGAGGCGAAGTGGCGAAGACTGCGGCAGTCGTTTCCGTAAGGCCGTAAGCCTGTAAAACGTCGATGCCGAGATCGTGAAAAGACTGGGCGATGGCTGGATCGAAGCGCGAGCCGCCGGTGACCAGATAGCGCATCTTCGGTCCAAGCGTGTGGTGCACCTTGGGAAACAGAAGACGGCCGGCATTGATCCCCACCTTGCGCAGAGTGCGATTGAGGGCGAGCATGCCCGCGAAAACTTTCTGGGCAATCGCCCCTCGTTTCGCAACTTCCTCGAGAAGGCGCTTGTGGATGAGATAGAAAAACTGGGGCACAACCGCGAAGGCAGTGATATTACGCTCGGTCAGAGCGCGCAGCAATTCGGTTGTGTTAAGGGTTTCGAGATACACGACGCGTGAGCCCTTTACGAGCGGCAGCAGCAAATTTGCCATCTGCGCCAGTACATGAAACAAAGGCAGAACCCCCAACAATGCATCGTTCGGTCCAATATCTACCCAGTTGAATACGGCTTCGACTTCGCCCATGAAATTGGCGTGCGTCAGCATAACGCCCTTCGGGTCGGCAGTGGTTCCGGAGGTATAAAGCAGAGACGCAAGATCATCACTGCTGGAGGCAGCTGCTTTAAAACTGGCGGGGCCAGCTTCGAAAATCGCCGGGAGATTCGCCAGCCAATGTTCGTCACCGGAAGCTTGGGTTGCACGATCCGGATCCATAAGAATGAGGCCGAGCTTCAATTCGGTGGTTGCGGAACGAACCAGTGGGACATGTTTCGCATCGCAGAAGACCGCCGAGGTGCCGCTATCTTTTAGGAGGATCGCGATCTGGTCATCGTGCAGGGCAGTGTCCAGGGGAACGGCTGCGCAGCCGGAGGCGATGATTCCCAGGTCTGCGGCGACCCAGCGCGGATGATTGTCGGCCAGAATCGCAAGCCGTGATCCACGAGGGAATCCGCGTTCTGTGATCCATCGGCCCACGGACTCGGCCATGCGGCGAAGTTCAGCATAGGTGCAGCTTTCAAGGCGATCGTTGCGCTGCAACTCCAGCGCGATGTTGCCGGGCCAGCGCTGGGCGCACTCGACAAAACGATCGTAGAAGGTGGCCATAGTCCGTGGCGAATATACACGAAAAAATTACGAGCCGCAGTGCGCGTGCCGATCGATGAGGGGTATTGCACATTCGGCTCCGTGACGGTAGAATGTAACTAACTGGTTAATTAATGGCTAAAATCCTGCATCGCCGCGTCGTCGCCCACCGCATGGGATCGCGGGGACAGCCGGAAGAGAGTCGCGGCGCCATTTTGCAGGCTGCGGCGAGAGAATTTGCCGAGTACGGAATTGCCGGCGCCCGCACCGATGCCATTGCGCGCGAGGCCAAGGTCAACAAGGCTCTGCTCTACTACTACTTTCAGGATAAAGAAACTCTTTACGCTGCCGTGCTCGACGAAGCTTTTTCCGGTCTGAAGGATACTGTTTTTCGTGTTCTCGATGGCACCCAGCCGCCGCGCGAAAAGATGCTGGCCTATGTCGGCGCCTATTTCGATTTCATCGCTTCGAATCAGATTTATCCCCGACTTATGCAGCGCGAAATGATGCGGGCGCGCGCAGGCCAGTCGGAGCACATCGATAAAATGATCAAAGCTTACATTCAGCCCATTTTCGTTCGCGTTGGAGAACTGATGCGCAAAGGAATTGCGGAGGGGGATTTTCGCCCCGTGAATCCTGCGCATTTTGTCTCGTCCATGGTCGCCGTGATCATTTTTTATTTCAGCAACGCTCCCATGATGCAAAAAATCGTGGGCTTTAATCCTTTGACCCGGGAGCGGATTGCCGAACGGCGCGCCGCAGTGTTGGATTTCATCTCGGCGGCTTTGTTTCGCCCGGAACGCAACGCCATGCCACGCAAGGAGTCTGCTCATGAGCGCGCGTAACAAATTTCTTATTCTTCTCGGAATCATCTTCGTAATTGCCGCGACTTATTATTTTCTTTCCACGGAACACACGCCGGACCTGGTGCTGATCGGTACAGTCGACGCGAATCAGGTCATCGTGAGTGCGCAGGTGGAGGGCCGCATTCAGAAACTGCTGGTCGATGAAGGCACTCCGGTGAAAGCCGGAGATCTGATTGCCGTGCTCGATCCCTCGGAACTGCAGGCGCAGGAAGCCGCCTCCGCTGCGACCATCGCCAGCCTGCAGCACAAAGTTACGGAGATGGAAGATACGGAACAATCGACGTCAGGATCCACTTCCAGCGATGTTGCGAACGCCGAGGCCAAGCTGTTGTCGGCAAGAGCGCAATTGCTGCAGGCAAAAGCCGCGCTGGATCGCACTGAAAGCGACAGCCGACGCGCTATTGAACTGGCCAAGGCAGGGATCACTTCCGATCAGGAGCGCGTGCAGGCCGAAACTAATCTGCAGGCGGCGCAAGCAACGGTTCAGGCCCAACAGGAACTGGTTCGGGCCGCGCAAGCCGACCTGAATTCGGCCGTGGCCCGAACGCACCAGGCGAATGCGGCGAAGAGCACCGTGGCCTCGACCGAGGCCGATCTGAAAAATGCGATTGCGCTCAAGAATCAGGCTGCGGTCCGCTTGGGCTATACGAATGTGTACGCTCCGGTCAGCGGAACGGTTTCCGTGCGTGCGGCGCGCCAGGGAGAAGTCGTCAATATCGGAGCGCCGATCGTCACCATTGTCGATTTGAGCGATACGTGGGCACGGGTGGCGATTCCTGAAACTTATGCGGACCACATCGGATACGGTGACGTGCTGCGCGTGCGCTTACCAGGTGGAACCGTGATGAGCGGCAAAGTATTTTTCAAAGGGGTGGAAGGCGACTTTGCCACACAGCGCGATGTGAGCCGGCGCAAGCGCGATATCAAGACCATCGTACTGAAAGTCCGTATGGATAATCCCAAAGGCGCATTTGTTCCCGGCATGACTGCGGAAGTGCTGGTTTCCCCGGAGCAACTGAAGGGCGGCACTACGCAAAGTACCGCTGTCGCGGAGCCGCGGTGATGGCCGAAGCGAATTTAGGCAATCACGACGCCAGCGCAAGCGCGTCCAATTCTGGTCTGGAAAAACCCATCTACGATCCCAATGCCCCCTCAGCGATTGAAGTGCAGCACATTGTCAAGAAGTATGGAGACTTCACCGCCGTTGACGACGTTTCCTTCAATGTGAAAGAAGGAGAGATTTTCGGACTGCTCGGCCCAAACGGAGCAGGGAAGTCGACGCTCATCCGAATGATGACTACGCTCATCCCCATCACCTCGGGTTACGCGCGAATCGCCGGGCATGACGTGGCGAAAGAGCCGAATGCAGCGCGGAGAACCATTGGGGTCATTCCTCAGGCGCTGACCAGCGACCTCGACCTTACCGTCGAGGAGAACATGAATATTTATGCCAAGCTCTACGACGTTCCGGCCAAAGAGCGCAAGAAATCGATCGACGAGCTTCTGGAACTGGTGGACCTGACGAAGTGGCGCAATGCGGCGACGAAAACGCTCTCCGGCGGGATGCGGCGCCGGCTCGAGATTGCGCGCGGGCTTGTGCACCATCCGCGGATCTTTTTTCTGGATGAGCCCACCACTGGGTTAGATCCGGTATCTCGTGTGGCCGTCTGGGAAATGTTGGGAAACATCAAGGAACACCGTCAACTTACGATATTGATTACGACGCATTACATGGATGAGGCTGACCGGTTGTGCGATCGCATTGCCATCGTCGATCACGGCAAGCTTGTGGCGCTGGATTCTCCCATGGCTTTGAAGGCCAGCGTTCCCGGTTCGAATGTGATTGAAGCGCAGTTTGATAATGCTCCCGCTGATTGGGAGCAGCGGCTTCATGGGCTGAGCGAAGTCACTTCCGTGCAGCCCGAAGGCGCCGGCATGTATCGCGTGCTCACCGACAACGGCTCCCGCACCACCACTGAGCTGGTCGAAATGGCCGTGCACAGCAAGGTGCCGGTGAAGTCGCTCTCGGTTCAGAATACGACTCTCGACGACGTCTTCGTGCATTACACCGGAAGACAACTTCGCGACGAGCTGCAAAAAGCTTACGGCTACACGATGCCGCAGCGGCCGGGGTTGCAGCCATGACGAACGGCAAGGCATCCGCTTTTGGGCTCTCGGCTTTCGGAGAGTGCTTCTCGCCAAGCCGGCAGCCGGACGCCCGAAGCCGAACTGTGGGGTCGTATCTATGAATCGCATGATGGCCATCGTCGAGCGCGAAATGCGCAAGTTCCTCCGCTCCCCGGCCTTAATGCTCGCGTCGATGATTATGCCGCTGGTACAGTTGATTATTTTTGGCAACGCATTTGGCGGAAAAATTAGAGATGCTCGCGTAGCCATCGTTGATCAGGATGGCGGCCCTCAGGCATTGCGCGTTCGCGAAGCTTTTGACTCCGTGCGCGCGAATATTCGCACTTTTGTCCCAATCAATTATGACAACGACAAGCAGGCAATGGAAGATGTGCGCAACGGCAAACTGGAAGGCGCGGTCATCATTCCTCCTCAATTCTCGCGGCGCGTGTACGAGGAGAACCATCCGCGGATCGCACTGGTTGTAGACAACAGCGATAACTTCATGAGCTCGGCAGTCGAGTCAGAGCTGACCGATTTGACCAACTCGCTCAACCAGCCTACCGTCTCGCCCCGTATTCTGCAGCAAACAGCGCTTGATATCGTGGAACTCTATCCCTACATCGAATACATGAAATTTCTGCTGCCCGGTTCGCTCGCGCTGGCCATGTTTGTTTCCGTCATGATTGGCGGAGGCATGCTTTATATCGATGACAAGGCACGCGGTGTCCACGAGGGCTACCTGGTTACGCCCATCACGAAGCTGGAATTGGTTTTGGGATTGAACCTTGCCGGTGCGATCAAGGCCATAATGACCGGCATCATTATCGTGATCATCGGCTCTTTGATGGCGGGGGTGGGAACCATTTTCAATCCCATAACGGATTTCGGCCTGTTGATCATGATCGTGCTGACTTCGCTGGCCTTTAACACCATGATGTTTCTCCTGATGGTGCGCATCGAAGATCCATTGGTTCCGCGCGCTATGTTCGGAATTCTCAACACCCTGCTCTTCTTTCCCAGTGGCGCAGTCTATCCCATCCAGGCGTTTCCTCCGTGGCTGCGCGTCATCGCTAAGTGCGATCCGTTCACCTATGCGGTAGACGGCTTCAAGTGCCTGCTGCTGAAACAAACGAACCTCAGTGCGGTTTGGGGAGACATGCTATTTCTTTCCCTCTTCGCCGCCGTCACCTTGGGCATCGCGATACCGCTCTTCAAGCGAACTCTCTAGGTGCATCCACCGCCGAGCGCGCAGAGATCGCCGAAACTTAGGCAGAAAAACATCAATCTCTAAGACATTTCTCGGCGTTCTCCGCGCGCTCGGCGGTGAATACATTTGCGGGAACTTTTAACTTACCTGCCGTGTCCGTTATGCTAGAGAGGTATGACACTTCTGGACGCCCAACAGTATGACCCGGAAAGAGCGCGTAAGCGCAAGATGCAGATCATTTCCGCAATCACACTCCTGGTGATTGTTCTGGCTGTCGGCTGGTGGTTTCGCTACTGGCCCGACGAGAGAATTGTCGGACACTTCTTCGACGCCTTGCAGAAACAGGATTACAAGAGCGCTTATGGCCTATGGATGCACGATCCTCAATGGGAGCAGCATCCCGAGGAGCATGCCAGATATCCTTTCAACGATTTTTACCGCGACTGGGGACCGGGCGGCGAGTGGGGACTCATTAAGACTCAAAAGGTTTACGGCGCCAGCACCTGTCCCGGCGGCGGCAGCGGAGTAGTGGTGGATGTAATTGTGAACGACCGTGCCGAACATGCGCAAGTGTGGGTGGAAAAATCGGATCACACGCTAAGTTTTCCGCCCTGCGAACTGATTTTCCGGTGACGCTATACGTCCGCCTTCGCCAGCGATTCCAAGGTCTTCGTCAGGCTGGCGTCATCGCCCACATTGAGGCAAGTTTTAGATCGGTCAATCTGCCGCATCAGTCCGCATAGCACTTTGCCTGGCCCCACTTCAATGAACGAATTCACGCCTTGCGCGATCAGCAAGCGTATGCACGCATCCCACTTCACTGAACCGGTGACCTGGCGCAGCAGCGTGTCGCGGGCGCGCAGATCGTCGCTCACCAGTTCGGCGTCCACGTTGCATGCGACAGGGTAAACGGGCTTCTGCAACTTGAGGGCGTTGAGATCGGCTGCCAGGCGATCCTGCGCAGGCTTCATCAGCGAACAATGGAATGGCGCGCTCACGGGCAGCACCTTGGCGCGCTTGGCGCCACGTTCCTCGGCCAACTTCACGGCGCGTTCCACCGCCGCGGTATTGCCGGAAACCACGATCTGTTCCGGCGAATTGATGTTGGCCGGTTCGCACACTTCGCCCTGGGCCGCGTCGCGACAGACCTCAGCGACATGGGCCGCGTCCATGCCGAGAATGGCCGCCATCGCGCCCACGCCGACGGGTACGGCTTCCTGCATATATTTGCCGCGATTGCGGACCGTTCGGACAGCCTCGGCAAAGCTGAATGTGCCGGCAGCCACGTGCGCGGAATATTCGCCTAGGCTGTGTCCGGCGACGTAGCTGGGCCTGGGAGTGCGCGTCTCTAGCACGCGCAGCGCCGCGACCGATACGGTTAGAATCGCCGGCTGTGTAATCTCCGTCAGACGCAGCTTGTCCTCAGGACCCTCGAAGCATATTTCCGAGAGCTTGTAGCCGAGCGCCTGATCAGCTTCTGCAAACGTCTGACGAGCGATGGGATATTTATCGGCCAGGTCTTTGCCCATTCCGACCGCCTGCGAGCCCTGGCCGGGGAACAACAATGCAATGATGGTTTCAGCCATTGAATGATTGAGTAATTGGGAAATTT
>Ga0182024_10010482_pt1 | contig 18865 bp, 17 predicted proteins | sample P32metaG_FD_120480 | JGI IMG/M metagenome (GOLD analysis project Ga0182024, IMG submission 120480) | Permafrost microbial communities from Stordalen Mire, Sweden - P3-2 metaG (Illumina Assembly) | ecosystem: Environmental > Terrestrial > Soil > Wetlands > Permafrost | place: Sweden: Stordalen... | reverse complement strand
GCGGTCACCCAGATGATCCTGCGCGACCGACCCGAACTCACCGCCGCCACCCTGCGCGACGCACGCCTCATGGCAAAAGCCCTCGACGGCGTCTGGGACCAACTCGACCAAATCCTCCCAAACGCCGGTTGACCGTCACGCAATCATCTATTCCGGGCCCGCTCGCGACTACCGGCGCGAGCGGGTTCGCCTTTTTGGGCCTTCCCCATAACCAATGATCACGGTTTAGCGAGTTATTAAGCTTATCGCTGCAAATTGGAGCATGGCGGCCAACTCGATCGCCTTGGACCGAGCTGATGGTGTAGCGCTCGAGTCTGATCGGTTAACCGTCTGGGCGTGGTGCCGAGTGAGCAATTTGTCGTGCAGGATACCGCTATGACCGGGCAATCAACTTCCCGCGCACAGCCGACCGAGAAGAAATTTAAGGTGCGAACGCCGTTCCGCCGCTTCCGCGACATGAGCCTGACCGCGCGGATGTTCTTGCTTGTCTTCATCGCCGTTCTCCCAGCGATCGGCATTCAGGCCTACAACGAATACGATCTGCGCGCGGCCCGTTCCCGGGACATCAAGCAGCAGGTCATTCAGATCACCAAGCAGTTCGGCGAGGAAATGGGCTAGCTGCGCGAGGGCGCGCGGCAATTGCTCGTCGCGCTGGGTCAATTGTCGTCGGTCAAGCTTCAGCAAACCGACGAATGCGACGCCTTGTTCGCGTCCGCGAAGGCCAATTTCAAGAATTACAGCCTGCTCGGAGCGGCGGACGCCCAGGGCCGTATCTTCTGTTCGAGCACCACCCTATCGTACTCGTCGGTCGCCCAACAGCCGTTCTTCAAGCGGGCGATGGCGATGCCGATCGACGGGCTTGCCGTCGGCAATTACTGGGAAGACCCGTCGACCGGCCAGAAGATGATCCATTTCGCGCAGCGCTTCCGCGATGCCGACGGGGAGATCGCCGGCGTCGTGTTCGCCGGGCTCGACCTCGACTGGCTGTCCGAGCATCTGAAGGAGCGCGGCCTGTCGCCGACTGCCTCGATCCTGATCGCCGATCGCGAAGGCAACATCATCGCCCGCCTACCGCATCCGGAGGCGCTGGTCGGCAAGAACATGCGCAAGAGCCATGAAGGCATCATGGATGGCGACACGACGGGCACCGAAGAAGCCAAGGGTGTCGACGGGATCACGCGGATCTTTGGCTATGTGCCGGCGCAATTGCCGCCCTACGACCTGTTCCTCAGCGCCGGCCAGTCGAAGGCCGAGGCTTTCGCCGCGATCGACGCCGCGACCGTGCGCGGCATCTCGCTGATCATGCTGGGCCTGCTGCTGGCGCTCTATGCGGCGTGGCAGGGCGGGCGCATCTTCATCCGCCGCCCGATCGCCGGTCTGCTCGGGGCGTCGACGGAATGGAGCAACGGCAATTACGAGGCTCGCGCGAACCTCAAGGATACCGGGTCGGAGATCGGCCGCCTCGGCGCCGCGTTCAACAACATGGCTGCGGCGGTGTCGGCCCGCTACGCCGCGCAGAAGCGCGCCGAGGAAGAGCTGCGCCAGCTCAACATAACGCTCGAAGACCGCGTCGAGCAGCGCACGATGGAGCTGGCGAAGGCGAACCGGGAGCTGGCCGCGGCGCGCGACGAGGCGGAATCCGCCAACGCCGCCAAGACCGCGTTCCTCGCCGCGATGAGTCACGAGCTACGCACGCCGCTCAACGCCATCGTCGGCTTCAGCGAGATGATCGCGCAGGAAGTCTTCGGCCCGGTGCAGAAGAAATACATCGAGTTTTCCGGCAGCATCCTTTCCGCCGGCCAGCGCATGTCGGGCGTGGTCGGCGATGTGCTGACGATCGCTCAGCTCGAAGCCGGCACCTTCGAATTGAACTGGGACGACCTCGATCTGCGCGGCATGGCCAAGGAGACGATGGAGCAATTCCAGCGCGCCCATGCCGAGCGCAGCGCCGACTTCGCCTTCCAGGCCGCGGCCGATCATGTCCCGGTGCGCGCCGATATCCGCTCGGTCGAGCAGATGATCCTCAAGCTTTTGTCGAACGCGGCGAAGTTCAGCGAGACCGGCACGCCGATCAGCCTCCGCGTCGGTATCGAGAAGGACGGGTCGGCATGGCTGACCGTCAGGGACAAGGGCATCGGCATGACCGAGGCCGAAGCCGAGGCGGCGATCCGGCCGTTTCGCCAGGTCGATGAGCGCATCGAGCGCAAATACGAAGGCAGCGGGCTGGGGCTCAGCATCGTCAACAAGCTGATCGAAAGCCATCGCGGCCGTCTGACGATCGTCAGCACACCGGGCGAAGGCACCGAGGTGTCGCTCTATTTCCCGCGCGCGGCGGAGCAGCCGAACCGGGTGACGCGCCTGGTCGCCGCCTGACCACGTCAACTCCGGTCACTTGAAGCGACGCCGTCGCGCCCGCGCAGGGCGCTTGACCTCCGCGTTCGGGCCTCATTGACGCGGCGTCGTCGCTCCCCACATCTAGCGCGACGCGCCGTACGGGGCCGCGCCGACGGGCTTTAGAAGAAAGCCCCTAGCCAACGGGCAGGACTCCATGGAACCCCAAGAACGCGATTTGATCACCACCCTGCTGACCCGCCTGCAAAGCGCGGCCGGGCAGCCCAAGGACGCCGAGGCCGACGCGCTGATCCGCCAGGCGATGACGCAGATTCCGGACGCGCCCTATTACCTGGTGCAAACGGTGCTGATCCAGGATCTGTCGCTGCACAACGCGCAGAACCGGATCGCCGAGCTCGAAAAGCAGGTCGCGACCCTGGGGCCGCCGCAGCAACAGCCGACGAGTTTCCTCGGCGGGCTGTTTGGCCGTAGCCAAACGGCACCGGCCAGCGCCCCGCCGAGCGGTCCGTGGACCCGCGCCCCGCAAGCGGCGCCCCCACCCCCGCAATACGCACAGCCGGGCTATGCCCAGCCCGGATACGCCCAGCAAGGCTATGCCCAGCCGACCGCGGCGGCCGGCATGTTCGGTGGTGGCGGCAACAGCTTCCTGCGCTCGGCCGCGACGACCGCGGCCGGTGTTGCCGGTGGCGCCTTACTGTTCGAAGGCATCTCCTCACTGTTCGGACACGGCTATGCGAGCGGCCTCGGCGGCTTTGGCGGCATGGGGATGGGCGGTATGGGAATGGGCGGCATGGGGATGGGCGGCGGCATCAGCGAGACCGTGATCAATAACAATTACGGCGGCGACAACCAGGGCGGCGGCTATGCCGGCGGCGACGGCGGCTACGCGGGCGGCGATGGCGGCTACGCGGGCGGAGGCGACAGCGGCGGTTATGACGGCGGCGATAGCGGCGGTGGCGGTGATTTTGGCGGCGGCGATTCCGGAGGTGGCGGCGACAGCTCCTCGTGCTGAGCGTCCTCCAGGCACGTGAAAAGCTTCGATCCCCCGGATGCTTCCCGGGGGATCGAAGCGAAAATCAGGCGGCGCGGTTTGCGTGGTACGCGCCGGTGCCGCGCGCGATGAGCCGGTCGCCGGGCAGTATTTCGCCGGGTTCGATCTCCGCCAGCGCCTTCGCCGCGTCATAAACCGGCGCGAAATCGATCTCGGCGAGGCGCAACAAATCGTCGAGCGAGTCGAGGACGAAATAGCTCTCCTGAAAATCGTCGATCCGGTAGCGCGTGCGCATCACGCGCGGCAGATTGAATTTCAATCGGTTAGGCGAGCCATCCTCAAGTGAAAACCGAGTTTCGGCAAAGGACGATACGATCCCGGCGCCGTAGATGCGCAGGCCCTCTTGTTGTGTGACGAGACCGAACTCGACGGTAAACCAGTAGACCCGCGACAGCTGGTCTAGCGTGCCGAGGCGCTGCGCCCGCAGGCCACCGCGGCCATAGGCCTGCAGGTAATCCGCCAGCACCGGATGCATCAGCATCGGCACATGGCCAAAGACGTCGTGGAAGACGTCGGGCTCCTCTATGTAATCGAGCTGGTCGGGCCGACGGATGAATTGCCCGGCCGGAAAGCGCCGGTTCGCGAGATGGTCGAAAAACACCTCGGGCGGCACGAGCCCCGGCACCGCGACGACCTGCCAGCCGGTGCGTCGCGTCAGGATGTCGGAGAGGCGGCGGAAATCGGGGATCGCGTCGGCGCCGATCGGCAGCGCCGCCATCCCGGCGAGGAATTCGGCGCAGGCGCGGCCCGGCAGCAGCGCGGCCTGGCGCTCGAACAGCGTCCGCCAGACCGCGTGCTCGGCCGTGGCGTACTTGTCCCAGCCCTGATCGATCGTCCAGTCGGTGCGGTGCGGCGCAGCCGCGTCGCCGGCAAGGAGGCCATGTTTTGGCGGCGTTCCGTCCGGCATCGTCCGCCTCACGCGCGCAGCACGCCGCGCTGCATCTGGTCGAGCTCGATCGACTCGAACAGCGCCTTGAAATTGCCCTCGCCAAAACCGTCGTCGCCCTTGCGCTGGATGATCTCGTAAAACACCGGGCCGATCACCGTCTCGGTGAAGATTTGCAGGAGCAGGCCCTCCCCGCCCCCGTCGATCAGGATCTTGTCGCGCTTGAGCCGCGCCAGATCCTCGCCGTGACCCGGCAGGCGCTTGTCGACGAGGCTGTAATAGGCCTCGGGCGTATCGAGAAAGGCGACGCCCTCCGCGCGCAACGTCTCGACCGTCCAGTAGATGTCGCGCGCCGCCAGCGCGATGTGCTGGATGCCTTCGCCGTGATAGGCCTGGAGATATTCCTCGATCTGGTCGACCCGTCCCGGATGGCCGCCCGACTCGTTGATTGGGATGCGGATCTTGCCGTCGGGGCTGGTCATCGCTCGGCTGCGGATGCCGGTCAATTGGCCCTCGATGTCGAAATAGCGGATTTGGCGGAAGTTGAAGAGCCGCTCGTAGAACCCGGCCCACACATCCATGCGGCCCTGGTGCACGTTGTGGGTCAAATGATCGATCGCCGCCAGGCCGACGCCCGGCGGGTTCTGTTCAATCCCGTCGAGCGGCACGAAATCGACATCGTAGATCGTGCCGCGCGGGCCATAGCGGTCTACGAGGTAGATGAGGCTGCCGCCGATCCCCTCGAGCGCCGGAATGTTGAGCTCCATCGCCCCGATCCGGCTTTCGACCGGCTTGGCGCCGAGCTCGATCGCACGGCGATGCGCCGCGGCGGCGTCCTTCACGCGGAACGCGATCGCGCAGATGCTGGGGCCATGCAACCGGGCAAAGCTTTGCGCGAAGCTCTCCGGCTCGGCATTGACGAGGAAATTGACGTCGCCCTGGCGGTAAAGGGTGACCCGCTTCGAGCGATGCCGCGCCACGGCCGAAAAGCCCATGCGCTCGAACACCGCGGCGAGCGCCGCCGGGTCCGGCGCGGTGTACTCGACAAATTCGAACCCGTCCGTCCCCATCGGGTTGTCCCACAGGTCGCGCGCTTGCTCGGCCATCCGCACCTCCTACCGGAAAACGCTTCAGGCATGAAAATGGCGCGGGCGACGAACGGCGCCAACCATGCCGGAGAACCGACGAAGGTGGCCCGGCCTAGAACAGGCCTTTCTTGACCCGGTAGATGTCGGGCTCGCGCGCGTCGAGGATATAGGATAGCGACAGCGCCGTGACCTCGACCGGCTTCCCCGGCTTGCCGTCCTTGGCGGGCGGGGTCGTGGCACCGGCGGCCAGGCGCAGCAGCGTTGTGTGCTTGTCGCTGTCTTGGCCCTGGAACACCAGGATCGAGCCGTCCGCCATCTTGGCGTTGGCGGTGACGGTCGCCGGGTCGTAGCCGGAATCGAGAAACAGCAGGCGCAGCTGGTCGGCGGCGGCGACGATTTTGTCCGGCGTCGCTTGCGGATCCGCCGCTGTGCCCCACAGCGCATTGACCTGGATCAGCTTTTTCGAGGTGTAGCCGAAAATGTACGAGACCTGCGCCATGCCGGCGCCTTCCAGCAAATCGGGGACGGCGATGGTCAGGACCTGGGTTTTCTCGGCGAGGTTCTCGGTGTGCTTGATCTTATCGTCGGCGATGTTGAAGTCGGCGCGGATCGCCGCCTTGACCTGGGCGTCGATCATTCCCCATTTGGCCGAGCGGAACCCATCGACATGCGCCTGCTCGGCCGGCGTCGCCGGTTGCGGCGCCGCGGCGCTCGGCGGCGCGTCCGCCGGCTTGGCCGCCGGCGCGATCTGCGCCCAGGCGATGGCGGGTAGCAACACCAGCGCGGCGATCATCCCCGCGCGAAAACACATCCGCATCTCGATCCCTCATGCATCCGAGCGCCGCAGTGCCAAGGCTCGGCGCCGCCTCGCTTGTAGCGCGTCTTATGAGCACGAACCGGGCGCGGCGCGCAATGCCGGCTGTCAGAAACGGGCGCCGCCAAACCGGCTCAAAGCCTATACCGCAGCATCGACGACATCGAACGCCACGCTGATGCGCGCCCCGTCGACGCCGCTCGGCTCGGTCGCGTGCGGCACGTAGGAGGGGAACAACACGAGCCGCCCGGGCACCGGCTCGACCTCCCGTGTGCCCCAGGGCGGAGCAGCGAAATGCCGCGTCGGATTGAGGGCTCCCACGACCAAGGGCCCACGATAGGCGTTTTCGCCATGCGGGCGCGGCGCCGCGACGTAATAGACGCCACTGAGCCATCCGCTGGGATGAACGTGCGAATTCTGCCGGCCGTTGCTGCCATAGACCATCGCCCAGGCTTGCAGACGCGCCTGCCGCGGCCGTCGCATCGCGAACTCATCGCCCGACGCGACGAGGCGCTCTTCATAGGCATCGACCGCTTGCTTGAATTGCTCAAGGAGAGCCTCAACCGCGACGGCGTCCGGCTGACGCAGCATGCGGGTCACCAAGCTGTCGCGCCCGGACTTGCCTCTGGGGTCGCCGCGAAGCGTGGGATTGGCTCGAATCTCCCGCGCGAGCGCGTCGCGAAAGGATCGGGCGTCGACGTAGCCCGGCGGGGCCAGCAGCTCCTGCATCTCGATCAATCGATCGATCGAGATCAGGCGGCGCGCTTCCTCGGGACGACCGAGCCGCGTGAGCGCGATCGCCCCGAGGAACCTCGCATTGATGTGTCCCGGATCGTCGGCAAGCAGCGAGGCACACATTTTCGCGATGCCCTCGGGGCCGAGCGATTTCGCCTGCTCGTGCATCAGGCGCGCGCTCTTTACCAAGAACGCGGCAGCCGATTCCCGATCGACTTTTTCGTATTTCCCCAGCAATGCCAGCAGCTCGAGGTAAAGTCGTTTCGCCGATTGATCGTCGGGGGCGATCGCCACCGCCTTCTCGGCATGAGGCAGCGCTTCTTCCAAAAGATCCTGACCGGTCAGGATCTCGGCGAGCTGACTATGAAGTTTCGCCGATGACGGCAACATGCCGATCGCCTCACGCAGGCAGCCGATCGCCTCGGAAAATTCGCCCAGCCTTGCAAGGGCATGGCTCAGGACCAGCCAGTTCCCGGGACGGCCCGGCGCCGCCAGCGTGCCGTGCCGCGCCAAGTCCGCCGCGACTTGGATTTGCTCAAAGCGGAGGCCCGTCTCCCATTCCATGCCGGCGCATCCTTTCGGCGCGAAACCATAGCATTCCGAGGACAGGGGCCGAAAGTAGTCGTCGCTCTGCCGGTCTGCCCACTTGCTGATCTAACCCCACTTCGGTTATCCTCGCAGGATAATTCGCTGCCTCGCGAGGTGTCATGAGCGAAGCGCGCGATCCCAACGACGCTGTCCCGAACGCAGACGATCTCGCGCCGCCGGTGCGTCGGCCATGGCGAACGCCAAAGGTGATTTTGGCGGACGCACGCTTGGCGATGGAGGGGAATTGCGGCGGAAACGATGGAAATTTTTCCTCGTCCTAATTGGCTATTTGTCGAACGAAAGGCTGCGGCGGCGTCTATCAAAACAGTCTTGACCAGTTTTTGCGGTCGATCCACGATTCGCAGTTTCGTGACGATCTGTTGTGGCGCAGGCTGCCGCGGCCGCCTGGTGTGTTTCAAATCAGCGGCGACACAAGCGAGGATCGCTTTCCGAGCATCTTTTGTTTCGTCCGCGACGCCCTCGAACAGCGGACGTCGCCACGTTTGTTATCCTTCGGCTGCTCGACCGGCGACGAGGTCTTCACGTTGCGCCGTTACATGAAGCTGGCGGCGATCGACGGGATCGACGTCAATCCCTACCGTATAAGGGCCTGTCGCAACCGCCTACGGGCGCAAGGCGGAGATGCCCGCATGAGCTTCTCCGTGGCGGGATCGACAAACCACCTGCCCGACACGTCTTACGACGCGATCTTTTGCATGGGGGTGCTACGCCACGGCGAATTACAGGAAGGCCCGGCGCCGCGCTGCGACCACCTGATCCCGTTCTCTTCCGTCGCACGCGCGGTCGAGGACTTTGCCCGGTGCCTGAAGCCAGGCGGGTTGCTGGCGCTCGCTCACAGCAATTTCCGCTTCGCGGATATGGCGATCGCCGCGTCGTTCGACGTGGCGATGCGCGCTGGCCCGGACGGCCCCCTCCCCGCCACACCGCACTATGGCCCGGACAATCGCCTCTTGCCGGACGCCGTCTATCGCGATGTGGTGTTCCGCAAGCACGCTATTCGTTCATAAGCAATGGTGGCATTTGCCGGTATCGTGAGGTTTGACGGGGCGCCGCTCGCGGGCGACGCCGAAAACCGCATCGCCCAGGCGATTTCGAGGCTGCGACCAGGACGAACCCAAGCGCGCCGCGGGCCGGGCGCGTTATTCGCTTACCGCGCCGATTCCGCCGCCGACGGGCACGCCGAGCAGCCGATCGCCGGCGAGCGGGGCACGCTTTTCGCCGCGCTCGCTCGCCTCGACAATCGCGCGGAGCTGGGCGCGGCCCTCCACATGCCGCCTGCGGAACTTGCCCGAACCTCTGACGCGAGGCTGCTGAAGCGCGTCGTCGAACGGTGGGGCGAGGAGGGCGTCGCCCGCTGCCTCGGCGCCTTCGCCTTCGCGCGGTGGGACGTGGAAAGCCGCAGCCTGATGCTCGGCCGCGATTGCACGGGCATCAACCACGCGCTGTTCTTCTATCGCGGCCGCGACTTCATGGTGTTTGCCACCACGTTCGCCGCCTTGCTGACGTTGCCGTTTGTGCCGCGCGAGATCGACGAGATCGCCCTAGCGAATTTCATGGCCGCCAATTTCAGGGAGGCGCGCCGTTCCATCTATCGTGGCATCGAGCGGGTCGCGAGCCGCACGCTGGCAATATTCGACAGCGCTGGTGCTCGCCACCGGCACTATTGGTCGCCGGCTATCGGAGCGGTTCCGCCGTTTCGGCGGGAGGAAGATTATATCGAACGAGCGCGCGAGCTGTTCGATCAGGCCGTCGCCACCGCGACCGCCGGCACCCGGCATATCGCTATCGCGACCAGCGGCGGGTTGGATTCCAGCGCCGTCGCCGCGACCGCGGCTCGGCTCGGCCGCGCCGAACGCATTACCTGCTACACCCTCGTGCCGCCGGTGGGCGCCGTGAGCGATTCCCGCCCATCGCGATATCAGGATGAGACCGGCAAGGTGCGGGCGCTGGGTCGCATGTATCCGATGCTTGATATGCGTTTCCTGGCCCCCGAAGCGCCGCACCCGTTCGAGCAGGATGACACTCGATATTTCGCGATGAGCGGCTATCCAAGCAATGTTCCGGGAAATCTCGGCTGGTTCAGCTATCTGCATGACGCCGTGGCCGCCGCCGGACATCAGGTTTTGCTGACGGGATATTTCGGCAATTTCGGCTTGACCTGGGCGGGTCATTTTTTCCTTCTAGCCCTGCTGCGCAGCGGGGGTTGGCGCACTTTCGCGCGTGAGCTCCCGATGGTGGCCGCGGAACGCGATCACGGGCTCGCGCGCACCTTTATGTCGCATATATTGATTTCGAACACGCCCGCTGCCGTACGTCGCCTGACGCACCGTTTGCTGGGCCGCGATCCGCACAGCGTCGCGCGGTACAGCCCGCTCAATCCGGCCTTTGTCGCCGAATGCGACCTGCCCCAGCAATGGCATGAGAACGGGTTCGACCCCTGGTTCCGCAAGAGCGGGTGGCATCCAGCGCGTCATCGCGCATTCCAGCTTTTCGACAACAACCAGCCCGCTCGTGACGGGGAGGCGTTGTTCGGCGAGCAGTATGGCTTCGACCCGCGCGCGCCATATGCCGACCGGGGGTTGCTGGAATTCGCGCTCTCGGTCCCCGAACAGCTCCATCGCCGGGACGGCGTGCCGCGCTCATTCGCGCGCGCCGTGTTCGCCGACCGGCTGCCGCGCGAGATACTCGACGAGCGCAGGCGCGGCGCCCAAGGCGGGGCGTGGTTCCGCCGTCTGGATGTCAGGCGACAGGACATCGCCGCCGAGGTGGAAAATCTGGAAGCGTCACCGCTGGCGCGCCGCGTACTCGATCTGCCCCGCCTGAAGCGGCTGGTAGACGCGTGGCCGGCGGATGAGCGGGAGGCGCTGACGCACATGGACGATTACAAGCTCGTGCTGACCCGCGGCGTCCATATCGGCCGCTTCATCCGCTGGGTCGAAGGCGGCAACGCCTGAACCGACGGCCCTCGCCGCTCACACGAAACAGGCGATTTCCGCGAAATTCTCCGCTACCGGGAAGCCGGTGACCTCGACCCCCGCGGCGGAGAGCCAGGCATGGGTGTCGAGCGGCTTTTCCGCACCCTTGGCGGCGCCGAAATGCAGGACGCTCGGCACGCCACGGCGCCGCAACATGATTCGGGCCGCCATCGCCTGCGGCAGGCACACGGCGCGGTAGGGCACGTGGCGCGCGGCGCGCGTCACCGCCCAGCCGATCTCGCGCGCCAGCTCAACATGCTCGCGCGGACCGGACGCGCGCGCTTGGGCGACGCGAAGATCGGTCGGCGGCACGAAGCTTCCCAGCCGGCGCGCCAGCGACGCGAACGGAACAAGCGCGAGCGCTAGCCGCGTCACCAGCAGCCACAGCGCCGCCTCGACCAGGAGGGCGCGGCGTTCGCCGTCGAGGCGGACGAACCTACGCAGTCGGCGCGGGGTCCAGCGCGACCGCGCCATGCTTCGCCAGCTCGTTGAGAAATTCCTCGACTTCAGCGCGGCAGGTCTCGGGCGTCACGTCGAACTCGCTCTCGAGCAGCGCGCAAACCTCATCGAGATCGCGCGGCGCCTCGATCAATTCCCACACCCGAGTGCCGACTTCGGTCAATCCGAGATAATTGCCTCGTTCCGCGCTCATCATGACGAGCTCTTCGCCCACCTTGGCGGAGAGCCAGTCGCCTTGCCGTCGCACCATCATACGGCTTCTCCCGTCAAGGCATCCGCAGCGTCGCGCACGGCCGCCAATTCATAGCCCAGGCGCCGCATCATCGGCGCGTGCGCGCTTTCGATGCGCGCCACCTGCTGCGCGGTCAGCTCGTCGCGCCAGCCGCCAACCTCGCCGCGGCGGAAGAAGATTTTGCCATGCCCGGGGTGCGGCGCTTCGCGAAATCCTTTGTCCTGCTCCTGCTGCCGCAATTGCGTGAAATCCGCAAGTCTCGCGGCGCGCTCGATCGCCTCGTCCGTCGCCGGCAACTCGGCGAATGCGAGGGCCCGCCGCAGCACGCCGGCCGTGTCCGCCGCCATGTCCTCGTAGCGCACCAGATGGACCGGGATGTCGCGCTGCTCCAGCCAACTGGCGATGTGTCCGCTCCAACCGAGGAGCTTCTGGCGAAGCTGCGGATCCTGCCGGCGCCGCCGGCCGGAGAATACCGCCCGCGGATCGTTGAGGAACGTGACGGCTTGGTCGATCGTGGCCGCGAGGTGATTGGCGAGCGACGGCGCGATATCGCGCGGGTCGCGGACCATCACGACAGCACCCTCCGCGCCGCGCGCCAAGAGCGGCTCGCCCTTCGGGGTCAGCGTATAGGCGTCATGCACCTTGACGAACCGAACGGGCAGGAAATCGCCCGGATCGTCGTCGCTGTCGTGATCGTCGCGCGCCAATGCCTCGTAGAGGCTCGGGCGCAGGCAATCGATCTCGTCATGCGTAAGCAGGCCGGAATCAACGAGCAAGAGGCGATCGAACGGCTCCCGCGCGCTGGCGATCGCGCCGCGTTCCGCCAAATTGTTGATGTCGGCCGGCTCGCCGTCCTTCGCCGACAGGTTCGCCACCAGCATCCGGAACCAGGTGTTGCCGGATTTCGGATAGGACGCGAGCCAGATGGTCCTCACGCCGGCGCCTCGCGCAGCCCGATTTCCGCCCAATGCCGCTCCAGCCAGTCGACGACACCCGGCATCGCCGCGAACTCGAATTGTCGGGTCAACAGGAAGATACAGGCCGCATTGGCGATCGCCGCCGCGGCCGTGAAGTAGTCCGCACTCTGGCCCATGCGGCTCACGAGCAGCGGGCGGTAGGCGTTGCGCCGCAACAGCAGCGCGGCATCGACCACGTTCGGCCGCTCGATGCCCGGCGAATATGGCGGGCGCGCCTCGCGCAGCACATAGACGGCGCCGAGCGGCAGCGCCTCGCTAAACGCCGCGTTCGGCTCGACATAGTATTTCTCGAGGCGGCGGCGCACCGATTTGCCGCGGCTCGCGGTCAGGTCGAGCTCTTCGATCGCCTGCGCCCAAAGCTTCAACCGGCGCCCATCGGGCTGCACAAGGGGTTCTCCGGTCGCGGCGATCCCGCACAAATCATCCGCCACGAGGGGATATCCGCGCTGCCCGAGCGCCGCGGCGAGTGTCGATTTGCCAGCCCCCGAAGGCCCGCAAAACAATACGGCCTTGTCGTTCACTCGCACGGCGCTGGCGTGCAGCGCGATGTGCTTGCGCTGGTGCAACAGGATGCCGAAAGCGGTTCCGACCAGGAAAGCCGCGACGTCGTCCGCGGGGATGCCGTTTTCGGTCTCGAACGCGATCTCGCGTCCGGCGGTCAGCAGGAACCGGGCGATGTCCGGGATGCACAGCAGGAAGCGGTCGCCGGCAAGCTGCCAAGTGGGCCCGGACACGCTGGCATCATCGAGTGTCGACACGATTTTTTCCCGGCGGATCGTCACCTCGGGCCCGCGGTCGCCCGGCTCGGCGGCGATCAGCCCGGGAAGGGCAATCTCGCTGCTCACCGAAAGCCCGGCGACGCAATACGAATACACCGCTACCCCCCGGCTCGATCGGCCGCCTTTGAAATTTGCCGAAGTTTGATCGCTTCGATCATACTTGATTGCCCATCGGACACAACAAACACGGCCCAGCCTTGCGTCGCCGCATGGGGGGTCATCCCCCTCGCCGCCTCAGCAGAAACATGCGCATCGGCCCATAATGCTTGGCCGACTCGGTCATGCCGACGTAATCGCAGATGAACGTCGCAGAATTGTGCAATGCCAAGACCGCGGCCATCGTTTCGGTAACGTAGACGCTGCCTTCCGGGGTCACCGGCTCGATCCGCGCGGCGCGGCTCACATGGACACCGAAGAAATTATCCCGACGCAAGACCGGGTCACGGCCGCCGTAGACCGGGCCGAGGTGGACGCCAACGCGCAGCTTCATGTCGGACGGCAGCCGAGCCGCGGCGAGATCGATCGCATCGACCGCTTCCTGCAATTCGAGAGCGCATCCCGCGGCCTTGCCGGCGTCGTCGAACACCAGGAAGAGCCCATCGCCCCAGGTGTTGGCGAGTAGGATGTCCGCCTGGTTGCGGTCTATAACCCTCGCGAAGCAACCGAGCACCAGCTCGATAAAGCGCGGCAGCTGGTCGTCACGCAACCCACTGAAGCCGTGCATGTCACCGAACAGCATGGCGCGGGGGCGCCGTTCGAGGCCGCGCTCGGAGGTCGACCTGTCCTTCGGCCGGAAACCGTCGCCGACCCGGATCTCCTTGCGCGGCAGACCGGCGTGCGCCCACATCGCCACGTCGGCGGCGGTGCCGGCTGGACCCGGCGATGGGTTGCCGTCCCAGACCACGATCTGCTCGACCGCCGCCGCCAGGTGCTGGGCGCGCAACAGCGCCAGTCCCATCGCCAGCTGGCTGCAATACCCGAACAGATGCGTGTCGCCGAGATAGCGATCCTCGGTCGCGAAATGCACCGCGCCATTCTCCTCGGCGATGCGGAAGCATTTCTCGAAACGCTCGACCCATCCGGCCCCCGCGGACCGCACCGACACCTCGATGAATTCCTCGCGATCGAACGGCAGCACCACATGGATGCTGGCGCCGCGGGCGAGCAACGCTTCGGCGAATAGGATGTCGGCGCCGGCCGCGAGCGAGCCGTACCCGAACCCGACATCCTCCGCGGCCAGCATCTCCTCGATGGCTTTTTTGATCGCCGGTTCCTGGTCCGCCCGAAACCGGCCCGCGACGCCCGGCGCCGCGATGATGTGCCCGCCGTAGTGGATGACGCGGGGCGGCGCCAAGGCATCCTGCCAGGCCTCAGCGATTCCCTTGGCGTCGACGACCAGCCGGAGCTGGCGCGTCGTGCTCGCCATGCCGCGATAATCGGCCTGCGCCTGCTCGCGCATCCGCGTCCGCAGCCCCCGCGCCCTGTCGCGCGCCCGCGCGACATCGCCCAGGATCAGCTCGGCCTCGACCTCGGTCGCGATCTCGTAATAGGCCTTGCGGTCGGCGGCATGGACCGAGAGCTGGTCGAGCACGTCGCGGGCCAGCGCCATCGCCTTGGCCTCGTCACCCGCCAGCAGCGACAGTGTGGCCCCGTTGATGCCGGGGTAATAGGCCTCGGGGTTCGCCGCGGCCTTTGCCCGGTGGTAGACGTCGCGATAGGCCCGGGCGGCCGCGTCCAGCAGCCCGGGACGATCTTCCTTCGCCGCCGCGAGCGCCGCATCCTTCATCAGCCGGGGCCGCAGCGTCGCGATATCGAGCCCGATCGCGGTCGCCGGCGAGGCTTCCCCGCCGTGCTCCAGATCGAGCCCGTCGAGCAGCTCGAAAGCCTGCCGGGTCGCCCCGCTCGAAGCGAGGCACAGCACCGCGCGATACCCCAGGCGCGGGTCGCCCGGGAATTTCTCCAGCCCCTGCTTGGCGAGATCGTAAGCCCGAAACAGCTCGCCCTGATGCTCGCATCGACGCGCCTCGGCGAGCCATTCCTCGGGGGTTTGCGGCGCTGGGTCGGTCGGAGCCGGTTCGTCGGGCATCAACACTCCTCTCAGATCTTCGCGATCATGCTCGCGAATGCGTACCGATGCGATACAGGAGGGCCGCAGGCGAGGCGAGCGCCGGGCCGGAAGCCCTATAGATATCCGGTTCCCATCTCCGCCGCGAACCGTCCGGCACTCCCTTCCCAGATCACATGCGCGTGTTCCAGCAAATACACCCGGTCGGCGTGCGGCAGGGCAAAGGTCACGTTCTGCTCGCCGAGCAGGACGGTCGTATCGGTCGTCTCGCGCAATCGCTTCAGCGCGTTGGACAATTGCTCGAGGATCACCGGAGCGAGGCCAAGCGTTGGTTCGTCGAGGATCAGCAGCTTCGGCTGCGTCATCAGGGCGCGGGCGATGGCCAGCATCTGCTGTTCGCCGCCCGACAGCGTTCGCGCCCGCTGCCCCGCCCGTTCGCGCAAGATCGGAAAGAGCTCGAGCAGCCAGCCCAGCTGGTGCTCATATTGTTCGGGCGCGAGGCGCTGGCCGCCAAGGTCGAGATTTTCCCGCACCGTCAGATCGCCGAATAGCTCGCGCGTTTCCGGGCATTGCACGATCCCGCCGCGGGCGATGGCGGCGGCGCTGCGGCCGGCGAGCCCAGCGCCCTGCCAACGAATCTCGCCGCTATAGGGTACAAGGCCGGAGATCGCGTTGAACAGCGTCGTCTTGCCGGCCCCGTTCAGCCCGACCACCGAGACGAACTCGCCGGCTCGCACATGCAGCGACACTTTCCGCAGCGCCTGCGCCTTGCCGTAGAGCACCTCGACATCGCGGATATCGAGCAGTGGCTCACCGCCGGCCTCGTCGAGTTCCGGCCGCGTATGGGTCTCGATCTCGCCGCCGATATAGACCCGGCGTACGGTCGGATCCTGCATCACCTCCTCGGCGCTTCCCTCGGCGATGCACTCGCCCAGGTACATCGCCATGACGCGATCGACCAGCCGTGCCACGCTTTTCACATTGTGATCGACCAGCAGCACGGCGCGGCCCTCACGCCGGAACCCATCGATCAATTCGGAGAAAATCGCCATCTCGCTCTGCGTCAGACCGGCGAAGGGCTCGTCGACCAGCACTACCTTCGGATCACGTGCCAAAGCCTTCGCCATCTCCAGCCGGCGCAGATCGGCGAACGGCAAGGTCGGCGGCCGGCGGTCGAGCACGGCGCCGAGCCCGACCCGTTCGGCGATCACTCTGGCGCGCTCGTCGACATGCGGCTCCGCCACCAGCCGGAACAGCGAATCCGGCAGCAAGGCGAGCTTGATGTTCTCCAGAACGGTTTGCCGGTTGAGCGGCCGCGAATGCTGGAACACGATGCCGACGCCCTTGCGCGCGATGCGATGCGTCGGCCAGCCGGCGATGTCGACGCCTTCCAGCCGGATCGTGCCGGCATTTGGCTTCTCGATCCCCATGATCAGCCGCATCACGGTCGATTTGCCCGATCCGTTGGGGCCGATGAGGCCGAGTATCTCGCCGCCGCGGATCGTGAAGCCGATATCCTTGGCTGCGACGAGGCCGCCGAACCGCTTGGTGAGCCCGGCCACCTCCAGGAGCGGCGCGGCCGCGTCCATCAGCGCCCCTCCCTGGGGCGCAAGACATAGCCGAGCACCCCATCCGGCAGGAACAGGATGACGAGGAGGGCGACCCCCGACACGACAAAGGTGTTGAGCTGGCCGATCGGACGCAGCAACTCGTCGAACAGCACGAGGAAGATCGCGCCGAGAACACCGCCGAGGATGGTGCGCCGGCCGCCGAACACCACGGCGATGATGATCTGCACGGCGATCGAGAGGTCGACCATCTGGTCGACCGAGGCGGTCCCCTCGTAAAACGTCAGCATCGCGCCGGCGAGGCCGGAGAACAGCGCGCTGATCGAAAACGCGGCGAGCTTGTGCTTGGTCACGTTGAAGCCGAGCGCCTCAGCCTCGACCCGGTCCTGCCCGGTCGCCTGCAGGATGAGGCCGAGCGAGGAGCGCGACAGGCCAAAGAGGATGATCGCGGCGATGACCATGAAGCCGAACGCGTACCAGTAGTTCACCTCGGTGCTGACCGACAGCACGTCGGGCACCATCATGCCGATCTCGCCGCCGGTCTGGGCGGCGAAGATGACGATGAAATCGAGCAGCAGCAGCACCGCGACCAGGGTGACGATGCCGAAATAAGGTCCGCGCAGGCGCAGCGCAGGCACCGCGAGCGCGATCCCGCCGATCACCGCGACCAGCGCGCCGCCGATCAGGCAAAGCGGGATGGGCAGGCCCGCGTTGTTCATCAGCCCGGCCCCGTAGGCGCCCAGCCCGATCAGGAAGGTGGGGCCGAAATTGACCTCGCCGGCAAAGCCGAACAGCAGGTCCCACGACATCGCGAACACGCCGAAGTAATAGGCGATGGTGAAAATGCCGAGGTAATAGGCGTCGAGCCAAAGCGGCGCCGAGCCGCCGGCCAGCAGCGCCGCCCCGATCAGCAGCAGAAATGAGGGACGGATGGTCTTCAACATCGCGCGCGTTCGCCTCAGCGCCGGCCCAGGAGGCCCTGCGGCCGCACGTACACCACGATGACGAGGATGATCAGCGCCGGAATTGGCCGCAGTGTCGGCGCGACCAGATAGGCGGTGAGGGTCTCGGCATAGCCGACGATGTAGGCGGCGATCAAGGAGCCGGGAACGCTGCCCAGCCCGCCCAGGATGACGATGGTGAACGCGCTGGCGGTCAATGCTCCGGCATTGTCGGCGGTGGCGCCGAGAAACGAGGCGAGCAGAACCCCGGCGAGCCCCGCGAGCACGCCGTAGATCGTCCATACCACGAGATAGATGCGCGAAAGCTCGAAGCCGAGCAGCGTCAATGCGCGCGGATTGATCGATGCGGCCAATATCTGCTTGCCGATCCGGGTGCGATTGACCAAGAGCGACAGCAGGCCGATGACCGTCCAGCAGAGAACCGCGATCACCACTTCGTTGCGCGGGGTGCGCACGCCGGCGATCGAAATGACGCCCGTCAACAGCGGTTGCATCGTCACCGGGTTGTTGCTGAAGAGATAATCGAGCCCGACCTGCAGCATGATGCCCCACAGCAGGGTGCCGGTGAGGATGAAGATCTCCTCTTCCTGCTTGGGGATCACCCGCGAGCGCTGGATCGGCCGGATCACCGCGTAATAGGTGACGAAGGACGCGACCACCCCGGCCAGCACGCCGATCGCCGCGCCGCCATAGGGGCCGGCGCCGTAATCGGCAGCCACCCACCAGCCGACCAGCGCGGCGATCACCATGATGCCGCCATGCGCGAGGTTGAGGACGCCGCAGACCCCGAACATCAGCGTGAAGCCGACGGCGCCCAGCCCGTAGAGCGCGCTGATCGCGAAACCGTCGACGAGTATTTGAAGAGCAAGCAAAGGCGGGCTCGTTCCAGCTAGCGGCTCAACCGCGGACGAAGGGCGGAGCGGTCTGGCCGTCCCACCCCAAGACCGCCGCTACTTCGCGGCCGCCTGGTCCGGCAATTTGATGAAGCTCGGAAATACCGGGTTGTTCGGGCACTTGTCACGCGGCCAGACGCAAACCTGCTTGCCGTCTTGCCACTGCATGAAGGTGCTCGGCACGTAGTCTTTGCCGTAACGCATCGCGTGGGTATAGGTGTCGTCGCGGCCGTAAAACGCGTATTGGCCAAGCGTTCCGACCATGTTGGTCTTTTCCATCTGCTCCACCATCTTGTCGGGATCGGTCGAGCCGGCGCGTTCCATCGCACTGGCCAGCGCGCGCACCGCGTCATAGGCGGTAAAGCCGACAAACGCCGGAAACTTGCCGGTCTGCTTGACGAACTCGTCGGCCACCGGGAT
>Ga0182024_10010481_pt1 | contig 18869 bp, 18 predicted proteins | sample P32metaG_FD_120480 | JGI IMG/M metagenome (GOLD analysis project Ga0182024, IMG submission 120480) | Permafrost microbial communities from Stordalen Mire, Sweden - P3-2 metaG (Illumina Assembly) | ecosystem: Environmental > Terrestrial > Soil > Wetlands > Permafrost | place: Sweden: Stordalen... | reverse complement strand
GTCGAGGACGGCTGCGTGGTCGGCGTGCGCTCCGGCGACAAGGGTCGCGGCAAGGACGGCGAGCCACTGGGCAACTTCGAGCCGGGCACCGACATCAAGGCGCAGGCGACGGTTCTCGCTGAGGGCTGCTGGGGGCACATCACGGGCGCAGCGATCCGCGAGTTCGACCTAGCCGACGGCCGCGAGCCCCAGGTATGGGAGCTCGGCGTGAAGGAGGTCTGGAAGGTCCCCAAGGAACTCGATCGCGTTATCCACACGCTCGCCGGCTGGCCATTGAAGATCTCTAAGAAGTACCACCAGATCGGCGGGTCCTGGCTGTATCCGATGAAGGACTCAAAGACCGGCCAGGATCTTGTCTCGATCGGCTTCGTGATCGACCTCGACTACGCGGATGCGACAACGTCCGCCCACGATCTTCTCCAGGAGTTCAAGACCCATCCGATGGTCCGCAAGATCCTCGACGGCGGCGAGCGCGTGGCGTGGGGCGCGAAGGCGATTCCCGCAGGCGGATACTGGGCGATGCCGAAGCTCTCGATGCCCGGCGCGGTCCTCGTCGGCGATGCGGGCGGCATGGTCAACCTCGCGGCCCTCAAGGGCGTGCACTACGCGATCAAGTCGGGGATGCTCGCGGCCGAGTCGATCTATGCGGCACTCAGGCGGGGGGGGTCCAGCTTCGAGTCATACGAGCAGGCCGTCGAGGACTCGATCATTGGGCAGGACCTGTGGGAACAGCGCAACACTCGCCAGCCGTTCTCCAAAGGCCTGATCCTCGGCGGCCCGTTGGTCAACATGATGATCGCCACCAAAGGCCGCTTCCCGGGCGGCCGCTGGTCGCTGCACCGCAACGACGCCCAGTCGATGTTCATCGGCAACACCAAGGACCAGTACCCAAAGCCGGACGGGAAGTACACCTTCGACAAGCTCTCCTCGGTCTTCATCACCGGCAACGCGACCCGAGACGATGCGCCCAACCACATTCGGGTGCAGACGCACGTGCCGCGCGAGATCGCCGAGACATGGCGCTGGATGTGTCCGGCGGGCGTCTATGAGATCCCGGAGGACGCTCCCGAGCACGGCGAGGTGGACGTGATCGTCAACTACACCAACTGCGTGCAGTGTGGGGCGATCACGGCAAAGGGCGGTCGCCTGACGACGCCCGAGGGCGGCGACGGTCCGCTGTATCAGATCCTCTGAGCGATCCGCGCAACCGGGCACGTCCCGCGAGCGCTACAGGCGCGAAGCCGACGTACACGGTGAAATCAGAAACATGCATTGCCCGCACAATGCGAAACATGCGCGTGTGACCGGTGTTAGAGGGATGTTATGGACATGTCCTCCTTCCGGACAGCAGTACGCGGCTGGGCCGCGGCGCGTCTGGTCGCGCTGACGGCGTGTTCGCTGTCGCTCGCGTCCATCGCGCATGTGGGCGGCGCGATTGGCGCGCCCCTCAGCCAGAGCGGCCAACCGGGAGTCGCGGTAACTCCCAAGGAGGTATCGGCGACGCTCGAACAGTGCGTCACATCCGTCGTGCAAGCCGAACGCTCGGCGACGTTCGCCGGCGAAATGACGGCGATCGCGGACACGGCACATATGGCGATGCGCGTTGACGTACAGGAGCGCCTGCCGGGCGAAGCGCTGTTTCACACCCTCAGTGCCCCGGGGCTGGGGGTGTGGCGCAGCTCCGATCCGAAGGTCAAGGTCTACAAGTACCTCAAGCAGGTCACCAACCTGTCAGCGCCCGCGGTGTACCGCGGGCTGGTGCGCTTTCGTTGGCTGACCGCCAAGGGTCACGTGATCAAGCACGCCGAACATCTCACGCCCAGATGCGCGCAGCCGGCTGCGCCGCCGGCTGACGTTCCGCCCTCGCCCGAAGCCTCCCCGAGCTCCATCTCGCCGCTCGCTGCCGGCTGAAGCCCCGCGTCGGGAGAGTCACGCTCGGGTTCCGGAGTCCGCGGCGGGCGTGCGCAGGACTCGTCTCTTTCGGGAGCCCGCGTCACGGGAGGTTACGCCCTCGCAGCACAGTGCTGAGCGCCCATGGGATACTCGGTCGATGGCGAGGACGAATCTGCACCTTGTGGGGTCGATCAACGCGCCCCGGGAATGCGGCGACTAGCTCGGTCGGGTGGACGCGCCCCGCGATCGGGTTGGCGAGCGCGGGCGATAGCGCTGAGGCGCACGCGATGACTGACTCGAGAAAGAGCGTGCTTAGAAGGGCGCGCCAACGCGCACTGAGAGCTGGACGCAAGATCACCTACGACCTGACCGGCGGATCGTCGACTCGTCAACGACACGGGCTCGTTGGCCCACCCGACCTGTGGGCGATGAAGCGCCGCTTTCAGTTCGAGTTCCTGACCTCGCACGGGTTGCGGCCCGAGCACCGGCTGATCGACATCGGCTGCGGAGCGCTGCGCGGCGGCATCCCGCTCATCGAGTATCTCGAGACCGGCCACTACACGGGCGTTGAGGCACGCGAGGCGGTGCTCGAGGAGGGTCGCAAGGAGCTAGCCGAGGCGGGACTGGAGCACAAGCACCCGCTACTCATTCACGCGGCGGATCCCGCCCAAATAGAGCTCGAGGCTCACTTTGACGTCGCGTGGGCCTTCATGGTGCTGATCCACATGACCGACGAGATCGTAGACGCGTGTCTGGGTCTCGTTTCCCGCCGCCTGACCGAGGCCGGCGAGTTCTATGCGAACGTCATCCTCGGCAGCGGCACCGAGCGCAGCTGGCAGGGTTTCCCGGTTGTGTCGCGGCCCCATGAGTTCTACGAGCACTTGGCAGCACCCCACGGGCTGATCGTGCACGACGTTGGCACGCTGGAATCGCTCGGTCACGGATCCGCAGGCGAGAAGGCGATGATGCTCCGATTCACTCGGGCGTCCCAGTGACGCGAGCTCCAGGGAAGATCACGACCGGCGATTGCCGATCTCCTGAACGAGCGCTGCGCGCTCTCGCCGTTTGCACACCGATGCCCGGCGCAACGTGACGAGCAGATGGGCGACGCGCTTCTTCCCAAGGGACACAGTGGAGATCGCTAGAATGAGCCGACAATGAAGCCGAAGATCCACCCGAGCTACGTCCAGGCGCGTGTGCATTGCACGTGTGGAAATGAGTTCCTCACGCGGGCGACTCAGGAGGAGCTGCGGGTCGAGGTCTGCTCAAACTGCCACCCGTTCTACACCGGACGGCAAAAGCTCGTGGACACGGGCGGACGCGTCGAGCGCTTCCAGCGCCGAGTGGCCAAGGGCCGTCTGCGCACGGCGCAACCGCGGTCCACGCCCTAGCTCGATGTCCTCTCGCCTGGCCGCCGGTCCGGCGACGACCCCGGCCGAGACACAGCCGCCGTCGACTGAACCCGCGGGTGTCGCGGGCGCCCCGCCCGCTCCGCGGCATCCTTCGACTGATGCTCCCAACGCCCAGATGCCTGCACTCGCCGGCGAGGGCGAGCTGAGCGCCGCGCGCGATGCCCCGGTAGGGGGGCAGGCGGTGCTGGAGGGCGTGATGATGCGTGGCGTCTCCAACTGGGCGGTGGCCGTTCGCAAGCCCACGGCCGAGCAGCTGAGCGAGGGCGAGCGCTCGCCCGAGGAGGCCGCGCTGGGCGAGATCGAGGTGAGCACCTTTCCCCTGACCTCGGCTCTCAAGCGACACCGGGTGCTGCGCCTACCGATCGTGCGCGGCGTCGTGGCGCTGGGGGGGTCGCTGCGGATCGGCTTCCGCGCGCTGGAAGTCTCGGCGAACGCGCAGCTCCCGCCCGAGGAAGAGCAGGAGATCTCGCGTGGTGTCTGGGCGGGGACAGTCGTCGTGGCGCTGGCACTGGCGATTGTCCTGTTCTTCCTGATCCCCGTCGGCCTCACGAGCCTGATCAAGCACCAGCTCGGCTCCTCGGTGCTCTTCTGGCTGGTGGAGGGCGTCGTGCGGACGAGCATCTTTCTCGGCTACATGATCTTGCTATCCCGGCTGCGCGACCTGCGGCGCGTGTTCGAGTACCACGGCGCCGAGCACAAGACGATTTCCTGCTTCGAGGCGGGCCTGCCGCTGACGCCCGCCAACGCGCAGCGCTTCTCGCGACTGCACCCGCGCTGCGGCACGAGCTTCCTGCTCGTGGTGATGATCGTCGCGATCTTCGTGTTCGCGCCAATCGGCCTGCCGGCGTGGTATTGGCTCGTGGCGACGCGCATCCTCGGCGTCCCGGTGATTGCCGGAATCTCTTTCGAGCTGATCAAGTTCGCCGGGCGCAATCGCAGCCGGCGCTGGGTGCAGGTCGTGATGTGGCCGGGACTGAAGCTGCAATTGCTCACCACGCGCGAGCCCGATCTCCCGCAGCTCGAAGTATCGATCGCGGCGCTCGAGGCCGTTCTCGCGCTGGAGACGCCGGGCGAGCTCTCGGCCGCCGACCTCGTGGGCGTGGAGCTCGTGGCCTGAAGGAGACCGCTGGGATAGTGCGTCAGCGGCCTTCTAGAGGAGAGCTGGGCCGCCGGATACGATCCTGCTGACGAGCTCCTCCCAGCCTGCCTTCAGCCGCTGAAGCTGAGCTGCTGGAGTTCGCTCGCGAGGAGCGGCTGGCGGCCTGACGGATACGCGCCTGAGCGCCCAGGCCACCTAGACTGGCCGGGATGATCGAAGAGCTCGTCAAGCAGATCGAAAGCCGCTTCGCCGAGCTCGGCGCGCAGATGACCGACCCCGACGTCATCTCCGACCGCGCGCGCTACGCCGAAGCCGGTCGGGCCTACCGCCAACTGGAGGCGGCGGCGAAGCTCGCCGCCGAATGGCGCCACGCCAGGGACGACGCCGGCGGCGCGGAGGAGCTCCTTTCGGAGATCGGCGAGGACTCCGAGCTGCGGGAGGAACTCGCCCAGGCGCGCCAGCAGATCGAGCAGCTCGAGGAGGAGCTTCGCTTGGCGATGGTCGAGCGCGACCCCAACGACGAGAAGGGCGTGATCGTCGAAATCCAGGGTGGCGCAGGCGGCGAGGAGGCCGCGTTGTGGGCTGGGGACGTCTACCGGATGTTGACCAGGTACGCCGAGCGCCTCGGCCTCCAGACGGAGTCGCTCGAGATCGGTGGCGGCAAGTACACGTTCGCGATCAAGGGCGACGGTGCGTATTCGGTGTTCAAGTTCGAGGGCGGCACGCACCGCGTCCAGCGGGTGCCCCAAACGGAGTCTCAGGGGCGCGTTCACACCTCGACGTCGACCGTCGCCGTGTTGCCGGAGGCGGAGGACGTCGATGTGCAGATCGAGGCGAACGACCTGCAGATCGACGTGTACCGCTCCTCCGGGCCGGGCGGGCAGTCGGTCAACACGACCGACTCGGCGGTTCGCATCACGCACAAGCCCTCGGGAATAGTCGTCTCGATGCAGGACGAGAAGTCCCAGCTGCAGAATCGCGAGAAGGCGCTGCGGGTGCTACGGGCGCGGTTATATGAGCGCGCCGTCGCCGAGCAGCAGGCCGAGCTCGCGGCCGACCGGCGCTCGCAGGTCGGTACGGGCGACCGCGCCGAGAAGATACGCACTTACAACTACGGCGAGCAACGGGTCACCGACCATCGGATCAAGCTCACCGTGCACAACCTCGACCAGGTGCTCGCAGGCGAGCTGGACGAGCTCACGGCCGCGCTGCAGGCGGACGAGAAGCGCCGGCGCCTGGAGGCGCAGGCGGTGGCGTGAGTGGCCGGTGCGCACCTCTTCTCGCGACAACAACCCCCCAACTGCTTTGACAGCCATTCACCAACTGTGAGCACGTCTCTTCACCGGTCCGGTACCCCTGCGCACGACGCGCTCGACGGCGCGGTCACCGCCATCGGCGCCGCAGGATGCGAGACGCCTCGCCTGGATGCCGAGCTGCTCCTCGCGAGCGTGCTCGGGGTGACGCGGGAGCGGCTCTTCCTCGATCGGGAGCTGGTCGTGCACGGACCCGCTGTCCGCGCGTTCCAGGACGCGGTGCGCCGGCGCGCAGTCGAGCGTGAGCCGGTCGCCTATATCGTGGGGCACCGCGGCTTTCGTCGGTTGGACCTCGCCGTTGATCGGCGCGCGCTCGTGCCGCGTGCGGAGACCGAGCTGATGGTCGAGACGGCCCTCGCGCTTGGCGCCGGGACACGCGTGCTCGACGTTGGGACAGGTTGCGGCGCGGTCGCGCTCGCCTTGAAGGACGAGCGCCCCGATCTCGACGTGGCGGGCAGCGAGCTCAGCGAGGCTGCTCTCGAGCTGGCTCGCGCCAACGGTCGGCGCCTCGGACTGGACGTGCGCTGGCTGCACGCCGACCTGCTCGCGGGCGTGCCGGACGAGTTCGACGCGGTCCTCGCCAACCTGCCCTACGTGGCGGAGTCCGAGCGCGCCGCGCTCGCGCCGGAGATCCTACGCCACGAGCCTGAGGATGCGCTGTTTGCGGGGCCCGACGGGCTCGCGGCGATTCGCGCGCTCCTCGCGCCGGCCGATCTTCGATCGGTGGCCGCGCGCGAGCGGGTCGCCTTTCTCGCGCTCGAGGTAGGCGCCGGCCAAGCACCTGAGGTCAGCGAGCTGACCCGCGCGGCGGGCTACCAGGACGTGCGTTGCGAACGCGACCTGGCGGGTATAGAGCGCATAGTGATCGGGGAGCGCCGGAGGCGATCGGCTTGAAGCTCGACAGTGGCGATGCGACCCGCCTGCAGGAGTGCGTGGCGGGCGGCGGCGTCGCCGTCCTCCCCACCGACACGGTCTACGGCTTGTGCTGCGATCCCGAGAGCGAGCAGGCGGCACGACGGCTGTACGAGCTGAAGGGCCGGCCGTCCACGCGGGCTTCCGCGGTCATGTTCTTCGCGCTCGAGCCCGCCCTGCAGACTCTGGGCGAGCTGCCCGACTCCGAGCGCCGCGCGCTGCAGGCGCTGCTGCCCGGCCCGGTGACGGTGCTGCTGGCAAACCGCGGACGCCGCTTTGCGCCGGCCTGCAGGTCGGACCCGGGGACGCTCGGCCTGCGGGTGCCGCGCCTCCCCGACGGCCTGGCTGCGCTCGGCGCGGTGACCCGGCCGGTGATGCAGTCCAGCGCCAACATCTCCGGGCAGCCCGACGCGCGGGCGCTGGCCGAAGTGACACACACTCTCGTCGATCGTGCTGATCTCGTGCTCGACGGCGGCGAGCTTCCCGGCACGCCGTCCACGGTGATCGATCTCCGCGACTTCGACGCCGAACGTCGTTGGCACGTCCTGCGCGAGGGGCCGCTCTCGAGGGATGCGGTGCGGGAGCTGCTCGCGCCGCTGAGCTGAGGCGCGGAGATCCTGCCCCCCTGCCTGTGCCCACTCAGGGTGCTAGCCTCGTGGGAGCTGCCGCGACTGGCGCCTGAGGTGGAAGAGACCATCGGGAAGCGGTGAGCAAGCATGCCGCGCGCCTGGGCACAAAAGTCATCATCGCCCGTCGAAGGAGGCGTCGTGTCCGAGCTGAGCCCCGATTACTTCAATCATCCCCTGGCCGAGGTGGATCCCGAGATCGCCGACGCGCTGCGAGGCGAGCTGGAGCGCCAGCAGAGCACGCTGGAGATGATCGCCTCGGAGAACTTCGTGCCCCGCGCAGTGCTCGAATGTCAGGGCTCGGTGCTCACTAACAAGTACGCCGAGGGGTATCCCGGCCGGCGCTACTATGGCGGCTGCGAGTGGGTCGACGTCTCCGAGCAGCTGGCAATCGACCGCGCCAACGCGCTGTTCTCCTCGGAGCACGCCAACGTCCAGCCGCACTCCGGCGCGCAGGCGAACGCGGCCGTGTACCACGCGCTGCTCGATCCCGGCGACACAATCATGGGGCTTTCGCTGGCTCACGGCGGACACCTCACGCACGGCATGAAGATCAATGTGTCCGGCCGCCTGTATGAGATCGCCGCCTACGAGGTCGATCGCGACAGCAGCCTGATCGATATGGACGAGGTTGCGCGGATCGCCCGCGAGCGCCGCCCGAAGCTCCTGCTCGCCGGCTGGTCGGCGTATTCACGGCAGCTCGACTTCGCCCGCTTTCGCGAGATCGCCGACGACGTCGGCGCGCTGCTGATGGTCGACATGGCTCACTTCGCCGGCCTCGTCGTCGCCGGGCTTCACCCCAACCCGGTCGCGTTCGGAGCCGACGTGGTCACGACCACGACGCACAAGACGCTCGGTGGCCCGCGCGCCGGGGTGATCCTGTGCAAGGAGCAGCTCGCCAGGAAGATCGACTCGGCCGTGTTCCCCGGCCAGCAGGGAGGACCGCTGGAGCACGTGATCGCCGCCAAGGCGGTCGCGTTCAAGATCGCCGCGAGCGAGCTCTTCGCCGAGCGCCAGCGCCGGACCGTCGAGGGCGCGCGCGCGTTGGCGCGGGAGCTGCTGCAGGCCGGGCACGGCGTCAACGTGCTCACCGGCGGAACCGACGTGCACCTGATCCTTGTCGACCTGCGCGAGAGCGAGCCCGCGCTGACCGGCAGGCAGGCCGAGGACCGGTTGGCTGAGATCCACATCACGGTCAACCGCAACGCCGTGCCGTTTGACCCACGCCCGCCGATCGAGGCCTCCGGGCTGCGCATCGGCACGCCCGCGCTCGCCACGCGCGGGCTGCAGATCGCGGACTTCGCCGAGGTGGGACGGATCCTGGCAAGCGCGCTGACGCCGGATTACGAGTCCCGCGCCGGCGAGCTGGCGGAGCGCGTCGGTGCGATCGTTGAGCGCTATCCGCTGTACGAGGAGCTCTCCGCCCGGGCACCGGCGTAGCCCGCGGCGCGGTCCGGCCAAGACCGTGGGCGGCGCGGTTCCGCGCGCTTGGCATCGCGGCTGGGTCGCTTACGACGCCAGTGCATGCGATGCTGTCTTGATTCGATGGCGCACCTGAACGAGCTCGACGCGCTTTACGCCTTTCTGGCCGCGGCGGCGGTGACCGCGCTGGTGACTCCGGTCACGATGCGTCTCGCGCGAGCCGTTGGCGCGATCGACGAGCCTCGCGAGCGAGGCCTATCCGAGTGTCCCAAGCCGCTGCTCGGCGGCCTGGCGATCTTCGCTGGGGCGCTCGTCGCCGGGTTGATCTGGCTGCCGGCGGGCTTCGGCAAGGAAGCGCCCGACCTCTGGCACGGCGTCCTCATCGGCGCAGCGGTCATCACGCTGGTCGGGGCGCTCGACGATCGCTTCGAGCTGCCTCCGGGGGTGAAGCTGGCCGGCCAGGTTCTGGCGGCCATCATCGTCGTGCACTTCGGCGTTGCCGTCAAGGCGATCACGCTGCCTTTCGCTGGTCAGCTGCACTTCCCCAACGTGGGCGCGACCAACGCCGGGCCGATCCTCACGGTCGTCGCTCTCGTGGTGATGATGAATGTCGTCAACTTCTCCGATGGCGTCGATGGCCTGGCGGCCGGCGTCTGCGTGATCATCGCCGCGACGATGGCTGTGATCGCCTTCGATCTCGCCCGCCCGGAGCCGGGCGTGCTGGCGGCGCTTACCGCAGGGGCGGCACTCGGCTTCCTGTTCTACAACTTCCCGCCCGCGTCGAGCTTCATGGGCGACTGCGGGGCGAACCTGCTCGGCCTGCTGATGGGAGTGATCGCTGTCGAGGCCGCCGTGAAGGTCGCGGCGGTCGTCTCGTTCGTGCTGCCCCTGATACTGCTCGCCGTGCCATTCCTAGACACGACGTTCGTCGTGCTCAAGCGCCTGAAGTACAAGCAGCCGATCTACCGCCCAGACAGCGAGCACTTCCACCACCGGATGGCGCGTATCGGCTTCTCGAGCAGGCGCACGATCGCTTACCTGTACGCCTGGACGCTGCTGCTCGCGGGTCTCGCACTGGCACTTCGGTTCGTGCCCTACAGCGACCACAAAGGCCACCTGCACACGGGCTGGACGCTGATGATGGTCGGGCTCGGTCTGCTCGTCGTTGCAGCGAGCGTCTACCTCGTCTATGTGCTGGAGATCCTCAAGTTCCGGCGTCTGGACGCGATCCGCCTGAGGAGGCTGCGTCCCGAAGCCTCACCAGCGGAGATCGAGAGTGGCGTCGCCAGGGACCTGGAGACTGGCGAGTTTCGCGCCGTCTCGGCTGCCGACGGGGGGCGCGTGGCGGCGGATGACGATCGCTCGCTTCGGGCTGAGCACGGGGTCGGCGAGCGGCAAGTGGATGAGCACCGCGTAGGCGCAGAACAGGAGCGTGGCGCCACGCAGGCGCCGATCACCGCTGACGGCCGCTAGCGGCAGCGCCCAGATCACGTACCAGGGCAGAAGCCAGGCGGTCGACACCAGCAGCGCGAGCGTCGCCCAGCCGGCGGCGATGCGCCAGTCGCCGCCGCGCGCGGTGCGCCACAACGCGAACGCGACCACCACCACGAAGCCCGCGATGAAGATGTGGCGCCACCAGCTCGGCGTTCCGTTCAGTCCCGCAAGTCGCGCCGTCTCGGCGGGGATGCTGTGGACGGCCACGAGCTGCTGCTGCTCGCCGACTGCGCCCAGGAACCCGAGCGCGTGGGAACCGAAGCCGATCAGCCCCAAGACCGCCAGCGCGCCGAGGCTGAGCGCCGCGCTCCTCGCCACCCGCAGGCGCTCCCGCACGCGCGCGGGTGCGAGCACGAGGAACGCCAGCACCAGCCCGGCCGTGACCTTGATCCCGACGCCCACGACCAGCGTGCCAGCAGCGGCGCGAAAGCGCGGGCTCGCCCCGGCGGTCAACGCCAGCGCGGCGGCGAGCAGGAACATCAGCAGGGTGTCATTGTGCGCGCCGCCCACCGCCAGCTCCAGCACGACAGGGTTCAGTCCGACGAATGCAGCAGCCCAGCGCGGCGAGGTGCCCAGCCGGCCCGCCGCCCGCGCGATCATCGCAACGGCGCCGAGGCTGGAGAGTACTGCGATCGCTTTGAAGGCCCACAGCCCCCCGGCGAGCCCGAGCGGCGCCGTCGCGTAGCTCGCGAGCGTGAACAAAGGCCCGTATGGCGAATTCTTGAAGGGCCATCCGACGAACGGAAAGACCGCGTCGGCCGGCGCTTCGGCAGCGACGTGCGTGTACGGGTCCAGGCCGTGCAGCGCCCCCATGCGAGCGAAGTCCAGGTAGCCGAACACATCCTGGGAGATCAGCGGTGGGCCCAGGAGCAGGATCACGTGCGCCGCCACGATCGTCGTGACGATCGCTCGCAAGGAGAGCGCCCGCGCTGCCAGCAGGACCGTCACGTAGCTCGCGCACATGATCAGCGTCAAGGCCTCGAAGCCGGCGCTCGAAATGCCCACGCCGAGGCCTTCCAGGGGCCCGGCCAACCAGCTCGGCCAGCCGCCTGTGTGCGCCGGAACGTACTGCGAGGGTCGGCTCGCGCCACCAGCGGCGAGCAGCAAGACGGTCGTCACGACGCCAACCAAGCCAAGCGCGCCCAACGCACGCGGAGCGCCCGAGCGATCTCCAACACGCCGATGCGCGTCGATCGCGTCGGGCGCGTTTGCATCGATTCGGACGCCCGGCATCGGGGCTGCGGCCTGCATCGGCTCATTGTTGCGTCTACGCCGCCGGCAAGCATGTCCTGCGCTCGGTAAGCTGTAGCGGTTGCTGTGTGTGCGCTCGCCGGGGGGCTGCCCTCTGCCCGGGTGCTTGCAACAAAGCGCCTCCGGCACGGGCGCGGTCTGACCTCTTCTATGCGACGTCGCCACCGCAAACCCAACTCGCGCCGGGTCGCCGGGCCGCGTCGCGTCCTGATTCTGTCCGCCGACGTCGGCGAGGGTCACGCCGCCGCTGCGCGGACTCTGGCACTGCAGCTGGAAGACGTCCCGCAACAGACTGAGGTCACCGTCATCGACGGCCTCGCGGCGATGGGGCGCGTGCTGCGACCGGTCGTCGAGGACGGCTACCGCGTGCAGCTGCGCTTCTTGCCGTGGACGTACACGGTCATTTACTGGCTGCTCAAGCACGTCGCGCCGGTCCGTTCCGTCGCGAGCCGGCTGCTGTGCATGCTCGGCTCGCGTCCGCTGGCGCGCAGCATCGCCGAGCACGAACCCGACGTGGTCGTCTCGACCTACCCGGCCGTGACCGTCGTGCTAGCGCGGCTGCGGCGAACGGGGGAGGTGAGCTGTCCGACGGTCGCCACGATCACAGACCTGACGGGCCTGTTCTTCTGGGCCCAGCCCGGCATCGACATGCATATGGTGATGTACGGCGAGTCGATGTCCTCGGTCGAGCGGATTGCCGGGCGAGGAAGCGTGCGTCTGGTGCGCCCGCTGATATCCGGTGACTTCCATCAGTCGCGCTGTCCACTGCAGACGCGGCGCGCGCTGGGTTTGCCCGAGGAGGGCCGTATGGTCGTCGTCTCCGGGGGCGGCTGGGGAGTCGGGGACCTCGAGGGAGCTGTTCGCGAGTTCATTCGCGTGCCCGAGGTGAGCAGCATCGTCTGCCTGGCGGCGCACAACGAGCAGCTTGCGGCGAAGCTGCGCCGCACCTTCGCCGGGGAAGACCGCGTGCACGTATTCGGCTTCACCGACAGAATGCCCGAGCTGCTGGCTGCCGCCGATGTGCTCGTTCACTCGACCGGAGGGGTCACATGCCTGGAGGCGATGGCCGCCGGGACGCCGGTGGTCTCATACGGGCTGCCGGTCGGCCACGCGCGCGTGAACACACGGGCGATGGCGGCGCTCGACCTGGTGCGGCTCGCCAACGACACCCAGGAGCTGCGCGAGCAGGTGCAGGCGAGCTTCGCCTCTGACACCGAGACGCAGCCGAATCCGGCGACCGATTCTGTTGACGAGCGAGAGCCCGCTGCGGCGGATGTCGTGCTGCAGGCCCCGCGACGCGTGCGCCCGATCCCTCGCTGGCGGCTGCGAGCGGTGGCGTTGACGACCCAGCTCTTGCTGCTGCTTGGGGTTGCTACGTGGATGATGTCCACCGACGAGGTGGGCGCCCTGGCGATAAAGATCCTGCACGTGCATCCGCTCACGGCGGTGAAGACGAGCCAGCGCGAGGTCGGCGTGATCGTGCGTGTGCCGAGCAGCGACGCGGCGCCGGTGGCCTCCGAGCTGGCCGCTCGAGGCATCCACGTGTCCTTCGCCGACGACGGCAGTACGCCGTCGCGCGCGACGATCACCGAGCTGCGCTCGCTCGGTGATGAGGTTCTGCCCGAGGTGCCCCGGTCTGCTGCCCTGCGCTGGGTGCGCACGCGCGGCGTGCTCCATTCGCAGGCGCGTGCGTTGGGGCTGGGCCACCGCTTCTACTTCCTGCAGCCCCGCGGCGGGCTGACGGTTGGCCAGCTCGTGCTGGCCCGCACCGCCGGCGGCACCCCCGTGTGCGGGGCGATGCGCTTCAGCGCGAGCGGCCCCCTGCCTCAGCGCCCTACGCGGGCGGGCGACGTGCTCGTCGTCGAACTCGACGGGTCGAGCTCATCGGTGGCGGGGCTCGAGCGAGTCGTCTCCTGGCTGGGCGTCGACGGGCTCGGCGCGGAGCCGCTTGCGTGGCTCACGCGCTCACCTTCCATCAGCGCCAACAAGAGCGGCGAGCGCGCGAGCAGTGCAGCACCTGCGATCAGCAACGCGAGCGATGCGCCGAGCGGCACGCCCCCCAACGGAGTCGCCGCAAAGCTCTCGCCGAGGAGCAGCGGCGCGAGCACGACCGGAATCACCGTCTGAGTCACGAACACGACCGGCGCGACCTGAATCGCGGGGCGCGACTGCAGCGCGCTCATCTCGCTGAGCACCCCGACACCGGAGGCAGCCGCCGTGGACAGCCCCCAGGCGGCGGCCGTGAGCAGGTGTCCCTGCGCGAGGTCGTCGGAGGCTAGCTTCGTCGCCACTGCGCTCCAGGCAAACGCGAGTCCCGCTCCAATCATCGTCACCGCTGCCGGGGAGCGTCCGAGCACGTGCAGGAGGTAGGGCACGAGGCTTGCCAATCCCAGGCTGACGAGCACGAGCGTGATCGTCAGCTCCTCGGAGGTGTGGGTAGTGCTGCGCGGGGGAGCGGACAGGCCGGCGCCGATCACGCCGATCACGATCGCGATCATTGCGATGTACTCGTAGCGCCCGGGGTGCTCGTTGAGCATCCGCTGTGCCACGAACATCAGCACCAGCAGGCCCGCTGCGAGCGCGGGCTGCACAACTACCAACGGAGCGAGCAGCAGGGCCACGATCTGCAGCGGCCAGCCCAGGATCGAGAGTCCCGTGCCCGCCAGCCAGCGCGCACGCCTCAGCAGGCCCCACGCCAGCGCCAGGCGCAGGTGCTCATCGTGGGGCGCCTCCTTGGCGTCCATCGCCTGGAGGGCGATCCCTAGGCTGTAGAGCGTCGACGCGCCCACCGCCGCCCCGATTCCCAGCACCAGATCGACCATGTCCAGCTCCGATCATCGCACTCCCGCTCCCGGACTCCTAGGCGCGCTTTCTGGAGTGGCGGTCGCAAGCTATCTGCTGCCCGGGCTCGCCGGACTGTGGCCGGCGCTCCGCCGACCGCTGGGAATCGACGACCGAACGGCCAGCGGGCGCGGCTACGCGCTCACCTTCGACGACGGCCCACACGCGCAGGGCACTCCGGCGGTGCTCGAGATCCTCGCGGGCGCGAGCGTTGGCGCGACGTTCTTCCTCGTTGGCGAGCAGCTGCGGCGCAACCCGACGCTGGGCGCCGAGATCCTCGCGGCGGGTCACGAGATCGGCTTGCACTGCGACCGTCACCGCAACCTGCTGCGCCTGGCGCCGTGGCAGGTGCGCGCCGACATCGACCGCGCCCAGGCGACGATCGAGGATCTGACCGGTCGCTCGCCGACCCTCTACCGCCCGCCATACGGGGCGCTCAATGCATCCGCGCTGCGTCTGGCGCAAAGCCGCGGCTGGCGCACGCTGCTGTGGAGCCATTGGGGTCGTGACTGGAACGCGCGGGCCACGCCGGATTCGATCGCCGCGCGCGTGACCCGCGGCGCCGGCGAGGGCTCGGTGCTGTTGTTGCACGACGCCGATGACTACTCGGCGCCGGGCTCCTGGCGTCGTACCGTGGCGGCGCTCCCGCGGGTCCTCGAGACACTCGCCCGGTGGGATCTTCAGCCCGTCGCGCCTTGACGGGAGGGCGGCGACGCCGCGCGCCTTGATTGGGCGTGGGCGCCGGGGTGCGCCGGCCGCGTCGCCAGCGCACGCAATGTGCAGCACGAGGGCTTGCCGTCTCCCCCGTCGCGTATAACCATGGCTATACGCGACGGGTCAAGCGTATCGCGCACGCCGCAGTCGACGATGTCGGCGGGCCGCGCCCGACGCCCGAGTGGCTCTGACGCGCCGGATAACATCGATTGCTTGTCCAGCGCGGTTTCGATCGAGACGCGCGGCTCCGCCGCGCCGATCCCTGCCCTCAGTGCGCTCAGGCCAGCGCAGACGCGGACGCGCTGGTGGGTCGAGGGCCTGGTGATCGTATGGCTGTGCTGGGTCTATGACGCAACCACCAACTTCGCTCCGCTTCGCCTGCACGTGGCGATCGGCAATGCCTGGAGCGTGCTGCACCTGGAGCAGTCGCTTCACCTGGATCCTGAGCTGGCGCTCGACCGCTGGCTCGCCGGGCACCACACACTCGGGCTGATCGTCTCCGATTACTACGACAACGCGCATTTCGTCGTCACGCTCGGGCTGTTGGGGTGGCTGTGGTGGCGGCGGGCGGATCTGTACCGCCCGCTTCGCAACTCCCTGGTCCTTGTCAACGTGCTCGCTTTCATCGTCTTTTGGTGCTATCCGGTCGCGCCGCCGCGGATGCTCAGCTCCTACGGGTTCACCGACGTCGTCGCGTCCAGCCATGCGTTCGGCTCCTGGCATACGGGCGCTCTGGCCTCGCACGCCAACCAGCTCGCGGCAATGCCCTCGCTGCACATGGCGTGGGCCGCCTGGTGCACGATCGCGTTGTGGCGGATCTCACAGCGTCTGTGGGTGCGCGGGCTCGCGGTCCTGTACCCGTGCCTGACCGCCGTGGCCGTGCTCGCCACGGGGAACCACTTCTTGCTCGACATCGTCGGTGGCCTGGCGACGATCGCCGTGGCGGTGCTGGCGGTGGGGAGGACACAGCGGATCGCCAAGCGCGGGCGGCGCTTGGCGTCGCTCGATCTCCCGCGCCGGCGCCCGCCCAAACCCGCCGGCGCTCCCGCGTACCGCATGTCACAAACTTGTTACGAAGTCCAAGACCAGATAGAGTGAGCGAGCCGCCGCAGACGCTGGAGAAGCGCCTCCGGAGATGGTTGAGGGCGCTTCGTTAGGTTTGCCGCGAACGGCGCGCGGACTTTTTCGTCGGGTCTGTAGGGTGGCTTTACGCACATGCCAGACTTCGACGCCAACGAAGACCCGACCCGCCCGGCCGGCGCCGGCAGAGAAGAGCCGCCCGAGGCGGCCCGTCTCTGGCCGCACGCGGTACGTCGCGCGCGTTATCTCCCCTACGGTGACTGCTTCGCCCGCCCGGAAGCCTCCACGAGGCGCGTCGCCGCGACGCTGTTCACGCAGCGCGGGCGCGCTGCGCGGAGGGTGTGTCCCTACGGTCGGCGCGTTCCGCTGCTTGGCGTCCCGTTGCGCCACCGCCGGCGCCTGTGGACCCGGTGCCACGGGCGAGCACCCGGATCTTCAAGCTGACGTGTTTGCCTCTCCAACTGCATCGACGGCCACCGGCCGGACTGCGCCCGAGCACGACCCGATCGCCGCTCGAACCTCCTCCCAAGGGTCCGCCTCGGCAGAAGGCGCCGGCCCCGAGCGGCGCTCGACGGTCGTATTGCGATATCTCGATGTCGTGCTCGTGGCGGTCGCTGCGCCTGTGGCGCTGGCGCTCGGGGCGCCGCTGCTCGGCTTCTCGGTTGGAGCGGGGGCATGGTTGATCCAGCGCATCATCGCCGTCCTCGATAGGCGCTTGGTGGGCAAAGCTGCCGAGCTGCGCAGGCAGCTGGGTCTCAGCCTGTTCGAGGCGTTCGGACGGATCTGGCTGCTGGCGGGAGCGATCGTCGTCGCCGGCGTGGCGGGCGGGCGCGCCGATGGCCTGAGCGCGGCGCTGACCATCTTCGGCGCCTACTCGGTGGCGTTTGCGATCAAGGTGCTCACGGGACCGCCGCAGCGGAAGGCCGTCCGATGAGCCGCTGGCGCGCGATGAGCAAGAAACGGCAGATCATCTGGGGCATCGCACTCGTGTACGTGCTCGGCCTGATCGGCTTCGCAGTGGGCTTTGGGGTCAAGGGTCACAAAAACGAAAGCTTCAAGGTAATCGACGCGTTTCATCTGGAAACGTGGTTCCACATCGCCGGCCCGCTCAACTTCGACAAGGGCGTGCTGTACCTGCTGATCGCGACGGCGCTGACACTCGGCATCATGGTGGGCGTCGCCAGGCACATGCAGAGGCGGCCGGGCCGACTGCAGGCCGCGGTCGAGTGGGGATACGAAATGATGTCGCGGCTTACGCGCGAGAACATGGACGAGAAGATGACGAGGAAGTGGTTCCCGCTCATATTCACGCTGTTCGTGTTCATCCTCGTCTCCAACCTGATCGGCTACGTCCCGCTGCCGGTCGACTCGCAGAACACGTTCAGGCTGCTCGGCGTGAACATCCCGTCGTTCCAGATCTACGCCGCGGTGACGAACGTGGCGGTCCCGCTGGTGCTCGCCCTCGGCGTGTTCTGTGCATACAACATCGAAGGGCTCCGTGCACACAATGGGTTCTTCGGGTACCTGAAAAGCCTGATCCCGCCGGGCGTGAGAGGGCCGATGCTGATCTTCATGTATCCGCTGGAGCTGGTCTCGAACTTTCTACGACTGCTCTCGCTGACGATCAGGCTGTGGGCCAACCTGCTCGCCGGGCACCTGCTCATCGATTTCATGGCCGGCAACCTGGCGGTGCTCCTCGGCTTACAGCTCCTGGGCTGGTTCACCCTCCCCTTCGGGGTCGCAATCTATCTGTTCGAGGCTGTCCTGATCGCCGGTCTGCAGGCCTTCATCTTCGCCATTCTGACCGCCATATATCTCGGCGGCGCAACCTCCGCAAGCCACTAAGCACCGACAAGGAGACAGATGCTGACTCACTTCTTACCTTTCATTTCCATCCATCTAGGCACTCCGGTGCTCGCGGCGGCAGAAGCGTCCAAGGAAATTGGCGCGAACGCCGGTAAAGCAATCGCCCTCGGCGTCGGCGCCGGCGGCGGCGCGGCCGGCGCTGGCGCGGGCATCGGGATGCTGTTCGGCAAGGTGATCGAGGCGGTCACGCGCCAGCCGGAGATGCGCGATGAGATCACCTCGATCCAGTGGCTCGGCTTCGCGCTGACCGAGGCGACATTCTTCTACGGCCTCGTGGGCGGCTTCATAGCCTTCTTCCTCTAGGCCGCCGATGCAGCCTCTCGCCATCATTCCGAGCACGCCGATCGCCTCGAGCAACTCCTGGTTGATCACGCCCAACGTCGGCCTGATGGTCTGGACGCTGGTCGTCTTCGGGGTCTCGCTCTACATTCTCAACAAGGCCGTGTTCCCCCGCATCCGCGATGCGCTCGACACGCGCCGCCGCAGCATCGACGAGTCGATCGAGTCCGCCGAGCGCCTGCGCGCCGAGGCCGATCAGATTCTCGCCGAATACCGCGAGCGCCTGAAGGAGGCCAGGGCCCAGTCCGAGGAGATCGTCCAGCGCGCACGCCAGACGGCCGAGTCTCACGAGCACGAGGCCCGCGACCGCGGACAGGAGATCCTCGCCGAGGCGGCCAAGCGCGCCGAGCGCGACATCGACGCCGCCACCAAGCGAGCGCTCGACGACATCCGTCGGGAGGTCGCGGACCTCACGATCATGGCCACCGAGAAGGTCACGCGCAAGACGCTCGACGACTCCGACCAGCGGCGCCTGGTCGAGGAGGCTCTGAGCGAACTGGACTTCTCCGGCCTCTCCTCAGGAGCCCATAGCAACTGATGGAGGAGCTAGCCCGGGTTTACGCACGCGCGCTGTTCCAGGCGGCCCTCGAGCAGGGCCGCCTGGACG
>Ga0182024_10010480_pt1 | contig 18870 bp, 15 predicted proteins | sample P32metaG_FD_120480 | JGI IMG/M metagenome (GOLD analysis project Ga0182024, IMG submission 120480) | Permafrost microbial communities from Stordalen Mire, Sweden - P3-2 metaG (Illumina Assembly) | ecosystem: Environmental > Terrestrial > Soil > Wetlands > Permafrost | place: Sweden: Stordalen... | reverse complement strand
ATCCAATGAATCCATCGGAACGTATTGACGAACTGATCGCAGCACTCACAGACTGGCGTGGCAAAACGTTCGCCAGCATCCGCAAGAGCATCCTTGAGGCCGACCGGGAGATAGTCGAGGAATGGAAGTGGATGGGAAGCCCCGTGTGGTCTCGCGACGGAATAATCGCGGTCGGCAACGCCCACAAAGATAAGGTGAAGCTTACCTTTTCCCACGGGGCCAGCCTCCCAGATCCTGACAAGCTCTTCAACGCGGGCCTCGGAGGCAACGCGTGGCGCGCGATCGATTTTTTCGAGGGCGATAAGATTAATGAGCGTGCTCTGAAAAATCTCGTCCGTGCCGCCGTTGATTACAATCAGATCAAATTGAAATTGAAGAGGAAAGCGCCTGCGAGTACTCGAGCGAAAGTACGTAAGACAAACCAGACGGGGACGCCTGCTATCAATCAATACTTCCAGGAGGTGTTTCAGGTGCTGTCGGACAGAACGCTCGCCGGTATTCAGCTTTGGGTAACCGATACTCTCGGAGATACCACGGATGCTGATGGCAAACCGACGTTGTCTCTTATTACGCCTGCCTACGATCTCTTTACAACAACATTTTCCAATACCGGAGTCCGAACCTATGCAAGCCTTCCACTCGGTATTTCTTGGCATGGAAGTCCTGCGAAAGGCGCTTCCTTTGCTGATCCGGCAAGACTATCCCGCATCAAGCGAGATACGACCTGCAGCCTACGGGCGATGGACGTACACGGGGCTGACAAACAAAGGCCATTGGGTCCGGCAGGCAATCGCGAATCATACGGGGAATCTGAATCTCAGGTTTTTTGCCAATCCAAATCCGGTTCAAGGTTCAGGCGGGGCCGCATCGACAACGCTCTATTGGGACCTGTCGAAGATGCAGACAGTCAAGGCGGTTGAGATTCATGCAGGAACCGTTTCTGGTCCTCTTATCGCCAAAGGTGGAGCAACCGGAAATACGCGCGCAAGCATAGCTGCTAGGAATGCTCCGGATTTCGTTCTCGTCGATGCCACGGAAGGAACTCATAAGCTCCTGGGAAGTCACACTGCCGACCCTGATTATTCACGGAGACAAAGATGCCTCCGCCCAAATCGACTTCACCGGCCGCAGAACTGCCAAACTGATGAAAGGCAGCCAATTCAACGTCTATCCGGGTGCGCCCCACGGGCTGATCATCACTCACGCCGAGCAGTTCAACAACGACTTAGCCCAATTTGCCGCCATGTAGCGCCACTCTTCGGGTTGGCATTTGCGCTTCGCCTCGGCCCACCGATCACAAAGGGAAACGAGTTATCAAGACCACAGCTGCTATCCCGGCTCTGGTTCAACCGCCGTGGCCGAAACCTCCTGGCGGATAACGGGCAAACTGGGGATTATCTGTCAGACGCATCCGCCGGGGGTGTGACTGGAACAGAAGCAACTTCATTTGCCACGTCGCAGGTCCCGATCGCACAATGATTAGCGGAACAATGTTGGAGCAACACAAGGACGGCTCGAGCTCGCAAGCGTAACCGGAGCGAAGATTTAGACTAGATTTGCTCGGAAGGCAGAAAGAGCAAAACCCACTTAAGGCCCGGTCGTTTTGAAGGGGTCCACACCCGGAGTACCGAGCTCTATTGTTCGGAATGCCCGAGTTGCCCGAATCATTCCTGAACCAAAAGTGAGATGAGCGGCTTCTCGGTTATAAGCCTTTACCGAATGATACAAATCCGCGGCGAATGCCAGGAAGTTGTGATTTGCGTGTACGTCTCGCCGAATGCATAATCGGTTTCAAAACGACGCGGCTTGGAGGATATGTGCGCCCTTGTCTGTAAGAGAGGCCGCCAAGCTCGGAAAGTAAAGTGAGGCTATCTGTCGCGGCCCCAGATCTTGGACCGCGGAGAAACCCAGGGCCGTCAATCTGTCGCAAAGCTGGTCCTTTTCGAAGTGGCTCACCCACGCTTCGCCCAGCGCGGCCACGTGCGCCGCACGCCTCTCATAGTCGGTGCGCTGTTCCGGCGACAGCGAAGCCGGAAGATCGCTGTAGTCGAAGACTACGTTCGCGCCATTAGGCAGGTTCACGATGAAGCTAAGGGTCGACCATACGGCTTCTTCGGTTAGGTAAGGAACGGCTCCAAGCCACGTGAAGAAGGTCCGCAGAGCGGGATCGAAGCCAGCGACTGCTAAACCTTGGGGCAAAGTCTCCTGTTCAAAATCCACGGGAGCAAAGGTTAGAGAGTTTGGCAGCGGGATCGCCGCAGCTCCAAGGCGCTGGCGTTTCCAACTTTGGGTCGCGGGATGGTCAACCTCGAAAATGCGCACCCGGTCGCCCAATTTGCTGCGGTACGCATAGGTATCCATACTCGCGCCTAGCACCACAAGCTGACGCACGCCGCGTTCAACTGAGGCAGCCAAAGCATCCTCAGCGAATCGGGTTCTTGCAGCGATAAAAATTCGCATCCTTCGGCCGGTTGGGTGCTCCTCCGCCCAGCGAGCAATGGTCTCGGCGTCAGCACCCAGGATGCGCAGGGCAAGTGGATCGGCAAAAATACTACCTCGTTCAAGGACTTGGTGAGCGGCACGGTGGGCAGCAGCTGCCCATGCGGTCCGGCTTGGCTTTTCTGCCTGCATAAACAAAGCTTAATGCGAATTTGTTGATCCTGCCATTCAGTTGCGAACTGATCCCTGCAGGTAGCTTGTACGGTGTCGGCTCGATCTGCCAGGGAGGCGCGGCTTCGAATCAGATCACTTCCTTCGATTTTCGCGTGACCCAACCTACCAACTGCACGTGACAGGGGAGAAACGCGGAAACGGTCAAAATGTCACTCAGCTCTCAGGCTTACCAAAGCCTGGTCGAGGTCGGCGATCAAATCGCTGGTCGATTCCAGGCCGATGTTCAGGCGCACGATGCGATGTTCGTAAGCGGGACGGTCCGCAGCGTGCCCGATGTTGTAGGCGACGGCGAGGCTGGTGACTCCGGCCCAACTCCAACCCACTTTGAAGAGTTTCAGCGCGTTCACAAAGTCAAGAACTTGCCGGTGTGTCGTCTCTCGCTTTAAGACGATTGAGAACACCCCGGAAGAGCCGAGGAAGTCGCGCTTCCAGATCTCGTGTCCCGGGCAAGAGGCCAGCGCCGGATGCAGTACGCGTTCGACTTCAGGCCGTTGCGCCAGCCACGTGGCGATGCTGAGTGCGGAGACCTCAATCGCAGCCAGGCGCACGGCCAAGGTTTGCAGGCCGCGAAGGGCCAAGCTGCAGTCGTCCGGAGAAACGCCGTAGCCCATCACTTGCCGCGCCGCCCCGAGGCGCTGATAGATAGCCTCATCGCGGACGGTGACCGAGCCCAGCAGTACATCGCTGTGGCCACCGATGTACTTGGTCACCGCTTGCGTGGTGATGTCAACTCCGTGGGCGAAAGCATCGAACAGCACACCGGCGGACCAGGTATTGTCAAGCACGACGCTCACGCCGCGCTCATGTGCTGCCGCAGCGATGGCCGGCACGTCCTGCACTTCCATGGTGATCGAGCCTGGGCTCTCGGTCCAGATCAGGCGCGTGTTTTTTCGTATAAGGGCGGAAATTCCCGACCCAATCGCGGGGTCGTAGAATGTCGTTTGGATACCAAAGCGCGACAGCAAATCCGTAGTGAGTTTACGGTTCGGCGCGTAGACACTGGCGGGCACCAGCATGTGGTCGCAGGCCTGGAGCAGCGCGAAATCGATAAGCGAAATGGCGGCCTGACCGCCGGGGGTTAGGACGGTCTGTTCACCGGATTCCAGTTCGCAGATGCGTGCGGCCAATTCCAGTGTCGTAGGCGTGCCGTATAGTCCATAAGTGTATCCAACGCGAACTTGATCCCAGCTGTCGTTAACAGCCGAAGCTGAAGGAAATACGGTCGTCGAGCCACGGTAGACAGGAGTCGCAAGGGAGCGGTAGCCCTGAGGAATTTTCGCATCCGAATGGATGAGTTTCGTCTGCCATGTCTTGGGCATCGGGAGGCCTCGAATCCCAGCGTAAAGTCTTGCACATCATTAAAGGCAGGAAGTATAACTTCAGAATCAAGCGGAACTTGCGACAGAAGGCGTGGATCGGCATCCAGCGTAATCAGTGGAATGTTCTGGCTGTCGGCGCCGAAGAACGGTCAAGATTGGCCCGGACCTGAACACGCGGAGAGCGTTGAGGTAAACAATGGCGTCCACTCAGATCCAGCATGTCTTCGTATTGATGCTCGAGAATCGTTCCTTCGATCATTTACTCGGTTTTTCCGGGATCTCCGGAATCGATGCCGTCTCCGGTCTGCAAACGACTGTGGATGGGCTCTCCGGTTCGGAAGCAAATTCCTACAACGGAAAAATCGCGACGGTTTCTCACCCTGCGGATTATGCCATGGTGGTGGACCCGGGGCATGAATTCCCCGACGTACTCTGCCAGTTAAGCGGTCCGGCCGCTAAGTACGCTCCGGGCGGGCCGTATCCTACGATTGATAATTCCGGATTTGTCGCCTCCTATGTAGAGGCTTGCAACAAGGCGAACCAGCAGCGAGATGTGGTGGAAATATTGAAGTGCTACTCTCCGGATCAGCTCCCGGTTCTGAACGCTCTCGCACAGGAATTCGCAGTTTGCGACAACTGGCATGCCTCACTGCCGGGTCCCACGTGGCCCAACCGCATGTTCGTCCATGCGGCGTCCTCAGCCGGACTTGATCACAGTCCAACCACGGCAGAAATAGCCTTATGGGAGACTGCATCCGGGTTTTCATTTCCAAACGGAGATATCTTCGACCGCATCAGCGCCAAAGGATTGCAACGCCGGCTCTATGCAGGTGACAACTTCCCCATGATGGCCGCGCTGAAGGGTATTCATCTCGACGACATCCGCCCGTACGAGAGATTTGCTGACGATTTGCAGGGGTCCTTTCCCTACAACTATGTCTTTATCGAACCGAGCTATGCGCTTCTGAATGACTATAAGGGGAGCACATCGGAGCATCCACTCGATGATGTCAGACTAGGCGAAGGCTTGATCAAATCGACATACGAAGCCATTCGCAATTCAGCGGTGTGGAAGAGCAGCGTTCTCATTATAACGTGGGACGAGCATGGTGGTTTCTTCGACCATAGTAAGCCTCCTGGAGCCATCGCTCCCGGAGACACGCCTCCGATTGGAGGTCACAACAAGTACGGATTCACATTTGAGCAATATGGGCCCCGAGTCCCGACCGTCGTCATTTCGCCGTGGATTCCAAAGAACGTTGTCGACCATCGTCTTTACGATCATTCCTCAATCCCCGCGACCATCGAGAAACTGTTTGGGATCGATCCGCTGACGGAGCGTGATCGTGCAGCAAATTCCGTGCTGGCCCTGCTTTCGCTGGATGCCGGGCGCGATAATACTCCAACCACCCTGCCGTCGCCGGCAAGTGTCCAAGGAAATGAGATGTTCTCGATGGTGGTAGCACCGTCTGCGAGCTACTCTCAATCATCTCCTTCCAGGCCTCATGATTCTGTCAATGATGGGAGCCTTCCGGTCGTCCTGCAGGCCGCCATGCGGCAAGACATAGAGCTTTCTCGCCCAGAGGAACGCAACGACATCATCGCCAAAGTCGCGGCCCTGAGGACCCGCTCAGATGCCGCCGCCTATCTGGCGGGCGTATCAATGAAACGCAACGCAGCGGTCGCTCCCTGAACGATGCTGAAATTGGGCCGCCGGTCGAATTGGAATGGCGGCTACCGAATAAGCCTGGCAAAAAGACTCGGGCGGGTCACATTGGCCTCCGAGGAATCGGATTGTTTGGTCTCGACGGAAAGAGCAGTAAAGTACAGCGCAGGGCTGGGATTGTTGAGGTGTTCTTCGTTGAGGTAGACATCGATAACATTGGCCAGTGCAAGTTTCTTTTTCCTTGCCGCGATATACTGCAAAAGTTGCTGCGGAAACCTTTTTGGGTCGGCGATAGTCGACGGTCTCGAGAGCAGACAGCGTACAATTGGATCTGCTTGGAGTTGTAAACACGGAAGCGCTTCTGAAAGCGGGTTAGAGTCATGCCCGACATAATCGATTGGCAGCCGCCGCCGCGGCGCCATCGCCGTCTGTTTTTCCTTGTTCTTGCCATCCTTGCCGTCGTCATTTTCTGCAGCCGGACGGCGTTATCGTATTACGTCGACGCGCTCTGGTTCGGGTCGCTCGGTTACGGGGATGTGTTCCGCAAGACGCTCACCCTTCAATGGGCAGTCTTTGCGACATTTTTTGCTGTCACATTTCTCTTTCTGTACGGATGGTTCCTCGCGCTGAGGAGGGCTTACCGGTCCGATTTGCCGCACGATTACCTGATCGTCATCGGCGGGCAGTCGTTGCAGCTACCAGTCGCACGCATCTTGCGCCTCCTCGGTCTTGTGGTCTCTCTCCTTATCGCCGCTGTGACCGGCGCCAGCGTCATGATGGAGTGGCCGACGTTCGCACTCTATTGGTACACACCCCACACGACCGGTGGCCCAGTGGATCCGATCTTCGGCGAGGGGATTAGCTTTTATCTATTCGCTCTGCCCGCATGGCAGTTCATCACGGGCTGGCTGCTAACGCTAGCAGTGATTGCCTGTGTCATCGCCGTTTTCTTCATTTTCGTTACTGGCAGCACACGAATGCTCTCGGGACGCCGAGGCAGCTACACCTCACGGCCGTGGCGCGGGTTCTCCATTGCGTTTGGGTTCTTGTTGCTGATCCTTGCGATGCGCACGTATATCGCCCGATTCGAGCGATTGTTCGACGAACACACGATCTTTAGCGGGGCGACGTATACGGACGCACACATCATGCTTCCCGGCATGCTCGCGGTGTGTGCCGCGCTTGTTCTTGGTGCTGCGATTGTTAGCATTAATGTTGTGTCGGTGCCGCGGGTCCGCTGGCTGGTGGCAGCAGTCGCTCCAGCGATGGGTTGTTATCTCGTGCTTCAAATTGTCGGCTGGTACGTCAGCAGCTTTATCGTGAAACCAAACGAACTGGTTCGTGAACGACCCTATATCGGCTACAACATTGACTTAACGCGGCAAGCCTATGGATTGGATCGCCTGGTGCAGCGCGAATTTCCGGCTGAGACGACCGTGGAGGCGGCCGATCCAGGGCACAATCAGGCTACGTTGCAGAACATCCGGCTGTGGGACTGGCGCGCACTCCAGGACACTCTGCGTCAAATCCAGGAAATTCGAACGTACTACGACTTTCCCGACATCGATATCGATCGCTATGAAATCAACGGCACAATGCGTGAGGTGATGCTCGCCCAGCGCGAGCTGAACGTCGAAAAGCTTCCGGAGAGCAGCCGCAATTGGATCAACGAGAAGCTTATCTACACCCATGGCTACGGGGTCACCATGAATCCCGTGAACGGGTTCACGCCGGAAGGATTACCGACGCTGATTCTGAGTAACATGCCTGTTCAGAGCACCGTGCCAAGCATCGTTGTAAAGCGTCCGGAGATTTATTTCGGCGAGCTGACGAACACCGACGTATACGTGAAGACGCGGCAAGAGGAATTCAACTACCCGCAGGGCCAGACCAACAGTCTGACGTCGTACGAAGGCAACGGCGGCATCGTCCTCGGCAATTTCTTTCGGCGACTCCTCATTGCCTCCGACCGGGGTGACCTGACGAAACTCCCATTTAGCGACGATATCAACGCGGAGAGCCGCCTGCTGATGCGTCGCAATGTCCGCGATCGCGTGGCAGTGCTCGCGCCATTCCTCACTTACGATTCCGATCCGTACATTGTTATCGGGGACGATGGCCGGCTGTCGTGGATAATGGACGCGTTTACGACCTCGGACGGCTATCCGTACTCGAGCCACTATGCCCTGGGCGGCACGCCCATTAATTACATGCGGAATAGCGTGAAGGTGGTGATCGACGCCTACGACGGCGCCACGACGTTCTATGTGTTCGACCCGCAAGACCCGATCATCACAGAGTATCGCCAGATTTTCCCTACCCTGTTCAAGGATGCAGCAGCCATGCCCCCGGCGCTGCGCAAACATGTGCGTTACCCAGAGTTGTTGCTCAAGCTGCAGGCGGCCATGTACGGGCTTTATCACATGACCGATCCGCAGGTCTTCTATAACCGCGAGGACCTGTGGACTGTGGCTTCGGAAGTTGGCATGGACGAGTCCGGTCAGCAGAAGACCCAGGCGATGGAGCCGAATTTCGTGCTGATGAAACTGCCAGGCGAAACTGCCGTCGAGTTCGTGGAGATTCTTCCGTTCACGCCGGCGAACCGGAACAATCTGATTGGTTGGATTGCCGGACGCAGCGACGGCGACAAATATGGCACATCGATTGTCTACGACTTCCCGAAAACGAAGCTTGTCGACGGCCCTTTGCAGATCGAAGCGCGAATCGATCAGAACGCGCAGCTATCGGGACAGTTGACGCTCTGGAATCAACAAGGATCCCACGTGCGGCGAGGCACTCTGCTGGTCATTCCGTGCGGACACGCGCTCTTGTATGCGGAACCGATTTACCTGCAGGCCGAGCGCAGTCCGATGCCGGAGTTGCGTCTGGTGGTGCTCGCACTGCAAGACCGGCTTGCCTATGGACCGACCTTCGACTCGGCGATGAGGGCTCTCTTTGGTGGAGAGGTCTCGTCGCTAACCGGCACAACTGCACCCGTGGAAGCGGAACGGAGTGCAGCCTCGTCCCCCGCCACATCCAAGCCGGTGGCAGATGCGAACGTGCTCATCAGCGCAGCGGCCAAAGACCTCGCTGACTACCAGCGATTAACGGCAGAAGGCAAGCTCGCTGAAGCAGGGCAGAAGCTTGAACAATTAAAGCGCAAGCTCGACGAACTGAACGCACATCAAAAGTGATTGCTTCGCTGCGACTCCCCTGTCCGGCGGTTGGTAAACCGCCGCCTCAATTGCTGAGAAGTCGCTAACCGAAGGGTCGCTAGTTCGAATCCGCTCCGGGCAGCCAATTCCTTCTATCCGCCAGCGTGCGCAGTACGCTTCGGTCGGAAAACTTGCCCCGTTTCAGATTCGTCGCAGTCGATTCCGGCTGCCGCAAGCTTCCCCATTTCCTATTCCAAGTCCCCGGACGGATCATAAGACATGAAGCGTTCCGGCATCGCGGACCTGCCCTTACACGGCGGCCGCGTGCCCGTCTGGCTTGCTGAACGCATGACCAAGCTCGGGACCGCCATCGTTGAGCATATTATTCTCTGCTACGGCGTCATCGAATTCCATGCCTTCTCATCATAACGTTCAGCGTGAAGATGTGGATCTGAAACGTCTCGGGGCCGTATTGGCCGTTGCGCAGGAACGAAATCTTCGAGATTTCTCCTCGCTTTTGCTGGTCGAAGGCCTGGGGCCGCGCACCCTTCAATCCTTAGCCTTTGTCGCCGAGATCATCCACGGCGCCCCAACGCGCTTCGATGATCCGGCCCGCTTCTCATTCGCTCACGAAGGAAAAGACGGACATCCATTCCCAGTGCCTCTCAAGACCTTTGACGAAACTCTAGCGATACTGCGGCGCTGTTTGGCAGCTGCAAGAATAGGCAATCAACAAAAGGTCGACGGGTTCCGCCGGCTGGATGGACTAACCCGCGCAGTGGAACACACATACGAGCCCGTCGCCAATTTTGAACGCACTCTCGCGCATGAGCGTGCCATCTCCCCATCCATTGGCGGGCGAACCGTGTTCGACGATTCCCGAAGAAAGAAAAAGCCAAGAACCGCAGCCGCAACTTCCCCTTTTCGACGGATCCCCGGGGCCAGCTACACCTCCTCTCGAGGGTCCTTCCTTTTAATCTAATTTGTACCTAGACTAGGAGCAGGAAAGGCCAGGGAAGCCTCCCTCCGAGATATCGAATCAAGATCGGGCAGCGGCCCAAACGGACCTCAAGGACTGTCAAACCCCAGGTCTTGCAGGTTCAACGTCCTAGAGACGAAACATTTGCGCCCCCCGGACCGTATGTAAGGTATCGGACGACAGGTACGACACGAACAGTCTGAAGTCCCGCGCGAGTGGTTGCGCCGCGGCAATCCAAGAGGAACACCATGAAGACGTGGCAGAAGGTCGGAATTGGCGTCGGCGCCCTGGTTGTGCTTGGCGGAATCGTTGCTTTTAGCGTCAACCAGGCCAACAAGGGCGTGGTGACCGTGCAAACCGCCAAAGTTGCGCCGCAAGACAGTTTGGTATCGCAGGTGACCGCCTCAGGGGAAATCAAACCCACCACGTATACGAATGTCACTGCCCAAGGATTCGGAAGGATCACCTCAATCGTCGTCAAGGAGGGCGATCACATCACCAAAGGTCAAGTCCTCCTGACCCAGGAAAACATCCAAGCTAACGCCGATGTCCAGGCGCAATCTGCCGCCATCAACTCCGCCGAATCGGGGGTCCAGGCCGCCGAAGCCAGCTACAAGTCCGCCCAATCCGATCTAATTCAGGCGCAAGCCAACCTGGAAAAAGCCAAGCTCGATTGGGAGCGCGGCCAAGGTCTTTTCAAAGACGGTCTAATCCCCAAGCAGGATTTCGATCAACGCAAAACCACCTATGACGCGCAATTCGCTGCCGTCGATTCCGCCAGATCGCACGTCCTCACATCCAAAGCGAACCTCGACCAGATGCGCTCGCAGGTAAGCCAGGGACGCGCCGTCCTGGTGCACACCCAGGACATCCTTCACAAGACCACCTACACCTCTCCGATCAATGGCATCGTAAGCTACTTACCGGAACGCGTCGGCGACTACGTAGTTCCCGGCATCCAAAATTCGAACGGCAGCTTCTTAATGACCCTTTCCGACATGTCCATCGTCACCTCCGAAGTGAAAGTCGACGAAACTGACATCGTCAACGTCAAGATCGGCCAGGACGCCGACGTCACCATTGACGCCATCCCCGGCAAAATCTTCAAAGGCAGAGTTACGGAAATCGGTTCGCAGGCCGTCTTGCGCACTTCCGGCCTGGCCACCACCCAATCCACCACCAGCAACCAGGAAGCCAAAGATTTCAAAGTCGTGGTCACCCTCGCCAACCCGCCGGAAAATCTCCGCCCCGGTCTCTCCACCACCGCAAAAATCAAAACCGCGGAAAAGAAAAACGTCCTGGCCATCCCCATTCAAGCGCTAGCGGTGCGAACTCGCAAGGATCTGGAAGAAGCTGTCAAGCACGCCAAACCCAACTCCGGTGTGACCCTTGCTGCCCCTCCTCCCCCGGCTCCGGGCGACCCGAAGAAAGACGAGATTCAGGGCGTCTTCGTCGTCAATGGGAAAAAAGCTATTTTCCGCTCGGTGGACACCGGCATCTCCGGCGTCACGGACATCGAAATCACCAAAGGCCTTCAACAGGGCGACGAAATTGTAGTAGGAAGCTACAAGGCTCTGCGCACTCTGAAGCCAGAATCCAGCGTCAAGGTCGACAATACCGCCCCGAAAAAGACCGAGGAAGAGCAGCAGAACTAGCCAACAGTGAAAGTCGCGATGGAGATCGAATGCCCCTGGAGATAACATCCGCCGATTCGTACCGCGAAGATTTGGTCAGTTCCGGCGTCGTAATTAAAACCGAAGCTCTTGCCAAGGTGTACGAAATGGGCGCGGAAAAAGTACACGCCTTGAATGGCGTGGACCTGGAAATTCGTAAAGGCGAATACGTCGCGATCATGGGCCCTTCCGGTTCCGGCAAATCCACGCTGATGAACCTCATCGGCTGTCTCGATTCGCCCAGCTCCGGCAAATACTGGCTAGCCGGCCGGCTGGTCAGCGATCTCGACGATGACGAGCTCGCCTACATCCGCAATAAAGAAATCGGCTTCGTCTTTCAAACCTTCAATCTTCTACCGCGCGCCACCGCTCTTCACAACGTCGAGTTGCCGCTCATTTACAATGGCACGCCGTCCGAGGAACGCCTCGAGCGCGCCAGGAAGGCCCTCGAAAAAGTCGATCTCGCCGAGCGCATGAATCACAAGCCCAACGAACTATCCGGCGGACAACGTCAGCGTGTAGCCGTAGCCCGAGCCCTCGTCAATTCGCCATCCATTGTCCTGGCTGACGAGCCCACCGGCAACCTCGACTCCAAGACCGGCGACGAAATCATGGCCCTGTTCGCCAGCCTGCACTCCCAAGGCAACACCATCATCCTGGTAACCCACGAAAAAGACATCGCCCAGCACGCTCACCGCATCATTTATATCCGTGACGGCAAAATCGCCTCCGACCAAGCCGTAAAAAAATAACCACCCAATTCGGCTCTTCAACTCCTCCCGCAAACCGATATGCTACGAACCGAAAAAGGGGTCGGAGCTTTAGCTCCGACATGAGTTTCCCGCCCCTCAAGGGCATCAGCGCCTGAAGAAACGTCTTAGCCGCTTTCCGCAGCAATCGCCGACCGACGCCGCGCTCATGAGCGGCTGTTCGCACTGGAAAGGTAAACCCAATGCCCGCAGAAACGCGGCAACAATCAAGTCAGACCGCCCAAGATGCCCTGGGCGTCGCGGTCGAAAGATCCCGCCGCTACATGCAAACGGTAGCCGACCGCCGAGTTTCGCCCGCCGATGGACCACTCGCCGCACTCTCACAATTCCAAGAGCCATTCCCCGAGCACCCAACCGACCCGACCCAAGTAATCGCGATGCTGGACGACATCGGCTCGCCTGCCACCGTCGCCAGCACCGGCAATCGCTATTTCGGCTTCGTAATCGGAGGCACACTGCCCGCAGCCATGGCCGCAAGCTGGCTAGCGAGCGCTTGGGATCAGAACGTAGCCCTCCGCGTAATGTCGCCGGTCGCTGCCGAGCTTGAAGAAGTGGTCCTGCGCTGGATCTGCGACGCCTTGGGTCTCCCACCAGACTGCGAGGGCGGCCTGGTGACCTGCGCCACTGCCGCTAATTTCACAGCCATGGCCTCCGCGCGCTATTCACTTCTCGCAAATTCCGGGTGGAATGTCGTCGATGACGGGATGTTCGGCGCGCCACCCATCGAGGTTGTCGTCGGAGAAGAAGTCCACACCTCAGTCCTGAAAGCTTTGAACCTAATAGGCTTCGGAAAAAAACGCGTAACAATCGTCCAAGCGGATAGCCAAGGCAGAATGCGCGCCGACAAATTCCCGAAGGTCAGCCCCCGCACCATCGTCTGCCTCCAGGCGGGCAACGTAAACACCGGCGCATTCGACCCCGCTGAAGAAATTTGCGCCCGCGCGAAAGAACAAGGCGCCTGGGTTCACGTAGACGGCGCATTCGGCTTGTGGGCGAACGCCTCCCCTAAATATCGCCAGCTGACCCGCGGATTCGACCAAGCTGACTCCTGGGCCACCGACGCCCACAAGTGGCCCAACGTCAGCTACGACAGCGGCATTGTCATCGTTCGCGACGGAAAAGGGCTGCGCGCCGCGATGACTTCTTCCGCCGCCTACCTCGAGCCGGGAGCCCGCCGCGAGCCCATGAACCAAACGCCCGAAGCGTCGCGCAGAGCCCGCGGTGTCGAACTCTGGGCGGCGCTGAAATCGCTGGGCAAATCCGGCCTTTGCGCGTTAATCGAAGGAACTTGCGAACACGCCCAAAAGTTTGCCGAAGGGCTGCGCCGCGCGAATTTCGAAGTCCTGAACGAGGTCGTGGTCAATCAAGTGCTGGTCTCCTTCGGCAGCGCCGAGACCACCCGAGAAGTCATTCGCCGCCTTCAAGAAGACGGCACCTGCTGGTGCGGAAGCACCGTCTGGCAAGGCAAGACCGCGATGCGCATCAGCGTCTCGTCCTGGGCCACAACAAAAGCCGATGTTGAAAAAAGCCTCGAAGCGATCATTCGCATCGCCCGCGAAGTAAACCTATCCTCGTCCGCCGACGCGTAACGCGACCGCCCCCCGACGTAGGGGCACAGCACTGCTGTGCTCCAAGCGCCCATGCTGATCCACTTCGACCTTCCCCAGCAGAAAACACCTCGGCGTGTTTGCAAAACACTAGAGACTGAAAACTTAGCGCCCGTGCGCCGCACTAGCCGCATGCATCTGCGCACGCGTAGCGGGCGAGCTCAAATAGGTTCTCGAAATCCGGTCGTGCCAAGTAAGCCCGTCTTCATCCCACCACGCCCACAAAAACCCCGTAAAGCAAGCGCAAGCGGACAACACGTACCCCAAACTCCGCAACAGCAGTTGCCGAGGCGAAGGCGGTGCACCAGAAAAACTCGCCACCTGCAAACCCCGGAACATCATCCCAGGCGTCGTCCCCCCAAACACGGTAAACAGCGCGAAATATTGCAAGTACACAATCGCGAACGTCGTCACATAGACCACCGCCGTCAGCTTGCTGAACGTGAATTGCCCACCCAGCGAACTGAACAAAGCCAGAAACCCGCCATACGCAAACAACAGGCAAGCCCCATCAATCACCCCCGCAACTCTCCGATCTTCCAGCGAAGCGACGGGGTACAGCCCGTAATGCTTAGACCGCCCCTCGCCCGCCGAATACTCCTCGGGTTCGGAGCCAGGAGGCACAGAAACGTCAATGACCATCCTCCCGTCGCGCTTGTCGTTAGGCGGCGAATATCGGCCAATAGCGATCGTGAACGAAAAGTCGTCATCCGCGGCAACACTAGGCTCCGCAACCGCAACGCTCCACCGTTCCTCGGGCGGCTCCCCAAACGGAAGTCGCGATTGCGCCGCGTCCAGCGTGGACGCGCCTCGCCGCACACGATACTGCTCGACTCGTTGGCCAAGTTCACCAGGCCACGCGACATCCTGCTTGCGATCGTTAACGCTCTTGGTTGAGGCGCAGCTCTCCTGACGGCTGCCAATCAACACCTTTTTGGGAGCGGGAATTTCGCGTTCGTCGTCGTACGAAGCCGATTCAACGCGAAAATTGGAATCACAAAAATTGCAGGCTCGTACACTCGAAGCCAGTACGCAGCCACACTGCGGGCATGTCTTTGTCACCGGTGGTTTTTGCGCTGCGGACGCTTCCACTCCGGTGAGGAGGGAATGCTGTGAGCATACCACCGGAAACGCGAAGTCAAGAAAGGATTTGCGAACCAGGCCGCCAATCAGCCAGCACCGCCGGTGTCCGGCGCCGGGACACCCAGCCCCATTCTCACGAGGCGCTACCTGTTTCCTGCAGCCAATCCAGGGTCGCCGGCGCATCTAACCGCGCCGTCACCCTGGACCGGTCCGTGGATGTCGTTACCAACCCAAATGAACTCGCTCTTCCGCCCAAAATCGATGCGAAAGAAGTCGTCGGTTACGGTTTGTATTTCGCCGAACAAACCCTTCATGGACGGCTGTTCGAATCGATCGATGAGCTAAAGGGCCATCTGCCCGAGCTCCTCGACTTTCCCCATTCTATGGTCACCGCGCGGTGCTAATCGCCTATACATCGTTTCCTCTCTCGACCTACCACAACTCTTCCATCGAACATCTGAGTGTGGGGAGTTAGCGTAGCCAGTCGCAGAATATTTTGGCGGTCTCGTAAGAGGCCGTAGCACTTGGGCCCGTGGTATTACCGTCAAAATTGCCGTTAATAAGAGTCGTTAACAAAAGGAGACACAATGGCGAGATATGGAAAAGCAGCCGGCAAGACAGTTCGCAGCGCGATGCGCCGAAAAAAACACGGAACTCTGAAATCGGGAAAAGGTGGCAAGGGTGGAACCGTCAAGAGCAGAAAACAAGCGATCGCCATTGGGCTTTCCGAGGCCCGAAAGAAAGGCGCCAAAGTACCGAAAAAAAGTCTAGTTAAAGGAGGAAAAGGGGCGCCGCGAGTATTCTCTTTGCGTAGCGATGAGAACTGGCCGCCTCCGTACCATCTCGGAAAATAATCCTTCGGCTCCCCTCATCCTTCCCAGTTAGACTTGCGCCATGCAAAGCAGGGTTTTCGTGGTCACCGCGGCGCTGGCGACCGCCATCTTCGCGCTGACGCCTCTTTTTCCAGTTCCATCGCAGATTCAACCCGCCCCAGACAAAAACTGGCCAATGAACGGCGGCGCTCCCGGCAATGCGCATTATTCCGCGCTAGACCAAATCAACCTCTCCAACGTTCCCACCCTTCAACAAGCTTGGTCTTTCGACACGCAAGAGTCCGGCGGCCTGCAAACCAGCCCGATCATCGTCGACGGCGTTCTCTACGGCATCACTCCAACTCAAAAAGTTTTCGCCTTGGACGCCGCTACCGGCAAACTCCTCTGGAAATTTGATTCCGCCTTCCCCGGCACGCAACCCGACCGCGGTCTGGCCTACTGGTCCAGCGGCAATGACCAGCGCATCCTCGTCGGCGTAATGCACTTCGTCTACGCGCTGAATCCAGTCACTGGGAAACCCATCCTCACCTTCGGCAAAGATGGCCGCATCGATCTCCGAGAGAATCTCAGTCGCAACGATCCCGAACCTTTTATCTCGCTCACCAGCCCGCCAATCGTCTATAAAGACCTCTTCATCGTTGGCGGTCGCAATGCCGAAACGCTGCCGGCGCCGCCCGGAGACATTCGCGCCTTCGACGCCCGCACCGGCAAAATCCGCTGGACGTTTCACACCATTCCGCAACCCGGCGAACTCGGTTACGACACCTGGCCCGCAGACGCCTGGAAATATACCGGCGCCGCCAACAATTGGGCCGGCATGGCCGTCGACGCCGAGCGCGGCATTGTCTATGTCCCCACCGGCTCCGCTGCTTTCGATTTTTACGGCGCGAATCGCGTCGGCGACGACCTCTTCGCCAATTGCCTCCTGGCCCTCAACGCCGAAACCGGAAAAAGAATCTGGCACTTTCAAGGTGTTCACCACGATATCTGGGACCGCGATTTTCCTTCGGCCCCGGTACTCCTCACCGTGAAACGCGGCTCCCAAAATATCGACGCCGTCGCGCAAACCACCAAGCAAGGTTTCGTCTATCTCTTCGATCGCGCCAACGGCACTCCCCTTTTCCCCATTCAATCTAAAAAATATCCACCCAGCGACGTCCCCGGAGAAGTCGCCGCCTCCGAGCAGCCTCTTCCCACCAAACCCGCTCCCTTCGCCCGCCAGCTCCTTACCGAAGACCTGCTCACCAATCGCACTCCCGAAGTTCACCAGTGGGCCGTAGAGCGCTTTCGCAAAGTCCGCAGTGAAGGTCCATTCGTTCCTTTCAGCGTCGACACCGACACCGTAATTTTTCCCGGATTCGATGGCGCCGCCGAGTGGGGCGGTCCGGCGATCGACCCTCAAAACAACATTCTCTACGTCAACTCCAACGAAATGGCCTGGCTAGGCTCGCTCGCAAAAAACTCGGGCGAAAACTCCCCGAAAGCTACCTACCTGAGCCAATGCGCCATCTGCCACGGCGAAAAATTAGCAGGCTCCGCTCCCGCTTTCCCCTCGCTCGTCAACGTCGGCGGCCGCCTCTCTCCAGGACAAATCGCCGCCACCATTAAGAATGGCAAAGGCCGCATGCCCGGCTTCCCAAATCTATCCGCTAATCAATTCCAAGGTCTCGTGGATTTCCTCACCGGCGCGGAAAGCAAAGAAGTGGCCAGCTCCACCCCGCCGCCTCCAGGAATGAACTACCGCTTCACCGGCTACCGCCGCTTCCTCGACCCCGACGGCTACCCCGCCATCGCTCCACCATGGGGAACACTGAACGCCATTGATCTCAACAGCGGCGAATATGTCTGGAAAATCAATCTGGGCGAATATCCCGAACTAGCCGCCCGAGGCATGACCAATACCGGCACGGAAAATTATGGTGGCCCCATCGTCACCGCCGGGGGCCTGCTCTTCATCGGCGCTACCAACTACGATAAAAAATTCCGCGCCTTCAACAAATCCACCGGCAAACTCCTCTGGGAAACCACCCTCCCCTTTGCAGGAAACGCCACCCCGGCCACCTATTCCATCGACGGACGCCAATTCGTAGTAATCGCAGCCGGCGGCGGCAAAGACCCCAAATCCCCCTCCGGCGGCGTCTACGTAGCCTTCGCCCTCCCCACCAAAACCCCCTAGTCGAACCGGGAGAGCCCACCATGGAGCGCAGGGCGCTGTCCGCGGAGCCCGGCGGCCTTTTCCGCGCCGGCGTCTCGGCGTACTATTTCTCCCAGCTCATCGCGCCGAATCAGCATCTCATCTGCAGCCATGAATCCGACCGAATCCGCACAAACGATGAAACTCCAAAACAAAGTTGCCATAATAACCGGCGCCGCCACAGGCATCGGCAAAGCCGTGGCCACGACGATGGCCGCCGAAGGCGCAGCGGTAATAATCGATTACGTAGGCGCCCCAACCTTCGCCAACGCCGCGGTACAATCCATCGAGGCGGCAGGCGGCAGAGTCCTGGCCTTCGACGCCGACGTCTCCCATCCCGACCAGGTGAATCAACTGATCCAGCAGGCCATCGACTCCTACGGCCACCTGGACATTCTGGTGAACAACGCCGGCCTCGAATACAAACATCCTTTCATCGAATTCCCGCTCGAACACTGGCAAAAAATCATCGCCGTAGACTTAACCGGCCCGTTCCTATGCGCCCAGGCCGCCGCAAAAGCAATGATTCGCCAAGGCACCGGTGGCCGCATCATCAACATCTCCTCCATTCACGAAGACGTTCCTATGCCCACCAACGCCCCGTATTGCGCCGCGAAAGGCGGCCTGCGCATGCTGATGCGCACCATCGCCGTCGAACTCGCCCCACACAAGATCACCGTCAACAACATCGCCCCCGGCGCAATCTACACTCCCATCGACGCCGACATCGAAGCAGACCCGAAATTGGAAGCGCAGCTCATGGCCGAAATCCCCCTGGGCCGATGGGGAAAACCAGAAGAAGTAGCAGCCCTCGCCGTTTTCCTGGCCTCTGAGGCTGCCTCCTATTGCACCGGCAGCACCTTCATCATCGACGGCGGCATGACTCGCCAAGCAGGTAGTCTGTAACCGGCACGGCCT
>Ga0182024_10010479_pt1 | contig 18873 bp, 14 predicted proteins | sample P32metaG_FD_120480 | JGI IMG/M metagenome (GOLD analysis project Ga0182024, IMG submission 120480) | Permafrost microbial communities from Stordalen Mire, Sweden - P3-2 metaG (Illumina Assembly) | ecosystem: Environmental > Terrestrial > Soil > Wetlands > Permafrost | place: Sweden: Stordalen... | reverse complement strand
GGCCGGCGGCGGGTCATACAGCTTGCGGACATCTTCCAGGAAGAAGGAAGGCTCGCTGGCGTTGCCGTCCTCGTCGCTGACCCGGTAGGCGAGCGCGAGGCGCGCCGTGGGGCGCGAAGCGAGCGCGTAGAACAGCGCGCGCTCGTCGCCGAGCGGATCCTCGCGCGGGCGCAGCGGCACGCCGGCCGCGGCCAGTGCCGAGCGCTCCTGATCGCCGAGGAAGCCGTCGGGCGGCACGGCACGCGGCAGCTCCCCCTCCTGTAGCCCGGTGATCGCGACGGCGCGGTAGCGCTGCGCGCGCACGCGCAGCGGGTCGCACACGGTCACCAGACCGGGTGCGGGCTCGTCGCCGTCACGCACCCCGAGCGCCGCGAGCAGCTCGATCAGCTCTCGCGGAGACGGCGGTGCGGCGCCGCCCTGCATCGCCTCGAGCTCGTCGAGCGCGCCGCGGGCAGCGATGTAGGCGCGCGCGTCGAGCCGCTCGTCGCCCTCCAGGCGGGCCGCGGCCCGCCGCCGCGGCGCGGCGAGCAGGCGCTCGAGCTGGTGGGCGACCTCGTTGAGCAGCGCGCGCGGCCCGCGCGCGGCGGCGACGGCGTCGAGCTGGTCGAGCGGAAAGCCGGGATGCGCGCGCTCCCAGGCGGTGCGGGCGGCGGCCACGGAGCGCCCCCGACCGCGTCGCAGCTGCGCCTCTAGTGAGTCGGCGAGGCCGGTCCGCTCGAGCACGCCCGGCGCTCGCAGCCACGCCAGCACGTCATCGCCGCCAGCCGACCCCGGCTCCAGGGCCGCGCGCAGCAGGCCGATCAGCCCGCGCCCGAGTGCCGTGTCGCAGAACGGCCGCTCGACGGCGATCGAGGCCGGCACCCCGTAGGCAGCGAGCACCCCGCGCAGCAGCGATGCACGGCGCTCCGGCGAGCGCTGAACGATCGCGATCTCCTCCGGCGCGATGCCCTCGCGCAGACGCTCGAGCGCCCAGGCGCCGACCAGCTCGACTTCGGCGCGCTCGCCCCCGGCCTCCAGAAGCTCGACGGCGTCGCCGGCAGCGACCCGCGACACCGGACGTGAAGGCTCGTCGGGCTCGAACAGCGCCCGCTCGAGGTGGTGCAGCGCCTCCCGCGACGCAGGCTCGTAGTGCGTCGCGAGCGCCGGCAGCTCGACGTGCTCGTCGGCGAGGCCGCGCAGCTCGTTGAAGCTGAACGCGCGACCGTCGAGCGCCGCGCGACCCGGCTCGAAGGCCAGCGACACCCACACCTCGGCGGCGGCAGCGTGGCTCAGCGTCTCGATCGCGTCGCGCTCGAGCCTGGTGAGATCGTCGAAGCCGTAGAAGAACACGGGCCGGGCTCGCCAGCGCTCCGGCGCGGCGCGCAGCGCGTCGAGCGCGCGCCAGAAGAACCGCTCACGATCCTCGACCCCGGCGCGCTCCAGGCGCGCGCGATAAGCCGCGTAGAGCGCCGCCAGCTCGCGCGCGACCGCGCTGTGCGCCGCGCTGGACAGCTGGTCGGGCGTGACGCGCTCGCCCTCGAGCTCGGCGAGGAAGCGCGCCGCGCCGGCCGCGAAGCCGCCGGTCGCGACGGACGCCGCCAGCGCGCGCGGCCGGATGTCGTGCGCGGCCGCCACGATCAGCCGCTCACGCAGCAGCGGCCCGGCGATTCGCGCGCCGTACCCGCTCGCCGCAGCGATCTGCCCGGCGAGCTGGCCGGTCGCCAGCACCCGCCCGCCAAAGACCGCTCCCTGCTCGGCCAGCTCGCGCTCGTAGCGCAGCGCATCCGCGCGCGTCGGCACGACGAGCAGCGGGTCGCACGGCGCAGCGTCGCGAAACGCGTCGAAGACGACGCCTGCCTTTGCGGCGTTGGCGGGACCGGTGAGCAGCGTCAGCGGCAAGGCCCCCTATCGTTGCGCGGCGCGCGGATGCGACTCGGGCGGCCCCCGCCGGACCGGCCCGCGGCGGGCCGCCACGGCTCAGCCGTGGTGCTTGGGCCTGGTCTTCTTCGGCGGCTTGGGCGCGGTGACGGTCAGGTGCAACACCACGCGGTTGAGCGAGTCGCCCGGCGGCACGAACCCGATCGCGATCGTCAGTTTGAGCTGCTTGGCGGCCTTCAGCAGCTTGAGCGCTGCGCGCGTTGGCTTGAGCGTCAGCGTGAACGTGCCCGCTCGGGTCGCGTTCGTGCTCGTCGTGGCGTAGACGACCGTCTCGTGGACCGTGTGCTTGCGGCGATGGCGGCCGTGGCCGGTGAAGTGGATCACCGTGCGCCTGAACGTCGCCCCCGCGGTAAGCCTGCCCGCGGCGTGAACCAGGACCCCGAGCGTGACCACGCCGCTCTTGGAGACCCTCTTCGACGTCACCGAGAAGGCGTTGGAAGGCAGAACGACCGGCGCCGGCGTCACCGTCACGTGCGCCGCCGTGCTTGCCGTCAGCCGAGTCAGATCCGTCACCGTCACCGTCCCCGAATGCGGTCCCGCAGCCGAGAAGGCGTGCGCGACCGTCGGCCCGGTCGCCGTCGCGCCATCGTCGAAGCGCCACGCGTAGCTCAGTGAGTCCGCCGGCGTCCCGACTGCGCCAGTCGCGGAGAACACGACCGGCGACCCCACCACAACCGAGCCCGCAGACACCGCCGCGCTCACCGTCGGCGGCTGATGCTGGAACGCGCCAAGATCCCGCCCACCGCTCGTGATTCGTGACCCGTCCAGGAAATCCGTCGAAGACTCCAGCGGGCCGAACGGAGTGCCGCCCAACGGTGTCGCCTTGTCGAAATCGATCAACGGAGACGTCGCATCGAGGCGGAAATCGCCGCCCGCCGCGTTGGAGAAGTGCGGGTCGATGTACGACGTCGTGTCGTGGGCACCTGGCGTGTAGCTGGCGGGATGAACGTAGTCCGAGTAGTCGGTCGTCACCTGACCGGGCGACGATGAATCCAGTGGGAACGTGACCGTGTTGGCGATGATCGAGTCCGTCAGGTTGACGGTGGCGCCGGCGCCAAGAGCCTCCGCACCGACGGTGTTGGCATTGCCCACGATCGTCAGCTGAGTACCGACGGCCGCGAACCCCGACTGCACCAGAAGCGCCGTCCCCTGGGTCGCCACGCCCTGAGCGGTCAGCACGGAGTCGTCGATCAGGATCGGCGACGCCGCGTTGATCGCGTAGCCACCAGCGCCTCCCGTGAGCGAAGATCGATGGACGATCGTGTGGCCGGGGCCCTGCGTTTGGAGTGCCGAGAAACCAGTGAGCGTCGAGTCCTGCACCGTAGCTGTGGTACCCGCGGCGCCTGCGACCTCGATGGCGGCGTTTTCCGCACCTGTTCCCGTCGGCGCGGTCACATCCACGTGCGAGAGAGTGCCGCCTTCGGTAACGGCAATGCCGGCGGACGCAAGTGTCGTTCCCGTGCTCGTGACGTCGACGTTGGCAATCGTCGCGGGCTGAACGAGCACGATCCCTGACTGAGTGGGATTACCGGGCGTCGGCATCTCCACGCCCAGCGAGCGGAGCGTGATGCTCCCGATCGACCCCCCCGACGATTCGATGAAGACCTCCGCCGCCGAGGACCCGGCGTCAAGCGCGAGCGTCGTGGCCCCCGCCCCCTGCGCCCCCTGCCCGTCGATCTCCAGCGGCACGGAGCCGCTGTATGTGAAGGGGTTCGTGGTATCCGGCGTGGTCTGCGGCCCGGCTGGCAAGATGATCTGGTTCGTCCCGCTCGCAACCACATCGGCCGCGGCGAGCGCACCTGACAGGCTCGTTTCTGCGATCGCGCCCGCCGGACACCCCGGCGCCCCACCCACGCAATACACCGCCGCTCCGGCCTGCGGCGCCATCCACGCCCCGAACAGACCGGCGCACACCAGCGCCAGCGCTACGGCCCGTCGCCTCCGCGCAACCGCTACACCCCGCATCCCAGTCCCTCCACGATCGCAAAAGCCCGCCCTTGCAGGACACCTAACCCCCGACCGCTCCGAACGTACCCCCGCCAGCACCAGCGCGCAAGGAAACCTCACACGATCCCAACCAAGCACGCAAGACGTCTACGCCGCCGCGCTCTCCCGATCCGCGGCGCCCGCGGCGCCGTCCCCGCCCGCGGCGCCTTCCGTTGCGTCGGCCTCGGCCTCAGGCAGCTTCGCGCCCTCCCTCGCCCACGGCTCGTCGAACTCCACGCGCCACTTGCCCTCAGGCGACTGCTCCAAAGCCAGCCGCGCGCGGAACGAGCGCCCGCTGCGGCCCTTGAAGCCTGTCACGGCCTTCGCGGTCCTGCCCGTCGTGATCAGCTCGCGAGCGACGGGGAGCCCAAGCTGCTTGCCGGCCTTGGACTTCCAGATCACGAAGCCGCAGCCGGGGTCCTCGCGCGACCAGCACGAGAAGCCCTTACGGTTCTCGACGATGTCGTGGCCGCAGACCGGGCAGGGGCCGAGGTTGGCGCGCGGGATACGCACGTCCTTGAGCTTGGCGTCGAGCTCGGTGACGGTCTCGGTCGCGAACTTGCCGATGTCCTTCATGAAGCGCTCACGCGAGTCCGAGCCCTGCTCGATGTTGGTGAGCCGGTGCTCCCAGTCGCCGGTCAGCTCGGGCGAGGTGAGCTTGTGCTCGCCGAGCAGGCGGATCACGTTCATCCCCTTCTCGGTGCAGACCAGCGAGCGGCCGTCGCGCTCGATGTAGCCGACCGCGAGCAGGCGCTCGATGATCGCCGCGCGCGTCGCCGGCGTGCCGATGCCCGAGTCCTTCATCGCCTCGCGCAGCTCCTCGTCGTCGACGAGCTTGCCTGCGGTCTCCATCGCCGCCAGCAGCGACCCTTCGCTGTAGCGTCGCGGCGGCTTGGTCTCCTTCGCCAGGGCCTCGATCTCGCGCGTCCGCACACGCTCGTCGCGAGCCAGCTTCGGAAGATCCTCGGCGCTCCCGAGGTCTTCTTCTTCATCATCACCGCGACGCTCCTCAGCAAGCGTCTCGTACACGCCGCGCCAACCGGGCACCACAAGACGTCGCCCGGTTGTGCGAAAGACGTGCTCCGCCCCGTCCCCCAAGACCGTCGTCTCCACGCGCGTGTTCTCAAACACCGCCTCGGGATGAAACACGGCGAGAAAGCGGCGCGCGGCGAGGTCGTAGATGCGGCGGTCGTCGTCTGAGAGCTTGTCGAGCGCGTGCTCGGTGCGCGTCGGGATGATCGCGTGGTGGTCCGTCACCTTCTTGTCGTCGACGACCCGGGCGAGCGGCAGCAGGTCCAGCGACGTCACGTACGCCGCCCCCGCCGCGTAGTCGCGGTTGTGGCCGACCAGCTCGGCGGTTGGCTTGATCTCGGCGACGAGATCCGACGTCAGATAGCGCGAGCTCGTGCGCGGGTACGTCAGGTACTTGTGCTCCTCGTAGAGGCGCTGCGCGGCCGCCAGCGTACGCCGAGCCGCGAAGCCGTAGCGGCTGTTGGCCTCGCGCTGGAGCGTCGTCAGGTCGTAGAGCATCGGCGCCCGCTCGCGCCGCTCCGTGGTCTCGAGCTTCGTGACCGTGCCGGGCTGCTCGCGGCACGCCGCGACGATCCGCTCGGCCTCCGCAGCGCTCGCCAGGCGCGGCTTGTTGGCGGCGTGGTAGCGGCCGCGATAGACGCGCTCGGGGTCGGCCTCGAAGACCGCGTCGACGAGCCAGTAGGGCTCCGGCTCAAAGGCGCGGATCTCCTGCTCGCGGCGCGCCAGGATCGCCAGCGTCGGCGTCTGCACGCGACCGAGCGAGACGGCACCGTCGAAGGAGGAGCGCAAGCGGATCGTCGCCGCGCGCGTCGCGTTCATGCCGACGATCCAGTCGGCCTCCGAGCGCGAGCGCGCCGCCTGCTCGAGCAACGCCAGCTCGGCGCCGGGGCGCAGCTCGCCGAACGCGTCGCGGATCGCCGACTGCGTCATCGACGACAGCCACAGCCGATCGACGGGCTTCGTCGCCTTCGCCTTCTCGTACAGCCAGGCGAAGATCAGCTCGCCCTCGCGCCCGGCGTCGCAGGCGTTGACGACGCGGGCGATGTCGTCGCGCTTGAGCTGGCGCGTGACGACGCTCATCTGCTTCTTGGAGCGCTCGTCGCGCACGACAAGGCGGAAGTGCTCGGGCAGGATCGGCAGGTCGGCCATGCGCCATTTCTTGAACTTCGGGTCGTACTCCTCGGGCTCGGCGAGCTGGACGAGGTGCCCGACGGCCCACGTGATCACGTGCTCGGGACCCTCGAGGTAGCCCTCGTGCTTGTCGAACGGCCCCGTCAGCACGCGCGCGAGATCGCGACCCACGGAGGGCTTCTCGGCGAGCACTAGCGTCTTGTCGGCCATGGCTGCGAGAGGGTAGCGGCGGTCCAGGCCGGCGGCGGTCCAGGCCGGCGGCGGTCCGGCGACCCGGCGGCCCGGAGGCCCGGCAATACGAGGCCTGCTCCCTCCACGTGAATAATTCATGCGTAGCGCACAGGCTCCCTCGCCCGCGGCCCCCGGGCCGCCAACAAGGTCTAACTCGCGCACGCCTCGGTCGAGACGGGGGCGGAGGCGCCGCTGAGCACCGTGCGTACGCGGTCGTCGGGGACCGCGTAACCGCCGGACGGGCTGGCGCCGACGGTCGCGGCGAAGACCGTCCCGAGCACGTCGCCGTTGGCGCCGACGAGCGGCCCTCCCGAGTTGCCGGACTGCACGAGGCCGCGCAGCGACGTGATCTCGCGCTTGATCGGCCCGCGCCCATAAGCGTCTTGGGAGACCACCGTCTCCGTCACGCCAACGCGGCCGGGACGGATCCGTAGCGGCCCGTCCTCGGGGTAGCCGACGATCGCGGCGGCCGTGCCGGGTCGCGGATCGGTCCCGAGACGCAGCGGCGTGAGCGAGAGCCCCGGGACGCGCAGGATCGCGACGTCGTCGTACGGGTCGAAGGCAATCGGGATCGCGCGCAGCTGTGGCCCGACGCCGCCGGGCTGGACGACGGTGTCGTCCTCGCCGGCGACGACGTGCGCGTTGGTGACGACGGTGTCCGGCGCGGCGACCCAGCCAGAGCCCTCGATGCCCAGACCGCACGCGGTGCCCAGCACGCGCACCGTGCTTGCGGTGGCGGCGCGCACCGCCGGGGCGCGCGCGATCCCCGGCGGCGGCGGTCCGACGTCGGCCTGCGGCCCGGAGACATTCGGGAACGGGTCGAAGCGCGCCAGCGCGTTGAGCAGCCCGCCCGACGGCGGCAGCAGCGCGTTGAGCTTGCGCAGCAAGTAGGAGCGCTGAACGTCGGCGCGCAGCGTCGTCGCGCCCGGCGTCTGCAGCGCGACCGCGCCGCCGACCCAGACGATCCCGAGCGCAAGGCAGGCGCTCAGCGCGGCGCCCGCGATGCCGTCGAGCACGGCCAGCCCACGCAGGCGCAATCGGGCACGCAGACGCACCCCGACGCCCTCGAGCGCAGCTGCGACGACGGCGCCGACGAGGATCGCGCCGATCAGCCCGAACAGGGGCCCGTACGGCGAGCTCGACCCCTTCGGCAGCAGCGCGGGCGCGATCCGGGTCCCGACGAAGGCGCCGACCGCGAAGCCCAGCAGCGACAGGGCGCCGACGAGGAAGCCCTGCGCGTAGCCGTACATCGCCAATCCGAGCGTGAAGGCGACGATGATCCAGTCGAGCGTTGTCACCGGACCGCGAGCGTAATCGGTAGGCGGTCGCCGGTCCGCGGGTTTGGGCGTTTTCGCCCGCCACAGCGCGCGGAACCGGTACCCTGAGCGGCGAAGTGTCCACGGTCGGCAGCTCTGCGCGCACGCCGGGGCGCTCTGATTCGGCGAGCGGGGGACGCCGGCCGCCACCGCGGTCGCGGCCCTCGGGCGCGCGAGAAATAGAGCGCCGGCGCCGCCGAGCGTTCGGCATCGGCGGGATCGCGCTGATCGCCCTTGTCGTCGGCATCGTCGTCGGATCCGGCGCCGGCTCGCCCGGTCCGGCGCTCGCCGAGCGCTTCGGCCAGGCGTGGGCGCGGGGTAACTACCTGGCGATGTACGAGATGCTCTCGCCGGCCGCCCAGCGCGCGACCGACGCCGCCGGCTTCCAGTCGGCGTACCTCGCCGCCGCGGCGACGGCGACCGCGGACGGTGTCAGCGTCGGGCGCGCGCGCAACGGACCACACGGGACCGTCGCGCTGCCCGTCGCCGTGCGCACGCGCGTCTGGGGCATCCTCCATGGCGACCTCGACATCCCGATCGTCTCGAGCGCCTCCAAGGACACGATCGGCTGGACCCCGGCTCTCGTCTTCCCTGGCCTGCGCGCAGGGGAGACACTGACGCACCAGACCACGCTGCCGCGACGCGCGACGATCCTCGCGCGCAACGGCCAGCCGCTCGCCGAGGGGCCGCAGCGCTCGTCGAGCTTCCCGACCGCCGTCACCGACGTGGTCGGCTCGCTCGGGCCGATCCCCGCCGCCCAGCTGGCGGCGTTTGAGGCGCGGGGCTACCCGCCCGGCGCGCAGGTCGGCACGTCGGGCCTCGAGCAGATCCTCGAGCCGCAGCTCGTCGGCACGCCCGGCGGCGTGCTGATGGCCGGCGGGCGGACGATCGCCAGCGCGCAGCCGCGAGCCGCGCACACCGTGCGCACGACGATCGACCCCGTCATGCAGCAGGCGGCCGAGAACGGCCTCTCGATCACGGGCGGCATCGCAGTGCTCAAGCCCAACGGCGAGGTGCTCGCGCTGGCCGGCCTGGCGACCGACCAGCAACCGCCGGGATCGACTTTCAAGATGATCACGGCCTCGGCGGCGCTGGAGGCGCACGCGGTCACGATCAACACGGTCTTCCCGTTAGCCGATCACGCCACGCTTTCCGGGGTCACGCTCGAGAACGCGGGCGGCGAGGTCTGCGGCGGCACGCTGCTAAACGCCTTCGCGGTCTCCTGCAACTCGGTCTTCGCGCCACTCGGCGCCAAGATCGGCGCCAAGCGGCTGGTCGAGACAGCGGAGCGCTTCGGTTTCAACCAGCCGTCGGACATCCCCGGCGCGCCCGAGTCGACGCTGCCGCAACCGAACGCGGTCGGCGACGATCTCGCGGTCGGCTCGACGGCGATCGGACAGGGAATGGTTCTGGCGACGCCGCTGGAGATGGCGTTGATCGCCGCGACGATCGCCGACGGCGGCCGCCGCCCGCATCTGACCCTGATCGCCAACACGCCGCCTCGTTACAAGCACGCGATCAGCGCCTCGACCGCGCACACGATGCGCCGCATGATGATCGAGGTCGTCCGCTCCGGGACCGGCACGAGCGCGCAGATCCCCGGGGTGACGGTCGCCGGCAAGACGGGCACGGCGGAGCTCGTCGCCACCCAGGGCCCGACCGCCAACCCCAACGTGAACCCCTATACCGCGACCGACGCGTGGTTTGCCGCGTTTGCCCCTGCGCTCGCGCCGCGCGTCGTCGTCGGCGTGATGTTCCCGATGGCTGGCGCCGGCGGCCAGACCGCCGCGCCCGTCGCTCAGCAGGTGCTGGTCACGGCTCTCGGCGAGGGCGCCAAGCTCTGAGCCTGCGAGGCTCAGATGTCGAGGGAGACGCTCTTGGTGAAGTTGTTCGGCGCCTGGATGTCGAGCGCCACCGGCCGATTGAAGAAGAATTGCCGCCCGGTGCGAAACAGGATCTCCACCCCGCCGATGTCTCCCTGCGCCGCGATGCTCGACGGCGTCGGGAGCGCGTCGTTGGGATCGACCATCTGGGGAACGTAGGCGAAGTCGTTGACCGACGGGTCCAGCATGATCGCCGGGTAGACAACGCCCGTCGTGTCGACCATGCGGAAGTTCGACGCGGAGAGATGCGGCTGCGACGTCTCGTTGTCGACGCGGATGAAGATCGCGAACCACTGCTCGTCGGGCGCCAGTGGCGCCGTCCCCCGCGGCAACCCGCGCAGGTATGACTGGTCCTCGACGTCGTAAGGATTGAGGAAGCGCGAGATCTGGACCTGGTAGGTCAGGTCGTTGGGAAAGTTGATGTACGGGCCGTTGATCGAGTCAAGCGTGCCGTGCTCGGGGCCCTCGTTGCCGAAGCCGCCCGTCAGGCCACAGGCGCTCAGCGACATCGCGAGCGCGGCTGCAACCAACACGGCGGCCAGAGGGCGCGGACGAAGCATCGGCGCGGCAGTCTAATTGCTCCTCGCCCGCCCCCGTCCGCCCGCACTTGCGGGCCCGCGCCAGCCGGCGCGGGCTCAGCCGGGCGCGACCGTGGCGCGCTCGCCGCGCTGCTCGCCGTCCTCGAGGATCGCGCGCAGCCGTCGCAGCGCCCTTGTGTAGTTGCGCCGGACCCAGCGCCGCAGCCCGAACGACTCCATCAGCCGATCGGTCGGCAGCGACGGATCGGTCTCGGTGCGGAAGCTGACGCGCGTTCCGCCGCCGGGAGCCGGATCGAGCACGTACTCGGCGAACAGCCGGATGCGGTTGAACTTGCCCGTCCGCCCAAGCTCGACGATGCGCCGAGGCGACTCCACCTCGCTCAGCGTGACGTCGGCCCAGTTGAAGCGTTGCAGCGGCGCGGTGACCATGAAGCGCGCGCCGGCGCCGCGCCCATAGGACTGCTCGCGCGTCAAATGCCAATGGGTCAGGAAGTGGTCGGTGAACTCGGGGTGGTTGGCGATGTCCGCGAGGTACTCGAAGACCTCCTCGCGAGGCCGGGCGATCGTGATTGACAGCTCCACCGGGTTCACGGCGGCGCGGAGTCTACGGGGCGCGCAGACGACTCAGGCCACCCGCGTGCGCCTGGTCAGGCGCACGCAGTGGCCGTACTCCGCGGAGTGCACGAGCTCCGAGCGCTCCGGCTGCTCGCGGCGCAGCTGGCGGCACAGCTCGCAGGCAACGCGACCCCCGACGTAGTGGTAGAGGCGCTCGCCGACCAGCGGCGTGCGGCCGCAGTCGTGGCAGAGATCGCGGTCCGCGCGCAGCGCGTCGACCGACTTGCGCAGCAGCTCGCGCTCGAGCTGGGCTGAGTCCACCACCGGCGTCACGGCCATGCCGGGCAGGTTCGCCACCTTTGCGCGCACTCCTGCGCGACGCTATGACGATTGCGGATCGGGCGAATGACTCCTTGGCGGCCCGGGTATCATTGCGCTGTCCTAGTCGGTCTCGGAGGCGCCCAGGGCGCGGAGGAGAGTTGATGAGCTCACTGTCGTCGGGAACACTGGCCGGCTCTGGCTCGTTTCGGTGTGAGTCCTGCGGCTACGAGGTTTCGCTGGCCCATGAGAGCGAGCTTCCGGCGTGCCCGCGCTGCGCGGAACGCGAGTTCACGCGCTCATCGCTGTTCACCTCGACGCTGCCCGAGACGCCGCCGCCGGACGCGCCGCAGGAGCCGTGGCTGTCCGATGCGCGTGCGCTGGTCAGCGGACCTGGGCCGCACCTCGCCTACGTCGATGGCGATGAGATCGTCTGCGTCGCGCTGGAGCGCGAGCTGACGCGGATCGGTCGCAGCCTCAACGCCGACGTGCGCTTCGACGATCCCACGGTGTCCCGCCGCCACGCACTGATCGCGCGCGACGAGTCAGCCGCGCGCGTGCTCGACGACCGCAGCCTCAACGGCGTTTTCGTCAACGGCGAGCGAGTCCAGGATCGCGTTCTGAGCGACGGCGACGAGATCGTCGTCGGCCGTTTCCAGCTCGCCTTCCTGGAGCCCGGCGCCTTGGCAGCGGAGCCGGCCGAGTCCGCCGGCGCGTCGTCGGCGTAGCCGGACTACACCTCGTCGCGCGTGACGATCAGCTTCACCGGCGCCTCGCGCAGCGCGTCGGGCGCGTCGTTCCACGACGCCCTCGCCGTCGTCACCAGATCTGGGTCGATCCGCCCCGCGGCGATCAGCTCGAGTATCGCCGGCATCGCCGCGCGAGCCGCGACGCGTCCATGGCGCAGCGTCAGTCCGACCGTGTACATCTCCAGCAGCGGCACGCGCGTGTATTCCTCGTAGAAGATCCCGACGGCGGTGCATGTGCCACCCGGCGCCGTCGAGCGGATCGCCAGCGCCAGCCCATCGGGATGAGAGCTCGTGTCGACGGTGATCGCGTAGGGCCCCAGCCGGCGTGGGAAGCGCGCTTCATAGGGACCCGGCTGGACCGGGCCGTCCGCCTCAATCGCGTTGGCGCCGACCGCTCGCGCCAGCTCCAGGTGTGCGGGGTCGTGGTCGACGTAGTCGATGCGACCAGCGCCGAGCGCGACGGCGAATGCGCAGGCGTAGAGCGCGATGCTTCTGGCGCCTTCGCCGCCGACCACGAGCACGTCGGCCCCGGGCTGCTCGCTGAGCAGCGGCGCGACGGTTCGCCACGCGTCCGGCATGTTGTCGCTGATGCTGGCGACGGAGGCGATGTCGATCCCGGCGGGGAGCGGGACGAGCATGAAGTCCGGAAACGGGACTGCAACGACGTCGCTCAGCGCGCCGCCCCAGTCGCCGCCCACGGGGCCGAGTCCGTACATCGCGCGCGGCGGCGCGCTCAGACACGTGTCGGTCAGCCCGCGCTTGCAGTTCACGCATATCCCGCAGCAGATCTGAAACGGGATCGCGTAGCGCTCGCCTGCCTGCACCCCGGTGACGTCGTCGCCGGCGTCGATCACCTCGGCGACGAACTCGTGACCGAGCGGGAACGGACCGGCGAACGGCGCCCGGCCCCGCACGATCGCCGCGTCGAGATCGCATGTCGCGACGGTCAGCGGCCGCACGAGTACCTCGCCAGGTCCCTTCAGGGTCGGCTCGGGCGCCTCGCGCCACTCGACCACGCCCCGTTCGACGAATGTCGCCTCGAGCATCTCAACCCTCCGGTATACAACCTCTAGAGTCCGAGCCGATGCCTCAGACGATCGCGACCCTGTCGCAGAAGGGCGGCACCGGCAAGACGACGGCCGTCCGCACGCTCGTCGACATCGTCCGGCGCACCGGGCTGCGAGCGCTTGCGGTGGACCTCGACCCGCAGGGCAACCTGTCGGACTACTTCGACATCGATCCCGCCGCCGAGCCGACGATCGGCGACGTGTTGACGGGCCGCGCGAAGGCCCGCGAAGCGATCCACGACGGGATCATCCCGGCGAACCTCGGGCTCGCCGAGGCCGAGCTGGCGCTGAGCGGCAAGATGGGCCGCGAGCTGACGCTGCGCCGCGCGCTGACCGGGCTCGATGACTACGACCTGATCCTGTTCGACTGCCCGCCGTCGCTCGGCCTGTTGACCGTCAACGCGCTGGTCGCTGCCGATCACGCGCTGCTGTCCGCGGAGGCGCAGTACTTCGCGCTCCAAGGGGTCGAGCAGGCGCTTGAGGTCGTCGAGCTCGCGCGCGAAAACCTAAACCCGGATCTGCAGTGGCTGGGGGTCTTCCTCAACATCGCCGACATGCGCACCGTGCACTCGCGCGAGGCGTTCGCGTCGCTGCGCAAGAGCTTCGACGACAGGCTCTTTCAGACCACGATCCGCGCCTCGATCGGTTATGCCGAGTCCGCGGAGCGCGCCGTCTCGATCCTGGACTACCGACCCGACCTCGCGGTCGACTACATCGCCCTCGCGGACGAGCTGCTGACGCGCCTGCACCTCGACGAGGCGCGCGCCCAGCTGGGTGGCGTGCTCAACGGTCGAGCGGCGCGCTAGCGGGCGCGGGGGGCGGCCCCGGCGCTGGTACGGGCGAGCTGCGCCGTCGGGCGGCGGCATCGCGGCGAGCGCGATCCCGCCGGTGAGCAGTGCCGGCGTGATCGTGGCGAGCACGACGCTCGTTCGGGTGCGCTGGGCGAACGCAGGCGGTGTCACGATGAGGTCTGCGTTAGGTGCTCTATCCGCGACCACCGCAGACCTCACCTTGTCATCGGTCCCGCGCGGGGGCGGCCGGCGAACGCCTGTGTCGGTCCGCAACCGCTGCCGCTACGCGATTTGAGCCACGCGCGCGCCCTGCGTCTCGAACGGCACGCGCGTGACCTTCGCCCAGCCGGCGGTCTCGCCGCGGAGTGCCTCGACGAGCGCACCGGTCATCTCGTAGTGCGACCACACGAGCACGCTCGGGCCGGCGCCCGAGATCGTGGCGCCGAGCGCGCCGAAAGCTCGGGCGCGCTCGAGCAGCGCATGCGAGCGCGGGTACAGGTGTGCGCGCGCGTCCTGGTGCAGGCGGTCGTACAGCCCGGCGGCGACGAGGTCCCAGTCGCCGCGCGCGAGCCCGAGCATCAGCAGCGACGCGTGGGCGACGTTGAAGACCGCATCCGAGCGCTGCACCCGGTCGGGCAGCGCAGCGCGCGCGGCGCTGGTCGGGACCGCCTCGCCGGGTATCACGAGCACCGCCTCGAGTCCGGTCGGCGGATCGAGCCGCGTCGGCGGGCGCCCGGGGGCGCAGACCACGAAGCCGCCCTGCAGCGCGGCGGCGACGTTGTCCGGGTGGCCCTCCAGCTCGGTCGCGAGCGCCTCGACGTCGGCGTCCAGCTCGAAGATGTGGTCGGCGGCCATCAGTCCGGCGACGACGGCCGCGGCGCTGGACCCGAAGCCCCCGACGAGCGGGATCTGCGAGCTGATGCGAAAGCGGAAGCCCTCGGGCCGCGCGAGCCGCTCGAACGCCCGCACGCAGAGGTTGTCGGGACCGAGCGGGACGTCGAGATCGCTCTCGACGACGAGCGGGCCGTCGTGCTCGGAGACCTCCAGCTCGAGATGCAGGCCGAGCGCCGCCGCGAGCACGTCGTAGCCCGGCCCGAGGTTCGCCGACGAGGCCGGCACCCGGACCGCGCGGCGCCGCTGCATCAGGCCCCCTGGCCGAAGCCGGCGGAGCCGAGCATCGCTTGCTCCAGCGCATCGAGGGTCGCGTCGCAGGAGACCACGCCGCCGGCCATTCCAGCCGGCCCGCCCGCGGCCGCGGAGTCGATCGCCGTCTGGGGATCCTTGAGGCCGTGGCCGGTGATCACGCAGACGACCCGGCGCGCGCCGTCGGCGCCGTAGCGCAGCAGACCCGCGACCGACGCCGCCGACGCCGGCTCGCAGAAGATCCCCTCCCCCGCCGCCAGCAGCCGGTAGGCGTCGAGGATCTCCTGGTCGGAGACGGCGCGGATCTCGCCGCGCGACTGCACGGCGGCGGTGATCGCCTCCTCCCAGCGCGCCGGGCGCCCGATCCGGATCGCGCTCGCGATCGTCTCCGGCTCGGCGACGGGATGCCCCGTGACGAGTGGCGCCGCGCCCTCGGCCTGGAAGCCGAGCATGCGCGGCGCCGCGCCGCGCTCGCAAAAGCCCTGCCAGTAGGCGGTGATGTTGCCGGCGTTGCCGACCGGAATGCACAGCGCATCCAGCTCCCCCAGCTCGTCGAGCAATTCGAAGGCGGCGGTCTTCTGGCCCTCGAGGCGAAACTGGTTGACGGAGTTGACGAGCGCGATCGGATGGCGATCGACGAGTTCGCGCACGAGCGCGAGCGCCTCGTCGAAGTTGCCGCGCAACGCGACGACGCGCGCGCCGTGGATCAGCGCCTGGGCCAGCTTGCCGGTGGCGATCTTGCCCTCCGGCACGATCACTCCGGCGGTCAGACCGGCGCGCGCCGCGTAGGCCGCGGCGCTCGCCGCCGTGTTCCCGGTCGATGCGCAGATCACCGCGCGCGCGCCCTCGCGCAGCGCCGCCGACACCGCGCACGTCATGCCACGGTCCTTGAACGAGCCCGTCGGATTGGCGCCCTCGAGCTTCAGCAGCACCTCGGCGTCAGCGACCGCCGACAGGCGCGGCGCTGCAACCAACGGCGTCGAGCCCTCCTCGAGGCTGACGACGGGGTCCGCGGCGGCGAACGGAAGCTCGTCGCGGTAGCGCTCGATCACGCCGGTCACGCCACCCAACCCCAATCGCTCACACGAACACCTCCTCGATCACGCGGATCGCCCGCGGCGGCGAGCGGAGGAAGTCGAGCCCCTCGATCAGCGCGCAGGCGGCGGCAAAGCGCGACTCCAGCGTCGGGTGCACGACCATCACCAAGCGCGCGTTCTCGCCGAGCCCCTTCTGCACGACGGACTTCACTGAGATCGACTGCATCCCCAGTAGCTGCGCGACCTGTCCGAGCACGCCCGGCCGGTCTGCGACCTCGAGGTGCAGGTAGAAGGCGGACGCGACGTCCTCGATGATCTCGAGCCGTTGCGTCGGCGCGGGCGTGCTCGCCGGCGGGATCATCGCGGAGATCACGTCCCCGAGCACGGCGGAGGCCGTCTGCGGGCCCCCGGCGCCCGGCCCCGACATCGTCACCTCGGTGATCGCCTCCGACTCGACCGTGACCGCGTTGAAGGGACCGGCCACCGACGCGAGCGGGTGGCCCGCGTAGAGGAAGGCTGGATGCACGCGCACGCTGAGCCCGCCGCCGATGCGCTCTGCGGTCCCGATCAGCTTCAAGCCAAGCCCGAATTCGCGCGCGTAGGCGAGGTCGTCTGCGGTGATCCGCTCGATCCCCTCGTAGCGAACCTGGTCAAGGTGGACGGGCGTGTCAAAGGCGAGCCGCGCGAGGATCGCCATCTTGGCAGCGGCGTCGCGGCCGCTGACGTCGTCGGAGGGATCGGCCTCCGCGTAGCCGAGTCGCTGGGCCTCGGCGAGCGTCTCCGCGTAGTCGGCGCCGGTGCGCGCCATCTCGGAGAGGATGAAGTTGGTGGTGCCGTTGACGATCCCGTGGACACGGTTGATGCTCGCCGCCGCCAGCGACTCCTGCAGCACCCGGATCACCGGCACGACGCCGGCGACAGCCGCCTCGAAGCGCAGCTGCACGCCGTGCTCGCGCGCCTGCGACCACAGCTCCTCGCCGTACTGGGAGAGCAGCAGCTTGTTGGCCGTGACGACGTGGCGGCCCGCGCGGATCGCACGCAGGACGTACTCGCGCGCTGGCTCGACGCCGCCGATCAGCTCCACGATCAGCTGCGAGCGCTCGAGGATCTCGTCGAAGTCACCGCGCGACCGAGTCAGCACGCCCGACAGCTCCGGGCGCAGCCCGGTAACCGCGACGACGGCGTCCGCGCGCGTCTCCAGCAGCTCCGCGAAGGCCCCGCCGACGGTCCCGTGGCCGAGCAGCCCGACGGAGAAGGCGGGCGCGCTCACGCGCCGGCGGCGGCGTCGGGCTGCTCGCGCGCCAGCAGGTCTTCGTAGCTCTCGCGGCGTACGACGACGCGCGCGTCGCCGTCGCGACAGAGGATCACGGGCGGTCGGGGAACGCCGTTGTAGTTGTTCGCCATCGCGTGCCCGTACGCGCCGGTCGCCGGCGTCACGATCACGTCGCCCACGCGTGGGTCCGGCAGCGCCACGTCGCGCGCGATCACGTCGCCGGACTCGCAGTGCTTGCCGGCGAGCACGCAGCGCTCGGCGGTGGCCCCCGGCACCAGCAGGCGGTCGGCCACGTGCGCCTCGTAGGAAGCGGCGTAGAGCATTGGGCGCAGGTTGTCGGACATGCCGCCGTCGACCGCCACCCACGTCGACTCGCCCCGCTTGACCGACATCACCGAATACAGCGTCACGCCAGCGTTGGCGACCAGCGACCGCCCCGGTTCCAGCACGTAGCGGCGATCAACGCCGAGGTGGCGCTTAGCGGCGCCGACCTGGGCGCTGACGTACTCCTCGATCGCCGGTGGACGAGCACCGCTGACGTAGGCGGCGCCGAGCCCGCCGCCGAGGTCATAGACCCCGAACTCGCCGAGCGGCGCGATCGCGGCGGCGGCCGCCTCGAAGACGCCGGTGTCCATCAGCTGGGAGCCGAGGTGGATGTGCAGGCCGACCAGCTCGAGCGCCGGCGTGCGGCGCAGTCGCTCGATCGCCGCCGGCGCCTGCGCCAGCCGGATCCCGAACTTGGAGTCCGCCTGACCGGTCGCGATCGATGCGTGCGTGTCGGGGCGCACGCCGGGGTTCACGCGCAGCAGCACACGCTGGCGATCGGCACCCTGCTCGACGAGCGACTCGACCTCGTCGAGGCCGTCGATCACGATCGTCCCGACGCCCGCCTGGAGCGCCTCGCGCAGCTCGCCCGGCGACTTCGCGTTGCCGTGCAGGTAGATGCGATCGGGGTCGAAGCCGGCGCGCAACGCGAGCGCCAGCTCGCCCCCGGACGCGACGTCGCACCCGAGACCCTCCTCGACGAAGATCCGCTCGACCGCGACGCAGGGCAGGGCCTTGGACGCGAACAGGACCTCGCCGTCGGCACTGCACTCCGCGAGCGCGCGCACGTACGCGCGCGCCCTCGCGCGCAGGTCGTCCTCGGCGATCACGTAAGCCGGCGTGCCGAACTCCGTGGCGAGCGCCAGCGCGTCACAGCCGCCGATCTCGAGCACGCCGCGCTCGTTGACGGCGCTGTCCAGCGGGAAGACAGGCGAGAGCGAGGTCCTGGCTGCCATGATCGGGCGAGTCTATGCGTCGCCACGGGCGATCCGCGCGCGACCGCGTGCCGCAGTCACCGAGCGAGTTGGGTGAGCGCGACGGGCTCGCCTACGCGCTGTTCGCGCCTACCGGGCCACCGCAGGCGCGCGTCGTGATCATCCACGGCGCTGACTCGCAGAAGGAGAACCACTATCCGTTCGCGCGCGCCTGCCGGGCGTACGGGCTCGCGGCCGTCGCCTTCGACCTGCGCGGCCATGGCGCCAGCGCGGGCGAGCTCGACGGACGGGTGCTCGACGACATCGCCACGATCTCGCGCGTCGCCGGCTCGCACGGACCGCTCGCGCTGCGCGGCTCGAGCCTCGGCGGCTATCTCGCGCTGCTCGCCGCCGTGGAGCTGGATGCCACTGCGGTCGTTGCGATCTGTCCCGCAGAGGCCGAGGGGCTCACGCGTAGCCTGAGCGCCGGGCGCTTTCGCTTTGCGGTGGACGCCGCTTCGCTGACGTCTTTCCTGGCAGCGCACGACGCCACCGTCGCCGCGGCGAGCCTTCGGGCGGCGCTGCTGCTGCTGCACGCAGATGGCGACGAGCAGGTCCCGATCGCCAATTCTCGGATCCTGCTCGATGCCGCAGTGGCGGCGCGATC
>Ga0182024_10010478_pt1 | contig 18873 bp, 18 predicted proteins | sample P32metaG_FD_120480 | JGI IMG/M metagenome (GOLD analysis project Ga0182024, IMG submission 120480) | Permafrost microbial communities from Stordalen Mire, Sweden - P3-2 metaG (Illumina Assembly) | ecosystem: Environmental > Terrestrial > Soil > Wetlands > Permafrost | place: Sweden: Stordalen... | reverse complement strand
CCACATTCCCTCCGCCACGGTCGCGACTGCTAACCTGACTCAAAATCAAACCCGAAAGGACCTTCACCACTTCGCCTGAACTTCGCTCACTTCAGGCTCATCCTTCAATTGGAAAAGACTTCCATCCCCATGTGAAAGCTATGTGAAGGTTTCGCGAATACCGGGAGTTGTCAAGAGTCAAGGTCTCTTAATCGGGCCGCGGTTATGAAGTTGATTCCGTGTTCAACGTGGTTCTTGAAGACACGTTGCCCTCCCCGCTCTCTTCACCGTAAGCCCATAATCGGGTTGTGGAGACTTCCCGCAATCTCGGGCTTCTGCGGGAATACCTCACCTACCTGCGTGTCGAAAAGGGCCTGCGCCCCCTCACATGCGAGGCCTACGACAGCGATCTGAAGACCTTCGCCGAGTTCCTCGAAGGCCGCCATGGTGTGCTTCTCAACGCTACGCAGCAAGACGTCGCAGCCTTCCTCGAACATCTGCGCAACCACGGCATCGACTCCCGCTCCGCCGCGCGCAAGCTAAGCTGCATCCGAGGCTTCTACAAGTGGCTCCTGCTCGACCGGCGCATCCACCACGACCCAACCATCAACATCGAGTCGCCAAAAGCCTGGAAGGTGCTGCCCAAGTCCCTGGCCGAGTCCGAAGTGAACGGCATGCTCGAGCGAGCAGAAGTCGCAGCCAATCATCCTCAGGCCCGCGCCACCGCCCTTCGCGACCGGGCAATACTCGAACTGCTTTACGCCGGCGGCCTTCGCGTCTCTGAAGTGACGAGTCTCTCCACGAGCGATCTGGCCCTCGATTCCGGCCGCGTAATGGTTCGCGGCAAAGGCGACAAGGAGCGCATCGTGCCGCTCGGCGTTACAGCCCTCGAGGCCCTCAACATATATCTCAAAGAGGGCCGCCCGCATTTAGCACGGGTCAGATCAAGGGCACGCGCCGCCGACGGAGCCAAGCTCTTCCTCTCCCTGCGCGGCATGCCGCTCACCCGGCAATCCGTCTGGGTGCTGGTCAAATCGAGCAACATCGCCGCCAGCCCCCACACCCTGCGCCACAGTTGCGCAACCCACATGGTCGAGCACGGAGCAGATCTACGCTCGGTGCAACTGCTCCTCGGTCACGCCGATATTTCAACCACGCAGGTCTACACCCATCTCGCGCTCGGACGCCTCAAGGCAGTTCATCGCCAGCACCACCCGCGAGCCACCCGGCGTGAGACAGACGAAGAACCACCCATCGGCAAGCCCTTTCTCGTCCTCGACGAGGAACCGCAATGAGCACAGTTCTTGATCCAAAAGCAGAGGAACTTGGCTCGTTGGAGGGTACGGGCTTCAGCCCGTACATAGGTTCCCCAAATTCGTCCGGGGCTTTAGCCCCTGAGGTACGTCCCTCTCCACTCGGCCAACTCGTAACTCAGTATCTCGCCGTACTCGCCAACGAACGCGGCAGCTCTCCCCACACTCTCCGCGCCTACGACCGGGAGCTCCGCAGCTTCGTCGCCTACATCCACAAGGCCCAGGGCCAGGACACTCTCCCTTCCGCCATCGAACACACCCGCATTCGCACCTGGCTCGGATCGCTCTACGACCGCGGCCTCTCCAAAGCCTCCGCCGCACGTGCACTGGCTGCCGTGCGAAGCTGGTTCCGCTGGCTCGCGCGTTTCAACCACGTCAGTCAAAACGTCGCCTCGCTCGTCGCCACACCCAGGCTGCCCAAACACCTGCCCCGCGTTCCATCCATCGAGCAGATGAATCTGGTAGTCGATTCCATCGGCGACAAGGATGACGCCACCGCCACCTGGCCCGCCCGCGACGCCGTCATCTTTGAACTGCTCTACGGCTGCGGCATCCGCAACGCCGAACTCACCGGCCTCAACCTCGCCGACATTCACTGGGCAAATGAAGCGATCCTCGTTCGCGGCAAAGGTCAGAAGCAGCGCTACGTTCCCCTCGGGGACGCCGCAGCACAGGCGATCCGCGCCTATCTCGCCGAGCGCCAGGCGCGCCTCGACGCGGCGCAGCGCAAGTCAGACGCGCTGCTGCTCAATCTCCACCTACGCGGCAGCGGACGCCTCTCCACGCGCTCCGTCGCCCGTATCGTCAAACGAATAGCGGTGCAGCGAGGCCTGTCGTCCGACGTGCACCCGCACACCCTGCGCCACGCCTTCGGCACGCACCTGCTCGAAGAAGGCGCCGACCTTCGCAGCATTCAGGAACTCCTCGGCCACGAGCGCCTCAGCACCACCCAGCGCTACACACAGCTAACCGCAGCCCAGTTGACGCAGGTTTACGACAAGACTCACCCACGCGCGAAATAACCCGCACACAGACAGTCTCCGGCACTTTGCCGTTGCTCTTGTCTTTGCCGTTGCTTTTCTTTCTGTCATTCCCGCAGGGAATCTGCTTCACGCGCTTTGTGCGCGGCGGCCAACGCTCCCTGGCCTTCGCTGGTCGTGGGATCAATAATCGTCCGAACCTCAAGCACAGCATCCGCAGGAAAGCCACCCAGCTTGGCATGCTCGCGAATCAACTCAGCATTAGGCGCGATATAGACGCACGTCACCTTGTCGTCGGTAACATACGACTGAATCCACTGTATCTGCGGACCCAACTCGCGCAGCACACTGCAGGACTTCTGCGAAATCCCCTGCAATTGCTCCGGCGTCAATTTCCCAGCACCGGGAATATTCCGTTCGATCAAAAACTTTGGCACACACCCTCCTGTTTTCGGCGAAAACAAGTGTATGTCATAGGACGGAAGCAGAGAAGCGCAAAACAGAGAGCGCCCCGAGTCTCACAAACTCTTCAATTCATGCGACGGCTGCGCCCTCCGCATAGCGCCGCCGAATCCACTCATACAACGGCAGCCCCAGCAGAATCAGCCCAGTTCCAATCAGGGAGCCCTTAAGGTTCCCTACAAAGCTCGAATACAGCACCACCGCGGCACAGACGACGAACACCGCCGGCAGCACCGGATATCCCCAAACCCGGTAAGGCCGCGCCATCTCCGGATGCCGCCTGCGATAAATGAACACCGTCGTTGCCGTCAGCGCATAAAACAACCACTCCGCAAACACCGCCAGCTCAAAGAGCTGCTGAAACCGCCCCAGAGCCAGCAGCAGCACCGAAGAAAGCAAAGCCTGCACCACCAGCGAATACGCCGGACTCTTGAACCTGGGATGCACCTCCCCAAAACGCGGAAAGAACAGCCGGTCCCGCGCCGCCGCAAAAGGAATCCGCGCTCCCGACATCACAGTCCCATTGAGAGTCACAAAAATGCTCAGCGCCATGCCGGCAGCCACCAGCGCTGCACCGGCCGGTCCCGCCACTACGCCGAGCGCGGCCACCGCGGGCCTCGGCGAAGCAGCAATCTGCGCCGCCGGCAATATGTACTGGATCGCCGCATTCGTCGCCATGAACAGCACACCCACCACAAACAATCCGCCGATCAACGCCAGCGGAAGATTGCGCTCCGGCCGCTTCACTTCGCCCGCCACCATCGTCAGATCGTTCCAGCCGTCGTAGGCCCACAGGGTCGCAATCAGCGCGATCATGAAACCATTCAGTCCACCCGTCGCATGAGGCAGCGAAGTCGCAAAGTTCCCCCACGAACCCAGCGAAGAACTGAAGCAAAACCCCGCCACAATCAGAATCAGCAGCGCCTTCAGCACCGTAAACACAACCTGAAAATCCCCGGCTTTCTTGATGCCCAGGTAGTTCAATCCAGTAATCAGCCAGGTCACGGCGATCGCAAACAACTGCGACCACATCACCGGCAGCGGACCGCCAACAGCCTGCGTATCCAGCCAGTGAAAGACCGCAAAAATCCCCAGCGTGCGCGCCAGCCCGCTCGTTACCGAAGCGATCGAAGCAGGCTTCGCCACCGCGAACCACGTCCACATATAAAGAAATCCGGTTCGATCGCCATAGGCCCCGCGCAGGTAGACATACTCGCCCCCGGCATAGGGCATCATCGAGCCCAGCTCGGCATAAGTCATCGCCCCAAAAAGCGATAGCAGCCCGCCCACCACCCAGGCCAGATACACCAGCCCCGACGAGCCCACCGCATTCATCATCTCCGAAGGAACGAGAAAGATACCGCTGCCGATGATCGTCCCGACAACAATGGCCATCGCATGGCTGCCACCCAGCACACGCGGCAGGTCTTGGGAAACAGCCGTTTGCGCAGAAACCCGTTCAGACTGACTCATAGTTGAAACGAGGGTAGCATGGCCTTACATTTGTGACCCGAAGAATGTGGGCCATTGAGAAGGTGCTCGGATCATTTTTCAGGAACTCTCGGCTACTACCTAGGTAGAGGCCTTCGCGCTCGCTCAGCAGCCTGCTTTGCGACCTTGGCAAGTCGCTTCCTAAATGCGGGATCGCGTGACACCGGTGCCAGAATTGAGGCGAGTTTGGCGACACGGTCCAGAACAAGACCTTGTTTCAATAACGTTTCGAGGAAGCCAGTCTCATCTCCGACGACAACTCGTCCAGGGACCATTGCTTCGATTTCCCCCAGAACTTCAATAGCTTCAGATTGTCTTCCAAGCCTCAAGAGAGCATGACCTAGAGTACTGAGTGCTTGATAGACGATGATTGTGTCATGTTCCTTGTTCTGCCTTCTGCCAAATTCAATAGCTTCGCGAAGCTTGACAGCTGCTCGTTCGTAGTCATCTCGTGACCAGAAAAATATCATTCCAGTTTCGAGCTTAGAGAAAGCATCCGGCCAGACTTCCTCTCTCTCCTGACAAAGTCGTTCTATGTCCGTCCATCTGGGAGGTGTGGCGAACTTATATACGGAAATGAGCGTGGAAAGCAACAGTCTCCGATCGGGGGAGTTTCTTGGTTCGGCGAATTCCTCCAGCGCATTTAGCAGAATCATTTCTGCCTCATCAACCTTGCCCAGCCGGAAAGCTGCGTTATGTGCTTTATCTAAAATCTCTCTAACGTCCATGCGAATCATTCATCCTACATCTTGTCCATATGCCGGAAACCACCCGTCTGCCAAAGCATCATCGCAAACAGCAGAAAGTTATAAGTCGAATGCACTAGCGTACTAGCCGCCAGCGACTTCGTCACCAGCCGTACCGTACACAAGATCAAACTCACGCAATACAGCAGCAGCAGCGGCCCCCACGCCTGCCCCACCTGCGCCGAATGCATCAACGTAAACGGCACGCTGGCCACCAGCGCCGCAAACACCATAGCGAAGCGGCTCCATACCGGATTGCCTTCCGCATCGGGCAGCCTCGGAGCGGCTCCACTGGAGCGCTCAACCGACCAGTCCCACGCCGTCGCCAGTGCCGGCACCAGAAAGCCGCGAAAGATCATCTCCTCAAAAAATGGAGCAACCGTGACCCCAAAGATCATCAGCATCCACGCGTCTGCAGATGTGCCGAACAGCTTGTCGATCGGCGCGTGTTGCGGAAACGGAAGCACCAGGTTGCCCAGCACGGCAATCACGTTGCACAGGACCGCGGTAAAAATCAGCCGGAAAACCATCCTCCGCACTGTTCCGGCATGCCAGTGAATCCCGTAGAAAAATCCCTTGCCCCACACAGTCCGGAAGAAGGGAATCGCAACCCCTAGGCCGACCACATAGATCAGCGCCTGCGTAGCCAGCGCCACGCCCGTGCTGTTCTGCACATCGTCAAAACTGCGCAAGCCAAACGAGTGAAGAAAGAGCGCAAGGCCGATCGCAACCGAAGCCACCAGAAATCCAAGCATCAGCATCACGACAAAGATGCCAAAGTCGGCAAAGTTCGGCGTTCTGACAGAGGGCCACGCCAACGGCCGCCGGCGATATCGCAGCGGCGGAGGTGCCGCGAACATGCCGTCCTGCGCAATGCCTGGATCTTGCGCAAAACCTGCGTCGCCAACCTCCTGTCCGACCTCTTCCGTCGTGGGTTCACCAACGTGCTGAGCGGAGCGCTCCGAGACAGTTGTGTCCAGCCACTCCTCTTCAGCAGTTGTGGCTGGCGTCGTCGTGACTGATGATTCAATAAGCTCGTCGCTCATGGTTTGCCCGTCTTCTTCTGCCGCGGCCCCTTGGCGGTCGTCTTCTTCGGCATAGCCTTTTTCGCATTCCTCGCAATAATCGCCGGATCGGTTTCCACGAGTGGCGCCGCCAACTCAGCAGGCGCCTCCGCCGGAACACCATGCACCGCATAGTATCGCGCCAGAAACTCCCCGGTAAATGAACCCGGTACAGCGGCCACCTGCGCAGGCCGTCCCTCGGCAACCACGCGGCCACCATCCTCGCCGCCCTCAGGCCCCATATCGATCAGCCAATCCGCATTGCGAATCACATCCAGATTGTGCTCGATAATCACCACCGAATTGCCCAGATCCGCCAGCCGGTGCAGCACTTCCAGCAGTTTGCGCACATCGTCAAAATGAAGCCCAGTCGTCGGCTCGTCGAGCAGATAAAGCGTGCGCCCGGTCTGCCGCTTCGAGAGCTCGCGAGCCAGCTTCATGCGCTGCGCTTCTCCACCAGAAAGCGTCGTCGCGCTCTGTCCCAGATGGATGTACCCAAGACCCACGTCAACCAGCGTCTGCAGCTTTTGCTTCAGCAGCGGCACATCGGCAAGCACCGTAAGCGCATCTTCAATCGTCAGATCCAGAATCCCCGCAATCGAATAGCCCTTGAACTTTACAGCCAGCGTCTCCTGGTTATAACGCTTTCCGTTGCAGACCTCGCATTGCACGTAGACATCCGGCAAAAAGTTCATCTCGATGCGCCGCTGCCCATCGCCCTGACAGGCCTCGCATCTTCCGCCCGCAACGTTAAAGCTGAACCGCCCCGGCTTGTATCCACGCTCGCGCGACTCCGGCATCATCGCAAACAAATCGCGCAGCGGCGAAAACAGCTGCGTATACGTCGCCGGATTTGAACGCGGCGTGCGCCCGATCGGAGACTGGTCAATACGAATCACCTTGTCGATCTGATCCGCGCCGGTCATAGCATCGTGATTGCCCGGTTCTTCGCGCGAAGAGTAAAGCGTCTGCGCCAGCGAACGATACAAAATATCGTTCACCAGCGTGCTCTTGCCGCTGCCGCTCACCCCGGTCACAACAGTCATCACGCCCAGCGGAAATCTTACCGACACATCCTGCAGATTATGTTCGCGCGCGCCCTGGATCACCAGCCATTTGCCGGTGAGCGGTCGCGGCCGTTCGCGATGCATAATGCTCGTCTCGCCCGAGAGATAGCGGCCAGTCAGCGACTCCGGAGTAGCCATGATCTGCGCCGGAGTACCCTCAGCCACCACCGCCCCACCCAGCCGTCCCGCGCCAGGGCCAAGATCAAGCACATAGTCCGCCGCGCGAATCGTGTCTTCATCATGCTCAACAACAAGCACGGTATTGCCGAGATCGCGCAGCCGCGTCAGCGCCTCGATGAGCCGCATATTATCTCGCTGATGCAACCCAATCGAGGGCTCGTCCAGCACATACAACACCCCGCGCAGCCGCGAACCAATCTGCGTAGCCAGCCGGATACGCTGTCCCTCTCCTCCAGACAACGTCGCAGCATTGCGATCGAGCGATAGATAACTCAGCCCAACCCCGGCAAGAAATTCCAGCCTCTCCACAACTTCTTTGCGAATACGTTCAGCCACCAGCGCCTCGCGTGCCGTGAACGTCAGCTCTCGCGCCGCAGTCAAAGAACGGTTCAATGAAAGCGCAGTGAAATCGCTGATCGACAGCCCGCCCACCTTCACCGCCAGCGACTCCGGCCGCAGCCTCTTGCCCCTGCAAGCAGGGCAAATCGACGCCGACATGAAGTTCATCATGTAATCGCGATACCCATCGCTTTTCGTATCCTCCATGCCATCGCGGAGATACGAAAGAATGCCATGAAATCCAGTCTTCGGAGCCTCTGTCCTCGGCGGCCCATACACCAGAATGTGCTGATGCTTATTGGGCAGTTGCTCAAACGGCAGCTTCAGATCGATACCATAACGATCGGCCGCAATATGAATCAGCTTGATCAAATACTGCGAAGCAGATCCCGGTCCAAGTCCGCCATCGAGCAACGGCTTCGACCAGTCCGTTATCACCTTCGCCGGATCGAAGTCGTACAACGAGCCCAGCCCGTGACACTCCGGACACGCGCCAAACGTCGAGTTGAAACTAAAGCTTCTCGGCTCTAGCTTTGGCACATCGAGGCCGCAATCGGGGCACGCCATCGAAGACGAAAAGAGCTGCTCTTCCTTCTCCGCGCTGGCCGCCGTCGACCCGGCCACAAGCACCAGCCCGTTCGCCATCTGCAAAGCCTTCGCGACCGAAGCCTCAAGCCTCTTCTCGACTCCCGGCTTCAAAACAATCCGGTCGATCACCGCTTCAATGGTGTGATTCTTGCGCCGGTCGAGCGCGACGGGCTCGGCCAGATCGCGCAGTTCGCCATCGATACGCGCTCGAAAGCCCTGCTGTTCCAACTGATCCAGCAGTTCGCGAAACTCGCCCTTGCGCCCGCGAACCACTGGCGCCATGATCACCACGCGCTGCCCATCACCCAGTTGCTGAATGCGCTGCACGATCTGCTCCGCTGTCTGACGCGAAATGGCCTTGCCGCAGCTGGGGCAGTGCGGAGTGCCCACCGAAGCGTAGAGCAGGCGCAGGTAATCGTAGATTTCAGTGATCGTGCCCACCGTCGAACGCGGGCTGCGGCTGGTCGTCTTCTGCTCAATCGAAATCGCCGGGCTCAGCCCCTCGATCGAATCCACATCCGGCCGCTCGATCTGATCGAGAAACTGCCGTGCATACGCCGACAGCGTCTCCACATACCGCCGCTGCCCCTCCGCATAAATCGTGTCAAAAGCCAGCGAGCTCTTGCCTGAACCAGACAGCCCGGTCACCACCGTAAGCGTGTTGCGAGGGATGCGAACGTTGATATCGCGCAGATTGTGCTGCCGTGCGCCACGGACCGAAATGTGTGTAATTGTCATCGTTTGTACTGGGGAAACAGGGCAGGGACGAGGGTCCGTTTCGCGATCTTCAATGAGGCTTCCAATCGCAACCAGACTGTAACAATCGGCGAAACCCTCTAGAGGTATTCTATTTGCCAACATCAACAGGGTCAACGAGGCGCAATTCTCTGAGAGAATTCCTAGTCAGGACAGGAAAAACGGTGCGCAGCCTGTCTGAAATGAGACTGGTCAGACTCGAACCGGTCAGAAATTGAGCCGGAACGGAATTCTTGAGCAGCCGGCTCGCCCCAATGCGCTTATGGAGTTGTATGCAGGATTTCTTCAATCTCGTGACGTTAGTCTGTGCGGCCCTCGCCGCCATGGGCCTCGGCGTCTTTGCAGCCTACGCAATCTTCAAGAGCGGCTTCGCCCTCATGCACTGGCACACCCAGCAAAACGCCCCTGCCTCTACCGTAGTAGTCAAGGCCAGCACAGAAGTAGCCAGCGTCTCGTAGACGAGTTCCTTTTCCGGGTCGCACAAGACTTCAGCTCGAGCGCTGCCGATTCAAATTTCCGGCTCAAGCAGATTTTCCCGAAGAATCGCTGTCAGTCTCGACAAGTCTCCATTGAACGACTCAATTGATGCTCGCAGCATCTCGTCAGGCATGACATTCTCCCAGGCCATGTAATATCCACTCGTGCTAACCAGACGACTGAAAAACTCCCGCTGTGCCCTTCCATTGCCTTCACGAAATGGATGCAGCGCGTTGATTTCGCCAAAGTAATATGCGGTCCGCGAACTGAGCGCGCCAACATCAAGCCCCGCCAGGCATCTTTCTCCAGCAAGCTTCTCGAAAATCGCTCCGGCAGCTCTGGCAATGTGCGCGTGATGTGCGAACCTGTGGCTATTTTTGCTGATGTCCACCACTCGCAATTGCCCAGCCCATTCGTAAAGATCACCAAACAGATAACGATGGATGGCTTGCAGATGTTCGAGGTCGAAGCGCCCCTTCAGCGGAGCCTGCACAAGCTCTCGGGAGCGGGCAGCAACCAGATCGGCTTCTGTCGTCTCCAACATCGCTGCGTCTGTAATTCCGAAGCGATTCTTCAGAACGCCCGATTTTGGGTCAATATAAACGTCATAGTCTGAGTATTGGGACATGCTGGAACCTGGCGTAGATATTGGCAACTACTTCGTCAGCAGGAATCTCACCCCGAGCAGCACGCCGCATATCCTCGACCGTTGACTCCGAAACCGTCAGACCCTCAAGCGTCTGCTGCGCGATAGCATGATCCACCGCCCGCAGGTTGCGTTCCACTTCCTGCTTGGAAAGCTGCGTTATCGGTTCCTTGACTGCCATAGCTACCAGCATAGCTCGGAATCGAGCTGCACAACATCTGGTCGACGTTATTGAGCAGGGCAATCGCATGAACGAGCAAGCTACTGCGACCACATGCCCGGGGCTGCTGAAATCGTGCGCACACCGAGTTGCTTCAAAGCGCCAAAGGCGCGCCGCTATCCCAGCCCAGCCCAAGGGGCTGGGTCAACAGGACCAAACGAAAGATGTCAGGGCTGAAAGCCCGCTCCATCGGCATCGCCATTCCTCAATTTTGCTTCATGCAATTGCCCTGCGTTATTGAGCCGCTTCTCCCAGCCGAGGCGCAAATCGCGCCCCCGCAAACAACAACACCCCCGAAACCACCAGCGTCACCAGCGTCATCCCCAGCCCAATCCGCAGATTCGAATGCGCCATCCCCGAAATATGCCCAATAATCTGCGGCGAAAAAGTATCCCCCAGAAAGTGAATCAGGAAAAGATTCAACGCAATGGCGCTCGACCGCACCGCCGACCCAACCGAATTGCAGATTGCAGCATTCAGCGGCCCTGTGTTGAGAAAGAGAAAGAACTGCGCCCCAATCAGCGCCGGAATCGACCACGCCGGCGGCCCGAAGAAAACCATCGTAGCCAGCGGCAGCGTGAGAATCATGCTCCACGCAGACAGCAGATACAGCGCCCGATGATTCGACCGCAGCCAGCGCTGCGCCAGCCATCCGCCGAGCGCAGTCCCGGCCAGCCCATCCACCACCGTGATCGCCCCAAGAATCGTCCCAGCCTTCCCCACGCTCATCCCCGCGAAGCGGTTCAAAAACGTAGGCATCCACGTCGAGATTCCTCCCAGCGTGAACACCATCATCGCCATGCCCAGCGTCGCGCACAGATAGCCGGGATTGCGAAACAGACCCCAGAAATTCCTAAGCATCTCCCGTGTTGAAGGGCGTTCCCGCGGTTGCGCCACAGCATCCGCGCCACCGCGTCTCGGCTCAGTGGCAAATATCGCATAGGCCGCCGCAATCAGCAGCCCCGGCACCGCCCCCACAAAAAACGGAATTCGCCATCCATAGCGCGCACCCAGTTGCCCGCCAACAAGATATCCCAGCGCCGCTCCCACAGGGATCGCCAGGTAAAAAATCGAAAGAATCCGATTCCGTTCCCGCGCCGGAAAGAAGTCCGAAAGCACAGCCGGCGCAAAGATACCAAACGTCGCCTCGCCCACCCCCACCAGCGCATGGCGAAAATACAGCGACCAGTAGTCATGTACCCAAAAGGTGAAAAGCGTCGCCACGCTCCACAGCACCGCCCCAGCCACAATCAAAGGCTTGCGGCGAAACCGATCCCCCAGCCAGCCCGTACACGGAGCCGTCAGCATGTAGGTAACAAACAGCGCCGTAGTCAGCGCGCCCATCCGCTCATCGCTGACGCCAAACTCAGCCTGAATCAGCGGCTGCGCCCCCGGCAAGATGTACCGATCGAGATAATTGAGCAGATTCAGGCAGGTGAGCAGGCCCAGCGCGACCATGCCGGCCCGCGCCACGCCCTGCCTATTGAGCTGCGACTCCCCGCGCATGCTCAATCTGGCATCTTTCCGTTCAGAAAAGCCAGAATCGCGAGCATCACGCGTTCGCCCTGTCCGGTTTGAAAGAGGTACTGCGCATGCGCCGAGCCTTCCAGCACAATCAGCTTCTTGGGCTGCGGAGCCGCCTCAAACTGCTTTTGAATTCCAGGCAGCCGCGGACCGCTGCCGCTCGTATCATCCCGCGCCACGATAAACAGTGAAGCCGATTTGAGCTTTTCGGCAGGCCCATACGGCGCCCCTCCCAGCATCACAATCCGCTCGATCTCACCCGGCCGGGAAGCGATCGACGCATCGCCAGCCGCCGCCCCGCCAAAACTCCCGCCCACCACAGACACGCTTTTAGCGCCCGCGGCCCTCAAATACCGGACTGCCGCCAGCACATCGAACTGAAATGGCGCGCTGTCAAAGTCCTTGTCCCCCGGCCCGTGCGATTTGCCAAAGCCCCGGAAATCGAGCGCCAGCACCCGGAACCCCGCCCCAGCCAATCTCCGCGCCTGCGGCTCCCAGCTTTCCTTGTTGAACCGTCCGCCATGCGCCAGCACCACGCCCCGGTCTCCGTTTCCATACACGTCGGCGAAGATCACGCCCCCATCTTCCGTAGGAAACGAGATCGCCTGCTGAGCTGCTGCATGCGCCCACAAGGTCAGGCTCGCGAAAATGAGAAGGAGCGTGCGCACGAGGCCACTCTATCATCACCGCCGGAAAAGGGAAGCACTCAAACTCGATTTGCGATCAGGACTGCGGACGAGGCCAGCGCGCCTCCACCGTCGTCGAGATACCCCCGCGCGGCCGAAAATCTCCCTTCACCACAGCCCAGACCGGATCGCAGGCCTTCACCAGGTCTTCCAGCACCTGGTTAACTGCGTTCTCCTGAAAAATTCCAAGGTTGCGGTAACAGAAGAGGTACTCTTTCAGAGACTTCAACTCGGCGCAGCGCTCACGCGGCATGTAGCGCAAAGTCAACAGCCCAAAGTCCGGCAGCCCGGTCTTGGGACACACCGAAGTAAACTCCGGATCGTCAATCAAAATCTCGTAGCCTGGAAACTGATTCGGCCACGTCTCTATTGCCGGAAAAGGGAAGTCGAGCCCCGCTTTGGCGTGCTCGTCCGTGTAACGTTGTTCAAGTGCCATATCCCAATTGTAGATTGCCTCTTGCTCTATAGCGAAGCCCGCGCCGGCCTCGGCTCTTCGCTCGCCCAGATCTCCTCTCGAGCCTTCACATGTCAAATCTTGTCCACACCCTGCGGTTTGCCGAACCCAAACCCACAGTTTCGAGTCCTATATACTGACGCTGGCATCCTACGTATCTGTAAGGCCCAATTCAGCAAGCACTTCAGGACTCATTCTTCGCATGGCAGTCGAAAGCAAGCCCAAAAGCCGGATTTGGTTGTGGATCGGGGCAGCCGTCCTGCTGGTCATTGTTTTCTTCGTGGCCCGCACCATGACCCGCGACCGCATGCCCGTTCACGCCGCTCCCGCCGTCCGTGCCGAACTGGTCAGCACCGTCAGCACCAACGGACTGGTTGAGCCCGAGAACAATCACGAGTTCCACAGTCCGCTTGCCACCACGATTCGCTCCATCAACGTCCATCAGGGCGATCAGGTCAAGCCCGGGCAGCTACTGCTGCAACTCGACGATATCAACGCCCGTGCGCGAGTCGCCGCCGCCCAGAGCGCGTTGCGCGCCGCCGAAGCCACCAACGAATCCACCAGGCAAAACGGCACACTCGAAGAGCGCCAGTCACTGACCTCAAACGTCACCCGCGCCCAGCTCGACCTTGCCCAGGCCCAGCGCGAGCGGACCGCACTCGAAAAGCTGCAGACAACCGGAGCCGCTTCACCCAGCGAAGTCGCCGCCGCCCGTCAGCGCGAATCGCTCGCCCAGGACAGCCTGCAGAGTCTGCAGGCCCGGCAGAAGACCCGCTATTCCTCCGCCGAGCAGGAGCGATCAACCTCGTCCGTCGCCGATGCGCAGGCCAATCTCGCCGCCGCCCGTGCCGTCCTCGACCAGACCTCGATCCGGGCCCCATCGGCAGGTACTGTCTACTCCATACCCGTCGGCAGATCTGATTTCGTCGAACAGGGCAAGCTGCTCCTTCAGATGGCCGACCTCAACCACCTTCGCGTTCGCGCCTACTTCGACGAGCCGGAGATTGGCCGTCTCGCGATCGGCCAGAAGATTCGCATCATCTGGGATGCTCGGCCCGGCAAGGAGTGGCGCGGACACATCGTGCAGCTTCCATCCACCATCGTTGTTTACACCACCCGCAACGTAGGTGAAGTACTGGTGGAGATCGACGATGGCGACAGCGGTCTACTTCCAGAGACACACGTGACCGTCACCGCATATACGTCCAGCGAGCCCAACACCCTTACCGTGCCGCGAGAGGCTCTGCACAGTGAAAACGGCAAGCCCTACGTATACAAGATCGTGAACGGCGAACTGGTGCGGACCCCAATATCCATTGGAACTCCGAATCTCACCCAGGTCCCGGTCACGTCAGGTTTAAATGACGGAGACATGGTTGCCACAGGAGCCACCAACGGAATGGCTCTCGAAGAGGGAGCTCCAGTGAAGGTCATCCGGTGAAGCCTGCGTGTCATAGCCGTCCCAGCCGAGGCCTCAAAGTGCTGCGAGGGCTCTCGCTGATCGCCGCCTCACTGTCTGCTGCCGCCTTGCTTACGCTGCCGGTTTCAGCCGCCGAATCGCTCGCCGCAGCCAACGCCGATCTGCAGGCCGGCCGGGCCGACGCGGCAATCGCCAAACTTAACGACGCCCTGAATGCGGACCCAAAATCCGCCGAAGCCAACAACCTGCTCTGCCGCGTCGAATACACCCTCCAGCAATGGAATGAAGCCAACGGCCATTGCGAAAAAGCCGTCGCTCTCGACGCCGGAAACGCGCGCTACCACCTCTGGCTGGGTCGCGTTTTTGGCGAACGCGCAAGCCGCGCCTCGTGGACCAGCGCCTATTCGCTCGCCAAACACACCCGCGACGAATTTGAGACCGCCGCAAAGCTCGATCCCAAAGATGGCGAAGTCCTCTCCGATCTCGGCGAGTTCTACACCGACGCTCCAGGAGTCATAGGCGGCGGCGCCGACAAGGCCGAAGCTGTCGCCAAACAACTTGATGCCATCGACCCCGCCCGAAGCCACCACCTGCGCGGCCTCATCGCCGAAAAGCAGAAGGATCTTGCCGCAGCCGAACGCGAATTCAAAGCCGCAACCACCGGCCCTCACCCCGCTGTTTCATGGATGGAACTCGCCAGCTTCTACCGCCGCCATGAGCGCTGGGCCGACATGGAGTCCGCCGTCGCCAGCGGAGCCGCCGCCGCAGCGCATGACAAGCACGCGGCAGTAGCGCTCTTCAACGGAGCATCCATCCTGGGCCGCGCCAATCGCAAGCCCGACGAAGCCGTCAAACTCTACGAGTCCTATCTGGCTTCCCCCGACAAGAGCGAAGATGCCCCTGCCTTCGATGCGCTCATTCGTCTCGCAAAGATTCGCAAACAGACAGGCGACCAGGCCGGCGCGCTGCGTGACAAGGCATCCGCTCTGGCCCTGGCCCATGACTACAAACCGGCGCAAGAGGCCAAGTTTTGACCGGACCCGCATTCATCGACCGTCACCCTACCCGCAAGCCCCGACGTCCCGCACTCACATGGGTTGCCAGCGGGTTCCTGACCGTGTTCGCCGGACTCCTAAGCGCTGCCCCGCTTCACGCGCAGATATCTCTCAGCACCATCGTCGATCTCGCCCAGCGCAACAGCAGTTCAGTCAAGCTGGCCGAGGCAGATTTGAACAAGTCTGCCTCACTGCTTGACCAGGCCAAAGATGTTTATATTCCGAGCCTCGTGCTCGGTTCCAGCATTGGTCCGCCATCGATCGGCTTCACCTTCAGCCAGCCGTCGATTGCCAACGCCACCATGCAGTCCCTCTTCTTCAGCTACCCTCAGCGTCAGTACGTGATGGCTGCGAGCAAAGGCATCGACGCAGCCAAATTGAATCTCAAGGACGCTAAAGAACAGGCGTCCCTAGAAGCTTCAACCGCATATATCGAGCTGGACACCGTCAGCCGGGAACTCATTGAGGGCCAGCAGCAGGCAGAGTTCGCCGACCGCCTGCTTCAGATCGAGCAACAACGCCAGGAGGCCGGGGTCGATCCCGTGAGTGAAGTCCTGCAGGCTCGCCTCACCGTAGCGCAATTGAAACTCCGCAGCATGCATCTGCAATCGCGGGCGTCATCGCTCATCGGCCAACTTTCGGCGCTCACTGGCCTGCCTGCAACGTCGATACGGACCCAGCACGCCTCCATTCCAGAAGTTCCTGCCGTCACCGCCGACCAGCCCTCCAATCCCGACGTCCTGCTGACCGCCGGAATTCAGGCCGCTCGAGCTCAGGCTGCTTCGAAGCAATTCCAGGCCAAAGGCGACTCCCTTTCCACGAAACATTGGCCAATCATCAGCTTCGGCGCACAATACAACCGTGACGCAACCTCGCTGAACAACTACAACACCTACTTCAGCGCAAAGAAAAAATTCAAAGCGGACAATTTCAACGCCGGTTTCAACATACAGATTCCCATCTTTGACATCAGTCGCCGCGACAAGTCCCGCGAAACCGCAGCCGACTCGCTCAGAGCCACGGTCGAGGCGGAACAAGCCCAGCGCCAGAATGACGTCCAGATTGCAGCCCTGACTGGAAATATCCGCGAACTGAACGCCTTGGCGGAGGTGGCAAGCCTGAAGCAACAGATCGCCAGCGAGCAGCTCAAGTCGGTGCAAACATCGCTCGAAACGGGAAACGGCGCGGGAGTGGAGCCCGGGGCAGTACCACAACAATCGCCAAAGGCCGAGCAGTTGGCTCTTATCGATGAGCGGCAAAAAACAATCGATGCCCTGGATTCCGGATTCGACCTGACAAAAGCCCGGCTGAGCCTGTTGCGCGCCCTCGGCCATATGGATGACTGGCTTCGGGGTTTGCCGTCCAAATAATCAGATTGAAAAGTAGTAGACACTAAGGTAGTAAGCAATCAGTAACGGGCAAGAGGTATCGACTAGCCAGGAAAAACAGCCGCGATGTTAGAATAAGAGGGATGCCAATGTTATCGGAAACACCAACTGCGAAGACCGCACCGCTGAAAACGATTTTTCTGAATCCCCCGTCGTTCGAGAACTTTGACGGTGGCGCCAGCTCACGCTGGCCCGCAACCCGCGAGATCGAGTCCTACTGGTACCCCGTGTGGCTCGCCTATCCCGCCGGCCTGCTCGAAGGATCGCGCCTGCTCGACGCCCCCCCGCACCACGTCAGCGCCGCCGAAACCATCGAGATCTGCAAGGGTTACGAGTTCCTCGTCCTCTTCACCTCGACCGTAGGTTGGGAGGGCGATCAGCGCCTCGCCGAAGCCATCAAGGCCGCGAACCCATCCATCCGGGTCGCCTTCGTCGGCCCCCCGGTGACCACCTCCCCGGACAAGGCCCTCAACGAGTGCAGCGCCCTCGACTTCATCTGCCGTCGCGAGTTCGATTATTCGGTCGTTGAATTCGCCCAGGGCAAGCCTCTCAACGAGATCCTCGGCATCAGCTACAAGGACCACGGCAAGGTCGTGCACAATCCCGATCGCCCCCAGATCGAAGACCTCGACGCAATGCCCTGGGCCACCAAGATCTACAAGCGCGACATGGACGTCACCCGCTACAACGTCCCCTTCCTGCTGCATCCCTACATCGCGCTTTACTCCACTCGCGGCTGCCCCGCGCAGTGCACCTTCTGCCTCTGGCCCCAGACTCTCAGTGGTCACGCATGGCGCAAGCGGTCCACCGACGATGTCGCCGCAGAATTGAAATGGGCCAAAGAGAACTTCCCTGAAGTCAAGGAATTCTTCTTCGACGATGACACCTTCAACATCCAGAAGGTTCGCACCATCGAGCTCTGCGAAAAGCTGAAGCCGCTCAACCTCATCTGGTCCTGCACCTCGCGCGTCACCACCGATCGCGAAACGCTCAAGGCCATGAAGGACGCCGGCTGCCGCCTCCTCATCGTCGGCTTCGAGTCAGGCGACCCGCAGATCCTCAAGAACATCAAGAAGGGCGCCACCGTCGAGCGTGCCCGCGCCTTCGCCAAGGATTGCAACGACCTCGGCCTCGTCGTTCACGGCGACTTCATCCTCGGCCTGCCCGGCGAGACCAAAGAGTCGTTCCAGAACACGATCAACTTCGCCAAGTCGCTCGACGTAGAAACCATCCAGGTCTCCATCGCCCACGCCTATCCCGGCACCGAGTTCTTCGACTACGCCGAGAAAAACGGCTTCATCACCAATGAAGACGCCATGAGCGACGCCGGCGGCCACCAGATGGCCCACATCGAGTACCCCGGCCTGCCCAAGGAATACGTCCTGGAGATGGTCCACAAGTTCTACGATGCCTACTATTTCAGGCCGAAGGCAGCCTTCCGCGTCATCTGGAAAGCCGTCGTCAACCGCGACGTCCCCCGCCTCTACATCGAAGCCAAGGCTTTCCTGAAGCTTCGGCGTCAGCGCATGAACATGGTCAAGGAATCCAAGAAGCTCCAGGGCAAAAACCCCGACCCAGTCGGCGCCGGAGCGTGATCTCACGTTGCATGAAGTGATTGGGTGCCCCAGGTCTCGTTTCTGAGACCTGGGTTTCACTTTGCCAATCACCAATGTGGGTGCCCCATCCTTAAGCGCAGTTTTATCGCGCTTAAGGGTGGGAATCCGCGAAAGCAAAACCGGATCCCGATGGCCCATCCCAGACTCAAACCAAACCAATACGCCATCCTTGGCCTGGTCGCCATCTGCGCGCCACTGGGAGACACACTCCTCGACCGCGGCATGAGTCAGATGCCCGCCATCTCACTCGACCATCTCGGCCAGCTCATCACCGCCGTCTTCACGCCCTGGATCATCGCCGGAATCGCGCTCCTCATCTGCTTCTTCGCCAGCTATCTCACAGCGCTCTCCTGGGCCGATCTCACCTACGTCCTGCCGGCCACCGCCTTCGGCAACGTCATCGTCGCCTTCCTCGCGAAATT
>Ga0182024_10010477_pt1 | contig 18875 bp, 26 predicted proteins | sample P32metaG_FD_120480 | JGI IMG/M metagenome (GOLD analysis project Ga0182024, IMG submission 120480) | Permafrost microbial communities from Stordalen Mire, Sweden - P3-2 metaG (Illumina Assembly) | ecosystem: Environmental > Terrestrial > Soil > Wetlands > Permafrost | place: Sweden: Stordalen... | reverse complement strand
TGACGAACATTCCGACCGGGCTGGAAATACACAATAGAGAGATGAACCCCGGCCAGGGCGGCAAGCTGGTGCGCTCGGCGGGCGGGGTGGGCCGGCTGGGAGCGCGCGAAGGGGTGTGGGCGGTCGTGATCCTGCCCTCGGGCGAAATGCGACGCGTCCGCAGCGCTTGCCGCGCCACCATCGGACAGTTAGGTAACCTGGACTGGATCAATGTAAGCATTGGCAAAGCCGGCCGAAGCCGGCACATGGGCATCCGCCCGCATACACGGGCCAAGGCGATGAACCCGATCGACCACCCGTTGGGCGGCGGCGAAGGCCGCAGCAATGGCGGGCGACATCCGGTCAGCAAGACTGGCGTCCCGGCCAAGGGCGGCATCACCCGCAGCCCGCGCAAAGCCAGTGAAAAGCTGATCCTGCGTCGCCGCAAATTCGGCACGCATCAACAGAGGCCGCAGACTGTGAATCTAGGATAGGAAGTTTCCCATGAGCAGAAGCGCCAAGAAAGGTCCTTTCGTCACCGAGAAGCTGTACCGCAAGGTCTCCAAGCTCAACGAGAACCGGGCGAAGCAGCCCATCAAGACCTGGGCGCGGGCGTGCACGATCATTCCGGAGTTTGTCGGGCATACGTTTGAGGTCCACAACGGGAACAAGTTTCTGAAAGTATTTGTCCAGGAGGACATGGTTGGCCATAAGCTGGGCGAGTTCGCGCCGACGCGGATATTCAAGGGCCACAGCGGGAAGAAAGCCGTGGCGGCCGCGGCGGCGGCGGCGGGTGGAGCGCCGGCGCCGGCGGCGAGTTGAGGAGTTTTTCCCATGCCTTTCCAAGCCAAGCATCGATTCGCACGCATCGCACCGCGCAAGGCGCGACTGCTGATGAATTTGATCCGCGGCCGCGACGTCGACGACGCGATCACCATGCTGCGATTCTCCAAGCAGCGCGCCAGCGGAATGATCGAGAAGGTGGTGCGCTCGGCCGTCGCCAACGCGGTGGAACGGGAAGTCCGCTCGCGCAATGCGCTGTTTGTCAGCAAGTGCTGGGTCGATCCCGGTCCGGTGATCAAGCGCTTCATGCCCAAGGACCGCGGCAAGGCATATTCGATTCTGAAACGGACCAGCCATCTGGTGGTCACGCTGGATGAGCGAGAGGAATGACGATATGGGCCAGAAGGTAAATCCCATTGGATTTCGCGTCGGCATTACCGAGGACTGGAAAAGCCGATGGTACGCGCCCAAGTCGGCGTTCGGGGATTTTCTGGTGGAGGATTTCAAGGTCCGCAGGCACGTGGATGCGAAGCTGAATCGCCGCCCGCCGTTTGCGGCCGTTAGCGATATCCTGATCGAGCGGACCCGCGAAGAGGTGACGGTCACGATCAAGACGGCGCGTCCCGGGCTGGTGATCGGACCCAAGGGAGCGGAGGTCGACAAGCTGCGCGAGGAGCTGGAAGACCTCATCAAGCGCAAGGTCGCGCCGATCAAGGTAATCGAGATCAAGAATCCCGATCTCAATGCCCAGCTGGTGGCCGAGGCCATCGCCGAGCAGCTCAAAAAGCGCGCCAGCTTCCGGCGTGTGATGAAGATGCGTATGGACGCGACGATGCAGGCCGGCGCCAAGGGGATTCGCATCAGCGTCAGCGGCCGCCTGGGCGGCGCGGAAATCGCCCGCAACGAAAAATCAACGGTCGGATCGGTTCCGCTGACGACCCTGCAGGCGGATGTCAGCTACGGCTACGCGGTGGCGTTCACGACTTACGGCGCCATCGGCGTCAAGACATGGGTCTATCGCGGAATGTACGGCGAGGAAGTATTGGAGACGGATGTACGGCCCGGCGGCGCGCCGCGGCGGGGTAGAAGGTAAGCAGCGGCATGCCTCCGCGGGGTGTCGGCTTAAGCCGACACCCCAGTGCGCGAGCAATGCAAAGGTGATTTATGCCCTTGATGCCCAAACGAGTGAAGTTCCGCAAAAGCCATCGCGGCAAGATGAAGGGCAATGCGACGCGCGGCAATACCGTGGCGTTCGGCGATTATGGCTTGCAGGCGCTCAAAGCGTCGTGGATCACGGCTCGACAGATCGAGGCGGGTCGGGTGGCGTGCAGCCATTTTCTCCGCCGCGAGGGACGCGTTTTCATCCGCATCTTTCCCCACAAGCCGGTTTCCGGAAAACCGCTGGAAACGCGCATGGGCAAGGGAAAGGGCGAGCCGGAATATTGGTGCGCCGTCGTCAAGCCGGGAACGATGATGTTCGAGATCATCGGCGTGGACGAAGTGACCGCCAAGCGCGCGCTGTCGCGGGTGGCGCACAAGATGCCTATCCCCTGCCGGTTCGTGCATCGCAAGCAGGCGGTGGCGTAAGGCTGGGACCGAGGAAGCTGACATGAAGATGAAGGAAATCGCCCAGAAGGAAACCGATCACATCCGCCACGAGCTGGCGGAGCAGCAGAAACACCTGTTCACGCTTCGCACGCAGTCGGTGACGGAGAAGCTGGAAGATCCCAGCCAGTTGCGCAAGGCGCGCAAAGCAATTGCCCGGTTTAAGACGGCGCTGCGCCTGCGCGAGCTGGAAGCGGCCAAGGCCGGGACGCAGGCGACCTCCCAGACTTCCACAGCCAAGTAACGGACCAAATTATGGCAGATAGGACAACGCAAACTACGGAGCCCCAGACGCAGCGATCGCAACTTCGCTCGATCCTGGGCGTGGTGGCTTCGGACAAGGGCGATAAGACGATCAAGGTGGTGGTCAATTACCAGACCCGTCACCCCAAATACGGAAAGTATCTGAAGCGTCGCACGGTGCTGCACGTGCACGATCAGAAGAACGAAGCCAAAGAAGGCGACACAGTGGAGATTGCCGAGTGCCGTCCGCTGAGCAAGACCAAGCACCACCGCCTGTTGCGCATCGTGCTCAAGGCGCCCGAGCGTGCGGTGCAGGTATCGGCCGAGGACGTGATGACGGGAAAGGCGTAGGAAGCGGCGCGTCGTCTGCAATGCGCCGCGGATTCACATGATTCAGCAACAGACCTATATCGACATCGCCGACAACACCGGCGCCCGGCAGGCAATGTGCATCAAGGTGCTGCGCGGCAGCAGCAGCAAGGGCAAATTCAAGCGCAAAGTGGCGCACGTGGGTGATGTGATCATCTGCGCGGTGAAGAAATCGCAGCCCACCGGCGACATCAAGCAGGGCGAGATTATTCGATGCGTGGTCGTCCGCACCAAGCAGCCGACGCGCCGTAGCGACGGCAGCTATGTCCGTTTCGACCGCAACGCGGCGGTGGTGATCGACAAGGACAACAATCCGCGCGGCACGCGAATCTTCGGCGCCGTCGCGAGGGAATTGCGGGACAAGAATTTTATGAAGATCGTTTCATTGGCAAGTGAAGTCGTCTAGGAAGAAAAATGGCACGACACATAAAAACCGGCGACCAGGTCATCGTTACCACCGGGGCCGACCGGGGTCAGACGGGGCGGGTGCTACGCGTCCTGACGAGCAAGAATCGCCTGGTGGTGGAAGGAATCAACCGCGTGTGGAAGCACGTGCGGCCCTCGCAGCGGCATCCGCAGGGCGGACGCATCCAGAAGGATGCGCCCATCCACATCAGCAACGTGATGGTCGTCGATCCCGGAACCGGCAAGGGCGTGCGGCTGCGTTTCGAGAAGCGCGACGGCGTCAAGCACCGGATTGCTGCCGGCAGCGGCACGGACCTGGGAACGATCGGAAAGAAACGCGCGTAACGATCCATAGAGGCGATCATGTCGGAAGAGAAAAAAGATAAGTCCAAGCACTCCAAGGGCGAGCATCACAAGGGCGGTCATCCCCAGGACGCCAAGGGGGCCGGCAAGAAGGAGAAAAAGCCCAAGGGCCCCGCAGCGGCCGCCGAGACGCAGGAAGAACAGGGGCCGCAGGTTCCCGCGCCCCCGCCCAGGCTGCTGATGCATTATCGCCAGAAGGTAGTTCCCGAGCTCCAGCAGAAGTTTGGCTACAAGAATACGCTGGCCGTCCCGCGGTTGGACAAGGTCGTTATCTCGATGGGCATCGGCAAAATTGTTACCGGCGGGGAAAAGGGAAAGGTCGAGCAGGCGGAGAAAGAGCTGGGCGTGATCGCCGGCCAACGGCCCGTGCGCTGCAAGGCGAAGAAGAGCGTCGCCAATTTCAAAGTCCGCGAGGGCCAGGAAACGGGCCTGAAGGTGACGTTGCGGGGCGCCCGGATGTATGAATTTGTCGATCGACTGGTGACGCTGGCTATCCCGCGGGTGCGCGACTTCCGGGGGCTCTCGCCGACCGGATTTGACAAAGAAGGAAATTTCAACTTCGGATTCGTGGAGCAGACGGTTTTCCCGGAAGTGAACGCGGCGGAAGTGACGTTCCAGCAGGGGATGAACATCACAATGGTGACCACCGCCCCTGACCCGGACCAGGGGCGCGAGTTGCTGCGTCAATTTGGGTTCCCGTTCCGGACCGACGAGAAGTCGGAGAAGAACTGAGTTTTACGCGGGTACCCCGCAGCGCGGGGCGCACGCCGGAGTATGAGATGGCAACACTTGCCTGGATATCCAAGCAGAAGCGTCGAGCGGCGCTGGTGAAGAAATATGCGGACATTCGCCGCCAACTGAAGAAGCAGAAGAATTTCGCCGGGCTGGCGAAGCTGCCGCGGGATTCGAGCCCAACGCGTTCGCACAACCGCTGTCAATTGACGGGCCGTTCGCGCGGGGTTCTGAGGAAATTCAAGGTTTCGCGCATCATGCTGCGTGAGCTGGCATTGGCCGGCAAAATTCCCGGTCTCAAGAAGGCAAGCTGGTAAACGAGAAAAGCGATGAATAATCAAGATCCCATCGCGGACATGCTGACTCGAATCCGTAACGCCAACCGCGTCGGGCGTCGAATGGTGCTGATCCCCAAGAGCAAGATCTGCAGCGGCATCGCGCAGGTGCTCCAGGAGGAGGGGTACATCGAAGAATTTGACGTCATTGACGACGGCCGCCAAGGCTCGCTGCGCGTCAAGCTGAAGTATTCGCTCAGCGGCGAGAAGGTGATTCATGAGCTGGACCGCCAATCCAAGCCGGGGCGGCGGATATACCGCAAGGTGGACGATCTGCCCAAAGTGCTCAACGGGATGGGCATCGCGGTTGTCAGCACCAGCAAAGGCGTGATGAGCGATCGCCGCGCCCGCGAGCAGGGCGTCGGCGGCGAATTGTTGTGCACGGTGAGTTGATGTTCGGGGAGTTAACGTTCAGGGTGAGTTGAACATGAGCCGTATCGGTAAAAAGCCCGTTCCGCTCGGAACCGCCAAGGTGACGGTGAGTGATGGTCTGGTCAAGGTCGAAGGGCCCAAGGGCAAGCTGGAGCTTCGAGTGCATCCAACCATCAAAGTCGCGCTGGATTCAGGCAAGAAGGAATTGTTGGTCACTCGCCCGGATGATGAGCGGCAGAGCAAGGCCCTGCATGGCCTGACGCGGTCGCTGTTGGCTAACATGGTCGAAGGGGTGATCACTGGCTACAAGAAATCGCTGGAAATCCAGGGCGTGGGTTACAAGGCCGAGATTAAGGGCCAGACCCTGACGCTGGCGGTGGGCTACGCCAACGCGGTCGATGTGAAAATCCCGGCCGGCGTGCAGGTGACGATGGAGGGGCCTACCAAGATCCACGTTGCTGGGCCGGACAAGCAATTGGTGGGGCAATTCGCCAGCGATGTTCGGCGTGTCCGCAAGCCCGAGCCATACAAGGGCAAGGGCGTGCGGTATCTTGGTGAGGTTGTGAAGATCAAGCCGGGCAAGGCGTTCGCCGGCACGGGGGCGGCTACCAAGTAAGCACCGGCAGAGAGCGGATGAGCCATGGCTGACAAGAACAAAAAAAAGCTGATGCGATTGCAGCGTCGCAAGTGGTCGATACGTTCGGGCCTGTTCGGAACCAAGGAGCGTCCGCGTCTGAGCGTGTTCCGCAGCGACAAGCACATTTACGCGCAGGTCGTGGACGACTACGCCGGCCGCACCCTGGCCGCCGCCGCCAGCACCGCCGCGGACGTGCGCGGAGCCGATCTAAAAAACGGCGGCAACGTTGCGGCGGCGAAAAAGGTGGGCGCGGCCATCGCCGCGCGGGCGAAGGCGGCGGGGATCAAAGCCGTCTGCTTCGACCGGGGCGGTAGGCGATATCATGGCCGAGTCAAGGCCCTGGCTGATGCCGCACGGGAGGGCGGATTGAAGTTTTAGATCGTCTCTAACAAGACTGAGAAACGAGCAATTTTTATGGCCGAACAAGAGCAGCAGAATGCAAGCCCACCCCCATCGGCGCCGGCCGAGCAGGCCAGCCCGCCGGCCCCCGCCGCGGCGACGGCGGCCCCGGCAGAATCGCCGGCGCCTCATGCGCGCGAGCGCGGGCAGCGAGGCGATCGCGGCGGCGGTGGTGGCCGCGGACGCGGCGGACAGGGCGGCCGACCCAGCCGCGGCGGGGGCGGACGCGATCGCGGCGCCGATGAGAGCGGCATGGAATCCGCCGTTGTACGCATCTACCGTTGCTCCAAAGTCGTCAAGGGTGGCCGCACTTTCAGCTTCGGCGCCTTGGTGGTGACCGGCGATCGACGCGGGAACGTGGGAATTGGGTATGGCAAGGCCAATGAGGTTCCGCCGGCGGTGGAAAAGGCGACCAAGGATGCCCGAAAACAGATGTTCCGCGTGAACCTCAAAGGCACGACAATCCCGCACGTGGTGAAGGGAACGAGCGGCGCCAGCACGGTGGTGCTGGTCCCGGCGCGCCCGGGCACCGGCGTGACCGCGGGCAAGAGCGTGCGACCCTGCATGGAATTGGCCGGCATCACCGACATCCTGACCAAAGCGTACGGATCGACCAGCCCCAAGAACCTGGTCAAGGCGACCATCGCCGCCCTGCGGCAATTGCATAACGTCGATCAGGTTGAAGAGATTCGCGGCGTCAAGCTGGCCAAGGGGGCGGGGGAACTGACCTCCGCGTGAGAGGGAAGGGTCTCCGCAGCGGATGATGAAATTCGAATGAATGTCCAATGACCGAATGACGATGGGTCATTTGCACATTCGGGCACACGACATAAATTCGTTATTCGTCATTCGAGTTTGGTCATTATAATATTGGTTGCATTATGAGCATGATTCACAACATCACCGCCATCGCGCCGCGCAATACGCATCGCACCCGCAAAGGCCGGGGCGAAAGCAGCGGGCACGGGAAGACCTCCGGCCGCGGCAACAAAGGCGCCAAGGCGCGGCAGGGGACGTATATCAAGCGCGGACACGAAGGGGGCCAGACCCCGGTCTTCCGCCGATTTCCCAAACGCGGATTCTCCAATCACGATTTCGCGCGGCGATTTCACATCGTGAACCTGGCGGACCTGAACCAGTTCGCGGACGGCACGATCGTCGATGCGGGGGCAATGCGCGAAGCGGGACTTGTGCCTGATGACAGCCAGCCAGTTAAAATCCTGGGCGAGGGAGAATTGAGCAGAAAACTGACGGTGGTGGCGGGCTGGTACAGCAAATCGGCCCATGGCAAAATTGTGGCGGCTGGTGGAACGGCGCAGAACGCGCGGGGCGAAACATTCGAGTTCCCCAAGCCCAAAAAGAAATTCGTCCCGCGCGCCCCCGTGAAGAAAGCGAAGGTCGCTGAAGACGCGCCGGCCGCGGCGCCGGCTGCAGCGCCGCCAACGCCGGCCAAGGCGGTGGGGGAGCAAAAGACTGAGGCCAAGCCCGAGTCGGCGGCGGAGTGAGTCGGCGGCCTTGCGCCCGCGGCTGTAAAATTCAGGGGGGCGCGTCGCCAGCTTCGGTTCCAGGTGATGTATGAAAACCTTGCTCAACATCTTCCGCGTTCCGGAATTGCGGAATAAAGTCCTGTTCACATTTTTCATGCTGCTGATCTATCGCCTGGGGTATCAGATCCCATTGATCGGGGTGGATCAGAATCAACTTCAGGAGATGGCCAAGAACCAGGACGACAGCAGCGCCGCCGGCCGATTGGCCAGTTATGTGTCGCTATTTTCGGGCGGCAATCTTCAGCAGAGCACGATCTTCGGTCTGGGGATCATGCCGTATATTTCATCGTCGATTATCTTCCAGCTCCTGACGACGGTGGTTCCATCGTTGGAGAAACTGCAAAAAGAGGGGGAAACCGGCCGCAAAAAAATCCAGGAGTGGAGCCGCTACGCCACCGTTCCGCTTTGCGTGCTTCAGGCGATCTTCTGGTTGAACTACATGCGCGGCGGGGGGCAGGGCGGATCGTTGATCATGCCGGCGTTCCGGCGTCAGTTTGCGACCAGTTTTTGGCTGATGGGACTGATGTCGCTGACGGCGGGGAGCATCTTCCTGATGTGGCTGGGCGAGCAGATCGATGAATACGGCCTGGGCAACGGGGTGAGCCTGGTGATCCTTGCGGGGATCGTGGCGCGCATGCCGGCGGCCATCGGACAATTGGTGCAGCAGACAACCCTGACGGGCCAGACCAGCGGCGTGCGGCAGATCACGCCGGGCAAAATCCTCTTCCTGGCCGGGTGTTTCGTCTTCGTGGTGATGGGTTCGATCCTGATCACGCAGGCACAGCGCCGAATCGCCATTCAGCAGGCTAAGCACACGCGCGGCCGCCGCGTTTACGGCGGAAATCGGCAGTATTTGCCGCTGCGCGTCAACCACGGCGGCGTCATGCCGATCATCTTCGCACAGTCGCTGATGCTTTTTCCCGGCGTCATTCTGGGAATGATCGACCGAGCGAGCATGCCGCAAAGCAGCGCCAGCACGGGGTGGTATTACAGTTGGTTCCACTCGTTCATCGGCTGGCTGAACGGCCAGTTCGTCCCGGGCGCTTATCTGCGGTTGATCTGCGAAGCGGCGATGATCTATTTCTTCGCGTATTTCTGGACGACGGTGCAATTTCAGCCCAAGGAAATGGCCAATCAGCTTCGCGATTACGGCAGCTTCATCCCCGGCCTGCGGCCCGGCAAGCGCACGGCGGATTATCTGGAAAAGGTGATGACCCGCATCACGTACGTGGGCGCGGCGTTTTTGTGCATTATCGCGGTGGTGCCAATCATCGTGACCACGAATCTGGGCATTCCCTACCAAATCACGGCGTTTCTGGGCGGCACGGGATTGCTGATCGTGGTCAGCGTGGCGTTGGACATGGTGCAACGCATCGAGGCCAACCTGCTCATGCGGAACTACGGCGGCTTCCTCAGCGGCGGATCCTCCGGCGGAAAGGGCAAGCGGATCAAGGGTCGGCAATATTGATTTGAGCGCTGACATTCCATGCCGATCATCATCAAAAGCCGATTCGAAATCGACCGTATGCGCCGGGCGGGGCAGGTGGCGTGCGAAATTCTCTGCCGCATGCGTCAGGCGGCGGTGCCGGGCGCGACTACCTCGTCGCTGGATGAGCAGGCCCGGGTGGAACTGGAAAAAGCCGGCGCCCGCTCTCCCTCCAAAAATTATCCGACGTACAAGCCCGGCGAGGGCTTTCCCGGCTACACGTGCATCAGCGTCAACGAGGAAGTCGTCCACGGCGTGCCGGGGCCGCGCCAATTGAAAGAGGGAGACATCGTCAAGCTGGATCTGGCGCTTATCCTGGACGGATATTGCGCCGACACGGCGACCACCGTGGCGGTGGGAAAAATCAGCCCGTCCGTGCAGAAACTTTTGGACGTCACCAAGGAAACGCTGGCCCTGGCGCTGGGCCAGATGCGGCCGGGCCGCAAATGGTCAGACATCGCCCGGCTCATGCAGCATCACGTGGAAAAACATGGGTACAGCGTGGTGCGCGAATTCGTCGGCCATGGCGTGGGCCGGGATATGCACGAAGAGCCTAAAGTGCCGAATTTCGTCACCGCCGAGCAATTGGGCAGCGATTTCACCCTTCGCCGGGGGATGACTTTGGCGGTGGAACCGATGGTGGTAATGGGCCGGCGGGACGTGGATTTGCTGCGGGATGGCTGGACCGTTTTCACGGTAGATCGCATGCCGGCGGCCCATTTCGAGCATACCGTGGCCGTGACGGAAACGGGCGTGGATGTCCTGACGGATGGCCGGCCGCCGCTGGCAGTGGCGCCAACGGGAACCTGAAGCGGGGCGTCTGAATCTTTGGGAAATTGTCAAGTTTCGGATAGGCGTATTGGCCCCGAGTTTTTTCGACGGTGGATTTTTCGCCACAACTTGAGTCCAGGCCAGAATTATGCTATTATCGTGGATTCGCCCCTAAGCGAGTCAGTTGGGTTGCAAGGTGACATTGCCATGAAGGTTCGAGCCAGCGTCAGGCGCATTTGCGAAAACTGTAAGATTGTCCGCCGCAAAGGAATCGTGCGGGTGATCTGCTCAAATCCCAAGCACAAGCAGAAGCAAGGTTGAATCTATGCCGCGTATCTCGGGTGTTGATATACCGCCGGACAAACCGATTTGGATCAGTCTGACTTATCTCTACGGCATCGGTCGCAGCAACAGCAGGGTGATTCTGCGCGAGGCCAACATTGAGTTTCAGCGGCGGGCCAAGGAGCTAAGCGAAGAGGAGCTGGCCAAAATCATCGGAATCATCGACCGCGATTACCTGGTTGAAGGCGGCTTGCGTCGCGTGGTGACCCAGAACGTGGCGCGGCTGCGCGACATCGGCAGCTATCGTGGGACGCGGCACCGGCGGTCGTTGCCGGTGCGCGGCCAGCGCACCCGATCGAATGCGAGGACTCGTAAGGGCCCGCGCAAGACCGTCGCCGGAAAGAAGGGCGTGAAGGAGTTAAGCAAGTAAGCGTGAAATGATAAATGATGATAATAGATGAATGATGAATTGGAGTGATTGATATGGGTGAGCAAGCGGCGAAGCCGGCGTCGGGTGCAAAGGCCGGGACCAAGAAGAAGAAAATTCGTAAGGGCGTTACGCGCGGCGTGGCACATATTAAGGCGACGTTCAACAACACGATCGTGACGATCACCGATCCGGCGGGTGAAACAATCGCCTGGGCGTCGGCGGGAAAAGGCGGGTTTTTCAAAGGGGCGCGCAAGAGTACGCCCTACGCGGCCGGCCGGGCGGCCGAGAACGCGGCCCAGATCGCCAAAAAAGCCGGAATGATGGAGATCGACGTGAAAGTCAAAGGCCCCGGCGCGGGTCGGGAACAGGCAATCCTCAACCTGCAAAACGCCGGCTTGAAGATCCTGGGCATTGAAGACGTGACGCCGCTGCCGCACAACGGCTGTCGCCCACCCAAAAAGCGGCGTGTCTGAAGCGGAATATTTTCGACAAGCAAAGCAGTACAAGAACAAAGCAGCATAGGCATCTTGCCGGCGAGGCGGGAGACAGATGGCCCCTAACGGTTGGGGCGGCAATCTCCAGCAATCCGGCCAGGAAGCAACGGAGCGCTAGCTCCAGGAGATTTTTATGAGAATTCGTTGGCGCGGTCTGGAACTGCCGTCACGGGTGATCCGCGATTCAGCGGTATCCACGGACACGTATGGAAAATTTGTGGCCGAGCCGTTTGAGCGCGGATTCGGCACCACGGTGGGCAACAGCCTGCGGCGAATTTTACTTTCGTCGCTGGAAGGCGCCGCCGTCACCCACATTCGGCTGGAGGGGGCGCAGCACGAATTCTCCAGCCTCCCGGGCGTGATGGAGGACGTCACCGACATCATCCTGAACGTCAAGAGCTTGATCGTGAAGCTGGACAGCGACGATTCCAAGGAAATGAAGCTCACCGCCAGCCGCGCCGGCGCCATTACCGCCGGGAAGATTCAGGCGGATGCCGCCGTTACCGTGGTCAACAAGGACCTGGTCATCGCCACGCTCACCGAGGATATACCCTTCGACATGACGCTGACGGTCTCCAAGGGCCGCGGCTACGTGACGGCGGCGGAAAACATTGCGGATACCGAGGAGCAGGAAATTGGCCTGATCGCGGTGGACAGCATTTATTCGCCGGTGACGCGCGTCCGCTACAGCACGGAAGACGCCCGCGTCGGCCAGAAGACCGATTACGACCGGCTGATTCTGGAGATCTGGACCAACGGCACGCTTTCACCGGAGATGGCCCTGGTGGAAGCCAGCAAGATTCTCCGCAAGCATCTGAATCCGTTCGTACAGTACTTCGAGCTGGGCAGCGAAACCGCCAACGACGATGCGGTCAGCGCCCTGCGCGAAGCCAACAAGGCGATGATCGATCCCGATCTGCAGCAAAAGTTGAACATGACAATCCAGGAGCTGGACCTGTCGGTGCGGGCCAACAATTGCCTGGAATCTGCCAAGATTGGATCGGTGCGCGACCTTGTGAAAAAGAGCGATTCGGAACTGTTGAAGGTGCGCAGCTTTGGTAAGACCAGTTTGCGAGAGGTTAAGCGTAAGCTTGCCGATCTGGGCCTGAGCCTGGGCATGGACGTGGATGCCGCGACCGCCGGCGCCGCCGCCATGGCCGAAGAGGCGGCGGAGGAAGGCGAGCCGCAGCCCAGCGCGGCGTCGGAATCGGCGGAGCAATGAAGCCGGTGGGTTTTTTCGTTCAGCGGCCGGGCTTGCCCGGCGCTGTGCGCCGCGCAAGCGGCCTCTCAATAAGAATCGCGGCATGATCCAGGAGCGAATCCATGAGTAGTCACAGACTTTTCGGCCGCCAGCTCAGCCGCGACAGCGAGCATCGCAAGGCGATGCGCCGCAACCTCGTGCAAAGTCTTTTCGAGCACGGCAAGGTCCGCACCACGCTGCCCAAGGCCCTGGAAGTCAAAGGGATGGCCGAGCGGCTGATCACGCTGGCCCGCGCCAACACCCTGACGTCGCGCCGTCGCGTGATCGCCATATTGCAGGACCGGCGCCTGACCGATGAAGAGCAGGAATTTACTGGAAAGACGGTCGTACAAAAGCTGTTCGAGGAAATCGGTCCGCAATTCGTCGACCGGCCGGGCGGATACACCCGGATCATCAAGTTGAGCGATTACCGTATCGGCGACGCGGCCAGCCTGGTGTTGCTGCAGCTCTTGACGGAGAAGGCGGCTCCGCGCGGCACGATCCGCCGCAGTGCCGGACTTCGCCGCAAGCGAAATGAGCGTCGCCATCAATTCGCCGCGCGTGCGCTCAAACAGGCGCGCGAGCAGGCGAAAGAGCCGGCTGCCCCGGTCGCGTCGGTCCAAACCGTGCCAAACGACGCCGCGCCAAACGAGGCCGCGTCAAACAAGGCCGCCTCGGGCGAACCCGCCGCCGGCTAAAAAACGCCCTGGCAATCCGTTAATTGGGAATGTCAATGTTGACAGGGGACCGCTGCGCCTTAGAATCCCGCCTGAATTGACCGCGGCTCGGCACGGCAATTGCCTTTCACAGTTCAAAGGGTGTTCTTGAGAATGCGGCCAAGATGACAAAAAAATGGGCGGGGTGAACTAGTTCTTTTTTTTAGTCAACTCGCTTGACCCGTTAGAACCCATCGGGTGTTTCGCGGCGCTTCATGGATTTGCTTATAGCGGCAATGTGACCATGGAAAGATATTGGGATGACGCACTGGTTCTGGTGTACGTTTCGATTCTGGGGATCGTCGCGCTTTACGGATTGCACCGTTATCTGTTGGTGTATCTCTATTTTAAATATCGGCACGATGGTTATCGACCGCTGGGGCAGTTCGCCGAGCTGCCGCGAGTGACGGTGCAGCTTCCCATGTACAACGAGGACGTGGTGGCCGAGCGGATCATCGAAGCCACGTGCCAGATTGACTACCCGCTGGACAAGCTTGAAATTCAGGTTTTAGACGACAGCACGGATCAATCCGCGGAGATTGCCCGGCTGGCGTGCGAGCGCTGCGCCGCCAAGGGGTACCCGGTGAAGTATTTGCACCGCGAGCATCGCAGCGGTTACAAGGCGGGTGCGTTGGCGGAGGGGCTGCAAAAAGCCAGCGGTGAGTTCATCGCGATTTTCGACGCCGATTTCGTCCCGCCGCGCGACATGCTTTACAACGTGCTGGACTACTTCACGGACAAAAAAGTCGGCATGGTACAGGTGCGTTGGGACCATCTGAATCGCAATGCGTCGCTGCTTACCAAGAGCCAGGCGATCTTCCTCGACGGACATTTCGTCATTGAGCATACCGCCCGCAATCGCAGCGGACGGTTCATGCACTTCAACGGCACGGCGGGCGTCTGGCGCCGACAGACCATCGACGATGCCGGTGGCTGGGAGCACGATACCCTGACCGAAGACCTTGACCTGAGTTATCGCGCCCAGTTGAAAGGGTGGCAATTCGTTTACCTGCCGCAGTTCTGCGCCCCCGCCGAGCTGCCGCCGGAGATGATCGGATTCAAGCAGCAGGCCCACCGCTGGACTAAGGGAAGTTGCCAGACCGCCATCAAGCTGCTGCCCAAGGTTCTTCGGTCCCGGCAACTTCCGTTGCGGATTAAGACCGAGGCGTTTTTTCATCTCACCAACACGATTGTTTATGTGCTGATGGTGGTGCTGACGGTGCTGATGTATCCGGCGTTTCTCAGTTTCTACAGCCCGCTGCGCCAACATTCGTTCCTGGGCCATTCGGTTTTCAGCGCCAGCCTGTTTATTTTGGCGACCTGCTCGGCGAGCACATTTTTCATCTTTGGTCAGCGCGAACTGTTGGGGAAAGAGGCGGGCTGGAAAGCGCTGATGTACATGCCGATCCTCATGGCATTGGGCGTGGGCATCAGTCTCAATAATGCCAAGGCGGTACTGGAAGCGATCTGGAGCGCAATCTGGCGCAAGCCCAGCGAATTCGTCCGCACGCAAAAATACGGCGGCACCGGCTGCGCCCGGCAAGGTTGCCGCGGCGGCAGCAGCTTGACGCTTCGCAAATTAAGTCTGCCAATCATCGAAATTGCCTTCGGCTGCTACATGTCGTGCTGGATTATTTTCAGCCTGGTCTGGAATTTCTGCCTGCAAAGCGTTCCATTTCTGATGATATTTGCCGGCGGATATTTTTATGTCGGATTCAACAGCCTGATCACGCTGTACCGTATGCACCGCGAGGTCATCGAGGCCGAATCCGAAGCCGCAACGACCGCCGTCGTCGAAAGTGCCGAGCCGTTCTCCACCTAAGCGCTATCTGAAAACTTTGATATGGCCACGCTGGATCTTCCCCACACGGCCGGATGTTTGGTTTGCGGCCCCAACAATCCACACGGCCTGGGTCTGGGCTTGCAGGTGGACACCCAGACCGGCGTGATAACCGTCCGCTTCATTCCCCAAGCGCATCACATCGGATTTCCCGACATCATTCATGGCGGGGCACTGGCCATGGTCCTCGACGAAGCGATGGTCTGGGCGGCTTCCTGGAGCGGGAAACGATTCTGCCTATGCGGTGAAATGAGCATTCGCTACCGCGCTGCCGCGGGGGTGGAAATGCGTTTAACCTGCCAGGCCCGCGTCGAATCGGCGCGCAACAGGCTAATTACCACCAGCGCCCAGGCAATGGACGATTCAGGCCGGCTCATCGCCTCAGCCAATGGGAAATATGTGCCCTTATCGCAAGAACAGAACCGCGCTTTCATCAAGACGTTCATCGACGAATCCGCCACGGCGGCGGCCGCGAACGCCTTCGCACACCGCAATTGATTTCCCCAACTTGGCGCGAATTGTTACCCTTGGGCCATGCTCAAAGCGGTCCTGCAAACCATCGACTCGCGCCGCCAGGAGATCCCCTCCTCTCTCAAGGATTTCCTGAGAATCCCCAGTGTGAGTATCGATCCGAACCATACCCCGGACATGCAGCGCTGCGCACAGTGGTTATCCGAACAGCTATCGGCAGGCGGATTGGATGTGAAAGTCATGCCCACCGGCGGGCATCCGGTGGTGTTGGCAAAGAACCATCATCAACCCGGCCGCCCGACGGTGCTGTTTTACGGACATTATGATGTGCAGCCCCCCGATCCGTTGGAGCTGTGGACCACACCGCCGTTTGAGCCGACCGTCCGCGGCAATGCGCTGTTCGCGCGCGGGGCCGCGGACGATAAAGGGCAGGTCTGGGCGCACGTCCAGGCCATCCTGGCCTGGCAGGCCCAAGGCGGATTGCCGGTGAACCTGATCGTGCTGGTCGAAGGCGAGGAGGAGATCGGTTCGGAGCATCTGATCGATTTTGTGCGGGCCAATCGCGATGCGCTGGCGGCGGACGTCGCCGTCATCAGCGACACCAACCAATTCGCTCGCGGGGTTCCCGCAATCACTTACGGACTGCGCGGCCTGGTTTATATGGAAGTTACCCTCACCGGCGCCGGCCACGATTTGCATAGCGGCTTATACGGAGGGGCGGCGCCCAATCCGGCCAACCTGCTTTGCGAGTTGCTGGCGACATTGCACGGCAAACAGGGCCGGGTTGCTATCCCGGGTTTCTACGACCAGGTCGTCGCATTGACCGCTCAAGAGCGCCAGATGTGGCGGACGCTGCCGATGGACGAGAAGGCGTTTTCGGAAGAGTTAAAAATTCCCGCCACGCTCGGCGAAGCCGGATTCAGCACGCTGGAGCGAATCTGGGCACGACCCACTTGCGACATCAATGGCCTGACCAGCGGCTACCAGGGTCCGGGCGCCAAGACGGTGATCCCGTCCAAAGCCTCGGCCAAGGTTTCCATGCGCCTGGTTCCCAATCAGGATTCGATCGCTATCCGCGATGCGTTCACGCAAACGCTGCGCGATCGCTGCCCGCCGGGTGTTTCGATCGACATCGTGTGCCACAGCCACACCCCGGCCGCGCTGGTCCCGATGCACAGCCCCGCGATGGAGCTGGCCGCCGAGGCGGTGGAGATCGGGTTTGGCATCCGTCCCACGCTGATTCGCGGCGGGGGGAGCATCCCTGTCGTGCAATTGATCAAATCGATCCTGGGCATCGACACCTTGCTGATCGGCTTCGGTCTGCCGGATGATCGGGTGCATTCTCCCAACGAGAAGTTTGATCTGGACGACCTGCACAACGGCGCCCGCACCGCCGCCGCGCTGTACGAGAGACTGGCGCGCCTCGAAGGAGTGCACTGAAACTCGTCATTCATGCTTTGTCACCACCACCGTGCAATCTCCCTCGAGGTACTGATCATCAGTCACGACCTGTCCATTCAGCGTGGTCAGATACTCCAGCACATCCTCGGTTGAATGCCAAACCAGATACGCCGCGGCCGCCAATTGGGGCGAGCAGAGAAAATTAAACGCCAACTGCCGGCGGGTAAAATTCCAGGCTGTGCGGAGGGTCTGCAAGAAATCGCCTGTGCCCAGGGTATTGAGCGATCCGCTGAAAATGATCGCATCGGCGTTCTGCTCCAGAAGGTGCGGATGGGACACGAAATCGCCGCGAATAATTTGGGCGATGGCGTGGCCCTTTCGCTCGGCGGCATCGGCCAGGGGTAGGATCGCTTCCAGTCCGATGTACTGGGCGGGACGAATGTTTGAGCGAAGCAGAAAATCCAGAAAATCCGCCCGGCCACAGCCGACATCCAGCAGGACCTGACCTTCCAGCAGACATGCTCGGGTGAACGCTTCAAAACGAACCGCCTGCGTTTTGGGACTGGCCCATAGCAGCGATCTAAACGCGGCCCCGTGCCGCTGGGCGGCCTCGAGATAGGGTTGGAGATATTGCGGGGACGAGGACATCCAGCGGATTCTAAGCCTGGCTGGACTGCTTCGCATCCGCCTGACAGAATGTGGCTCAAATGCAATGGCTGTTGCACGGTTCATTGACGCCAGCGGTGGGAGCGGCGCTGGCGCGTCATGAGCATGCGACGCATGCAATGAGCGAGCTGGACGTCGCTCCCGACGCGCCGGCCGCGGATGTCCTGGAGAAAGCCGCGGCGCGGCAATGGGATGTTGTGACCGCCGATCCGCTGGTTGCCAATGCGCCGTTCGCCGATTCAAAACCTTTCAACCGTTGTATCCTTTTCCTGAGGCTGGCCGGCAGGGAAGTCGAGCAGGACGATGCGATCGATCGATTGTTCGCCCGCTTTAAGCGCTTGTCGCCGGGACGGCTGTACACCGTTACCGGTAATCGCGTGAAGGTGCGCCAACTCCCGGGCCGGCACTGATTTTGGAGGCTTATGTCCCTGCTGGTCACTGGTTCCATAGCAATCGACACGGTCGAAACGCCCTGCGGCACGCGAGCGGACATCATTGGCGGTTCGGCGATCTATTTCGCATACGCCGCTTCATTCTTCACGCCGGTGCGCCTCGTCGGCGTAGTCGGCGAGGATTGTCCGCGGCCGCTGTTGGACGTTTTCCAAGGCCGTGATGTCGACACGCGCGGCCTGGAGATTCGCAAAGGCTCCAAGACGTTTCGCTGGCATGGGTCGTATCTGAAGGACATGAACGAGGCGATCACGGTTGAGGTGGATTTGAATGTACTGGCCGAGCGCGCCGCCAAAATCCCGCCGGAGTTTCTCGACAGCAAATACGTTTTCCTGGCCAATACGCACCCGACCATCCAGCGCGAGACTCTGGCAATGCTGCACGCGCCGCGGTTGGCCGTGGCCGACACGATGAATCTGTGGATTCAAACGCAACGGCAGGAGCTGGAAAAACTATTGGCCAAGGTTCATGGCTTGGTTCTCAACGACGGCGAGGCGCGGTTGTTGACGGAGAAGAAAAACCTGGTCGCCGCCGCGCGGGATGTGCTGAAGATGGGGCCCAGGTTCGTCGTCATTAAAAAGGGCGAGCACGGTTGTCTGCTGGTGAACCAGAAGGACACGTTCGTGCTTCCCGCGTATCCCACCGAAAACGTCGTCGATCCCACCGGCGCCGGCGACAGCTTCGCCGGCGGGATGATGGGTTATCTGGCTACCCAGGGCAATCTTTCCTCGGCGACGCTGAAGCGCGCCCTGGCGTTCGGAACGGTGGTGGCCAGCTTCACCATCGCCGATTTTTCTTTGACCGCCCTGGCTGCCGCCACGCGCGAGCAGATCGACGAACGCTGGCAGGATTTCAAGGG
>Ga0182024_10010476_pt1 | contig 18875 bp, 16 predicted proteins | sample P32metaG_FD_120480 | JGI IMG/M metagenome (GOLD analysis project Ga0182024, IMG submission 120480) | Permafrost microbial communities from Stordalen Mire, Sweden - P3-2 metaG (Illumina Assembly) | ecosystem: Environmental > Terrestrial > Soil > Wetlands > Permafrost | place: Sweden: Stordalen... | reverse complement strand
GCCTACTCCAGCGCGTACAATCCTCCACGTCGCCGTCAGGTACCGTGGGGATGTAGCTCAGCTGGTAGAGCACTTGCTTCGCATGTAAGGGGTCTGGGGTTCGAGTCCCCACATCTCCACCATTGAAAGCGTACGGAAAACCTGACGTAGTCGGCTTTTCGAGTGGAGCCGCCGGAGAAGGACGAGGGCCGTCTGACCTCGTCTTTCTTCGTCTATCTTCGGCAAAAATGGGGAGAAGTATGGGGAGAAGTCTCCGTAGTATCGGAGCGACCCGGCAGCGGCACGAAAAACAGTAGCCTTACCTCGAGGCTACAAGACGGGTCGCTCGTGGCGAACGCCGTCCCGCCCTGCTCGGCGGTTTCTGTACGGTTTGTTGCGCGTTGCATACCGCTCATTTGCTTTTGTGGAGCTCTTCGATCTGGCGAAGCAAATACCGCCGAATGCTCCGACGAGAGCCAACGGAAATCGAACCCGCGAATCGGCGTCCCGCCCGCTCCCGTCGAATACCGGATAGTATTGCAGAATTCGTTGCAGACGCCCGTTAGAGGAGCAGTCCTTCTTCCGTCAAGCTCGCCTATGCGTGTGAATTGTTCGTGGCGTCATCGGTTCGCAAAGGAGCACGGCTACGGACAACTGGACAAATCGCCCGTGAGACTAGAGGCGCGCTTCGGCGAAGCATATTTCTGTAGAGGGAACTTATTCTCGGGGCTCTCTTACGCGAAAAACACCCTTAATACAGCTATGATCGCAAACGGCGATCTGTATGTGTGTCTTCTCGAAAAAGGTTGACCTGTCATAAACAGGCTTTCCCTCGACAAATACACCTTTGACTGTCTGTATTCGCTCCAAGTCCCGTGACTGTGCAAACACACTGTGTACACGTTTGATGATGGGCTAGGTCCTGAAATCGGAGCCAGGGATAACTGTGGATTTCCGCCCAAACGGGCAGCTAAGGAGATCCACCTATGCGCAAGAGCCGCTTTACCGAGGCGCAGATCGTCGACATCGTCCGTGAGTACGACGCTGGCGTTTCGCCCAAAGAGCTTGCTCGCAAACACGGGATTCACGTCAACACGATTCGGCTTTGGAAATCGAAATACGCCGGCATGGACGTGAGTGACGTCGTTCGGCTCAAGCAGCTCGAGACAGAGAATGCCCAGATGCATCGCATCATCGCCAAGCTCACGCTTAAGGTCGACGCGATGGACGAGTTGGTCCGAAAAAACGGATGGGGCCTTCGCAGCGACAAGAAGCGGTGAAGGCCTTGCAACGAAGTGGACTTAGTCAACGCGAAGCCTGCGCGATCATGCGCGCGCGTCGTCGGCCGTCGCACGAGGAGCAGGGTTCCAGAGCGGCCCAAGATGCGCCACTGCTTGTGAGGCTGACGGAACTCGCGCAAGAACACCCGCGATATGGTGCTAAGCGTCTCTGCATCGTCTACGAGCGGGCAGCGCGTGACGGTGATCCCTACATGAATTGGAAGCGTTTTCGCAGACTCTATCGTCTCGCAAACCTCCAAATCGCGCGCCGGCGGCGACGTAGCCGTGCCAAGTACGTGCGTGGCCTGCCCTTGCGTCGGGCGACGCATCCGAACGAAATCTGGACGCTGGACTTTCTCTCCGATCGCCTTCTCCATGGGCGTGTGTTCCGCGCCCTCACGCTCCTCGACGAATGCAGCAGATACGGCCTCGCTGTCGAGCCAGCGTTTTCATATCCAAGCGTCTCGGTGGTCCGAACTCTTGATGATACGGCGCGTGAACACGGCTACCCCAGCTGTCTCAGAGTGGACAACGGTCCAGAATTCATCGCAACGGCGTTAGAAACTTGGGCTCACGAACACAACGTCGAGCTGCTCTTTATTCAGCCGGGAAAACCGACGCAGAACGCATTCATCGAATCGTTTAACTCCCGCGTTCGTGACGAACTTCTCAATGCGAACCGCTATCGCACGATCTTCGAGGCTCGCGATGGAGCGGAGGCTTGGCGACGGGCTTACAACAGCGTTCATCCTCACAGCTCGCTCGACGGCATGACGCCCGAGGAGTTTCTCGCGCTCTACGAAATTACCCAACCGCCACAGAAATCGCTGGCCGCATGACGGGACCTAGCCCAATGACCGCACATTGAGATTGTGCTTCATTCGATCTTGAGAGTTTTTTGGAATAGGTGATCTAGACTTTTTTCAAGTCTCTGATCAAGGAGGCGTGCTATCTTTAAGAAAATTGAGGCTGCCTCTGGTTGTTAGGTCTCCCAATAAACATTGCACTCGCTAACTCCAAATGCTGTTGTTTGGTCATCCCACCGAACAACTTCTGTTTGAACTCCTGGATGGGCGTCCTATAATGGAGGGCCTTCGGACGACTACCCGCGTTTTGCGCGCGATTTTTGCGACGCAAGTCTTTTCTTCGCGCGGCAGAGATCACCCAGCTTGGTCGTGCTCCCCTTAGGCTCGCGTCCGCACTCTGGGCAAAGGCCTTGAGTCAGCCTCTCATCACGAAATGATCCAGTGCTTGCCATGTATGCCCCTTTCGCCAATGTGGGTCCGTCTCCGTTCCAACCGCTGTTCCAAGTGGGTCGGAGGGGCGACGACACCGACCCTGAAAACGTCGCAGATGGCGACAGGTAAAGCGATCCTTGAAACGTAAAAAAGCATGTCATCGACCAAATGCGGGCTGAGCCTTCATGCGGCCCCGCTTCACGGGGTCTCGGAAACGTAGAGATTGAGCAACTGTGCGATCTTGCGTTGGAGCTTGAATCACAGGATCACTATCTTACGTATTCATTGCTCCAATCGCTCGTGAAAGATGATGTCGTCGAACAGGTCCGCTGGCCCGATGCGCCTAGGCGCCCAAAATACAGACTGCGCAAAGGCGCTTAACCCGATCCGAGCTAGGCGTGGCTTTGATTCAATCCCCTTGCGCATTTGTGTACGCTTAAGAGAGACCGCATGACTAGATCTGAAAACATGCGTAGAATTAGAAGTCGTGATACAGGACCGGAATTACACCTTCGGCGCCTATTGCATAAAGCGGGCTTGCGGTACCGATTGCACGATTCTCATCTTCCCGGGAAGCCAGACATCGTGTTCGTGAAGAATCGCATCGTTGTCTTTGTACATGGGTGCTTCTGGCACCAGCACCCCTCCTGTCGGCGATCCACGTTGCCAACCGAAAACGCCGGCTATTGGCGACGGAAATTCAAACGTAACGAGCAAAGGCACAACGAGGTTACCACTATGCTTGTTAGCAAGGGTTGGCGCGTATTTGTCGCTTGGGAGTGCGAGATACACAAGTCCTGCGAGAAAGTTGTCGAGAACATACTGGCGCTGCGCCCTTCGGCTCGGGCGCCGAGGCCGGCGCGCTCAGCATAGCGCAGTTAAATTCGTCGCCGAATCCTACGACCCAGGAACAGGGGCGAGGGGAACCGGTGCAAACCCTTCTTGTTCAAGCCTTTCCTTAAGCACCAAAAGGCGCTTACTCTGACGATCGCTGGGGATACTCGCACCGAAACCGGCGGCCATCCCAACTATGCGTCCATCCTCGGGCGTGACGAGGCTGCGCGCGGTACCCCACGAAAGCAACTCCCGCCAGTATTCAATCCCGAGACCCACTACGGCCGCCTGGGCGCCTATGCCTGAATCCAGTTTCTGTTGGGCTCGAGCGCCCCTAGCCTCATCGCGCGCCTCCTCAGGAGGGACAAGCTCGGCGATAAGTTCGGTTAGAAGCGAGTTCGCCGCGTCCTTAACGTTTAACCAGCACAAGTCTTTCTTGCACCATTGTGTAACATTCTCATGGCCTGGTGGCGGCGCCGTTATGACGGAGTAGACAACTTCCGCGGTCAAAGCTATTTGCTCAGATAGAGCTGCTGAAATCCCCTGCCGTTGCCAAATACTTCTGAGGTCTAGCTCAAGGCGCCCTGATGTCTTTATATCGTGGGCTAACTTCGAAATCGTGTAGGTTACGATGTTCGCCCTGTAGCCGCCTTTATACCAGACCTGTTTAGAGACGATCCGTTCGGTTTCCCTAAATAATATAATCCGTGCCATGACCAGCCTAAAATACTCTTCGTGAAATGAATCCTTATCATCGGACCATTCAGCCGTGATTCGATTGGCGAACTCTAGGAAATTGCTCTGGGCGCCGCGGCTTACTCGTTGTGGCAACTGCAGCCAAGAATTTTCGGATTTCGCGAGATCCGTCTTCGTGACTACTTGGTCACGCGGATTCATTTCAATAAAGCGCCTCCGATCGGCCGCTCCCATAGAGGCGGTTTCATTAATATATTGGCCTCTAGCTCGCTCATAGAACCATCGTGTCTCATGCTGCGCGCCTTTTTTAGCCGGCGCCCACACCCGACGAGAGATGAGCTCCACTCTGCGATGGTATGGGTGATTTGCAAAAAAGTCGGCATCGCTAACCTTATTTTGGCTGTTCGCGAACCTAGATATCTGCGGGATCATTTCTGCTGATCGTTCGGCATCAATAACTGAAAGTTTCATCGGGACAAACGTCCGCTCGAGGGCAGCCTTGTCGGTCCGACGCGCAAAGGAAAGAGACGCAGTCGTCTGACCGCCGTTCACTATTTGGAGATCGGTCACTGACATGAGACGCAATCCCTCAAGTGTTTTCACCACATCGGCGCTCGAAGCAGTGGCGGCTATACCGTTATTGTAGGCAAAAAACATCTCTGGCTGGTGCAGCACTGTATTCCGGATGCCCTTATTGATACGTCCTTTGGTGCTGAGAAAAGCCCTGACATTGCCCTCAAGCAGCCGGCTCCCGTAGGCGTCATAGACGTCCGCGAGGACTGGTCCGGGAAGAATACACAGGTACGATAGATACGGACTACCTTCGGTGCTGGCCTCGAGGCACGGAAGGCCCCGACAAGACATCCCGGCAAAATCAATGACCAGATCATCCTGACCGCTGAGCGATGTGTGGGCTCTGTGAAATCGCGTTATGTCCCAAATGTGGAACTCTATTGGGATTCCGGCAACCTCTCCCTCGGGCCAATCTTTGACGCGCGTACTTAGAACAGCGTCCGTCAGTAGGTATGCGCGAATGCTGGAAATATTAGGTTTCTTTTCCCTCAATTCGTCGGCAAGAGCCCGCGCGGGCGAGTTGTCATCTATGACCTCCTCAAGGCGTCCGTCCATGGCCTCTTCAGCGAAAGCGCGCAACTTGCCAAATTGCGCCTTCGCTTCTGTCTGGGTTAGCGTCGCCCCCCCATTCGAGCAAGGATCGGCCAGAAACAGTCGCGCCGAGGCATCCGCCTTGTCGAAAGCATAACCATCGACGCCAATATTGCGGCGCCTGGACGTGCCCCGATAATAGCATGGCTCAAAGTCGGACACTTCGCCAGCTTCCTCTAAATAATGAATAGCAACGTCGACAAAGGCAGAATGGCTAAAATTCGAATCCGCGGTAGCCCATACTCCGACCTGACTCAAGAACTCTGAGCGAAACTCCTCAACATCCATTGCGATTGTCAAGCTCCTTTTCGTATTGTTCGCAGGACCCAATGCTAATCTCGTAGCTGACGGTCGTAATGCCACGAGGCACGTTCGTTCGCTTTATCCGCGGGAACGATTCCTCGACTGCGTAGAAGCGCAAGTCCTCGAAGCGAAAGCGAATCCGCTCGTAATCTTCATGCTGCGCAAATCCCGCCGAGGATAATCTGCTTTCGAAGTCCGCCAACGCTTGCGGCTCTGCCAGTAGGGCTTCTCTAATCTCATTTACCAACGCTATCGGGGAAAACCCCGAAGACGATTGCGGAGCGATCGGGGCAAGCGACACGATTGCAAGCCGCAGATCCGTGCCCTCAGGAACATCCAATTGCTCGACTGAACTGATACGCACCGTGGGAGCCGCGCGCATCACAGCCTTCGTCTCAATCAGCAATTGCGGAAATGCGAAATCCTGCGGGGCATGAAATGGCCCCACCCATGCGTCCACAGATACTTGCGGTGGCCATATTGACAAACAATGCTTAAGAACTACAAGCTCTCCGATCAGTCCACGCAACGCCAGTATGCCAAGGGTTTCCAGGCTGCCAGCTTCCAACAATCGCCGCCACTTCAGCAGGCGCGAAAAGACGAAGGCCGGTACGTGTTTTGCCTCGATGATCCCACTCGCGTCCACCAGGTTCTGACAGAGCTCTGCAAAGATGCTCGAAAGGACAGGTTCCTTAAGCCATATGGATAAAAGCCAACGCTGGTCGGGGCGGTGAACTATCGTTATCTGCACGGCATCAAAATCAGGAGCAGGCGGTGGTTCATCGGTGCTGATCAGCAACAAGCCTCGCTGACCTTCTAAATTCACTGAGGCATAGAAGTCATGCCCGCGCTCTTCATTGACGCGCCGCGACCCACCCATTTCGCCCGCTGCCTCGATCGCGGACCAAATGCTATCAAGCGATGTCATCTTCCTCGAGTATCACCTCTTCATCATCACCTGCTTCATTCTCAAACCTTGCCCTCCATTCTACTAGGTTAATCTTATACTGCGCGCGATTAGCTACGGCGCTGTCGTTGAATTTCGGGAAGCTCAGAGCAACGGCCACGATCGGATCATCTGCCGGTCGAAACCATAACTTTTCGCTGCCCTCAGCGAGTTCGTAGCCGCGTATGAAATACAGGAGCAATAAGGGGCGCTGCCGTTTTTCTCGATAGTACTTACCAATAATCGTTTTGCCTTTGTATTTGTCTCGCACCGCCCGAATCTGCTCTTCCGTCAAACCCTCCGCCTCATCCTCGCCCGAGCCTACGCGCTTTTTCGATCCAGAAATCAGAAAAAAGCCGGCCTTTCTGTCCACCGTAATTTTTCGAACGACCGGATGAATCTCTAGCCCGGCGACTAACGCACCACCTTGGCTCTCTTCGCGCGTGCTTACGATGGCAACGTCCCACTGCTGCAACTCGTCTTCCTCGGTGACCTTCAAGAAGTCTGCGATCGCGTCCATGTTGAAGTTGAAGTTGAGGGGGTGGCTCTGAAACTCTTGCAAGAATGCAGCGACCTCTGCCCTCGGTACTCCGCGCCAGAATGGCCATGTTTCTCTGACTGACTTCTCGCTTTTTCCAACGGCCTGCACGCCCTCGACGAAACGGGTCGCCGCGCGGAAGTTAGAAGCGTTGATGTCAGGCCTTAGCCCAAGCCGAGTGGTCTCGAGGCCATTTTCGCTGAGCGAAACAAAATGCACAAAATCTCTAGCCTCGCGCATCTTATTTCTCGCAGTGACGATGAGTGAATCCGGATGCGAACGTACCTTTAGCCCAAAGTCTCTCGGAGTCAGTCCCATCCGATTCATCCGCTTGAATTCGGCACGCAGTTCTGCCGTTGCGAGTGTAATGTGCTCGTACCAGCTCGCGGCATCCTCAGTCAGCCATAATCTGCAGAGGTCCTCGTATCCAAGACGATATCCAAACCAGCGCCCCATCTGAAGAAGCGTGTCATACATATGAGAATTCCTGTAGAAATAACTCGTACTTAGCCCCTCCAGCGTCAGGCCGCGCGAAAGGCTGTTCCCGCCAACTGTGATTACCCGCAGTCCCGTCTCTTTATTGATCTTGTAATCCAAAGCTGCAGCGCCCGATCTCTGATTCACGGTTTTAACGCTAATGGGCTGAATCGCCGCATGCAAGCTGCTTTGGATGGTGTCCCACTGCAACTGTGTCGCGTCGCAGTCACGGATCCAAAACTCTCGTAGCGCTGCAATCCTGGGCGATTGCGCGCATGCCTCCTCTGGGGAATAGTTTGCATACAGCCGAACTTCTCGTTGCAGGTCCCGCAACTCCGCATCGATCAGAAGTGCAATCCTATCCTGAACATTTGTGAACCGGCTGACATTCACAAGCATAGATCGGTGCGTCGGCCCTTCGCCTCGGAGATCGCGAATCGTGGTTGTCAATACAAAGCTGCGAAGCGCCTCTAGCAGGCTCGTTGGCAACTCGTAAGGGGTAAAGTCAACCTTATGAATGAGCGGAATACGTTCTTCCGCGTCGTCAAAATGCTTCAGGAACGAACCGCGACCTTCTTCAAAAACAGCATACGGTCCCAGATAATTGTTCGGCGCTTCAAGGCTATATATAAAATCCCGAGGGAAGAGATCATCACCGATCATGTCGTTTTCCGTATCGGGGTTGATAAACACATTAGCAAACGGCGTCGCCGTCACACCGACGTAGACGGAACGATCGAAGAGTCGCAGGAGCTTTCGAATCTCTTTGTTTGTGCGCGTGGCTTCGTCGGCATTGGCGCTCGTGTTTATGGAAGCCGAGTCAGCCTCATCGTCAATCAACACAAGAGGCAGCTTGATTCTTCCGCGATTGTCAGCGTTGTTGCTTTGAAGCCACGTACGCAAGTTCTCAAGTATCTTTGCATTCTTCTTGCAGACCAGTAAAATTGGCTCTTTAGAGCTCGCTAGCGAGAATCCTAACTGTCTCGCAGCTTGAACGCTAAAATCTCGGGAGCGAGAGGTGAAAACCGTCGCAAATCTCTGTCGGTCAATGAGTCCAACGCCGATCAGATTGCTGTATATCTTGTTTTTTTGGAGCATTTCAAAGCTGTCGCGGCCTACGAAGCCCTCATCCAGGCGTTCCTGCGTCTGACGCCTTAGGCTTTCGATTGTTCCGGTTAGCAGAATGATGAGCCGGTAACCAGCGTCAGCGGCCTTACATCCCAGGGCAGTGTAGGTTGCGGTCTTGCCGGACTGAACGTCTCCGACGAGCAGACCTTTTCGAGCCCATTCCCCTTCCCACAACGGATCGCCGAATAGATCCAATATCTCGTCGGTCACGCGATCCAGCATGTTCACCACGAGCGGCGGCCATCGCAGCTGGGCCGCGAGGAACTGTCGATAGCGCTCCCAATAGAATGGGTCGATCTCCGCCTTCCTTACGCTGAGCCACGGGCGATAGTCCTCAGTAATCGATGTACCGATGTCGAGTGTTATGCTCAACTTAGCGTGCAGGCCGCGCACGGTAGCTTGGAATTCGTCTTCGCTGACCGGAAATGCTACTCTCAGCGATGTAACACTCTCGAGAACCTCGGCCTCCGTCGGCATGTGGTCAATTGGCAGTGTCGCGAGCACGGCTTTTTCAAGATTTCGCGCGTTCTCACTCAGCATGTTTTCATATCCTCGATAAGCTTTCTCGAAATCACTGGATACATGCTGAATGGATCCAGTTTAGGTAGAGCCGTGAGGACGTTTGCCCTAGCTTCCTTGTCATCCCCGACGCGCTCGATTAGCACGTTAAGCTGCTGCTTTAGATCCGCTGTAACCTGATCCAAAGGCAACTCAACTGGACGGTCCGCAGCCATGTCATGGTAGATCGCGTCCACCGGCAGACCTACCTCGATCATCTTTAGCATCTGCTCTAGGTGGCATCGCTCTTCTCTGCTGAGCCCCTCAAAGGCTTCGTCAACAAAGGGATGCGCGCGATTAATTCCATAGGAAATGCCGCCTCTGATGTTCTGCCGCTCCCACAGATGCGTTACCACGCCACCTGGGCCACGGCGGCGCCGCTCTCGAAAAACGTTGTGGCTCCTCTCCGCTATTCGTTCGATGATACGCCTTAGACCTTGCCTCACTTGTTCCGGCGGATTTGCCCTCGATTTTTTTACATCCAAATCCCAAAGGTGATCGAGCGCGTTCGGGATATCGACTTTAACACGAGCCAGCTTGCTCAGTTCGTCGTGGCGCAACATTCGGAACCAAGTACCGGCCGTTATAAGTCTGCGATTGCGGTAGATGTAAAAACCTTGGCTAAGTCGGAGGCTGTCGCGACCTCCGAGCCTCCTTAGTTCTTCTTCCTTTATGTTGGAGAGGTGAGGCAAGATATACGGCTGCACGCTCACCGGATGGCCTTCAACAAACAGTAACTCGGGCGGAAGGTTCTCGGTCCGCTTGTTTGACTGAAGAAATGGATCGATCGGCTGCAAAGCGAGGCCATTGATGGTTAAGCTTAGGGCCTTGCTCGCGTCGTCGGGCGCGAGGAACCTATGAAAGACGAGGGACAGATGGTCTCGGCTCTCGTCCACGAGGCGCTCCAGCGCTTTTCTCGGGGACGCCTCACCAGCGATTGCCCGATCAAACTTGGTCCACAGCACCAGGGTGCCACTGGGAGTTGCGGCCAAAGCCGGTGCGTGGGGTAGCGCTAGGGCATCGGAAGTTGACAGGATCCTGAGAATCCATTCGTTCCGCGATTCAATCTCATCGAGGTCCCATTCTGCAGCCGCGATTTTATCATCTGCGACTGAGACAACCGTGAGCCGTCGGCATTGCGATAGCGTGGCAGTCTTCAGACCAAGACCGTAACGCCCGAGATCATGCGGTCCCCGTACAGTCTCCGGACCCATCCCGCCATGCCTCATTGCCTCCAGAAGGACGTCTTCGGTCATGCCATGACCGTTGTCTACAATCGCAACGTAGGACATCGGCTCGGTTCTCATATTTATCGCAACGTCGTCGGCTCCGGCAGCAATGCTGTTATCAACAATGTCAGCGAGCGCAGCGCTAAAAGAGTATCCGATTGCTCGAAGCGAGTTGATGAGTGCTGACGCGGACGGTCGATGAACAACTTCCTTCACAAGTCACCAATAGCACAGTGTCGGTGAAAAGTGGCGCGCCTCTGCCACTCTAGATTCCACACCGCCTTTGAAGACGCTGCCAAATCCGGTAACCGATCGGAGTGCAGGGCGTTGCCAAACATTATTCACACGACCTAGGCGTTTGCAAACAGATGCGATACAAGCTGGCTCGTAAGTCTGAAACATACAGCGTTCCCGACCTGCTGCTGTCGGAAATTCAGGCCGCGCAACTGACCATGATAGATCTCCACAGTGTCTTGGAAGAAGCGCAACCAATCTGGAAGGGATTGCAAGCGCGCCGCCTCGCGCAATGACAACCCCCGGTGCTCCCACGGATGGACGGTCATGGACTTGCGAAAATTTCCCACAGTCCGCGCTGGCTGATCCGGGTTCAGCCGGTGATAAATGTTTGTGTGGGTGTTCTCAACCTGAGCATAATTGCGAAGCTTGCCACGAATAGAGCGCCAGTTCTCGCCTGGCGGTATTGCTGCATATCGCCTCAAGACAAGCGGTGAATGGCGAGTCGTGACATGGTCAAAAAGCGCCGCTGAATACTTTCGAAGCTCACGCTGCAAACCTGACACCGCTGGGCCGGAGTACATTGAAATAACCTCACTAGAACCAGCACCAAGCTTCGGCAGGTCGCTGAATGCATCTCGAACCGTTCGGTACGAAAATCGTCGTCCCGGACCATATTTTCCACTCGGGATGAGTTGATCGACGTCTATTACATCTGAGAGCGCTACGCTAACGGCAATCGTAAACGAGCGAATCCTATGTTGCGGTACACCGTAGTCTGCAGCATCCAGGAGTCCGGTGGTAACAAAATACCCGGTTTTTTTTAGCTCAAGCTCGAGGTGCTCCGTTACGGTAAGACTCGGACGACGCGCTGAAGCCATTGTCTGAATTCCGGGTACATTCTCTATGATCGCGATCTTGGGGCGACCAGCCTTGATGGCCTTGATAGTGTCGAGCGCCAACAAATTCTGTGGATTTGTGTATTCCCGCGACATCCGATTTGCCGTTGAAAATCCCTGGCACGGCGGTCCGGCCAACAGCAACGTGAGGCCGCCGTGCCGACGGCTGATCTGCCTTATGTCCTCTAAAGTTTGTCGATGACTGACATCTACTGGTGAAAGGCGTGAAGGCACCTGGTCATTGCTGCCGATCCGTGTCGCAAAGTATTCGTAGTTTTGGCGAATTGTCGCAAGGTACTCGGGGTCGATCTCCGCCGTGTAGACGATCCTGGCACGATCCCTAAGCTCAGGCGTCAAGAGACTTGCAAGACCCATCCCTCCGGTGCCCGCAAAGAGGTCAACGATGGTCGCGCTCTTACTTCCAAGCCAGCCCATTTAAGGATTACTTTGCGAGACAAGGCATCTAGGGGTGCGCAACTCGCTGACACGAAAACGCGAAAGCCCGCCAAGGCTTATCGCATTGATTAGCACGATCAGAAATCGCCCTTTCCCGGTGAAGGCTAGAGGCCAGGGGCTTCTTGGGTTGCTTGCTGGGCGCCTCCCTCAGGCGCCGATAATCCGGAGCGCCCCGTAGCGGCTTCAAAGGGAGCGGCCGCTGATTCTGCCATCTCGGTTATTTGCCAGCCAAGGTAGCGATCTCTCCGGGCTTGGCCGAAGCCCGAAGCCGTGTTCGCCCAATAGAATGACTGCAGCAGCATGTTCTCGACGATACGGGACAGGGGTGCCACCAACATGGCACTATGAAGAGCCTGGAGCGCAACGACCAGCGCTCCGCGGCCCGTTGGCGGCGACTCGCTGCACGTCGATCCGACCCGCTCTCTCAATAGGCAAACGCGGCAGGCTGAAATTAAAACTCCAGAATATGGCGGGCTACGCTCCTAGTCATGTTGTAGCTCACCGCATTAGCCAGTTGCTGCTGCTTCTTGTCCAAAGATATGCGCTGATCGTCACGTTCTGAGCCATGGAATAAGAACCAATCAGGAAACGACTGCAGTCGCGCCGCTTCCCGGAGGGAAAGACCGCGGTTCTGGGAGGGATGAATCAGCATACTTTTTCGATAGTGACCGATGGTGACTGCAGGATGGTCCCAAGCGAGGCGACGGTAGATGTTGCTATGCGTGTTCTCGAGTCGCGAATAATTGTTCAGCATGCCACGGATACTTTGCCAATTACCGCCCGGCGGTACATTTTTATAGCGCTCAATGACATAGTCCGCCTGGTTGGTCACGACGTGTCCCTCGATTGTTGAGCGAGGAGCAAGGTGTCTCACGGAGCGGAGAAAGGAATTATGGGCGACCAAGTTCGCTGGCAACTCGTAGTGTTGTTCATATCGCGATTCCCCGTTACCCACCTGGGGAAGATCCGCAATGGCTTCTCTCACCGTTACGAATGGAACGTGCATGCCGGGGCCATGGGTTGGGAAAGGAAACGGGCCCCATGGTCCAAAGGTTTCTTCCGCATAGCCGAGGTCTGAACGTAGGGCGAACAGGAAAAATCGGTTGCGGTGTTGCGGAACCCCGTACCATGCTGCGTCGAGCACGGTCGAGAACAAGACGTACCCAGCACTGGAAAGCCTCGTAGCGATGTACTCCGCCACGGCAGTTCCGAGGGCGCGTGTCTTGGGCTTTGAGGCGCGAGCTGTCCACATGATACCTTGAACGTTTTCCATCAGCACCGCTTTCGGGCGGTGCTCCAAGGCGAAGCTGAGAAAGATTTCTACCAGTTTGTTGTTGGGATTGGTTGGGTTCCACGAATTGCGATTTGCCATCGAAAATCCCTGACAAGGAGGACCACCGATGAGCAGATCGACTCCACGCGCGCGACGGACCGCGTCCCCGACTACGTGCCGCCCCTTCGCAGTCATTAGATCCACCGTTACAAATGGCTCGGGTTCTGCGTCTTCCAATGCATTTGAAAGGAAACTGTGATTTGTGTTCAGACTCCGATTATAGACGGGGTCTTGCTCCGCCGCAGAGACAATCTTATATTTCGAGTCATGATTCCGCGCCGAGACAAAGCCCGCGCTTAGGCCTCCCGCTCCAGCGAAGAGATCCACGACACGAATCCAATTGCGCCTTCCGATAAGCGCGCCACGAAGCCCCACGGCGTTCCCTAGCCTGACAAAACCCGTTTCCGCCCTGAGCAAATCTGCCGCCGCGGAAACACGAATATTTGGCCTACAGGAAGCTCGCCCGCCGATTAAACTGACAGTAGCGGTTGTCCTAACCCGACGAGTTTTGGACCGCGTTTTAATATCGTTGATTTGAAACCTCTATTTAACTTCTGTCGCCCGCGCACGCGCGACGTTAGGCAGGCTGCTTCGTCTTGGCGGCTTTCCATGCTAGGTACTTAGCCCTTAGACATATTCCGCAGGGGCGATAGCCGGCCGCGATCGCCGTCGGCTCGTCACGAAAGAAAACACGGAACTGTACATATTGACCGGCGGCTATATAGCGAAGCGCGCTACGGCAATCAAGTCGCCCGTAGATTTTCAGTTTGCGATGGCCGCCGAGCGAGCCCTTCTCGGCGCTCTGACACGGGTTTCCGTCGGCACCGATCAGGCGATAAAGCTTCACGCTTTCTCACCGCTTAGTATTTCAGAAAGAGGAACGGATCGATTGAAGTAAAGTTCGCCCGTAGGAGCATACGAATATAAGCGATGAAAACCTAGTGGAACTTGAGCCAGCTCAGGATGCGATTTGAATAGGTCCATGGCAAAGCGAAGCGCTTCTGCTTCCGAGCTGAATCCTCGCTTAGGCTGCCTGGGTAGGCTATGTGGATTGCCCATAGCGCCGCCGCCCCCCAACTCAACCCATTGACTCGTCCCGTCTGTCAGGTAAGTCTTATAACCCCCCGGTCCCGGTACACCGATGAACGATTTTACCCGCCCTGATGTCAGGAAAAGCTTCAGAACACACTCTCCTTCTTACACATAGAACTCGCCGGCAAACACACAGAAAGGAGGTTCATGTGTAGCAAGCACCTCGGTTTGCCGACGAGTCCAATGCCTAGTTCTCGACGCGCCGATCATTGAGCCCTTTAACCGACAAATCGCTCGGATACCGAGCTCGGTTACTGAATCTAGTGACCCATGGCGTCGTGTCCGCCAATTTTTAGCGCCAACCATCTGGCAGATGGCCGAATAAGCTGAAGGTGAGCTCGAACTGATGCCGTTACTCGTACAGAGTAAAGATCGTCACCTTCTTTCCATAGCTTGAAATCAAGTCCCCGCAGCAATGTTGAAGACTTGAGCTTTCTTTTTGTTTCGTTCCACGCACGTTCAATACTACTGCCCAGTTTTGAAAGCATCTTTTGAAAAGATAGCGTTTCGTCAATTTGCTGGATACTGGGAATGAGCCGGATTACGAAGGATGAGATCGGCCAAACCTTGTTATCATCGACCAAGAATATAGGCGCGTACCGAACATCGATCGCCGTGACACTGGGAAAGTATGCTAGAAGATCGAGGCCGGTGTACCTCGGTTGATATGTGGCTGGTGGAAAACACGAAACGTAATCATGGGTTACATCCGACATGATAGCTCGAAATAATTTTGCTTCAACGCAGTACTGACCGTGGCGATAGCCCTCAGGCATCAGGTCAGTGTATTGCTTTAGCAAGTCAAACGAGCCGGCGCAACGAGTCACTTCGCTGGGGAAGCGAAACCCTCTTAACATGTAGGCGTTCGCCAGACGTTCTTCGATGCTTATGTATCCTTGTGGGTTCTTGAGCCTATCTCTTGCAGTCCAATAGCACGACTTCCCCAGACTTAGCTCCCATTGCGCTGCCATGTATTCCACTGCAAAATGCGTAACCTCGTGCCTAAGCAATGCGCAAACGGCGAGTTCCACCCGACGGCTGGGAGCAAGTCCCAGTGGAAGCAATACATCACAAAGTGCGAGAATACCGGACACGCTTAGATAACAACCCCATTGGTAGGCTCGCTGATGAAACGGTACATACCATGCTAGCGCCTCAATGCCCGTGACCGGAAGCAAAGCCCTTATTTTCGCTGCTTCCTCAGCGCCGAGCAGAGGGCGGCTCACATCTCCTTCGATCTCTGGCGCGAACTCAACGATTATGATGGGATCTGTTGCTTTGTGCAGCGACATGTCGTCTGAAGAAGAATGCGAAACCGATTCGACTCGGTCTTCGGCGTGGGGCTCCCAAACAGCATGTTGATGACCCTCCCCGCGCCATGCTAAGTCCGGTCTGCCTATCAGAGCACCGTCAATAGCTTCAAGGCCTTGTCGTATTTCGCGAACGGTCTTCACCATCGGAATGTTCGTTCAGCCATGCTGGTTAGCCTTGGCTCGCTTGGGTACGGCCGGTGTTAGGCCTAAGTCATTTTGTAAAAAGTTTGACCACCATTTGACCACGAAAGGGCGAACAAATGCGAATTGTGGCGGACGTTAGCGGATCTGCGGTTACGAGAAGTCCAAGATTATCTTGAGCAGTTTTCACCAAAGCCTGTAACCGCCGAGGAGCGCGGCACTTGAGGGCGGTCTTGCCTCATATCATGACTCGCTTTCCAAGAACTTTCGTTGACTGCTTTTGCTGGCGGTAGGACAAACAGAGGAGTTGCTTCGGAAACGATAGTGTCGACCGAGACCGGACCCCAATAACGGGAGTCCCAGCTGCGGGCATTAGCGGCGTGGAGCCAGACCTGACGCGAAGCCAATCGGTAGTGCCCGGTTGGCCACGAACTCAATTGGCGTCCTGAACGGTCTTGTGCGATGCGGCGGCTGAGAGGCAGAAGGCAACCGTTGACTGTCACGCCTACAGACGTGACGCTGACGTCGTCGTTAGCGATCGCTGCGACTGATTTTAGTAGCAGTTCAGTATTGTGGGCGCAATGTCCGACAGCAAGGTAACCGCGTTGCCGGCCCAACCCTGCCGCGCGAGCGGGAGCGCAGGCGGCGACAAGCATGCCGCGCCTTACACTATTTGGCCGCAGTGGCGAGAGGTAGTAGATACCGATCGGGATGCTAGCCGTGAAATTGATCCGAATGTCGGAGCGCTGAAGCGCGCCAACCGCGAGCGCAAAGACGACGGCAACCACTGTGAGGTTAACCGCGCGGCTCGCCCGCTTAGTCGCTAAAGTGACGAGCGCGATCGCGGCGGTGAAGACGCTCGAGGTGGCGAGCGCGAGCATCGCCGACAGAATTACTTGGCTCAAGTGATGCTAGAACACGAAGAGGCGAGGAGCGTTTGACACAAGGATGGGCGCGCGGGCGGGCGTGACATGCGTGAGACCTACGCCGCGCGGTTTCAGGTGTGTGGTCGGTGAGCGCACGAGTAGCGGCGATTGCATGGCGTCCCGTTTCGAGATGATGCCGGAGCTCTGAGCGTAGTGGTCTGAAGTGTCGGCGGCCGCGAGCACGCGCGCGACGTAACGCGTACCGGCGTTAAGCCGGCCAGTGTTGTACATGCCGATAGCGTGGCGTAGCGCGACCTGGGCATCGCGATACCGCCGTATCGCAAACGCGTAGTCGTCGCTAAGGATTCTTGCGCCGACGTTCAGATTTACGCAAGGATCGAAAATCGTGTGCAGCGTCACGCCGAAACCGGCGAAGTTCATGCTATCGATTTGAGCGATCCCGACATCAAGCAAGTGCCCCGCGTCCAGCAATCTGCGCGCCAAAGATTCGGCGCTCGCGCGATCCTGCGGGTAGTACGAACGCCTCGTAGTATTGTCACCGATCGCGAACGGATCGCCCCCGCTTTCCACCCGTACGATCGCCGCCATGGTTGATGGCGCTACGGCCGGGGCGCAATGGCGGATGAGCGCTGCTAGCGCAAGCATGTGGATCGTCATCGTGCACCCGCCTCGCCGTACGGTGCGGTCAACACGATGTCGCGATCGACGAGCACGTTAAAAAGATAACCCGGCGGTACTTCAAGGGTCGGCGGGATTTCCAATTGCCGCTGCGTGAGCTGAATGCTCGTGTTGCCGATCTGCTGTCCAACGGCGCCGGCAATCGTTTGCCCAACGCTCGGCGCCGCGTACAGGCTGGAAGACTGCTGTGGTTGACTCAACTGCGCCCCCGCGCCGATGATGCTGAGCAGCAGTGCGGACGTGAAGACCTTATTGAGGTGCTCGTCGACGTTGGCGCCAAAGCCGGCGTGCCCAGCTTCGTCGGTCCCAGCCATGCCGAGGAGGTCGAGACTCGAGCCGTCGGGATACAGCAGCCTCGTCCACGCAACCAGAACGCGACGCTGGCCCTGTACGATCCGGTTATCGTAGGTGCCGACGAGTCTCGTGCCGCGCGGAATAAGGAGATAGCGCCCGGTGACGCTGTCGAAGACGTCGTTGCGCACTTGCGCCACGATCGTGCCGGGAAGATCCGCGTTGATCCCGGTTAGCAGGACGGCCGGTATGACGCTACCGGAGTGAAGTTCGTAGGGCGACGGATCGTCTTGGCGTGCCGCGAAGATTCGATCGTGCGAGGCGCTTGCAGTCGAGGTCAGAAAGGCATCGCGCTCGTCTGCACTTTCAGATGCTCGCGATTGCGATGCATTTCCCGCGGTCCCGGAGGCAGCGGTCGGGGAGGGTAGCGAACCGAGCGCCGGCTGCGTCGCACCGGCAAGCTCCGGCGTTCCGCTCTCGTTGAGCCGCACCATTACCGGCGCTGCTTGCGCCGCATCGAGTAGCGCCCGGCGGCGCTCTTCCCGCTCGTGCGCCAGTTGCGCTGCTTGCATCTGCGTCGCGGAGATTGGCGCGAGTGCCGGCACGTGCACGGAGTTCTCAGCCTGTTTAAGCAGCGGCGGAACCTGTGCGGGGGCCGGAAGGGTAGGAAGCCGCAGCGCTGAGGGCTGGGCATTAGGAATGGAGTTCCACCACGGCGTCTGCTGCTCGGAAGCTTTCGTAAGGTTTGCTGTATTGGCGTTGGCGGGACGACGGTGTCCCGCCGTCGAGATGCCGTAGACGATCAGGCCGACGAGTCCGGCGAGCAGCAGCGCGGCGATGAACCCGGCTTTCGCACTGATCTTGATGACACCGAGAACTGGGCCTCGCCAGGCTTTTTCGACCAGCTCGACCGGTGAACTTGGGTGTTTCGGATCCATGATTTAGCTCCCACGGGTCACGAGCGCGCGGCGCTGGTGCTTGCCGCTGCCCTCAACAAGGGCGATGCCCGCTGGCACGCCGTCAACCACGTAATAGAGGCCCGTGAAACGATAGTTCACGAGCGTATCGCTGCCATCGCTGCCGATCGCGAAGAGCACCGGAACCTCGCGCATGCCCGGCGGCATTTGCAGATAGGTGTGCGTGCCGTCGTTGAATGCGCGGACCGGCTGCAAGTCGCGGTC
>Ga0182024_10010475_pt1 | contig 18875 bp, 21 predicted proteins | sample P32metaG_FD_120480 | JGI IMG/M metagenome (GOLD analysis project Ga0182024, IMG submission 120480) | Permafrost microbial communities from Stordalen Mire, Sweden - P3-2 metaG (Illumina Assembly) | ecosystem: Environmental > Terrestrial > Soil > Wetlands > Permafrost | place: Sweden: Stordalen... | reverse complement strand
GAGCATCCAGGCCAGGTCCTCGGTCGCCAGGTTGCCGGTGGCGCCGGGGGCGAAGGGGCAGCCGCCCAGGCCCCCGCAGCTGGCGTCCAGCACGCGCACCCCCGCCTCGATGCTGGCGAAGGCGTTGGCGAGCGCCGTGCCGCGGGTGTCGTGGAAATGCATCCTCAGCCGCGCCTTGGGAGCGGCCGCCCGCGCCGCGGCGATCCGCTCGCGCACGGTCCACGGATCGGCCACGCCGATGGTGTCGGCAAGGGCGATCTCCTCAGCCCCCAGGGCCCCGACGCGCTCGACGATCCCGGCCACGCGGGCGAGTGGCACCTCGCCGTCGAAGGGGCAGCCGAAGCTGACCGAAATGGTGACCGAGACGGGCGGCCCGCCCTCCTCGCGCCGTCTTCCCATGATCCTTTCCAGACCCGCCATCTGCTCGGCCGTGGTCGCCCCCTGGTTGCGCACGCCAAAGCCGTCGGTGGCGCAGACGACGATGTTGGCCTCGTCGCAGCCGCTCGCCACCGCCCGGTCCCAGCCGCGCTCGTTGAGCACCAGGCCGATGCGCGAGCGGCCGGCCTGGTGGGGAAGGGCGGACATCATCTCCTCGGCCCCGGCCATCTGCGGCACGCGGCGCTCGTTGACGAACGACACCGCCTCGATGCGCCTGGCGCCGCAGGCCTCAAGGGCGCCCACGAAGGCGAGCCTGTCCTCGAGGCTCACGATCGCCGCCTCGTTCTGCAGCCCGTCGCGCGGGCCAACCTCGACGATATCGATCAAACCGGTCATGGGGGGGATGGCGAGGGGGCGGAGACCTGGGGCGGCGGCGTGTAGATGCGCAGGATGTCGTGCTGGTTGTTGGAATAGTCCAGGCCCGCACCCTCGCCGGCGGTGAATGCCACCTGGCCGGCCTCGGCGAGCGCCTTCTTGAACGCCGCGTCCTGTCGGCCTTCGACGATCGCCGGCCGGCCCTCGCCGATGGCCTGCGCGGCGTCATCGGCGTCTCCCAGCTCGGTCCCGGTCCCGAGCAGGAAAACCAGGCTCGGCTCCTCGTAGCCGGCCACGGTGACCGGACCTGGGGCGCCTTGCCTGGGGCTCCAGCCGGCCGCGGCCAGGGCCCGCGCCGCCCGGCTCGACAGCCACAGCGAGCGCAGTTGCGGCGCCACGGCGGCGGTGACGACGCCATGGGCGGCCAGGCCCAGCAGTCCGGCGGCGGCCAGCGCCCTTCCCGGCGCCGCCCGCCACAGGAGCCAGACGCCGGCCACCCCGGAGGCAATGAAGAGCGCGGCGGCGATCACCGCCCCGAGGAGTGCGCTCCAGTCATCGAGCCGGGCCATCGCCGCCGGGCCGACGGCGGCGAAGATCAAGGCGGCGATGACGAGGAGCGCCGCTCCCAGGATGCGCGCCAGGCCGCCGACGCCCCGGACGAGAGCCCGCGCCATCAGCCAGGCGAGGGCGCCGAACGTCGGCAGGACGTAGTGGACGAGCTTGGTGGGGACGAGCTCGAACACCAGCCAGCTGGGGACGAGCCAGCACCAGGCAAAGCGGATCGCCGGCTCGCGCGCGGCCTTCCAGCCGGCGGCGAGGCCGGCCGGCAGCAGGAAGGTCGCCGGGAACAGCAGCAGAGGAGCGAGGAGCAGGTAATATCCCGGCGGTCCGGCGTGCCCCTCGGCGCCGCCGGCGAGCTTGGGCGCCAGGTCGGCGCCCACCGCCGAGCCCCAGAACGCGCCGTCGGTGGCCACGGTGATCGCCATCGCCCAGGGCCCGATCGCCGCGGCGACGAAGATGAGGCCCCAGCCCCAGCCCAGATTGCCAAGCCACCCGGCCCGCCGCTCCCAGATGACGAGGGCGAGGATGGTCAGGGCAACCACCATCGGGCCGATGGGACCTTTGATCAGCATCGATCCGGCGAGCGCCATCCAGAAAAGCGCCCTCGTCAACCGCCCGGCCGGCGGACCGGCGCGCTGGGCGAGATAAATCCGCGCCAGGGCCGCCATCGCCAGCGTGGTCAGGCCGCACAGAACCGCGTCGGTGGAGGCGATGAAGGCTTCGGTGGAAAGCAGCACGCTGATCCCCAGGATCGCGCCGGCGGCCAGGGCGGCGCGGGCGGGCAGGAAAGCGGCCGCGCCCCAGGCGCAGGCGGCGGCGGCGAGCATGGCGCCCAGCAGGGATGGGATTCGGTAGGGCCAGATCTGTCGGCTCTCGACGTGCGAGAACACCTTCACGGCCGCCGCCTGCAGCCAGTAGATGCCGGCCGGCTTCTTGTTCCGGGGCGTATCCTGAAAGCGGATGGAGACGAAATCGCCGCTCTCGAGCATCTGGGCGGAGGCTTGGGCGAAGCGCGATTCGTCGCGGTCGAGGGGCGGCAGGGCGAGGACCCCGGGCAGACCGGCGATAAGGGCCACGGCGGCGGCCAGAAGCGGCCCGCGCCATCCCCTGGCCAGAACCTCGACGCGGTCCTCGAGCATCATGCGCCGTGATAGCACGAACTTTCCGGCACTCGCTTTTGCGCTATGAGGCGCCATGGATGCGCAAGGCCCGAGATATTCGATCGTGGTCCCGGTGTTCGACGAGGAGGGCGCCGCCCCGGCCCTGGCGCTGGAAATCGCCGCGGCCTTCGCAGGCGAAGCCTGCGAGATCATCTTCGTCGACGACGCCAGCAGGGACGGGACGCGCGCCGCCCTCGTCGCCCTCTTGCCGGGGACGCCGGAGCTGAGAGTCCTCGCCCACGCCCGCAACGCCGGACAGAGCCGGGCCATCCGCACCGGCGCCCTGGCCGCCCGGGCCCCGGTGATCGTGACCCTGGACGGCGATGGCCAGAACGACCCGGCCGACGCTCCCGCCCTGGCCAAGGCTCTGGAGGGCGGTCCGCCCAAGGTCGGGTTGATCGGCGGCGAGCGCCGCGAGCGAAAGGACCGGGCGGCCAAGCGATGGGCCTCACGCCTCGCCAATGCCCTCCGCCGCCGCGTGCTTCGCGACCGGGCCGCCGACACCGGCTGCGGGCTCAAGGCCATGCGGCGGGAGGCGTTCCTGCGCCTGCCCTACTTCGACCACATGCACCGCTATCTGCCGGCGCTGATGCTGCGCGAAGGCTACGACATCGACTTCAGGGTCGTGAACCACCGCCCCCGGCTCGCCGGCCGCTCCAAGTATTCCAACCTCGGCCGTCTGTTGGCGGCCATTTCGGACCTCGGCGGCGTGATGTGGCTCGCCGCCCGCGCCCGCGATCCCGGTCCGATCGAGGAAGCCACCAGGAAAATCGCTTGAACATTTACGGCCAGCCGGACCGACCGAAGGTCAAAAGCTCGGGCCACGAACGGCACGAACCTCACGAACATGCGCCTCTCGCAGGGACTGAGCGGGCTTCGCCCCGGTCACTTCCTCGTTCGTGAGGTTCGTGACGTTGGTGGTTGAAATAAGCGTGCACCCACGCTGAACGGCGAGGGGCGGAGTCAAAGGATGAGGTCGGCGCTTACCGGCGCGTGGTCGCTCGGGCGCTCCCAGGCGCGGACCTCGTCGTGCACCCGGGCCGCGGCGCTGCCGCCACGCCGGCTGGCCCCCTCGAGCCCCGGACTGATCCAGATGTGATCGAGCCGGAGGCCGCGGTTGGAGAGGCGGAAATCGGCGGCGCGGTAGCTCCACCAGGAGAACAACTTGACCGGCTCGGGCATCGCCGCCCGGGCGAGGTCGATGAATCCGAGGCTGGCTCGCAGGGCCTCCATGGCTTCGACCTCGACCGGCGTGTGGCTCACGATCCTCGACATGAAGCGATGATTCCACACATCGTTCTGCCCTGGCGCGACATTGAGGTCCCCGGCGATGACGAGAGGGGCCCTCGAGTCGCGCCGTCGCATTTGCGCGGTGAGGCGTTCGAGGAAGTCGAGCTTATGGTCGAACTTGGGATTGAGGATCCGATCGGGGATGTCGCCGCCGGCGGGAACGTAGAAGTTCTGGATCTCGACCCCCGCGACCATGGCCGAGACGCAGCGGGCGTGGCCCTCCCGGCAGACGGCGAGGCCCGGAGCGTCCTCGAGCGGCAATGCCGAAGCGATCGCCACACCGTGCCAGCCCTTCTGGCCGCTGATCTTCAGGTGAGGAAGGCCGGCGTCGGCGAAGGCCTGGACCGGAAACTCCGCCTCGCGGCACTTGATCTCCTGCAGGCAGAGGACGTCGGGGGCATGCCGCCGGACGAAGCGGGCCACGTGGTCGGCGCGCAGCCGCACCGAGTTGATGTTCCAGGAAGCGATCCGCAGGCGCACGGGGTGAATCTAGTGCGACTCGCCGCGCGTGCCTAACCCCTGGGTTCGGGGGTGAGCGGCGGGCGGGGCAGGACGAAGAGGTGGGGATCGAACCCGCCCGCCGGGTGAAGGCCCACGAGCCGCACCGTAGTCTCTCCGCCCTGGGCGTTGGTGATCGTCCAACCGGTCAGGGCCAGAGGGGCGTCGGTGAAATCGAGCATGATGCGGCCCTGCTCGTTCTTGCGGCCGCTGCGGGCGACGACCGAAAATCCGCCCGGCCTCCTGGTGACCGAGCTCACCTCGACCCCGTGGCCGAGGCGTATCTCGCGGCCGAGAATCACCGACAGCGGCGTGAGACCGAGCGGATAGTTTTGGAAGGTCTTAAGCCTGGGATTGAGGACCGAGACCAGCCGGCCGTCGGAGGCGATGACGATGCCCGACGGCGGGTCGTACTGGAAGCGCGCCTTGCCCGGGCGCTGGAGCCAGAATTCACCTTGGCTCAGGCCGCCGCGGGGATCGGTCTGGACGAAACGGGCCTGGGCGCTGGTGAGGCTCTGGAGATAGTCGACGGCCTTCCGCGCCAAAGCCAGATCCTCGCTCGATATCGGCGGGGACATGGGTGCGGCCGCCCTGACCGCGGGCGGCGCGGCGGCCAGCAGCAGCAGGGCGGCGAGGGCGATCACGCGGTTCATCGATAGGCTGATCATGGCTTCCGGCGATCATCGCCCGCAAGCGAGGCCGATCGGCGGCGATCGCATGGCGCCAATCTGGTCGTCCCCCGGCGGTGGCGAGCGATCACGGCGGCGGGCCGGCCAGGATCTCACGTTTGCCGGCGTGGTTGGCCGCGCCCACGACGCCCTCGCGCTCCATGCGCTCCATCAGCGAGGCGGCGCGATTATAGCCGACCTGCAGGCGCCTCTGGATGTAGCTGGTCGAAGCCTTGCGGTCGCGGGTGACCACGGCGACGGCGCGATCGTAGAGATCATCGCCGCCTCCCTCGCCATCACCGTCGCCGTCCTCTTCCTCCTCCTCGGCGCTGGCCGTGACCTCGTCCAGGTAGCTCGGCTGTCCCTGGTCGCGCAGGAACTTGGCCACCGTCTCGACCTCGCCGTCGGAGACGAAGGGGCCGTGCAGCCGCGTGATGCGCCCGCCGCCGGCCATGTAGAGCATGTCGCCCTGGCCCAGCAGCTGCTCGGCGCCCTGCTCGCCCATGATCGTCCGCGAATCGATCTTGGAGGTGACCTGGAAGCCGATACGGGTGGGAAAGTTGGCCTTGATGGTGCCGGTGATGACGTCCACCGACGGCCGCTGGGTGGCCATGATCATGTGGATGCCCGCCGCCCGGGCCATCTGGGCCAGGCGCTGGACGGCGCCTTCGACGTCCTTGCCGGCGACCATCATCAGGTCGGCCGCTTCGTCGATCACCACCACCAGATAGGGCATGTGCTCGGGACGAAGCTTCTCCTCCTCGTAGATCGGCCGGCCGTGGGCGTCGAAGCCGGTCTGCACCGTGCGCACGAAGTGTTCGCCCTTGGCGATCGCCTCGTTGGCCCGCTCGTTGTAGCTGGCGATGTTGCGCACCCCGATCTTCGACATCCGCCGGTAGCGGTCCTCCATCTCGCGCACCGTCCACTTCAGGGCCACGATCGCCTTCTTCGGATCGGTGACGACCGGCGCGAGCAGGTGAGGGATGCCATCATAGACCGACAGCTCCAGCATCTTGGGATCGATCATGATGAACCGACACTCTTCGGGAGGCAGGCGGTAGAGGATCGACAGGATCATGGCGTTGACCCCGACGGATTTTCCCGAGCCGGTGGTGCCGGCGATCAGCAGGTGCGGCATGCGGGCGAGGTCGGCGACATAAGGCTCGCCGCCGATGGTCTCGCCCAGCGCCAGGGGCAGGACCTGGCTCGCCTTCTCGTATTCGGCGCTGCTCAGCAGGTCGCGCAGATACACCGTCTCGCGCTTGGCGTTGGGAAGCTCGATGCCGATGGCGTTGCGGCCGGGGACGACGCTCACCCGGCAGGCGGCGACGCTCATCGAGCGGGCGATGTCGTCGGAGAGCGCCACGACCCGCGCCGACTTCACCCCGGGGGCCGGCACGAGCTCGTAGAGCGTCACCACCGGGCCGGGCCTGATCTGATCGATCTGCCCGCGGACGCCGAACTCGGCGAGCACCCCCTCGAGCAGCCGGGCATTCTGCCGCAGGGCGTCCTCGTCTATGGCCGAGGCGCGCGGCTTGGGCTTGGTGAGCATGGCCAGTTCAGGCAGCTTGAAACCGCCCGATTCGGCGAAGGGGAAGCTCCGCTGCTCCTCGCGCTGCTCCCGCCCGGAGGTCCGCACACCGGCCTTGGGCTGCTTGATCGCCAGCGACGGCGAGGGCTCGGAGTCGATCTCTACCGGGTCCGGCTGGGCCAGGGGGTCGGCCAGATCGCGCTTTGGCGCCGTGGTTTTCTTCAGCGGCCGCCCGACGCTTCGGCCGGAACCCCACGAGAAGGCTTCGAGGCGCCAGGGTTTTATGCCCACGGCGAACACCAGCATCCCCAGACCAAGGACGGCGAGGGCAGCCCCGGCGATCGTCCGCGGCGCCGGCGCATGGGCCAGCGCCAGGGACGCGGCGGCAAGGGCAAGGACACCGTCGCCCGCCAGACCGCCAAGACCGGCGGTCAGCGGCCAGGTCAGCGGCGGCCGGGGCGCGGCCAAGGCGCCGGCGATCGCGACCATGCCGACCAGCCCCAGGGCGGCGCGCAACCACGGCCTCGACCGTCCCTTGGAGGGCTCGGACTCAACCAGTCGGCTGATCCCGAGACCCACCAGGATGGCCGCGCCCGCCCAGGCGGCCAAGCCCAGCATCTGGATCATGAGGTCAGCGGCGCCCGCGCCCACCGCGCCCAGGAGATTGGCCGCCACGGCGCCCGACGAGGCGTCGAAGCTCGGGTCGGCCGCGTGATAGGTGGCCAGGGCAACGGCCACGGCAAGGCCGGTCGCCGCGACCATGGCCCCGCCGAAGCGGCCCATGAGTCCCCTGGGCAAGGCCATGCTCGCAAGCCGTCGGGGGACCGCCGATCCGCCGCGCCGCGCCACTCTCGTCATCCCGTTGTGACCCCAGCCCCTCGAAGAGCGCCCAACCCTTGCGCGATCATCTGCGACAGAGGGTTAAGGGGCGTTTACCCGAGCCCTTTCTCGGGTCGATCAAGAGGGGACTAACCGTGCGTCCGGTTGCCGCTCGGGATGGGCGGCGACGAAGGCCGGGTGGTCGGCGGCGCGCGCGGCCACCGCCGACAAGGCGGGAAAAGGATCCAGGTTCACCTCGAAGCGACTGGAGTTCCAGACCTGCGGGATCAGGAAACAGTCCGCCAAGGTCGGCTGGTTTCCGAACGCGAAGCCGGCGCCGTGCCGGGCCACCATCGGTTCGAGCGCGGCGAAGCCGTCCATGATCCAACGCTGGGCCCAGGCTTTCTGCTCGGCCCCGCCCACCGGATGGCCGAGCGCCGCCAGGGCTTGGAGAACCCGAAGGTTGTTCAGCGGATGGATGTCGCAGGCGACGATGTCAGCCATGGTTCGCACCACCGCCCGTTCGTCGGCGCCGGAGGGCAGCAGGGGGGGATCGGGGTGGGTTTCCTCGAGCCACTCGAGGATCGCCAGACTCTGGATGAGCACCTGTCCGTCGGCTTCCAGAGCCGGGACGAGACCCTGGGGATTGATGCTGCGATAGCGCTCTTGCCGCTGCTCGCCGCCGGTGAGATTGACCGCGCGGTAGCGGTAGTCCAGGCCCTTGAGACTGAGGGCGATCCGCACGCGGTAGGGCGCCGTCGCCCGCCACATCGAGTGAAGGACGAGGGCTTGCGTCACCGGGTCGGGAACCGCGGGACGAGGCGCAGCTGGCCCTTGGCCGGGGCGCGCGGCGGGCCGTCGCACGGAGAGGCGGCCAGGGCGGTGATCGCCATCCCCCAGCCGGCGCCCTGACTGAACATCGTCATCCCCCTTCGCTTGTCCTTCCGACGATCGTGAAATCCAGCGACTCCACGCTCTCGATCTCGGCGTGGACCTTATCGCCGCGCACCAGGGGGCCGACGCCTTCGGGGGTGCCGGTGAAGATCAGGTCCCCGGCGGCGAGCCGCCACAGCCTCGAGGCCTGGGCGATGATCTCGGCGACATTCCAGATCATGTCGGTAAGCGGCGCGTCCTGCCGGACCTGGCTATTGACGCTCAGCCAGATGCGGCCGCTCGGGGCATGCCCCGAGAGGGGCCTGATGGCCGAAATCGGAGCCGACTGATCGAACCCCTTGGCGGCTTCCCACGGCTGGGCCTTGGCCTTGGCGGCGGACTGCAGATCACGGCGGGTCAAATCGACGCCGACGCCATAGCCGAACACCAGCCGCAGGGCGTCGGCCACCGCTACATCGGCCCCGCCCGCCCCGAGCGCCGCCACCAGCTCGACCTCATGGTGCAGATCGCCGGTCGCCGCCGGATAGGCGATGGGGCCGCCTAATGGAACGACGGCGTCGGCGGGCTTGGAGAAGAAGAACGGCGGATCGCGGTCATCGCCCCCCATCTCGCGGCGGTGGGCGGCATAGTTGCGCCCGACGCAAAGAATCCGCCTCACCGGAAAAGACCGCTCGTCGCCGACGGTGGGCACGGCGGCCTGGGGAAAGATCGGAACGACCCATGATGGCATGGCGACTTGCCTAACGCGGCGCCCGAGTCTTGGCCAGGGCAGCGGCCGCACTCCGGCCGGCGACTAGGCGTTCAACAGCGGCCCAGGGCATGGGCGAGGGCCGAGGCGATCTGGTGGACGTTGTATGGCTTGCGCACCACCGGCGCCTCGAATCCCTCCGGGGCCGGGCCGGCGTCTCCATAACCGGTGGCGAAAATGAACGGGGTTCCCCGCGCCGCCAGCGCCTTGGCCACCGGGGCCACCGACTGGCCGTTCAGGTTGGCGTCGAGGACCGCGACGTCGAAGACGCGCGACAGCATTCCCTCGGCCTCCTGAAGGTCGGCCGCCGCGCCCACGACGCTGGCCCCGGCCTCGGTGAGTCCGGCCTCCAACTCGAGGGCCAGAAGGACGGCGTCCTCGACAATGAGGACCCTCACTCCGCGAATGTCGGCGGAGGCCCCAGAGCCCAGCGACGCGCCGACCAGGCTCTCGAGCGGTCTGGAGCGCGGCCGTTGCGCCCGGGGTTTCAGGACCGGCGGGTCGGCCAGGGCCGAGGCATCGGCGCGAAGAACGGCGCGCACGCCGCCAGGATGGAAGTCGATACTGACGCAACCGCCGAGTTCCCGACCGGTCACGCGCTCGAGCAGGGTCGAACCGAATCCCCGCCGTCCCGGCGCCTGCACGATAGGGCCGTGACGTTCGGTCCAGGTGAGTTCGAAGCCGCCATCCCCTTGGGCTGTCCATCCCACCTCCACTCGGCCGGCCTCGGTCGAAAGCGCCCCGTATTTCACCGCATTGGTCGCCAGTTCGTGGAGGGCGAGGGTGAGGGCGTTGGTGCCGCGCGGATTGAGGAGGATCTCCGGTCCCTCCCACCGGGCCTGGCCGGGCGCCAAGCCGCCCAACTCGGCGGCGGCGATATGACCGATTTCCGCCCCGCGCCAGCGGGTGGCCGTGAGCAGGGTATGGGCCGCGGCCATGGCCTCCAGCCGCCCGGCGAAGTTCTTCAGGAAGACCTCTATCGACACCGTCTTTCGGGCCGACTGCGCGGCCAGCGACTGGACCGAAGCCAGGACGTTCTTCACCCGATGGTCGAGCTCGGCGGCCAGGGCTTCACGCTCGTCCTCCTCGGCTTTCCTCGCCGAGATGTCGCGCACGACGCCGATCACCCTGCGCAACGTTCCAGATGGAGCGAGGAGGGCGGTGGCGGCGCTGTACATCCAGATCATGCGGCCATCGTCGGGCCGGACCATCCGATAGCGGACCTCGTAGCGGCCTTGGTCGAGCAAACCCTGCGCCACCTCCCGTCCTACGCGCTCGGCATCTTCGGAGTGGACGAAGCTGTACGCCTTTAGGCCTCGTTCGGCCGTCATCGGCCCCGCCGGCAGGCCGGTGATCTGGGCCATGCGCGGGCTGACGATGAAGAGGTCGCGTTCGAGATCCCATTCGAACTCGCCCATTCCGGCGGCGTCGAGGGCCAGCGAGGCCCTCTCCTGCTCGAGGGCCAGCAGCTCCTCGTTATCCAGTTCGGATCTGGAACGGTCGGCCATCGCCCGACCATATGTCCGCCGAGGTCTTTGTGTCGCAGACAATTCTTCGTGACGGCGGCCTGGACGGTGCGTGTCGATCGTGCTCAAGCTTATTTCAGTCGCGAGCGACCCTCGGGAACCTCCCGGCGACGCTCGCGTTGAGCCGGCGCCCCTCTTGAGCGGCTTTCCAGTAGGGGCGGTCGCGACACCCTGGAGAACGAAATGCCCGCGGAGACGATGAACACAGCAGCGGACCAGACGAAGGAAGCCCGAAAAGCGGTCAACAGCGCCGCCGACCAAAGCCAAAAGGCGTTTACCGAAGCGGTGACCGCCGCCGAGCGCACCATTTCTGAGGCGGCGAAGACCGCCGAAAAAGTCTTCCGGGAGGGGCTCGAGTCCCTGCGCAACCAGACCCGCGCCTACGGCGATACCGCCGGAGCGCAGGTGGAAGAAGCGCAGCGCTATGTCATGGAGCGCGTCAAGGAGCGCCCGATGACAGCGACGTTGGCGGGGTTGGGGGTCGGAGTTCTGATCGGCCTGCTGCTCTCCAATCGCAGCCGGTGATCTTCAGGCGCCTAGCTCTCGTTCTGGCGGCGGCGGCGGTTCTGGCGACCAGCGCCTCGGTCGCGGTCGTCGCCCTGGCGTTCGCCCTCTATGCCCTTCTGCGCGCCTACCTGACGGCCCCCGGCGCGGCTGCCGCCGTCGCCGGAGCCTCAGCCCTCCTGCTGGCGATCACGGCTATCATCATCTCGCGCCAGCCGCGTGTTCGGCGCAGGCCCGCCACAACGGCCGGAAGTCTGGTTGAGCGGGCGCTCGCCCTTGTTCAGGAAAAGCCAGCCGTCGCCATTGCCGCCGCACTTGGGGCAGGATTCATGATTATCCGCAATCCGCGTTACCTCGGCGCCGCCATAAGGGCCTTCGTCGAGGGGCGTGAAAAACCCGCTCCGCCTCTCTAGCCACCCTCAGCGAGGGCGTCGCTCCAGCGACCAATTTCGCCATTGATCAAAGCGCCCGCCGGTCCAGGCGAGGGCAGTCACCTCGATCTCATCGGGGCCGATGGCGATTAGGCTGAAACTCGGCGGGGCGCCCCGCTCGCGCAGCGAAAGGGTCCCCGCGCCAACGGCGTAGGTGCGTCCGTCCCCAAGAGACAGCGGCCAGACGAATGGTACGTGGATGTGGCCGGTCATCACGAGGTCAACCTTCGCCTCGCAGAAGCGGCGCGCGGCTCTCTTGCCGCCGCGCACGCGCCCGGTCATCGGCCCGCCAACCATCTCGATAAGAGGATGATGGCAGGCGATGATGTTCACGGCTCCGGGAGCCCCGGTCCGCAGGTTGGCTAAGGCGGCGTCCACCTGCGCCATGGCGATGGCGCCCTTGGACCAGTTCCATCGCAGCTGCGCGCCCCTGGCGGTGTTCACCGAGGCGACGATCGCCTCGTCGTTGGCCCAGCGGACCCCCTCCGCCGCGCCAAAGCTGCGCTCAAACCGTGCGAAGGGCCGCGTGAGCCGCTCGGCGAGCCCAAGGTAAGGGGTATCGTGATTGCCGGGCAGCGCCAGAATCGGACCGGCCAGAGTCTGGGCCCAGGCCTTAGCCCTGGTGAACTCGGTGTCGTGGCCGAAGGCCGTCAGATCGCCGGTGAGGAGCGTGAGATCGGGGGGGAAGGCCGCCAGCCACGCCGCGGCGCCTTCGATGGCCGCGGTGTTCTCGCCTCCGAAGTGGATGTCGGACAGGTGCGCGATCCGCATCCATCAATCCCTCCCAGCCGGCCAATTCCAGGTGCGCCTCGCGAAGTCGCGTGGATTCTCTATTGTCCGGAGGCGCGGTTCTTCAAGTTCGCACCGGCGTTCTCCAGCGCCGATCCGGCGTTGTTCTCGGCTCCGACGACAGGCGAGTTGGCGCGTTGAACGCCCGAAGACAAGGCGCCGTCGACGACCGCGCCGGCGGCCGCGAACGAGCCCGTTCTCACCGTAAGATAGATCATCGCCAATGCCGCCAGACTGAGGATGACGAGCAGAAAGGTTATGAGCGGATGGCCCCGGTGGCGCAGGCGTTCTTCGCGTTGGCCTCGATCGTAGGCGGCGTCGATTTCGCCCCGCGTCGCGGTGGCGGCGGACCCGGTCTTGGCGAGGCGATCATGCTCGTCGATGCGGCCCTGCTTGTAGGCGTCAAGGGGGGCGGGCTCGCCATTTGGCGTCGCCCGCCGCGAAAACCATGATCTCATGAGCGCTTCCAATTCTTCTGGGCTCGGGACATGAACGAGCAAGCGGCGCCGCAAGTTCCGGAGCTTGCCTTTGGCTTGGCGGGCGTTGGGTCTATGAACGAGCCAGGCAACTCCACGGGGGCCCTGAAAAGTGACGCGGGACAATCGGAATACGCGGTGGGCCGGGGCGATTGCGGTCGCGATCGTGACTTCCATTCTGCTTGCGGCCTGTCAAACTTCGCCGGAGAGGCCTTCGGCGCGGCGCGGCCCGCTCATCGTCGCCCCGGCCACCTGTTCGGACTTTTCCGTACCCATTTATTTCGAGCACCGCTCGGCCAAGTTGAGCCGGGACGCCAAGGCGCTCGTCGAGGCGGCGGTGCGCCAGGCCCGCGGGTGCCAGGTCACCAAGATCAGCGTCCTTGGTCTGACCGACGCCGCCGGCGATCCCGACCGTAACCTGGCGCTCTCCGAACACCGCGCGGCGGCGGTGACCAGGGCTCTGGCGCGCCGGGGCCTCACCAGCGTCGAGTTCCAGGTCTCGGCCGAAGGCGCCCAAGGGGCCCAAACCAGCTCCGGTCTCTCCAAACCCGATCGGCGTCGGGCCGAGGTGACCTTCCATCTGGCGGCGCCACCGCCAACCTCCACAAGCCCGCCACCCTCCACTAGGTAACCTTCATGCGGCGCTCGGGCGGAACTCCACCTTCCGCCCTGGCGTTTACCGCTCGGAGGCCACGGCAGAGACGAGGTCATGAACGGACCATCGGGGCGCCTGACACCAAACAACGTGCGACAGGGTCGGCCGACCCGCCACATGATTTGGGTGCTGGCGGTCTCGGTGATTCTGGCGACCGCCGCCCTGGCGGCCATCTGGGCGTGGGATTCGGGCGCCTTCACTCAGGCCCAGCACCGGATGGCGGTTCATCCGGCGGCGGCGGCCCAGTTCCACACCGCCAAGCCTCCTTCCTAGATTCTAGCCGTTATCTAAGCGGCCTTTTCCTTTCGCCGAGGATGGAAGAACAGGGCTTGGCCGATCGCCGCCTTCACCGTCTCGGGCTGGAACGGCTTGGTGATCAGGAACGTGGGTTCGGGCCGCTCGCCGGTAAGCAGCCTTTCGGGAAAGGCGGTGATGAAGATCACCGGTACGTCGAGCCGCGCGAGGATTTGTTTCACCGCGTCGATCCCCGAGGAGCCATCGGCCAGCTGGATGTCGGCCAGCACGAGGCCGGGCGCTTCCCGGGCCACCGCCTCGACCGCCTCGCCGCGGGTCGCGGCGATGTCGACCACGGAATGGCCCAGTTCCTTCACTAGGGCCTCGATGTCGGCGGCGATGACCGGCTCGTCCTCGATGATGAGGACATTGGTCGCCAGTTCGGCGTCGATGTCGGCCTGAGCCTCGGCGATCAGGGCCTCCACTTCCTCATAATCGGTATCGAGAATCTGCGCCGCCTCGGCGGGCGTGAAACCCTCGACCGCCGTAAGCAGGAACGCCTGGCGGGATCTGGGGGCGATGCGCATGAGCCGCTGCCCGGCATCGTCGGCGGCGCCGGTCGCGTCGACGGGGCGCGGCTCCAGGCGGGCGCCCGACGTGCACCATATGGCGTGAAACACGTGATAGAGCGAAACCCGCGGCGAAAGACCCTCGTCGAGGGACCTTTCCCCCGCCGCCAGGGCTTCGAGGGCGACCCTCACATAATGATCGCCGGTTGCCTGGTCACCGGTCAACGCCCGGGAGTACCGCCGGACATAAGGCAGGTGCGGCGCCAGCCGAGCTAGCAGGCTCATGGCCCCTCCAGGAAAGTTGACGTCACGCCCGCTCGCACCGCCCAAGGCCGCTTGTCGCATACTCGCGGACCAAACCGCAAACGCCGCGCCGCCGGCATTGTTCCTTTCCGAAGACCGCCTCGGGGAACCGGTTCGATCCTGGGACGTTGGCGCCGTGACACCCAAGCTCGCGCTGGAGCGGGCGCTCTCGCGCGTCTGGCCATGATCGATCAGAAACCCAGAAAAAAGCCTTCGCGCTCGGCGGCGCTCGACGAGGCGCGGTTGCGCCAGCAGGCGATCGGGGTGAAGCTGCGACAGATGTTCGACGCCGTGGTCAATGAGCCGGTCCCCGACGACTTCATCGAGATTCTCCGCCGCGCCGACGAACAGCGTTCGGAGAAAACTTGATGGGCGGCGCAGCGAGGGCGGAGGGCCCCGCGAACCCCGCCCGGGACGAGGCATTCCGGCGCGAGCTCGAGGGGCTCATCCCCCACCTCCGGGCCTTCGCCCGCACGCTCGCGGGCGACCCCACCTCGGCCGACGATCTTGCCCAGGACGCCATGATGAAGGCCTGGGACGCCCGCGCCAGCTTCGAGATGGGCACCAACATGAAGGCCTGGACCTTCATGATCCTGCGCAATCAATTCTATTCCGAAAAGCGCCGTTCGTGGCGCCAGAGCCAGCTCGACCAGGAGGCGGCGGAGCGGACCCTGGTGGCGATCGACGATCCCGCCTCCCCGGTTGCCCTCGACGAACTGCGTCTGGGGCTGCAGATGCTTCCGCTCGAACAGCGCGAGGCCCTGATCCTCGTCGGCGCCGGCGGCTTTGCTTATGAGGAAGCCGCGGAAATCTGCGGTTGCGCCGTCGGCACGGTCAAGAGCCGGGTGAGTCGCGCGCGCCGAGCCTTGCAGGGAATCCTCACCAGCGGCGACTATCGGCGGGATGGTGCGGCCGCCGGAGAAGCGATGGGGAAGATCCTGGCCCATGCGGAGCGCCTGAGCAATCAAAGGTGAGGGCCGGCTCGCCGCGTCGCCGATGGCGTCCGGCGACGATTCGCGTTCGCCTGGGAATCGCCCTGATCCTCGCCCTGGCGCCGGTCCTGGTGTTAGGCGGTCTGCAATCTGGCCTGACATTTTCCCGGGAGGCTGGCGTCCAGCGCAACGACCTGGCCGCGGCGGCCGAGCGAAGCGCCGCGGCGGCCCAGGCCAAAATCGAGGCCGGCGGCATTCTACTGGAAACGCTGGCGCCCAGATCCATCGGCTTTCAATGCGCGCCCAGACTCGCCGAAGTCGCAGCTCGCCTACCGGGTTACCGCAACCTGATCCGTTTCGATGCCCTGGGCCGCGTGGCCTGCTCGGCGGCAAGCGTGCAGGCCGATTCCTCCCGTCGCCACCGGCCCTGGTTCCAGGCGTTGGCGCGACGCGAGCGCATGGTCGTCTCGCGCGACCCCGATACCGATTACGGAGGCGGCGCGCCCTCGCTGCTCGCCGCCGTACCCGCCCTGGATCCCCAGGGCCAGTTCGACGGGGCTTTGGCGGCCGTGATCGACCTCGCCAGCCTGCGACCCTTGGCGCCCGATCCGACCTTGCCGGCCGGCTCGGAGGTGGCCCTGGCCGACGCCGCCGGGGCCCTCATTTCGGCCACGCGCATGGGCGCCTTTCCCGCCGTCGTTGGCGGTCACGTGTCCACCGCGTCAGCGGACCACGCCGCGGTGTGGTTCGGAAAGGATCGCCTGGGGAAGCCCCGGGTTCTCGCGGCCGCCCCGCTCATCAACCGCGATGTCTATGTGCTGATCTCCTCGCCCTCGCAGGGGCTTGTCGGCTGGGCTTGGGTCAATCCGGTCTCCGCCTTGGCTCTGCCGTTGTTGGCCTTCTTCCTGGCCCTTACCGCGGTCTGGGTCGTCGCCGAACGCGGCGTGGTTCGCTGGATCACTTATCTCCAGCGGATCGCCGCCATCTATGCGCGCGGCAGGTTTACCGTCCACCCGGTCAAGGCGGCCGACGCGCCGCCCGAATTCCGTGATCTGGCCGTAACTCTTGACGCCATGGCGTCAACCATTCTGGCCCGCGACGCCGACCTCAAGGATTCGCTGATCCAGAAGGATCATCTGATGCGGGAGATTCACCATCGGGTGAAAAACAATCTCCAGGTAATCTCGTCCCTTCTCAACATGCAGCAGAGAAGCCTGGCCGACCCCGCCGCGCGGGCGGCGATGAGCGATACGCGCCAACGGATCGGGGCTCTGGCGCTGATCTATCGGGCTCTTTACGAGGGGCCGGACCTCAAACGCGTCGACCTGCGCGATTTCCTGGACGAGCTGATCGCCCAGCTCGTCACCAGTGAGCCGAGCCGCGCTCCGATCCAGACCGAGCTCGTTCTCGACCCCTTGATCATCGATCCCGACCGGCTGGCGCCCTTGGCCCTGTTCGCGGTCGAAGCGATCACCAACGCTAAGAAGCATGGCCTGGGAGTGACCGGCGGCATACTGCGCGTCACCTTCGCCGTACGCGCCGAGAGGGCGGAACTCTCCATCGCCGACACTGGCGCCTCCGCGCGCAGGCCCGAGGTCGGACAGGGGGTGGGCCGCACGCTGATGACCGCCTTCGCCCGGCAGTTGCGCGGCGAGGTCAGCTTCTGCGCCAACACCGGTGGCGGACTCACGGTCAGGCTGGTGTTTCCCACTCCCGCCACCGAAGACGTCAAGCTCGCCGCCGCCTCCGCCTAAGGCAGCCTCGTTTCCGGAGAGTCTCGCAACCCATCCGCTTTCGTTGCCAAGGCCTCTCGGATCGCCCTACTGAGGGGCTCGTGCTCCGGCTACGCGTCTATCGTTGCTCTTGGGAGGTCGATTGCATCCGAGCGGAACATTCCGCCAGCTGGCCGGCCCGGCGCTGGAACGGTTCGTGGCCGAAAACGCCTTTGGAGTGATCTTCGCCCCCGGCTCATCGCGGCTCTTCGCCGCTCATGCGCCGGTACTGCTCAACGAGGGGAAGCTGCGATTTCATCTTTCCCGCGCCAATCCCCTTTGCGCGGCGATGAGTGAGCACGGCTCGGCCCTGGTGGTCATCACCGGACTTCACGGCTACATAAGCCCCGACTGGTATGGGGCCGCCGACCAGGTTCCCACCTGGAACTACCTGTCGGCCGAGATCGAGGGGCCGGTTCGGCCGACGGGGCGCGATGAGACCGTGGCGCTGCTCGACGACCTGGCGGCCGAATTCGAGGCCGCGCTCGAACCCAAAATCCCCTGGACGCGGGCGAAAATGGCCCCGGCGCGCTTCGAGGCGCTGCTGTCGGTCATCACCGGTTTCGAATTGCGCGTCGACCGCTTCGAGGGGGTGAAGAAACTCTCTCAAAACAAGTCCGCCGATCAGATGGAGCGGGCGGCCGCCGAACTGGCTTTGCGGCCGGGGCCTGGAGCCTCCGGCCTGGCGGCGCTGATGAGAGAAGTCATCGTTTCGGCTACGGAGTGACCGGCGGCCGCGCCTTCAGGCTGCGGTTGCCAGGGCGCGGGGGGCTCCAAGCTTGGAGATCCCTCTGGCGCCGGTCGGTCGAAGAAGCTCACCGCCAACGGCGGGATCATCCTTGACGCCCAGGACCAGAAAGCCGTCGGGGGCCAAGGAGAGGGAGAGGTTCTCCAGCACTCGCCGGGCCAAGGAAGCGTCCATCTCGCCGATGAGGTTGCGGCACAGGATGATGTCGAACATGCCGACCTGGGAGAAGGGAGCGACCAGGTTGATGCGCCGCCAGCGCACCATGCCGCGGATGAGAGGCGACAGCCTCCACCCCTCGCCTTGCCGCTCGAAGTGCTTGACCAGCAACCGGATAGGAAGACCGCGCTGGACTTCGGATTGGCCATAGAGTCCCCATTGGCCTCGCTGCAGGGAAGCCCTGGAGATGTCCGACGCCGCCAGGTCGACCAGATGCTTTCGGCGGCCGCGCTGCAGCCGATCGAAGATCATCGCCAGGGAATAAATCTCCTGGCCGCTGGAAGCGGCCGCGCTCCAGATGCGCACCGGCGCCTCGGGACGGGCGCGGGCCAGCAGGGGATAGAGGCGAGTCTCTATGGCCTCGAACACCTCCCGATCGCGAAAAAAGCTTGTCTCGGGCGAGGCCATGGCTTCCACCACCGTCCACATCAGACGATCGTCCCGCTTTTGGCGGACCAGGTCCAAGAGAGCGGAAACCGAGTCGACACCTTCGGCTCGCGCCACAGCGGCCAACCGGGTCTCCATGAGATAGCTCTTCTCTTTGGGCACACAGAGGCCGGCCCGCCGCCGGCACAGGGCGACCACGAAGCCGACGTCCTCGGCCCTCAAAGCCCCGCCTCTTCGAGCTTGCCGGTCAGGATCTCGCCGTCGAACGGCTTCATGACGAACTCGTCCGCGCCCGCCGCCAGAGCCTCGACGATGTCCTCGGAGGTGTTGCGGACGGTGCACATGATCACCACGGGCCGATCGCCGCCCGATTCGGCCCGCAGAGTTCGCAGGAATTCGATGCCGCTCATG
>Ga0182024_10010473_pt1 | contig 18877 bp, 18 predicted proteins | sample P32metaG_FD_120480 | JGI IMG/M metagenome (GOLD analysis project Ga0182024, IMG submission 120480) | Permafrost microbial communities from Stordalen Mire, Sweden - P3-2 metaG (Illumina Assembly) | ecosystem: Environmental > Terrestrial > Soil > Wetlands > Permafrost | place: Sweden: Stordalen... | reverse complement strand
CGCCTTGAACGCCGCCGAGTGGTTCCGTCTTGGCTTCCTCATGGACTTCGCTCCTCCGTTCACGTTCGTGCCCGGCACGGAATCCACTTATACCCTTGTCCGAAAAAACGAAGCCAGCTCTGTAAGCACGCCAGCCAAACTATTCATCTTGAGACTTCTCCGTTCTCTGCTGACGATTGGTGTCCGGGCGCCCGCCACAAACTTCGTGCGCCGAACGCAAACACTGCAGCGCTCAGGAGACTGGTCGTAGCGCACACCGCGGCCAAGCTATGTGCGATCGTTGATGGGCCACCGAGCATACTGGATACTCCGCTGACGACTACAGGCGCCAGTCCGAAGCCGATAATCCCTCCGGCACTCAATATCGATGTGAACAGTCCGCGAATGTGCTCTGGAATGACGACAGTAAAGACGGTCGTCGCCATTCCCATGATAGCGGTACTGATTGTGAGAAAGCTCGCGAAGACGATGGTGGCCGCGCCCCATTCGGGCAGATTGGGAAACTCGGCCGCGATTGTATCCAACAGTGTCAAGGCGACTACGACAGACAGGGTGCGGCGTGGACCTCCGGAGCGTTGGCAAGCATCCGCCAGAGTACCCCCGACAATCGATCCGACTAAACCGCTGACCATAACCGCCGTAGCAATGGCCGCGCCTATCCGATCGGGAGCAACCGTGAATCGTCGCGAAAAAGCGGGCGCAGTCCAAACCAACGTCGCACAGATCGCCAGTTCCATCATGAAGAGTCCTGTCAGCAGCGGTGCCGCATGCGCTCGATGCCGCCAAACCTCCTTCCAAACGCTTGAGATCGGCGCCTTCTTGCTGACATTGGACTGTCTCCGATGGTCGCGCATCAGAAGCGTCAGCAACACAACCGGAACGAGTGGCGCGGCCAACCAAAGCATCGCCGATTGCCAACCTGTGGATACTCCACCGTAAGACGCGAGTAGTTTACCGCCCAATGCGAAAGCGCCTGCGACTCCGCTGAGCTGCCCTACTGTCATAATCATCAACGCACGGCCGCGTTGGTTAGGAGGGTATATGTCGGCGATCAACGATAAGGCGACCGGGGGTACGGCCAGTGACGCAAGGCCAACGAAGGCACGAGCCATCAACATCATGCTGAAGCTGGAAGCCAGTGCTGTAAGAACACCGCCCGCCAGGCTGCAGAACGCGAACGCACGCAGGAGCCGCGCCCGAGAGTATCGATCGATGGCCAATCCAAGCGGAATCGACAAAATTACCATGGGAATCGCGAGCGCTGGCCCCTGAAGCAGGGCCATTTGATTGTCGTTCAGTGCGAGCGAGACCCTGATCGATTCCTGAAGAGGCGCGATGACATATCGGGCGTAGTTAGCTGCGCAAGCCGCGACCGCGACCAGCAACAGCTGAAAGGCGCGACCGATTGGCCCCGCTGCTTGGAAGGTAACGGCCTGAGCAGGGAGGAACATACCGTTCAATGAACGCGTTGGAAGTGCAATGCCTGGTTATTGAAGCGAGAGGCACCGTCGTCGCAGTCGAACGTGAGCAGCCCGGCCGAAGGCATGTAGCCGGCGGAGTCCGATCGCCAGACCTCGTCAGCGAGACATCGCAGATTGTATTCCACCGATCCGAATTGACCCACACTTTTCATGCTTGCCTCATCGGCCGTCGGATGAATGGTCACCTCAGTGCGGGTACTGTCGGATCGATAGCGACCAGCTATCAGCTGTGCATCACCTTCGCCAGGGCATACGGCGCTCAACTCATCACGATTGCTGAAATCGTCGAACAAGATCCGGGTCGGCCTCTCGCCCCTCCCGATTAAGGCAATCGAGTACTTCAAAATGCCGTAGATTGATGCAGGATGGAGCGCGCCATCGGTGTCCGGCGCTACAGGTAACTCGGTGCCTCCGATGGGGGCCATCTGCTGTCCGTCCCGTGCGAGAAGCTGGATAACTCGCCCTGTCGCTCTGGAGCGAAATCTTCCTGTGGCCAATGGACTTTCAGGTGTCTCTTCAGATCGACCGGAATTGAGGCAGGCATCCAAAACCCGACGGGCAAGCGAGGGCGACATGACGTCGCCGCGGTTGACCAAAACCACCACATTGAGCGCTGCCGGCACCACCTTGAGCATATCCGGTGTACCACCCATTACTATTACTGAGCCAGAATGTCCGACGGTTGCGAGGCCTCGATACGGACGACATTCCAGTCCGAGCCCGTAACACGTCGAAGTTCGCGGGTACGCCAAAAACGCAAAATGCTTGGTGGCGGAACCGATCCTCCTCTTGGTGGCGGGTGACAACCCAATAGGAAGGTCGGCGCTCGCCATACCGAACGCCTTGCAATAGACCGGCCTTCCCCTAGCGCGATGCCAACGGCCGCGCCTGGTAGATGGCATTGACCCAGGTGCGCGAAAACCGCATCAACCCGCTTTGCGTCAAACTCGGGTTCAGTGATCATCGTCAACGCGGATCACTCCCTGAGTATCGATGCATTCCCCAAGCGTGTTTCACAACCGCTCGGCAATCAGCTAAAAGGACCTGTCCACGGAAAGCCCAATGGTGCGCGGCGTGATGATGTCGAGGGTAAAAGGAGCAGCCGAGCTACCCAAACCGCCGTAGAGTACACCGCGCCGATCGGTCGCATTGTTAACGTATAAACTAGCGGTCCATCGATCCACTTTGACTCCTGCATTCAAATTGGTTTGTGCATACGCAGGCAGGTCTTGGCGTGCAGAGCCTAATGACGTGAATTCGCCCTTGCGATCACCCATATAGATCTCTTTGCCCGCAAAAAACGCATGCACGGTGTCCGTAATAGGAACGTCTTTTTCCACCGAAAAATTGGCAGAGAACCGCGCGCTGTACGGCATCGGTTGTCCCGCCGCCGCTTCCGGGAACGTTTGAGTGACCACGGCCTCATTCCATGCGCCCCATCCGGACACCGTAAAGCCTTCGAGCGGCTTCCATGCCAACGACAGATCAACGCCCTGACTTTTCGCGCCCGCACCATTCCCGCTGTAATTTATATCATTTGCGCTGGTGAGGTTGACTTGTAGATCCGTCCATTTGATGTAATACACTGATGAATCAATTGATAGCACGTGATCGAACAATTCGGCCTTGGATCCAACCTCGAAATCAGTCGTCTTGTCCGGGCGAACGAGACATGGGACCTGCTGCGTCACGCAGGGCTCCGTTGCTGGCGGATTGGAGGTGCCGGAGCCTGGCCGGAATCCAGTTGCAACCCTCGCGTAGACCATGATGTCGGGCGTCAGCTTGAATCGCGGCGAGACCAAATACGTGAATGCATTCGCCTTCCAGTAAGAATTGGAAGGAGGGGTATAAACGGAAGGACCTGGTGCCTCTGATAGGAGGGATCCTCCCGAATAACTGCCCACGTCAAGAGCTGGGGTCGCCATATAACTTTCACGGGCCCCAAATTGAACGTCAAATGAATCTACGATTTTCCATGTCAAAGAGCCGAATCCGGCATATTCCGTGTATCTATCTGGGCCATCGGAATAATAGATACTGCCAGGTCGAATGATGGCGCCAGAAGCCAGGTTTGCTGTGCTCAGAGATTCAATGTAGCGACTGTCTTCCTGTGTATAAAACCCGCCCAATAGCCAATCGAGATGTGAGCCGATGCTATCTGTGAGACGCACTTCCTGCGTGAATTTATGTAGTTGGTTATCTTCCAAAAGGGGTGTGCCAACGGTGGTAGGAGGGGGAGGGGCGAAGGTGGAGGAAAGATCAACCGAGGTGACAAACCCGTTTACAGTGTATCCACTTATGGCGGTGAGTTTCATTCCACCTAAGTTTGCATTGAGTGTCAGGTTACCGGTCTTAAACTCTTGAGTGGAACCACCGGTCTGCGGCATAAAGTATTGCTGAAGATCGCCCAGTCCGGTGGTTTGAGGATAGCCGGCCGTGGGAACCGCGATGTCGGGCGCCCCGTACCGATCCAATTTTTCGTACAAGAGGCTAAACTTCAACGAAAAGTCTGATGACGGTTTCCACATCGCCGCGACGCGCCCGCCGCCCGTTTTTGTGAGACCTTCGCCGCGCTCTCCCGTCTCCACATTGTCGACATAACCGGGATCCTGCCGCGTAAATCCGCTTGCGCGGATCGCAATGGTATCTGTGAGCGGCACATTGACGGCAGCGCTGGCGTTATAGCCGAGGTTCACTCCGTTGAATACACTATCACCGCCGACCCTTACGTCGCCAAATACACGTTCGGTTGAAGGGTCAACGGTGACGTACCTGATCAACCCCCCCATGCTGTTGTCGCCGTAAATCGTCCCTTGGGGCCCACGAAGGACCTCGACCTGCGCAAGATCTGCTGGGTTAATAGACGGTATTTGTCCCGCAGCACCGGCGTCAGTGGAAGCTCCTAGCGGTACATCGTCCAGAGTGAAGCCTACCGTCGGATTGTTATTGCCGCCTGTGTTAATTCCCCTGATCGATACGATTGACACACCGTTTCCATTCTCCGCGATACTCAAGCCTGGAATCTGGTCAAAATAATCTTGGATCTGGGATTGATTGCTCTGCATAAGCGCCTGGGCGCTGATGACCGCGATCGGAATGGGAACATCCTGAAGACGCTCGGCCACGCCTGTCTTTTGTGCGGTGACGAGAATTTCCTCGAACTTGTTGTTGTCCGGCGTTTGGGTGAGCTTTCCTGAGCTCGGATTTAACTGCTGCTCACCCCCTGATGTGTTTGATGAAGGTGTACTGCCGACTTGCGCAAGCAAAGCGCTTCCGGCTTGATTGCTCGCGGAGCCGGCGGCTGGTGGCGAACTGTAGGCGGTTGAATTCCCGGCGACCGCGGGCGCCGGCGTGTTACTCACTAGAGCTACTGCACGTTCGCCGACGTAACGATGATCGAGGCCGGTGCCCTTGAGCAGGTCGTTTAGCGCCTGCTCAGTCGGGATTTCCCCGGTGACCGGGTTGAACTTCTTACCCTTCAAATCATCGGCCGACGCCAGGATCTGAATCTCCGCTTGCGCGCCAAACGTTTGGATGGCGGTCGCCGGGTCTTGCGTTGAGACGTTGAATGCATGCACCTCCTGCGCAACGGCCGGCAACGGTGCGCCGGCGGCGAGCACTGTGGCGAATAGCAGTGCAATCATTGAACGGTCACGGCGGGGCCTCCAAAACATCATGCTCGCATCTCCCTCAAGTCGTTTAAAAACGCTTTTGTTACAGCGCGGTTACAACAATGAGTGCGCGCTTCTTGGGTGAGATGAACGGGCGGAGAATTCCCCCTAATCGAAAATCAAGTTATTGCGAAATAGTTCCTTGCTCAAGCCGGATGACATCACCGTCGGGAATCGCCCGGGCCTTGAGCGCCGCCGCCGCGGCTGCCGAAAATCCCTCGAGGTCTGTCGCGCGAAAGACACCGGTTACCGGCATCGCGGCCAGCGCCAGATCGGAAATCACAATCTGCCGCCTGTTGTGGCGATTGATCTCCGCCACCGCGATCGCTAACGGTTCTGCGTCAAAGGAGACCTGCCCCTCGCGCCAGGCGAGCTGTCGATTCGACGCTGCCGGTGCAATCGATTGGACCTCTTCGGCCCCCGTGCGGGCGATGACGATGCGCTCGTTCGCCGCGACGCGCTTCGTCTCGGCGTGCAACGTCGGCGGGGCACCGGGCGCGGCTCCGGCTTCCTTCGCCGGCACGGCCACTTCCACCACGCCTTCGGTGACCGTGACGTCCACTTGAGTCGATTCGAGCCGCACGGCGAAGGCCGTTCCCACGGCGCGGACCGCGGTCTCGTGGGCAGTCACCACAAACGGTCGCGCTTTGTCATGCGCGACTTCAAAGAGCGCTTCGCCGCGAATAAGGCGGATGTCCCGCCGCTCGTGGGTGATCTGCACCGTCACTTCGGTGTCAGTGTTGAGGAGCAGAGTCGAACCATCGGCGAGTGCGATGCGCCTGACCTCACCGATCCCGCTCGTGTACCGCTCTCGCCCACCCCGCCACAACATCCACGAGAACCCACCGCCGGCGACCGCAATCGCCGCGACGCTGGCCGCCACTAACTGCCGGCGCGACACGGTGGACCTCACGGGCGCGGGCGCTTCAGGAATCGGCACCGGTAACGGGTCCGAGGGGGAGTTCGAAGGTCCATGGAGCGCGGCGAGTCGATCGAGGTCTACCCACTGCGAGCGCGCACGCACGTACGCCCCGCGATGCCGGGGATCGGCCTTTAACCAAGCCTCTAGTTCCCGCTGATCGTCCGGACCTAACGGTCCGGCATCCTCCCGAACCGCCCAACGAGCGGCCGCCTCGTTAATCGGTTTCACGATCTGTATCGACGATGCGGATGACCGACGATTCCACAGAGGCTGAGTCTTGGGCAGGCACACCCGCGCTCATCGCCTCGGCAATGCGTGCGAGCGCCCGCGTCAGGTGGTTCTCAACCGTTTTTTCACTTAAGCCCATACGCTGTGCCACATCGCGATGCGACAAACCCTCGAACTTTCGAAGCTCAAACACCCGCCGGCATTGGCCGGGAAGCAATGCCACAATGGCGCACAAGCGCGCCAATTCTTGGCGAGCCCCCACCTGCCGTTCCGGCCCGGGCTCCTCACTGATGATGCTTAAGGAGTCAATCTCCCCCAAGAGCTCGATCGGAACAATGCGCCTGCGACGGGCATATTCGGCCAATAAGTGCCGCACGGTGGCGTAGAGGTACGCACGGCCGCTGCTAATCGTCGAGAAATCCGCCTCCCAAATCCGGGCAAAGGCCTCCTGGACCAAATCATCGACATCATTCCCGTTAAACGATCCTAAGCGCCGGCGCAGCCACCCGCGCAGCTGCGGCTCGTGCGGCAGAATGTGCGCACCAATCCAGCGATAGCGGGAAGGATCGTCCATGGACTCACAGCATAGTGAAGATTCGGTAACTCGCAACTTAAGAACGGCCGGATCGCCCTAACACCCCTCTCCCCACCCCCACGGAGGGTACTGCAGGCCGACGGAGAGAATTTCAGTGCGGATCCGCCAACATCCCCCGGCCGACGATCCACTCCGTGGGTCGATTCGGGTAGCAGTAGCACCACATCGAGCGATGGCCTCCCGGCAACGTAAACCAATCGATGACCAGCAAGTGCGCGCGGAGCCTCATCGAGCCTGCGAGGTCATAGGTACCCCGCGCGACCATCACGCCGCGCACCGTCGTCCACGCGGCCCACGCGTGCCCCTGCGACTCGGCGCCTCGTACGCGCGCGCGGCACGTTTCGGGAAGCTCCTCGATATCTGTAACTCGAGCCTTAAGCCTCACACATTGCGTACCTTCCAAAAGCCGGCGAGAAGATGCTCTAGGTCGGATCGGGACAGCTCTTAGTGGATTGGCCCTCCCGCCGGCATACGCTCCCCCTCGCGCTCCTAACGCGCGCGACTCACGAGGTGGCCACGCGCGAGCGCCGACGCACGATCTCCAACACGTCTCCCATCACGGCCAACGTCGTCGGCCAGCGTCCCGCACCCTGCCCTGCGAGGCGCACGATATCACCGCTCTCGAGCACCAGCTCGAGGCGATTCTCTACACCCGCTGTCAACCCTAGAAAACTTGTCCGAACGATCAGTTCGGGCCCGACGGTGAGCGTAAGTCCCGTGGGTGCACGCGTCGCGCGCGCGAGCAATCGCCACACCTCGGCGCCAGCGCAGATTAGAGCGCCGTCAATCCCGTGGGTCCGAACGATGTCGGGGGATGCGCGCAGGCCAAATGCGGCGTGTGCGATCAGACTCAACTTGTCAGCGGCGTCCTGCCCCGAGAGATCTCGAGACGGATCGGCCTCCGCAAAACCTGCCCCTTGAGCGGCGCGCACCGCCGCCTCCAACGATGCGCCCTGCTCGAGCGCATCGAGCACATAATTGCAAGTACCATTGATCACGCCGCGCACTTCCTGCACATGATCGCGCAAGTGCCACAGTGTCTCCAGCACCGGAACCGCGCCGCCCACCGTGGCTCCAAACCAGAGCCTGCGATCTGCATCTCGTGTGTACAGAGCAAACTCGTGCCAGTAGGTCGCGACCGCTGCCTTGTTCGAAGTCACCACGGTTTTCCCCATCGCGAGCGCAGCTTCGATCAGCGAACCCGCGGGTTCAACACCACTCATCGCTTCGATGACAAGATCGACGTCCGCTCGTAGCGCCTGATCCAGATCATCGCTCGCGATCGATGCGGGAACACCGTTCGCGACGAGTTGGGCGGGGTGTCGTGTGACGACGGCGAGGAGTTCGAGCTGATCCGAGTGGGATATGAGGCGTTCATAAACACCCCTGCCGACGGTGCCGTAGCCGAGCAATACCACGCGCAAGCGCGCTGGTCTCTCTTCGGTGAGGCCCCACGTCGCCGTCGAAATATCCGCGATGCGCGTCTCGAGCGCACCGTTCGCGCGGCTGACGGTGAAGGACGTACGGCGCGATTCAGCCAGCGCCAAGGCCTTCGGCTGAATGAGGGGACCGGCGACCTCGGAGGCTTCATGCCACGGAATCGCTGCGCAGCGCCGCGCCCCTATTGGATCGGCCGCTGGGTCCCGATCAAACACGCCGGGCACGTCCTTGACGAGATGACACTCGGCGCCGAGCTCGCCCGCGATGAAGAGCGCCGAGAGATCCGAGCCGCCGCGGCCGAGCAATGCAATTCGGCCATGGGGATCGATGCCAAAGAAGCCCGGCAGCACCAACGTCGTGTGCTCATCCCACAGCGAGCGCAGTGCCTCCTGATAGATCGACACCGGATCGCCTTCAAGCACACCGCCCTCAACCAATAAACCGATCTCGCGCGGATCGACGATCCGTGCCGCTACTCCTGAGCGCAGCAAGGCACCGGCCAGGAGCGCGGCGCTTTGCAATTCTCCGATGGCAACGAATGCTGCGACGGCCTCCGGCGCGACGTCTTCGCCTAAGACCTCTCGCGCACGACTCAATAATCGGTCCGTGTCGCCGGCAAACGCGGACACTACGGCGAGAACACGAGCACCTTCGCGGAGGCGTCGATACACCTCATCCACGGCCGTTGAAAGATCCTCGGAGCAAGCGAGTACCGAGCTTCCAAACTTCAAGACAATCACTGGCAGCATCCCACACCTCGTTTGATGAAGAGGCGCCGGACCTACGCTTACCGGGTAGGCCGATCCATCGATCGGCCAATAAAACTCGAAGCTCTCGCTTCGCTTTAGCGGTATTTGTCGCGCCCCGCAAGCTGAAGGGGTCAAATCGGCGCCTACATTGTGCGACGACGAGCCGCGAACTTTCACGACTTTCGGGCCAAGGCCGCCCACGGAACTAACTGCGACCATCCGATCCCTTGGCTCCCTCGCGCGTGCTTTGGGGAGGAATTCGTGCACCCACATTTGAATGAAAGATGCACGAGGGAGGTTTTTCCCCCTATCGGCGCACCGGCGCGCATTGCATTTCGCATCAGAGTTGACAAATTAGGCCGCCTCGCGAGATAAGGTTCTTGTGGGACACCAACTCACGTGGTACGCACGAATTACCGGGCCGTCTATAACCCAAGGCCCGGCGCGCCGATTCGCGCCGCTATTCGGGCGATGTCAATCCAGGTGTACCCCATGTCCCCTCCTCCTGATTCCTGTTTTTCTCTGGTAATCCTCGCTGACGCGGATCCGGTGATATTGATCCGGCTCGTCGAGCGGATTCAGAGTCTTGCACTGATCCCTGAGCGCTTATCAGCGCAGTGGCTTAAACCGGATCGACTGTCGATCGAACTCGTCTGCGCGGGCCTTGACGAGCCGCGAATCGAAACCCTCACTCAACGTATTGCTCAATTCACCACCGTGCATTCGGCGAGTTGGACGCGCGGCGGGCACGGTCGGAGCGCTTCCTAGCCGATTTCGGCAAGGAGGCGATCGATGACGTCGCTCACCTGGCATTGGCGCAGCACCCTATCCTCGCGCTGCTCGGGCTCCTCGCCATCGCCGCCGCCATAGCCTCCGGCGCGGCCCCTGCGCCCAGGGCTTCAAGCGCGCGACTCAACAGTCGGTCCGTCTCGTCAGCAAACGCGGACACCACAGCCAGCACGCAAGAGCCTTCGCAAAGGCGCCGATAGACTTCAAATCGACAGCAAGCGGGAGATCATCTTTCGACGCCAAAGGGGTAGATGCCGAATGGCCGAGATCATCCGAAAATTGCGGTGGCGCATTAGGGAGTGACAGACCTTCGGTCTGTGTGTTAATGTATTAATGTATTAATACATTGAGATTTCCATGAAACTCCATCCCACTGTGACGCCGCGCCAGGAAGCCCTCGCTGAGCGAGCACTCTTTGCGGCGGTCGCGGTGTTGCGCTCGGCGGATGAATGTCGCGCGTTCTTTCGCGACCTGTGTACGCCAGCGGAAATCCAGGCGATGGCGGATCGCTGGGCGGCGGTTGAGAGTCTGCAGCGCGGCCTGCCCTATCGCGAGATTCATCGGAAAACAGGTGTGAGCGTCACGACCATTGGGCGCGTGGCGCGTTTTCTTGCCGACGGTAACGGCGGCTACGCGCTCGCGGCGCGTCGGCTCGAGACGGGTGGGCGCGTCGAGCCGACGCGTCATGAATGACCTGCGCCTGAAATTGGCGGTGCAGAAGACCGGGCGCCTAACCGAGCCTTCGCTCGAGCTTTTGACCCGGTGTGGCCTTAAGTTCTCGCGCGGCAAAGATCAGCTGATGGTGTTCGGGGAGAACATGCCCCTGGATGTGCTCTTCGTGCGCGACGATGACATTCCGGATCTAGTTCAGGAAGATGTGTGTGACCTCGGGCTCGTGGGTCGTAACGTGCTCGAAGAGAAGCGCCTGGAGCTTGCCGCGCGCGGTGTCGCGGCGCGATTCCAAGAGCTGTGTACACTGGACTTTGGCCGCTGTCGATTAGTCCTCGCGGTGCCGGAGGGTTTCCAGTACAACGGACCGGCCTGCCTGCAAGGAAAGCGCATCGCGACGAGTTATCCGTACCTCTTGAGTGAGTACCTGCGCAAGCTCGATGTGCGCGCCGACATCGTCACTCTCTCCGGCGCGGTTGAGATCGCGCCGCGACTAGGCCGCGCGGATCTCATCTGCGACCTCGTCTCCACCGGATCGACCCTGCAGGCCAACCATCTGCGCGAGGTCGCGACCGTGCTTGAGAGCCACGCGGTCTTGATTCGCACGCCACTCACTCTGGCGATTTCGAAGGATGAATGGGTGCAGCGCCTCTTGATGCGCATCGATGGCGTCCAACAGGTACGCGAGAGCAAATACATCATGCTGCATGCGCCGCGCGCGGCCCTTGCCGACATCCGCAGGCTTCTGCCCGGCAGCGAGTCTCCGACGATTATTCCGCTCGAGGGTTTTCCGGACCGGGTCGCGGTCCACGCCGTGTGCCGCGAGAATGTTTTCTGGGAGACGCTTGAGAGTTTGAAGAAGGCCGGGGCGAGTGCCGTGCTCGTGCTACCGGTCGAGAAGATGCTGGCCTAACGCCCATGCGCATTCTCGAATGGCAGCGTCTTGATGCAGGCGCGCGGCGAGCCGCCCTTGCCCGCCCCGCCCAGCGCGTAAGCGACGTCGTGAGCGCCGGTGTGCGGGAGATTATCTCTTCGGTACGTCGCGACGGCGATGCCGCGCTGCGGCTCCTGACGACGTGTTTTGATCACGTGGATCTGGATGAGCTCGCGGTCACGCCCGCCGAGCTTGCCGGCGCGCGCCGAGCCTTGACGCGCGAGCAACACGCGGCGCTCGAGCGAGCCATCGACAATGTGCATACGTTTCATGCGGCGCAGGAGCTCTCGCCCCTCACCCTCGAGACGATGCCCGGCGTGCGGTGTGAGCGGCTGATTCGGCCTATTTCGGCGGTCGGCCTGTACGCGCCGGCCGGTTCCGCGCCGCTGCCCTCAACCGTCATCATGCTGGCCGTGCCGGCGCGCATTGCCGGCAATCCCAACCGCGTACTGTGCACACCGCCTGATCGGGAGGGGCGGGCGAACAACGCCATCCTCGCGGCGGCGGAGCTGTGCGGTGTGCGCGAGATCTTCAAGATCGGCGGTGCCCAGGCCATCGCGGCGTTGGCCTATGGAACGGCGACGATCCCCAAGGTGGATAAGATCTTTGGCCCGGGAAATGTCTGGGTGACCGCCGCGAAACAGGCCGTGGCGAGTGACCCGGACGGCGCGGCGTGTGATCTGCCGGCGGGTCCCTCCGAGGTTTTGATCATTGCCGACGACTCGGTGCGGCCCGAAATCATCGCGTCCGATCTTCTGGCGCAGGCCGAGCATGACCCCGACGCCCAGGCCCTCCTCGTCACCGCATCCCGGCCCGTCGCTTCCGCCGTGGCCGATGCGATCGATGCGCAATGGCGAGGCTTGTCGCGCGGCTTGATTCTCGAGCAATCGCTTAGGGCGAGCCGCTGCATCCTGGTCCCCGATTTGCCTGCCGCGCTTAGCATTGCGAACGCCTATGCGCCCGAGCATTTGATTCTCGCGGTACGCGAACCCCGACGGTGGCTGGCAGGGGTCGAGAGCGCAGGTTCGGTGTTTCTGGGTGGATGGTCTCCGGAAGTTCTCGGTGATTATTGCTCAGGGACCAATCACGTGCTGCCCACCTATGGTTATGCCCGCGCCTATAGCGGGCTCTCGGTGCTCGACTTCGTCAAACGTATCACCGTCCAGGAGATCTCCGCCGCGGGCTTGCGCGCGCTCGGCCCGACGGCGGTGACGCTCGCCCAGCTTGAGGGCTTGGATGGGCACGCGGATTCAGTGACGCGCCGGCTCGCGATACTGGAGCGAGCACTGCTGGCAGAGGCGACGTCGTCATGAGCTGGGTCGAGGAGCTTGCGCGTCCGGACATCGTCGCGCTCGCGCCCTACGAGCATGCCGCCTGGCGACCCGAGCTTGAGCGCCTGCACGCCAATGAGTTGCCATGGCGCCCACCGGGCGATCCCACACTCGCGGGGCTCAACCGATACCCCGAGCCGCAGCCGCGCGAACTCGTCGAGCGACTCGCATCTTTGTATGAAGTCGCCCCCGATAGCCTGCTCGTCACGCGCGGCAGTGATGACGGGATCGATCTTCTCGTGCGAGCGTTTTGTCGCGCCGGTGGGGACGCGATCCTCGTGTGTCCGCCGACCTTTGGCATGTATGCGGTGACGGCCGCGATTCAGGGAGCGACCGTCGTCAATGTTCCACTGCGTGCCGAAAGCGGCTTTGCCCTCGATGAGGTGGCGCTTCTCGCGCGCTGCACCAAAGCCGTGAAGCTTGTTTTCTTATGCTCGCCCAACAGCCCCACCGGCAATCTCATGAGCGAGGAGAGCGTGCTGCGCATTGCAAGGCAACTTAAGGGCCGCGCGCTTCTGGTCGTGGACGAGGCTTATATAGAATTTGCGGGGGCTGCGAGCATGGCGTTGCGCGTGAAGGAGCTGCCGCAGCTTGCGGCCCTGCGCACGCTATCGAAGGCGCATGGCCTCGCTGGTGCTCGCTGCGGTTCGGTGATCGCAACGCCGGAAGTCATCGCGCTCTTGCGCAAGGTGATCTCACCCTACGCCGTGGCTCAACTGACCGTCGAGTGCGCGCTCGAATTCCTCGCGACTTCGAATCTTGCAACATTGTCCGCACGCGTGGCGGTGATTCAATCCGAGCGTGAACGGCTCACGCGTAAGATCGGAAAGGCTGCCTCGGTAGCAAAAGTGTGGCCGAGCGCGGCGAACTTTTTATTGGTTGAATTTATCCACGCTGACGCGGCCCAAGAAGCATTGGGACGCGTCGGCGCGGCGGGCCTTCTCATCCGCGACGTGCGCCGGCAGCTGGGTCTTGAACGAGCGCTGCGAATCTCCATCGGCACCCCTGAACAGAATGACCGGCTGCTTGAGGCACTGCGATGAGTGGCGCACGAGTTGCGTTCGTTGATCGCGATGGAACGCTCATCGAGGAACCGGCCGATAACCAAGTCGATGCGATCGAGAAAATCCGCTTCCTGCCGGGAGTATTTGCGGCGCTCGGGGAGTTGCAGCGCAGAGGATTCCGGCTCGTGATCGTGACGAATCAAGATGGGTTGGGTACGCCGAGCTATCCGCGCGCAGCCTACGAGGCCGTGCATGAATTCCTGCTGGAGGCTTTTCGCTCACAGGGCGTGGAGTTCGACGCCGTGTTCGTGTGCCCGCATCGACCGGAGGATGCCTGCGCGTGCCGCAAGCCTGCGACGGCGCTCATTGAAGATTACGTGCGCGAACAGTCGGTTGATCTTGCGGCAAGTGCAATGATCGGGGATCGAGATACGGATCTTCAATTCGCGCGCAATATGGGGGTGCGCGCCCTCCTCGTGAGGCGTCACGGCACGCCGGCGGAGTCTTGGCTTGGCATCGTGCAGGAGCTCACCGCGCGCCGCGCGCGTATCGAGCGCCGCACCGAGGAGACACGCATCGAAGGAAGCGTGAATCTCGATGCCACAGTACCACTCACAGTAACGACAGGCATCGGATTTTTCGACCACATGCTCGAACAGCTCGCAAAGCACGGCGGCTTCTCCCTCGAGCTCTCCTGTCACGGTGACCTTGAGATCGACGAGCATCACACGGTCGAGGATTGCGCGCTCGCGCTCGGGACCGCGCTGCGCCAAGCCTTGGGATCGAAGAGCGGCATTGCCCGGTACGGATTCCTCCTTCCGATGGACGAATCGCGCGCCCAAGTCGCGCTTGACCTCTCCGGTCGCGCCTATGCCGAGTTCACGGCCCACTTCAATCGGGAGCAAGTCGGCGGTTTGCCGACCGAGCTCGTACCGCACTTCTTTCGCTCGCTCGCGGAAGGCCTCGGCGCCGCCATTCACGTCAAAGTGACCGGTGAGAACTCCCATCACATGATCGAGGCCTGCTTCAAGGGCGTCGGACGCGTCCTGCGTCAGGCGGTGCGGCGCGAGGGCGACGATCTGCCCAGCACGAAGGGCGTCCTGTAGCCCCATGGATGAGGTTGTCATTGTTGACAGCGGCGGCGCAAACCTGGCGTCGCTGCAATATGCGTTCGAGCGCTTGGGCGCGCACGCCCGCATTTCGAGCGATGCCGAGCACCTCCTATCCGCGCGTCGGGTGATCCTGCCGGGGGTGGGTTCGGCATCTCACGCCATGCAGCGCTTGCAAGAGTGCAGCCTGACCCGTGTGCTGCCCGCCCTCACCTGCCCCGTGTTGGGAATCTGTCTTGGAATGCAGCTCCTATACGAATCCTCGGATGAAGGCCCTGTTCAATGCTTGGGCGTTCTACCGGGTGCGGCGCGGCGCCTGCAACCGGCGCCCGGACGGCCCGTTCCGCACATGGGATGGAACCAGTTGGAGTCCCTTGTTGAAGATCCGCTCCTCGAAGGCGTCACCGCCGGAGAGTACGTGTATTTCGTGCACAGTTTCGCGGTGTCGGTGAACGCGACGACGCTTGCGACCTCGGACTATGGAGGGCCCCTCACCGCCGTCGCCCGCCACGAGAATTTTTGGTGCACTCAATTTCATCCCGAGCGCTCCGCCGCGGTCGGCGCGCGCATCCTCGAAAATTTCCTGCGAGTGCCCTGATGCTGCTGATGCCTGCGATCGATCTTAAGGACGGCCACTGCGCGCGGCTCTTCAAGGGCGATTTCAAGGAGGAGACGCGCTACGACTATGACCCTCTTGAGTTGCTGCGCCGCTATAGCGCCCTCGGTGCATCGTGGCTTCACATCGTCGATCTCGACGGCGCCAAGGATGGGGAAATGGCGAACCGGGCGCTCATCCTCGCGCTCGCATCCGAGCGGGCTCTTAAGCTGCAGGTCGGCGGCGGTGTGCGCTCGAGGGAGGTCATCGAGGATCTCCTCGCCCACGGCGTCGACCGCGTCGTCGTCGGCAGCGCCGCGGTCGAGGAGCCGCGATCGGTGATCGCGTGGCTCAAGCGCTTCGGCTATGAGCGGCTGTGTCTGGCATTCGATGTCCGCTCGGATGCGTTCGCGGTGCCGCGCGTGCGCACGCGTGGCTGGGCGAAAAGTACGCCGCTTGATCTGTGGCGCGCCGTCAAACCGTTCCTGGCGCACGGACTCAAGCACGTGTTGTGCACGGATATTGAGCGCGACGGGACGCTCGCGGGTCCCAACCTTGCCTTGTACGCGCAGGCGACGGCTCACTTACCGCAGCTCTCATGGCAGGCCTCGGGTGGCGTACGGAACGCCGAGGATTTGTCGGCGCTTGCGGCCACCGGGGTCGCGGCCGCCATCTGCGGGAGGGCTTTACTTGAAGAACGCATCAACCTTGAGGAGTTACAAGCATTCTTGCAAAGCGCATCATCGCCTGTCTCGACGTGCGCGACGGCTCCGTCGTAAAGGGTGTGCGTTTCCGCGACCATGAGATCGTCGGGAACATCCTGGAGCGCTCCGGTCACTACCGCGATGAGGGCGCGGATGAGCTCGTGTTCTACGATATCACCGCAAGTCCCGAAGACCGCTCGGTCGATCCCGAGTGGGTGCGGCGGATTGCGCGCAACCTCGACATCCCGTTTTGTGTCGCGGGAGGGATTCGCTCTATTGCTGACGCTGAGTCCGTGCTGAACGCCGGAGCGGAGAAGATCTCAGTGAACTCCCCCGCACTCTCTGATCCTAAGCTCATCGACGCCTTGAGTGACCGCTTCGGCTCGCAGTGCATCGTCGTGGGCATCGATAGTCGGCTTACGCCTCTCGGCTATCGTGTATTTCAGTTTACGGGTGATCCCGAGCGCATGCGCGACAGCGGTCGCGATACCTTGGCGTGGGCTCGCGAGGTTCAGCAGCGCGGCGCGGGGGAGATCGTTCTCAACTGCATGGGAAGCGACGGTGTGAAAAGTGGCTACGCCATTGAGCAATTGGCCGCGGTGCGCGCGTGTTGTGACGTCCCGCTCGTGGCCTCGGGCGGTGCCGGCAGCGTCTCGCACTTTCGCGATGTGTTCGCGAGCGCACATGTGGATGCGGCACTAGCGGCTGGCGTCTTTCACTCCGGCGCGATCGGGATCGGGGATTTGAAGCGCGAGCTGCGCGTCGCGGGAGTCAAGGTGCGGCTGTGATCCACGGTCAGCTACTCACGCCTGCAGACATCGAAAATCTCGACTTCAGCAAAGGCGCGGGACTCTTGCCTGCGATCGTGCAGGAGGTGGCCAGCGGCGCCGTATTGATGTTGGGCTACATGAACGCCGCGGCGTTGCGCGCCACGCTCGAACGGACCCGCGTTGTGTTCTTCAGTCGCAGCAAAGAGCGTCTGTGGGAAAAAGGTGAGACGTCCGGCCATACCCTCGATCTCGTGGGCGTGCGCACGGATTGCGATCGGGACGCCTTGTTGGTGAGCGCACGGGCGCGCGGACCGGTGTGTCACCTGGGCACGATGAGCTGCTTTGGCGAGGAATCCGCGACGCAGGCTTCGAAGCTCGCCTTTGTGTCCGTTCTCGAGACGTTGATTGAAAAGCGCGTCACGGAGCGCCCCGATGGAAGCTACACAGCCGATCTGATGGGACAAGGGATCAAGCGGATCGCGCAGAAGGTCGGTGAGGAGGGATTGGAATTGGCGTTGGCAGGGGTCGCGGACACCGACGAGAGGGTCGTCGCGGAAGCGGCCGACCTCATCTTTCATATGATGGTGCTGCTGAAGAGCCGGAAGCTGTCGCTGGCGGGCGTGGTTGCGGAGCTTGCCGCGCGTCACACACGTAGTGACGTTGAGTCCTAATTAGCGAGAAGCGAGCGCCTCACTTCGTCTTCCCCGGCGAACTCGGTGCTACGCCACAACGATTACCAACACGTTTGAGAACACTGCCCAATTGACTCCCAACGGAAAATCGACTCCGAGCCGATGAAGACGGCTTTCTTTAAGCTCGCCTTTCGTGGATATCTGAAAGTCCTGTACATGCGAGAAGTATTGAATAGTGTCACCTACTCTAGAAGCCTCGCCCTGGTCGTTGTCTGCGCTCTTGCCGAAATTCTGTACCAGGTACCGAAGCACGGTGCGCCGATCTTGCACTGAGATATCGAGTCCCTGCACGACCATGACTTTCAGTAAAGCCGTCCATCAGCCTCCGTTCGAAGCGCTTCACTACCCGGTCAAGCGTGTGACACGCCGGTGCACTTGTGCGCCACGATCTCAGCGCCTCCATCCTCCGAGAGGAGAACCGACGATACGTCGTCAGAGGCGGCGGCCAGAAAGGTCGTCAATGCGGTTATGGCCGATAACACAAGGCAAGTGTGTCGAAATGGCACCGGAGGTCCATCTTGATATTTTCATGCGATCGTCGAGCTATGCGGCGACCCAATGACTTCCGCACGCTCGTGCAGTCCGTGTATTCTCGCAATGATGACCAGTACGGTCGAGCAAAGCACACTGTTCAGCGCAAATGTGCCTCAGTATTGGATAAGACGGCAGAAAGCGCGGTGTACTGTAATTCACTTTTTACAATCTGCGACGGCTCATAGCCCACGCCCGCCGGCGCGGGATCGATTGTGCGGCGCGTCCTGTTCTGCGAAAAGCCCTATAGGTGTGCAACCAGCGCTCGAGGTCGCCAGCAAGGTTCTTGCGGTTGAACGTGCCGAAGGAGCAAGGACGCACCGGCGCCAAAATCACCATTAGCATTGCAAGCCCCGACGAAATCCAAAAAATGCGAAAGTCCGTCGGTCATTCCGTGCAAACTCAGTGCAGTGACTTACTCCGAACGACACTCCGGCACGCATAGCGTCGCAAGGTATGTCCTTCGTAAATCTGTAGAAAACAAAGACTTGCACTCAGCGGGTGTGAGTCGCGTGGAGTGCCAACGAGCGGGCACGCCGTCTGTTAATCCGTTGGTCGTTGGTTCGATTCCAACCCCGGGAGCCAGCTTAACATCCAAGAACGTCCACAGACGTCCGCCGAAGTCCGATAACACGTTCAATTATAAGTACTTACGAGCTGATT
>Ga0182024_10010472_pt1 | contig 18880 bp, 17 predicted proteins | sample P32metaG_FD_120480 | JGI IMG/M metagenome (GOLD analysis project Ga0182024, IMG submission 120480) | Permafrost microbial communities from Stordalen Mire, Sweden - P3-2 metaG (Illumina Assembly) | ecosystem: Environmental > Terrestrial > Soil > Wetlands > Permafrost | place: Sweden: Stordalen... | reverse complement strand
GATCATGACAGCGTTTGAACCACAACTCCGCGAGACGGGGGCGGCGCTTTAACACCGCCTCGACATCTTCCACGCTGACGGATGTGCGCTTCTCGGGGAACCCGAAATCCTTGAGCAGGCGGGCGGTGGATTTGTTCCCTTCTTCAAACAGCTTCGGAACCTCGCTGACGTTCTCGGCGAGTGTCATGAATGACTCCTGTCAGATACGGATGTCAGATGCGCGGATTGGGCACGCCGTTGGCGTCCATGCGGGGCGGCAAAAGATTGTTGCCGCTGCTCCCGCCCAGCGGCCGCAGATCGGGCTGGCCTTGCTGCGCGCGATCGTCGAAAGGCGACCTGAAGGCGTCGCCATAGATGTTGCCAGCATTTTGGCCTGGCGCAGGCTGAACCGCCTGACCATTGGCGGGATTGCCGAACATATTGTCCGTGGGCGTGCTGGCATAAACCGGCGCGGCCAGGACCGCGAGCGAAGCTGCCGCAATGAGAATCTTGGCTTTCATGGGTGCCTCCTGGAGTACCAAGAGATAACGGCCGGGGATGGCTTACGTTGCCGGAAACCCTTAAAGACCGGTTTCAAAAGAGGCTTTGCTTGGTATCGGTTCCGCTTTCCGTGCTGGATCTTTCGCCCATCATCCAGGGCGGCGACGCCACATTGGCGCTCAACAACAGCCTGGATCTCGCCCGTCACGCGGAACGATTGGGCTATCGCCGCTATTGGGTGGCGGAACATCACAATATGCCCGGCATCGCCAGCGCCGCGACCAGCGTGGTGATCGGTCACATCGCGGGAGGAACCTCGGCCATCCGAGTGGGCGCGGGCGGCATCATGCTCACCAATCACGCGCCTCTGGTGATCGCCGAGCAGTTCGGCACCTTGGCGGCGCTCTATCCGGACCGCATCGATCTGGGTGTGGGCCGCGCGCCGGGAACCGATCCCCGCACCGCGCTGGCGCTGGGCCGGACCTTGAACAGCAGTGTCGATCATTTCCCCCAGGACGTGCTGGAACTGATCGCTTATCTGGACGACCCGCAGCCGGGCCAGGCAGTGCGCGCCGTTCCAGGCCAGGGAAGCAAGGTGCCGGTGTGGATGCTGGGCTCGAGCCTTTATGGCGCGCAACTGGCGGCGGCGCTGGGTCTGCCTTACGCCTTCGCCTCCCATTTCGCGCCGGAGCAACTGAGCGACGCGCTTGCGCTTTATCGCGCGCAATTCCGCCCTTCGCGCTTCCTCGACAAGCCTTACGCGATGCTGGGGCTGAACGTGGTGGCGGCGGACAGCGATGCGGACGCCCGCCGACTCTTCACCTCCTTGCAGCAGGCCTTCATCAATCTACGCACCGGCAGGCCCGGGCCCTTGCCGCCGCCGGTGGAGGACATTGCCCCTTTCCTGGCCGATCCGCGCATCGAAGCGATGCTGAAAAGCGTGCTGGCGGTGGCGCAAGTGGGCTCGGCGGCGACGGTGAAGGCAGGACTGGAAGACTTCATTGCCCGCCACCAGCCGGATGAGCTGATGGTGGCGGCGCAGATTTACGATCACGACGCGCGCAAACGCTCGTACGAAATCCTCAGCGCCCTCTGACTACCAGAGGTGCACGCGCCCCGGAGCGCGAGCGAGCCAGGCAATGCGTACGCCACTCATGCGCGGTCGTGCGGCGAAGGGCGCGCGACAAAAAATCGGAAAGCGCGTTCACCAAAGGTGAACGCGCTGCTCGGGCGGGAGATAATATTTGTCGCCCGACTGGACATTGAAGGCGGCGTACCATTCGTCCTGATTGCGGGTGGGACCGATGACGCGGAATTCCGCCGGACTGTGCTCATTCGACAGCGTCTGGGTGCGCAGGGATGAATCGCGCTGCTTGGTGCGCCAGATCTGTCCGAACGAGAGATAGAAACGCTGGTCGCCGGTGAGGCCGCCGATCACGGGCGCGGGCTTGCCGCCCAGCGAGATATGATAGGCCTTGAGCGCGATGGCGATGCCGGCATTGTCGGCGATATTTTCGCCCAGCGTATTGGCGCCGATCACATGCAGGCCCGGCAGGGGCTCATAGGCGTCATACTGCTTCACCATCGCCTTGGTCTTGGCGTCGAAATTGGCGCGGTCCTGCGCCGTCCACCAATTCTGGAACACGCCTTTGCCGTTATATTTGCTGCCTTGATCGTCGAAGCCATGGCTGATCTCATGGCCGATCACCGCGCCGATGCCGCCGTAATTGACCGCATCGTCGGCATTGGGATCGAAGAAGGGCGGCTGCAGGATGGCGGCGGGAAATACGATCTCGTTGAAGGAGGGATTGTAATAGGCGTTGATGGTGGGCGGGGTCATGCCCCACTCGGTGCGATCCACCGGCTGGTTGATGCGGTTGACCTCGCGATTCCATTCGAACACCGCGCCGCGCTGGATGTCGCCGATCAAGTCGTCGCGCGTCACCGCATAGGCGGAATAGTCGCGCCAATGGCTGGGATAACCGATCTTGGGCGTGAACTGCTTGATCTTCTCCAGCGCCTTGGCGCGGGTCTCCGGGCTCATCCAGTCCAGGGTCTGGATGTCGGTCTCGTAGGCCTTGAGCAGATTGTTGACCAGCTGATCGGCCTTGGCCTTGGCCTCGGGCGGGAAATAACGCGCCACATAGAGCTTGCCCAGCGCCTCGCCCAGCTGCGCATCGAGCAGATGGATGCCGCGCGTGCGCCGGTCGAGCTGCTGGGTGCGCCCGCCCAACACCGTGCCATAGAAAGCGAAATCGCGGTCGTCGAACCGCTTGGGCAGATAGGCGGAATAGTGATGCAGATAATGCGCGGTAAGGTAGTCGCGCCAGGTTGAGAGGGGAACCTGGGCGAAAATCCCAGCCAGGGGCGCGAACGCGGTCTTCTCCGCCACGATCACATAACGCTCGCCGTTGCGCGTCATCAACGGCACATGAGTTTCCGCCAGGAACGCGTCCCAGGGGAAGTCGGGCGCCATCGCCTTCAAATCGGCGATCTTCATGGGATTGTAGATCTTGTCCTCGTCGCGGCGGTCGGCGCGGCTCCATTGGACCTTGGCGATTTGGGTCTCCAGCGCCAGGATGCGGCCGGCGCGGGCGTCCACATCGTCCATTCCCGCCAGCTTCATCATGTCGGCGAGATATTGGCGGTACTGGTTGCGGGTATCGACCAGCGCCTTGTCGTCGCTGAGATAATAATCGCGATCGGGCAGGCCCAGGCCCGACTGGTTGAGATTGACGGAGTAATTGTCGGGATTCTTGTCGTCCACGCCAATGCCGATGTCATAGATGCTTTCGGTTCCCAGCGGGATCGACGACATGGCCTTGGCCACATCCACCTTGGTCTGGAGGCCGGCGAGATAATCGAGATCCTTCTGGACCGGCTTCAGGCCATTGGCCTCGATCGCCTTGGTGTCCTCGAAGGCGTCATAGAGATCGCGCAGCTTTTTCTCTTCGGCGGAAAGCTGGGCGTAGGGTTTTTTTTCAAGGTCGTCGACGATGGCGCGCATGCGCGTCTCGCTGAGGATCTGCAGATCCTGGAACGAGCCGGTTTGCGAGCGGTCGGGCGGGATCACCGCCGTCTTCAGCCATTTGCCGTTGGTATAGAGAAAGAAATTGTCGCCGGGCTTGACGCTCTTATCCATGGCGCTGAGGTCCACGCCGAACGCGCCGAATTTGGGCTTGTCGGCGGCCGCGGCCGGCACTGCGAGAAGCGCAAGAGCAAGAAAAGCGGGCAGGGATCGCATCAGGTTTGGCTCCGGAAGAACATCATTTCGTGGGCGGCCGCTTTGGCGCCACATCCAGCACCTCGCCGCCGGTTTCGTTTTCGATAGTGAGGCCGGGCGTCGCCAAATGTCCATCCGGACCCGCGACCACGGAAATCGCCGCCACCTTGCCCGCCACCAGCATGGATTTGTCGCCCGGCTTGATCGCGATCACTTGGGCCTTGGCCGGCAAGGCGAAGATCACTTCGCCTTTGCAGCCGCCTTCGCGCGGCGCCCGTCCGGTGCAAGTGGGGCCATCACTGCCCACGCTGCCGCGAAAACTCACCGTCACGAGGCCGCCGGCCGGATCGTTGGCCGTCACCGGGCCGGTGACGATCCGATCATCCGGCGATGACGGCAGGGGATAAAGCCCCTCGCCCGCGCCGCGCAGCATGTCGGGCAACAGATGCGCTTCCTGGGCCTGCCAGCGCCCCCCGCTCTTGGCGAGCGTGGCGCCCAGATAATCCCCCGGCTTGATGGAAAGAGCATCGGCTTTGTCTTCGTACATCAGGCGGGCCTGGGGCATCAGGGTGATGGTGAGATTTTGTCCCGCGGTCCCCGACGTCACGGTGAGGACCTTGCCGTCGAAGGAGAGAATGCGGGCTTTGATGCGGGGAACCTCCTGCGCCGATGCACGGCTCAGCGACAGACACGCGAATGCAGCGAGAAGAAAAACAACAGGACGCATGCGGAAGAAAGGCCTTGGGGTCCGGGCCGGAGAGCCTACAGGCTGAGGCCCGGGAGAGCAAAAAGCCCGCGCGCCTCAAGCATTTCAGGCGGGCACCTCGATGGGAATGCCGGGCTCGATTTTGGTGGGATGAATCACCAGCGAGCTTTTCACGCTGGCGACATTGCGCTCGGCCGTCACCGTTTCGGTGACGAAATCCTGGAAGTGGGAAAGGTCCCTGGCCACGCATTTGAGGAGAAAATCCACTTCGCCCGACAGCATGTGGCACTCGCGCACTTCCGGCCAGCTTCTCACCCGCTCCTCGAAATGCTTGAGGTCGGCATCCTTCTGGCTGGCCAGGCCCACGAAAATGTAACCCGTGACGGAAAAGCCCAGCGCCTTGCCGTCCAGGACAGCGTGGTAGCCCTGGATCAAGCCCGCTTTCTCCAAGCCCCGCATGCGTCTGAGGCAAGGCGGCGCCGTGATCTTGGCGCGCTTTGACAACTCCACATTGGTAATACGGCCATCGGCTTGCAGTTCTTTGAGAATTCGCAGGTCTATGGCGTCGAGTTTGCGGTTTTCCAAAATTCCCCCATTTGCTCCGCGTTTTACGCGGTCACAGGAACGGACGCAATAATATTTCTCGGACCGGCTGATGCCCGCATAAATCAGCCATGCCCCCCGGACCTGTGATTCCCAGGCGATCCGCGGCTTGTTGGCGCGCGCTGCTTGATCTTTTCGCCCCTGGCGCTGATATCAGGAACTCTTTGCAATCTCCGAAAAAACCATGAGCCATCATTCCAAGGTGATCATTCTGGGCAGCGGTCCGGCCGGCTGCACAGCCGCCATCTACGCCTCGCGGGCCATGCTGGCGCCCACGCTGATCTCGGGCATCCAGCCGGGCGGCCAGCTCACCATCACCACCGAGGTGGAAAATTATCCGGGCTTCGCCGACGTCATCCAGGGCCCATGGCTGATGGACCAGATGCAGAAACAGGCCGAGCATCTGGGGACCAAATTCGTCTCGGACACCATCGCGTCGGTGGAGCTGTCCCACCGGCCGTTCAAGCTCAAGGGTGATTCCGGCGAAACCTACACCGCCGATACGCTGATCATCGCCACCGGCGCCAGCGCCGATTGGCTGGGGCTTGAAAGCGAAAGCCGGTTTCAGGGCTTTGGCGTCTCGGCCTGCGCCACCTGCGACGGGTTCTTCTTCCGCGGCAAGAAGGTGGCGGTGGTGGGAGGCGGCAATACCGCCGCCGAGGAAGCGCTGTTCCTCACCAATTTTGCCCAAAAAGTGAGCCTGATCCATCGCCGCGACACGCTTCGCGCCGACAAGACCAACCAGATGCGGCTCGCCGCCAACAAGAAGATCGAAATCCTTTATGACACCGAGGTAACCGACGTGCTGGGCACGGCGGAACCCAAAGGCGTCACCGGCATCGCCCTGAAGAACATTGTCACGAGTTCCAAGAAGGAGCTGGCCGTGGACGGGCTGTTCGTGGCGATCGGCCATTCCCCCGCCACCGAGCTTTTCAAGGGCAAGCTGGACATGGATGCCAGCGGCTATATCAAGACGGCCGCCGATTCCACCCATACCAGCGTGGCCGGCGTCTTCGCGGCCGGCGACGTCAAGGATAGGATATTCCGCCAGGCGGTGACGGCCGCCGGGATGGGTTGCATGGCGGCGCTGGAAGCGGAGAAGTTCCTGGCGGCGTCCCACGGGGGAGAATTGCCGCTTTCCGCATAGCGGTTTTTATTTGGGCGCATGGCCGGCGGAATGCTTTCCCGGCCGCGCGCGTTGAGGGGTAGCGATGGACTGGGACAAGCTTCGAATCTTCCACGCCGTGGCGTCGGCGGGAAGCTTCACCCATGCCGGCCAGATGCTCACCTTGAGCCAGTCGGCGGTGAGCCGGCAGATCAGCGCGCTGGAAGAAGAAATCTCCACGCCTTTGTTCCAACGTCACGCCCGCGGCCTCACCCTCACCGATGAGGGCGAGCTGCTCTACAGCGCCGTCAGCGAAGTGCTGGCGCGGCTGGCGGCGGCGGAAGAGGCGCTCAAGAACATCCACGATTCGCCTCGCGGCTCGCTCAAGATCACCGCCAGCCACGGCATCGGCGCCTATTGGCTGTTGCCGCGGCTGAAGGAATTCCTCCAGGAATATCCGGAAGTGCAGGTTCATCTGGTGATGGACGACCGGGAGCTGGATCTGTCGCAGCGCGCCGCCGATCTCGCCATCCGCATGCGCGCGCCGGTGCAGGCCGATTTGATCCAGCGCAAGCTCTTCACCGTGCATTATCACATGTACGCCTCGAAGGCCTATCTCGCCCGCCATCCCGCGCCCGCCAAGCTGGAGGATGTCTGCAATCACACCATCATCGTCTACGGCGAAACCGCCGCGCCCGAGATTCGCGACATCAATTGGCTGCTGGACCTGTTCCAGAAGAATTTCCGCCCCGGCTGCACCGGCAGCGTGATCCGCATCAACAATATCACCGGCATCCTGCAGGCGGTGGAAGCGGGCCTGGGCATCGGCGTGGTGCCGGATTTTGTCGCCACCCAGCATGAAAACCTGATTCCCGTGCTGCCGCAGGTCCCCGCGCCCGACTTCGACGTGCATCTGGTCTATGCCGATGCGCTGAGGCAATCCAAGCGCGTGGCGGCGTTCCGCGACTTCCTGGTCAAGGGGTCCAGGGATTGGCAATATTGAGGTTTTCCGGGTTTTTTCAGATATCTTGAAACCTCCTGCCGAGATACCCATTTCCTTCCTGTCGCGCTTTCTCCCCCCGGGCGCGACACCCGCGCTCTTTCCCCCCTGAGCGCGAATTTGGCTGCCGGATCGTCTTAACGATCCGGCAGCTTGATTTTTGGGATTATCTTTTATTCACGCCGCGCGTTCTGTCGCCACCACTTGGTCGGCAAGCTTGCCGTTCAATTCGGCGAAATGGTCGAATTCCATTTCGAAGGTGCCGACGCCCTGGGTGAGCGAGCGCAAATCCACGATCAGATCGGTGATTTCCGAAAGCGGCATCTCGGCCCTCACCGTATCCCAGCCGCGCCAGCCGTCCCGTCCGTCAAAGCCCAAAGGCGCGCCGCGGCGGGTGCCGATCACGCCGTTGACCTTGGCGGTGGCGTCGTTGGGCACATGGATGGAGACTTTCATCACCGGCTCCAGCAGCACCGGCGCGCAGACCGGCATGCCTTCGCTCATCGCCACGCGGCCCGCGGTCTGGAATGCGGCGTCCGAGGAATCCACCGAATGGTAGGACCCGTCGGTGAGCGACACCGAGATATCCACCACCGGAAAACCCAAAGGTCCCGTCTTCATGTATTCCTGCACGCCCTTTTCCACCGAGCCGATCCATTGCTTGGGCACCACGCCGCCCTTGATGCGATCGTGGAACACGAAACCGGTGCCGCGCGGCAGCGGCTGGATGTCCAGCACCACATCGCCATATTGGCCATGGCCGCCGGACTGGCGCTTGTGGCGCCCGCGCACGGTGGTAGGTTTGCGGATGGTCTCGCGATAAGGGATGCGCGGCAGCTTGGTCAAAAGCTTGAGGCCGTATTTGCTCAACAGCTTCTCGGCCGCGACTTTCAGGTGAATCTCGCCCTGCCCGGCCAAAAGCATTTCCTGGGTGGTGGCGTTCTGTTCGAACGCCAGTGAGGGGTCTTCCTCGATCAGCTTGGCGATGGCGCTGGTGACCTTGACTTCGTCCTTGCGGTCCTGGGCGGTGATCGCCAGGCGATAGACCGGCGCGCTGAGGTTGGGCGCCACCCGCTTGGCGGCGGCCTTGTCGGAGGAAAGCCGGTCACCGGTCTGCACATTGTCCAGCCTGGCCAGCGCCACCGTGTCGCCCGCCCGCGCTTCGCTTCGCTTGGCCTGTTTTTCGCCCGCCAGCGAGAGAATGCCGCCCACCCGCGTATCACCATTGGGGCCATGCAGGGTCTGGCCGTCTTTCAGGCTGCCCGACAACACACGCCCCAGGCTGAGCCGGCCATGGCCGCCATGGAACGTCTTGATGATCTGCACATTCGTGGCGTCCGGTTTTATGCCGGCGCGCTCCGCCGCTTTGCTCACATCGGGCACTTCATGGCGGAGCGCCTTGAGCAGGCGCCTGATGCCGTGATCGCCTTCGGCCGAGCCGAGCAGCACCGGCACGATCAGCCCTTGCGCCAGTTCGCGGCTGAGATCGCTCATCACCTCGTCGCGGGGCGGTTCGACATCGCCCAGCAACTCCTCCATCAGATGCTCGTCATAGTCGGCCAGGCGCTCCAGCATCTGGAAACGCGCTTCCTTCTCGCGGGCGAAATCGGCGATGTCGATCACTTCGGAGGGCGCGTGCGGGCGATAGACAAAGGCCCGCTCCAGGGCGAGATCGACGAAACCGGTGGCCGCGCCATTCTCCCAGATGGGAATCTGACGGAGCAGCAGGGGCGTCTCGCTGGCCTCCTGTAATTGCGCCAGAAGCTGGCGCACCGAACCCGAGGCATGCTCGATCTTGTTGACGAAGAGATAATGGGGGATTTTCGCGTCCGACAGCACCTTCAGGAAAGGCTGCAGCATCTGGACTTTGGCGGGTTCCGGCTCGCACACCACCACCGCGGCATCCACCGCCGGCAGGACGTTGAGCGCATCGGCCAGGAATTCGATCGAGCCGGGGCAATCCAGGAAGGTGAAATCCTCGCCCAGATATTGGGTGGAGAGGGCGTTCAGCTCCACGCTCATCTGCCTGGCGCGCGCTTCGGGGGAAAAATCGCCCACGCTGGTGCCGCCGCTCACCGAGCCCTTGCGCGTCACCGCATTGGTTATGGCCGCTATGCTTTCCAGAAGCAGGGTTTTGCCGCTGCCATAAGGCCCGATCAGGGCGATTGCGCGGGGACCGATTTTGCTTCTGGAATTGGGCATGAGCGCCTCCTTGGGCCAGACGGGTTGTCACCCGGATGGCGTCTGGGGCGTGGGCCAAAGGGCCACTTTCGCGCCCTACCGGTTTTGATGCTCGCGCTCCCGAACCGGCCCGGTCAAGGGCTTTATTATTGCCCTATGCGCTTGCCTTCTCGCGCAAGCCCCGCGCAATCCTGGCTAATTTATCGCGAGCGACGCCAGATCGTTGACCGAACGTCCGCCATGGGCGTCGCCCGGAACGACCAGACGGAAGGTCTGATCCTTCATCGGCTTGCCGTCGCGCTCGTAAGCGACAAGCACTTGCTTGCCGGCGAAACGCGGATCGATCTCGCCGATGGCCACCGCCACGCCATAGCCGTCATGGCCGGTGGCGATGATGGTGTGCCGCAACGGCGCGCCCTTGTCGCTGCCTTGATCCACCGGCGCGGCCTGTTTGACGATGTCGAGCAGAAGCGCGCCGGTATAGGTGCCAGTCTGCGGGCCATGATCGGACTGGAAGCTCATGCTCACCATGACAGGCGGCAAGGCTTTTAGCTGCTCCAGGCTCAATTGCAGCGGGTGGGCGACATGGCCTTCCACGGCAAGCGTTTCCGATTGCGCCCAAAGCGGCGCCGAGCATAACGCCAAGGTGAGCGCCAAAGCGGCGGGAAATATTCTCTGCATGCCTGTTCCTCCGATGGCGTTCTATACCATCGGAGATCACGCTTCAGCTAGGTGTCCTGCCGGCCACCGGCACGGACGGTCCCCCTGCCGCCGGTCCCGACGGCGTCTGGCCCGCTAAGGCGAAAGCCACGCCCGGATTCATCGCGTCCACCATATGCGAAGGCATCAGGATGGTGGCGCCCCGCTCCTTGGTGGTCTCATAGATGATGTTCATGGCGCGCAGCTGCAGCGCCTCCGGGTTCGAGGCATAAAGTTTCGCGGCATTGACGAATTTCTGCGCCACTTCCTCTTCGGCCGAGCCCAGGATGACGCGCGCCTGTTTCTCGCGTTCGGCCTGAGCTTGGCGGCTCATGGCGTCCTGCAGATTGGCGGGAATGGCGACGTCGCGGATTTCCACCGAATTGACGGTGACGCCCCATTCCGCGGTCTTGGCGCCGATCGTATCCTTGAGCTTGGCATCGGCTTCCCTGCGCTCGGAGAGAAGCTCGGACAGCACCGAAGAGCCGATGGTCTCACGCAGACTGGTCTGCGCCACCCGCTGGATCGCGCTGTTGTAATCCACGATTTCCAATGCCGCGCGCTGGGCGTCATGCACCATCCAGAAGACGATGGCATCCACATTCACTGGCACCGTGTCTTTGGTGAGCGCCTGTTCGGCGCTGAATTCCGAGGTCCGGATGCGCTGGTCGACCCACATCGCCACTTGGTCGAAGATGGGCACCAGGATGAAAAGGCCCGGACCTTTGACGGAATAAAGCTTGCCCAGCCGAAGGATTACGGCTTTTTCCCATTGCTGGGCCATCTTGACCGAGTAGCCCAGGAAAATGCCGATCAAGGCCAGGATGATGGTGACGGCGAGCGGCAGCTGCGCGAGATAGGACAGGACCGCGCCGCCGACGAAAACGACGAAGATCAATGCACTGACGGGATTCATGTGGATCTCCTGTGAGGTAGTCGAGCGGGTGGAAACAGTAGGGAAAGCGGATGGCTGTGCGGTGACGGATTGGCGTGACACGCCGCCGCGTGACCGGTTGCCCCCGCCACGGCGCAATAGCGACATCAGCCGTCCCCAGACGAGCAGGGCGAGGAAACCAAAGAGGATGGGCGCGAAATGATTCATGGCGCGCGCCTCGAAAGCTCGCGCAGCGCGTCGGCCAATTCCTCCAGGCTCACGCCCGCCACCAGCGCCTGGGCCGCGACCTTGGCGGCCAGCGCGCGTATCTCGGCGCTGCGGCTCCGCGGCTTGGGCTTTTCGGCCACGAAACTGCCGCGGCCTTGGACCTTGACCAGCAACCCCTCGGCCTCGAGTTCGGCATAGGCGCGCTGCACGGTGTTGAGATCGATCGCAAGCTGCACTGCCAATTCGCGCATGGTGGGAAGCTGCGCGCCTGGCGCAAGATCGCCGCGTCCGATCGCGGCGGCGATCTGGTCGCGCACCTGCACATAGATGGGAACGCCATTATCTTGAAGCGTCAGCCAATCCAGCATGGAGAGATTGTATGACAATCTTCATACAATTAATAGGCCCAAAAAATGGGCGGCGCGTCTTGGCCAAGCACGCTTTCGAGCGTGCGGAGGGGTTAAAAGAAAAACTTCGTAGAGAGTTGGAATTCATCCTGCGCCACGCTGGCGGCAGGAAAGCCCGCCAGCAGATATTCGCCTTTGCGCGACTGCATCGCGATCAACTCGCCGGTCACGCGCAGCCAATTGATGCCTTGCCAGGAAAGCGCCAGGGTGACGGCATTGCCGTCTTCGTTCATCAGCGAGAAGCCAGGATGGCGGGTCTGAAACACGTCGCCGCGCACGCTGGCGCGCCAATCCTCCAGACCCATGCCGTCGAGATCATAGCTGGCCAGGACAAAACCCGACTGGAAAAATGTGTAGGACAGGCCGAACGGGGTGCCGATCACGGTCTGGCCTTGAAGCCCTTGGGCGATCAGCCCCAGGTCATTCCATCCGGTGCGCGCGCCATAGCTCCAGAAGCGTGTGTCCCACGCAGCGAAAGGCCCCGAGCTGCGAAACGGATCGCCTTCATTGTCGTAGCGCAGCACGGTGAGCTTGCCGATGCCCGCCATCTGCCAGCCCAAGCCCGCATACCAGCCCGGCCTTCCGTCAATATCAATAAACAGGGGCGTCCGGCTATCGGCCAGGTGAAACAGCTTCACGGTGGCGACGGGTTCCCGCACATCGCTGAACAGCCCGGTGGGCCGGTCATCCATCGCCCAGCCGCGATCGGCGATCAGCACCCCCGCGGGATCGTTGCAGCAGAAAATCGCGCCCGTAAAAGAGAGCGTGCCCAAGGCGCCCGTGTTGTAGCGCAGGATTCCTTCGCTGCCGATGGTGCGCAGTTCTTCACCGATCCAGCTGTTGATCGCCGAAGGCGTGAGCGTATAGGGCGAGGTCCAGCCCAGATCGTCATTCTCAAGGCTGATGGCGGGAAAGAAAGCGCCGGTCTTGACCGACCAGCTCCATGCGCCCTGGGCCTCGGGGTGCCAGCTGAAATAACCTTCCAACAGATCAAGACCGCTGCGCTGTTCGGGCTCGGCGCGCGCCACGGCGGTGAAGGATGCCGCATCGCTGATGCGATAATCGCCTTGCGCGACGCCTTCGGCGAAACGGAAATCTCCCTCATTGCCGCCGTAGCGGAATTTGGAAAGCCCGCCATTCAGCCACGTGCTCTGAGACGGCGATGCGACGGCGCGGATATCGCCATAGCCGCTGACGGTGAGCGCGCCCAGATCGATATCGGCACGCGCGGGCGCACGCTGCGCGAACAACAGCGCGGCCAGCAAGGCTGCCCCGATCCCCCTCGACATACCCTTGTTTTAGAGGAAAGTGTTTAAGATGGCCTTTACCGTAAGGTCCGATTTACAAGTTGAATCAATTGGTTAAGCTGCCACAAAAGCGCTGAATCCGCCGGCAAGCCTCCTCCAGCACCGCATTCGAAGTCGCATAAGAGATGCGAAAGAAAGGCGAAAGCCCGAAGGCGGCGCCATGCACCACGGCCACGCCTTCGGCGTCCAGAAGCTCTCCGGCGAAATCGGCGTCGGTCGCGATCGTCTTGCCGCCTGGCGTCTTCTTGCCGATCAGCTTGCGGATAGACGGATAGACATAGAACGCGCCTTCGGGCTTGGGACATTCCAGCCCCTTGGCCTGGTTCAGCATCGAGACCACCAGGTCGCGCCGTCCTTCGAACAATTTCTGGAAGCCGGGAATGAAATCCTGGGTCCCGTTCAAGGCTTCCACCGAGGCCCATTGTGAGATCGAGGCCGCATTGGTGGCCGATTGCGATTGCAGCTTGGCCATCGCCTTGATCAGGTCTTCCGGTCCCGCGCAATAGCCGATGCGCCAGCCGGTCATGGCATAGGCTTTGGACACCCCATTCATGGTGAGGGTGCGGTCGTAGAGCTTGGGCTCGACGTCCGCGATGGTGCGGAACTTGAAACCCTCATAGACGAGATGCTCATACATGTCGTCCGTGAGGATCCACACCTGCGGGTGTTTGAGGAGCACGTCGGTGAGCGCCTTCAACTGCGCTTCGCTGTAGCAGGCGCCGGTGGGATTGGAGGGCTGGTTGAAGATCAGCCATTTGGTCTTGGGGGTGATGGCTTTTTCCAACGCCTGGGGCGTGAGGCGGAAACCGTCCTCCAGCCGCGTCTCGATCACTACGGGCTTGCCGCCGCCCAGCAGCGCGATGTCGGGATAGGACACCCAATAAGGCGCCGGCACGATAACTTCGTCGCCGGGATTCAAGGTAGCCAGCAGGGCGTTATAGATGATGGCCTTGCCGCCGGGCGCCACGAAGGTCTGGGACGGCTTGTAGTCAAGGCCGTTCTCGCGCTTGAATTTTTTGGCGATGGCGGCGCGCAATTCGGGAATGCCTTCGACCGGCGTGTATTTGGTTTCGCCACGCCTGATCGCGGCGATGGCCGCCTCTTTGATGTTGTCCGGCGTGTCGAAATCCGGCTCGCCCGCGCCCAGGCCGATCACATCGCGCCCCGCCGCTTTCAGGTCGCGCGCTTTCTGCGTCACCGCGATGGTGGGCGAAGGCTGAATGCGGTTGAGCGACTGGCTGAGGAAATCCTTGGGCAGCGGCATGGAAAATCCCGGGCTGGATTGCGCTTTCCCCTATCAATCGAAACCAGTCGGGGCAAGCGCCGGGGGCGGCATGCCGGTTATGTCCACATTTTCCCTGTGCTGGCCTATGCTTTCCCGCCCACTTTGAGTCGAGACCGATGCGCAAACCCCTTGTCCTTTTGGCCTTCCTGCTGCTCGCGGCCTGCGCCAAGCACCAGCCGCCGCAGGGCCGCTGGGAAGGCGGCTATGACGGCAACGGCATTCTGGTGGCGGCCCGAGTGGAAATCGGCGCCGATGGCAGGGTGAAGGTAAGCGCGCCGGACGTCACCAACGCCGACGCCGCCAAGCCCGAACAGTTGCAAGAGATGCGCGCCCGGCTGGGCGCCGATCTCGCCACCGCCTGGGACGGTGTTCAGGCACGGCCGTTCGATTTCGACGGCACTACTTTCCGCAAACCCGGCGGCGTCGCGCCACAAATGGTGTGGGACCCGAATTCCAATCAGATGACGCTGGAAATCTATATCGGCGCCAACCCGGCCCTGGCGGTGTCGCTGAGGCCCGTGGACAATTTCCACGACAATCCGTGGCCGGCGGGGTGATCGTCTCCGGTCAAAATTTATGAAACGCGAAATAGGCCGCGGCCACGATCAGGCCGAAGGCGACACCGTGATTCCATTTGAGCGGCTCGCCCAGATAGGTCACCGAAAAGATCGCGAACACGATCAAGGTGATCACTTCCTGCATGGTTTTGAGCTGCGCGGCGGAATAGACCTGATGGCCGATGCGGTTGGCCGGCACGGCGAAGCAATATTCCAGAAACGCGATGCCCCAGCTGATGGGGATCACCCACAACAACGGCGCGGTGGGGAATTTGAGTTGTCCGTACCAGGCGAAGGTCATGAAAATGTTGGAGCAGCACAAAAGCAGAATCGGCGCGAGATAAGCCCAAGGCATGAAAGCTCCTTTATAAATCCCGTGATCGCATTTGCCCTTTCCGGCAGCATGGAATAGCCGCAAACAAAGCCCGCGCGGCTTTTGTTTCGCCGCCCCTCTAAGGGGCGCGGGTTGGCGACATTCCATTACAATTTTAACCCCCACCGACCTTTCCCCCGTGGCGGGCCAGGGTCTAGCCTCGTGTCTGGTCCTGTGTCCGTTCGGCGCTCCACCAAGGGATACAAGCCAACGGGACGGCCGGACCGGCTTTGGTGCCCCCCACGTAAAGCCATCAGTCCGGCCGTCCACTCTTCCCCCGACAACCCCAGGAAATCACAAAAAATTGCGCGTCCGGCCCCAGCCGCGACAAAGGTTTACAGTCCACGCCCTTGTACAAAAAGGACTTCTCGCCATATTTGCGTCCATTGCCGCGCGCCGGTAAGAGGGTGCGCTAACGGGGGCCGGCAGGCTCACAACTAGTTCGATGAGCGTTCGATGAAAGCGATTTTCCGCGGTCTTTCCGTCAGCATGCTTGCCCTGGCGGCAGCCGGTTGCACCACACCCAATCCCACCCCCCTGAACCGGACCGGCGACGTGCCCCAGGCCTTCACCGCCCCGGTGGTGGACAAACAGTCCCCCGTCTGGCCCGACGCCAATTGGTGGGTGAATTTCAAGGCCGATGAGCTGCCCGCCTTGATCGAGACGGCGCAGAAGGAAAATCTCGACATCGCCGCCGCCGCCGCCCGCGTGATCGAGGCCGAGGCCACCGACGCCGAAGCCTTCGCCAATCTCCTGCCGGCAGTGAATTTGCAGGGCGGCGCAACGCGCACCGGCTCACACACCACGCGGCCCATTTTCACCACCGGACCCGGCGGGACCGTCACCGAAACGCCCGGCACAACGCCGATCTCGACCACCGGCAATAATTTCACCGCTGGATTGGCCGCCAGCTATCAGCTGGACTTCTGGGGCCTCAATCAGGACCGGCTGCGCCAGGCGCGCGAGAATCTCCGTTCCGCCCGCTATGCGGAAACCGTGATCGGGCTCACCACCGAAAGCAGCGTGGCCCAGGAATATTTCACCATCCTGGCGACGCGCGAGCGCATCGCCATCACCCGCCAGAATATCGACGCCGCCAAGCGCATCCTGGCCGTGGTGCAGGCCAAGGTGGTGGCGGGCGTGTCGTCCAATCTGGATCTCGCTCAGCAACAAGGCACAATCGCCGGCGAGGAAGCCACCCTGCCCGGCTTGATCGAAGAAGAGCGCGAAGGGCGCTATGCGCTGGCCATCCTTTTGGGCCGCGCGCCGGAAGGGTTTGACGTGGTGGGGCAGAATATGGATGGCATCGCCTCGCCGGTGGTGCAGGGCGGGCTTCCTTCGGAAGTGCTGCTGCGCCGTCCCGACGTGGCGGAAGCCGAAGCCACTCTCTACGCCGCCCATGCCAATGTGGATGCTGCGCGCGCCGCTTTCTTCCCCGCGATCGGCCTGACCGGGTCGGGCAGCTATGCCTCGACCGTGATCGGCAGCTTGATCAATCCCGGCAACTTCGCCTGGAGCGTCGGCGCCTCGTTGCTGCAGACCATTTTCGACGGCGGCGCCAAGAAAGCCGCCAGCGATCTGGCGCTGGCCCAGGAGCAGGAACAGATCGCCGATTACCGCAAATTCGTGTTCAACGCCTTCTCCAATGTGGAAACCGCTCTGGGCCAGGTGGCGTCCGACGGCGACCAGCTGGTGGCCTTGACCGAGGAAGTACGAGCCGAAGCGGAAGCCTTCCGCATTTCTGAACTGCAATATCGCGAAGGCACTATCGATATTCTTTCACTGCTCCAGGCGCAGCAGACCCTGTTCTCGGCGCAACAAACTTTGGTCGAGACCAAGCTGGCGCGGCTGGAAGCCGACGTGAGCCTTTACATCGCCCTGGGCGGCGGCTGGACGCAGCAGGAGTCGGATAAGAATTACAAATACCAGCTCGACTGGTGGCCTATCTAAGCCCCCCTCTGGCCTCCGCTGCTTTCTTTGGCGCTCCGGCTCGCGCCTGCGCGCTGCAAGCGCTGCTACGGCCATCTCCCCCATCAGCGCGCTTCGCGCGCACGGGGGAGAAGTTCCGAGTGTGTTGATAGAGACGCTTAGCTGAGATTTCCGGCTACTTCCTTCGGCTTGTAATGCGCCTGGAGCGCCTTGATCTCGTCATCGCTGAGCGCGAGAGACGCCGCGGCGATGGCGTCTTCCAGATGCTTGGGCTTGGAGGCGCCCACAATGGGCGCGGTGACGGCCGGCTGGTGCAACAGCCAGGCGATCGCCACCTGGGCATTGGAGACGCCGCGCATCTGGGCGATTTTTTCCACCGTTTTCAATGTTGCCACATCATTGTCGTCGAACGTCATGTCCAGCACCTGGTCACTTTTGGCGCGGGTGGTTTGTCCGTCCAGGGCATGTTGGGCGCTGCGGCCCAGAAAGCCCCGCGCCAGGGGCGACCAGGGGATCACGCCCACGCCGGAATCGCGGCACAGCGGCAGCATCTCGCGTTCTTCCTCGCGATAGACCAGATTGTAGAAATTCTGCATCGAGGCGAAGCGCGCCGCGCCCGCCTCTTTCTGCAGCGCCAGATATTTGGCGAACTGCCAGGCGTACATGGACGAGGCGCCGACATAACGCGCCTTGCCCGCCCTTACCACCTGGTCAAGCGCCTCCACCGTTTCTTCCATCGGGGTGTCGGGGTCGAAGCGATGGATCTGATAGAGATCGACGTAATCGGTCTTGAGCCGCGTCAATGACGCATCGATGGCGGCCAGGATATGCTTGCGTGACAGGCCGCCCTGATTGGGCCCCTTGGTCAGAGGAAAATAAAGTTTGGTGGCGATCACCACGGACTCGCGCCCGGGTGCGAAATCCTTGATGGCACGGCCCAGCACCTCTTCGCTGGCGCCCAGCGAATAGATGTCGGCGGTGTCGAAGAAATTGATCCCCGCGTCCAGCGCCCGGCGAAGGAAGGGGCGGCTTTTCTCCTCATCCAGCACCCAGTCCCGCCAGCTGGGCGCACCGTAGGTCATGCAACCCAGGCAAATCCTGGAAACTTTGAGGCCGGTCGCGCCCAGCCGCACATAATCCATGGCAATTTTCCTTTTCCCAAACCGATGTTAGCCTGGACTCGCCGCTTGTGAAGCCGCACCATCCCCGAATGGAACTTCGGGAACTTTAGCCCACCAACCGCATTTTTGAAGGTTATCGCCGGGGTTTTTGGGTCTTCATGGTCAGCATCGAAAACACGGCAGAACCCGCCGCCTGGTTCAAGCTGGAGCGGAATGTGTTCAGGGCCGGCGGCCGCTGGACCATCGCCGAAAGCGCCCGGTTGGATCAGGAATTGCGGGGGCTGGACGCCGGGTCGGGCCAGGCGCTCACTATCGATGGCAGCAAGATCGAGAAGCTGGATTCGACCGGGGCCTGGCTTTTGCTGCGCACCGCCCGTGCCCTGGAAGCAGGCGGACGTCCGGTATCGAGCCTGGACGTGCCTGAACGCTATGGCGCGCTGATCAAGAATATCGATCGCGACGACAAGCCCGTGCCCGAGCCCAAGCGCCGGGGTCCGCGCATGAGCCCCGGCGTGTACCGGCTCTACCGCATCGGCAGGGCAACAGTGGAGAACGGCAAACAGGCTTGGCGCATGCTGGGCTATCTGGGCCGCGTCACGGTCGAGACCGGGGAAATGATCGCCGCGCCGCGCAAGAATTTGCGCTTCGCCGCCATGATGCACCAGGTGGAAGAAACCGGCGTCAACGCGCTTCCCATTGTCGGCCTTCTCGCCTTCCTGATCGGCGTCGTGCTGGCCTATCAGGGCGCCGACCAGTTGAAGCGTTTCGGCGCGGAAGTCTTCACCATCAATCTTCTGGGCGT
>Ga0182024_10010471_pt1 | contig 18881 bp, 15 predicted proteins | sample P32metaG_FD_120480 | JGI IMG/M metagenome (GOLD analysis project Ga0182024, IMG submission 120480) | Permafrost microbial communities from Stordalen Mire, Sweden - P3-2 metaG (Illumina Assembly) | ecosystem: Environmental > Terrestrial > Soil > Wetlands > Permafrost | place: Sweden: Stordalen... | reverse complement strand
CTGATAGGCTCCCTGCGACAGAAATTCCTTCGACGTGAGCATCGTATTCATGACGGCGCGAATATCGCCGCCAGAATCGAGGAACGTCTTCGCCATGCGGTCGATCAGCGCCTGCGGAGGATTGTCGGCAACAAATCTCTGCGCCAGCTCTTTCGAGATGAAGCGAGCCGTCGAAGGATGCTTGGCCAGAATATCCAGCACTTTCTCGCCGTCGTCCTTGCCTCCGCCGGCGGGGATCGTCACGCCCAGGACGATTTTCTCGCCCTTATCGTGGACCCGGTCGTTGTACGTGAACGTCGACCCGCCCTGCGGATTCTTGATCGTCCAGCCGGTGAAGCAACGCGCGACCTCGGTCACGTCTTTCTGCGTGTAGCCTCCGTCGACGCCCAGCGTGTGGAGTTCCAGCAACTCCCGTCCGTAGTTTTCGTTCAGGCCGCGTGCCGGCCTTCCATTGCCTCGCGCCGCACGACGCGCCACATCGGGCGACACGCTCTGCCAGTTGTCCAGATAGAACAGCATGGCGGGCGCAGTCGCGGTCGCTTCCAGAAGGTCGCGGAAGTGTCCCAGCACGTGCGGCCGGATGGCTTCCCGCTCATAGCTGGGAACCAGGAACCGGTCGTTGCCTTTATCTAAGAAGACATTGAAATGGTTGTACCAGAAGTCGACCAGTTGTTCCTGCAACTGGCGATTGCTGAGAATCGCGCGGTAGAGTTTGCCCTCCGAAAGATCGAATGCGATCACCTGTTGCGGAGCGTTGGAGAGCATGAACTTCCGCCGCAGAGCTTCGGGCGCGACCGGCATCAACTGGTTGCGAAGCGGCGGAGGCATCGCGATGACCACGTCGTCGATCTGCTCCGGAGGGATCTCCGCCAACACCTCTTTCTTCTGATCCGGCGTACCGCTACGCAAAGTCCTGATCTGCGCCGGGGTCAGAAGCTTATCTAGAGGGACCGCCGGCTCCATCGGATCCGCGTCCTTCTCATCCTTCTTCACTTTGATCCTGCGGACCTGGCGTTCGACCGCGGCCCGCGCGATGGGGTCTTCGGGCAGCGGCTGGCGGCCCTGCGCGACTTGGCGGATCATCTGCGGCGTCGGATAGCGGGCTTCGGTATCGCCCTGCGTCATACGAAGCGTTTCGAGCGGTTGAAGCTTGGCTTCAAGTGTCGGATTTTCGGCGATTTTCTCAGGATGGAGCTGGAGGTCGATCCATTTCTTAACACTCATCTTTTTCACGATTTCGACATCGCCCGGCCGGGGCCCGTACGTCAGCCGGTCAAGGGCATGAAGAATCTGTTCGTCCTTGGTGAGCTTTTCCTGGAACCGCTTGGCATCGACCTCCGCTTTCTTTTTCGTGGTCCAAGCCGGTACGGCGGCGCACAGCATCGCCACCCCCAGAACCAATGACTTACGCATTTTCCACAGCCCCTCACTCTATTAAACGCCACAACCGGAAAGAAGTTGATACTAATCTATCGGAAAGATCCTTCAGTTACAGAAGTTTCATCTGCTCGCAAGAGCGAATCAGGAACCCGTCCGTCATTCCGGCGATGTAATCGCACACGGCGCGATGCAGCGGTTGGCCGGCGGACTCCTCTAAGTAACTGATGGGCAGGCGATTGGGGTGTTGTAGGAAGAAGTCGAACAAGCTCCCGATCAGGTCGGCGGAATGCTTGCGGTCTTCCGCCAGGCGTTCGGACTGGTAGACTTCCCTCCGGAGGAAGTCCTTCAGCTCCTGGCTGCATTCGGCCGTTTCGGGGGAAAAACACGCTACACGCCTGCTGTGCCGGCGGACATCCTCTACATCGGCAAGGCCCTGGGCCCCGGCGACCGTCCCTTCAATCAGGCCTGAGACCAGCCAGTTGATCAATCCTCGCACGATCTCGTGCATGCGGACGCGTTCGGAAGCGCCTGGATACTGCTGCGCGAACATTTCGTCCAGCTCGGCGATCTTCCCTACTGCGGAGCGCGCCTCTTCCATCTGAATCAACCCGGCGAAATAGCCGTCGTCCAGATCGGACGCGTTGTAGGCGATTTCGTCGCACAGGTCGATCAATTGCGCCTCCAGAGGCGGTTTCAGACCCGGCAGATATTCATCGAGAAAGGGAATTTCGCCAGACGCAAAATCGCGCGAATGCTTGACGATTCCCTCCCGCACTTCAAACGTCAGGTTCAGCCCCGGAAACATCGCGTACGGATTTTCGAAGCTTTCGACGATCCGGAGGGCATGAAAGTTGTGCTCAAAATGCTCCCCGTAACGGCTCATCAGCCGGTCGAGCTCGGCTTCTCCAGAGTGCGCGAACGGCGGATGCCCTATGTCATGCGCGAGCGCCAGCGCCTCAGTCAAATCTTCATCGAGACCGAGCACACCCGAAACCGTGCGCGCAATTTGCGACACCTCGATGGTGTGGGTCAGGCGATTTCGGAAATGGTCCGAGACGCCGGACGCGAAGACCTGCGTCTTGTTTTCCAGGCGGCGGAACGCACGGGCATGCACCACGCGGTCGCGGTCTCTTTGAAACTCATCGCGATAAGGATGCGGAAGCTCGGGATAGCGTCGGCCCCGGGCGCTTGCGACTGGAAATTTAAGATGGGCGAGGAGCCCGGGCACAGGTTCAGTTATTCCGGCCCATGATCTCGGCCATTTCGGACACCGCAGCTTTGCTGACGGCGTTCCTGCTTTTTTGGAGATCTTCCAGTATTTTGCGCGCTGCCGCGGGGTCGGTTTTGGCTTTCACCTTCGCCATCGCCAGCTCAGCTTCGTCCTTCGATACGGTAACCGTGGGGTGCTTGATCAGGTTATCCAGGAGCTTTTCGGCTTCAGCGGTTTTACCCTCGATGTCGTAAAGCTGCGCTAACGCCAGAGCCGCCTGAGAAGCATAGGCCGTGGGAGCGGAATCGACTACGTTTTTGAAGTCTTTCTCTCCTTCCGTCAGATCCCCTCTGTCGACCGCGGCTTGTCCCAGGTTGATCAGCGCGATGGCGCCCTCTTGCGTACCGGGGTACTTGTTCGCGACCTCGCGAAACGCTTTCTCGGTTGCTTTGTCTTTTTCGTCCTGGGTGTTGAAATGCAGGTTCGCAGGCTGATTATCGGCGCCCACAGTGCCTTGATCTATTCTCAACGCTACCGCCAACGCTTCTTCCCGCGTATCCGACTGATGGCTGATATAGAAGTACACTCCTCCTGCCACCAACAGCACTGCCAGGGCGATCGCCCCGTACTTCTTTACCTCAGCCGTATGGTCTTTGACAAAATCAACGCTATGCCAGACCTGCTGCTTAAATTCGTCGCTCTTTACTACTTTTTTAAGTTGTCGATCCACTGCTGACTCCAAAATCAGTTTAGCACGTGGACTTTATCTGCTCGTAGACGTGAGATCCCTCTGAATGGCGAATTTGACCAATCCGGCCACGTCATGAATGTCGAGCTTGCGCATCAGACTCGCGCGATAGGTGTCTATCGTCTTGGGACTCAGTTCCAACCTCGCGGCGATCTCCTTGGCCCGGATTCCTTCGACCAGAAGCGAGAAAACCTGATACTCCCGGGCGCTCAGCATCTCCAGAGGATCGTCCGGCGACGATTTTTGCCCCGGCCCGAAGATCTTGTTTAGTTCCAGCTGCGGGGAAACATAAATACCGCCGTCCAAAATTTGCTCAAACGCCTCCAGAAGTTGAACGGATGGGCCGGATTTCAGCAGAAATGCACTCACCCCGCAGCGCAACGCTTCCACTACCGTTTTTCTGTCGCGCCGCGTCGACAGGACCACAATTTTTGTGGGAAGATTGGCCTCTTTTGCCCGCCTGACAATCTCTAACGTGAACAGATCCGGGAGGTTCAGATCCAAGACGGCAATATCGGGCCGCTTCAGTTCCATCATCCGCAGCGCGGCAGCTCCCTCCGAACATTGTCCGACAACACGAAACTGAGGCTGCGCCTCACAAAGTGCCGCCAGGCCTTCCCTGACCAGCGTCAGATCATCAGCCAGTAAAATCGAGTATGTTTTGGGCTCTCTAATCGGGACCATGACCGTCCTGCCGCGCCAAGCGGTACGCAAAGCCTCGCGCGGGTTGCTATGCCAGTACAGTGAGCCCTAGTCGCCGTAATTCTCCGGGTTTCCGACTTAAACGCAACCAATCGTCGGTCCCAAAAACAGCTACCCCACTGACGATCCTTGGGTTATGTCACACCTAGGCAAAGCTACGAACCGCTGCCGCCTCGTCGTCGAATACCTCGAAAACGGTGTAAAGCTTGGTGATTTGAAGCAAATCCTTGACCCGCTTGGTCAGATTCAGCAACTTCACCACACCGCCCTGGTTTGCCACTGTCGTGAATCCGGATACCATTTCGCCAATTCCCGAACTGTCTATATAACTCACTTCGCCAAGGTTCAACAGGATTTTCTTATGCCCGCTCGATGACAGATCACGAATGGTATCGCGAAACGTGCTGGCTCCTTCGCCTAAAGTAATGCGGCCCACCGCGTCCACTACCGTTACATCGCCCACCTGCCGGGTGGTTAATTTCACGCTCACAGAACCCTCCCCAATTAACTAGCTTTCGCCAGGATCTTTACCATTTTTACTTCGGTACCCTTCGGTTCCCGGGGCCGGATCTGGAACTCATCCATAAACGCCTGGATCAGCAACAGCCCTCGCCCCGAATGCCGCAATAAATTCTCGTTCGCAAGGGGATCGGGCAACGCCGCCATATCGAATCCCTCGCCTTCGTCCTGGATCACCACTGCCAGCCGGTCCGCCGTACGCTGGATCATCACATGCACTTTCTTGCGCGCATTATAACGATTCCCATGGACCACCGCGTTCACCATGCACTCCCGCACCGACATCCCGATCTTATGAAGGTCGTCCTCATCAAAGCCGAGATCCTGTGCATCCCTCAGCACCGCCTCTTCGGCAACGTCGACACTGTCGAGCGTCGAATCCAGCAACAGGTCTACCTTCCGCCCTTCCGAGCCCTCTTGATCCGCCATAAAAGGACATAGCCCGTACGATGCGCGCTGCGGCCTAGTCGAATCGTTACGTTAGAATAGTGCAGCAGCGAAAGTCAAGCGGCACAGTCAAAATGCGTTCTTATTTGAAAGCCTCTGTCGCCTGCGGAGCCTTCGCTGTTATCATCACCGAGTTATTTGGCGCCGCGCATGCGCTGAGCCGCCCCGCCCTCCTCGCCGCATGGATCCTGGGCGCCGTCTGCGCCTTTTTGTTCCTGAAACCGTTTTCCTTCACCCGGCGCGTTAGCGCTGCCGACTCTCTATTAATCGCAATCATTGCCGCGATTCTCGCTGTCCTCGCCTTCACCGCTCTGAAGAGCCCGCCCAACTCTACAGACGCGATGGCCTATCATCTCCCGCGCGTCGTCTTTTGGGCCCAGCAGCACAGCGTCGCTTTCTTCCCGACTCCTTATCTCAACCAGATCATGTTGCAGCCCTTCGCCGAATACCTGATGCTGCAGACCTATATCCTCTCTGGGGGCGACCACTTCATCAATCTGGTGCAATGGTTCGGCTGCCTGACCTCGATTGTCGCCGTCGCCTCCATCGCGAAACAGTTTGGAGCCGACCTCCGCGGTCAGCTATTAGCCGCATTGTTCTGCGCAACGATTCCCAACGGCATTCTGCAAGCGACCGGCGCGAAGAACGATTACGTGCTCGCCGCATGGCTGGCCTGCGCGGCGTATTTTCTATTGCGCGCCCCCGAAGGAACTCGTAGCGACACGATCTTCGCCGGGCTAGCGCTCGCCCTCGCGCTGGGCACCAAAGCGACCGCCTATTTGTTCGTCCCCGGCCTGTTTCTGGCCATCGCGATTCCTGCCTGGAAATGGTGGCGAAGTCACCTGATACCGGTCGCGGTTTGCGCGCTTCTCCTGAATCTCCCGCAGTATGCCCGCAATATCGACCTGAGCGGATCGCCCCTGGGCTTCAATTCCGCGCAAGGCGACGGAAAATTCCGCTGGCAGAACGACAGATTCGGCTGGCGAGCCACCGTCTCAAACGCTTTGCGCCATTCGGCGGAGCAACTGGGCGCCCGCAGCGACCGCTGGAATCAAGGCGTTTTCGATATCGTCGTCTCCCTGCACAAAAAGCTCGGCCTGGAGGTCAACGACCCCGCGACGACCTGGGTCTGGACGAAATACGAGCCTCCTCGCAACGCCAATCATGAAACCAACGCTCCGAATCGCTGGCACCTGGCGATCCTTATCGTGTGCCTTCTAATAATGCCCTGGCGCAACCCGCGTCTGTTCCTTTGTTTGTGCGGCCTGGGCACCGGATTCATTCTGTTTTGCGCTTATCTGAAATGGCAGCCGTACATGGCGCGCATGTTTCTGCCGCTGTTCGTATTAGCGAGTCCAGCGGTCATCATCATCCGCCCAAAGATTCTGCAAATGGCCCTGGTACTCCTGCTTCTCGATACCGCCAGACCATATTTATTTGAAAACTGGGTGCGCCCGCTAAAAGGCCCGAACAGCATCCTGCGCACGTCCAGAGACAGCCAATATTTCAACGACCTCCACCTGTGGAACATCGAGGGCAAGACGCTCGAAGAGGTAGACGCCGCCGCGAGCAGCGGATGTTCGTTAATAGGAATCGACATCAACGACCTGCAACTCGAATATCCCTTCGAAGCCCTGCTGCGCGAGCGGAATCCGAAAGTCCAGTTTGTTCACGTCAATGTGACCAATCAGTCGAAGAAGTACGAGAGGCCCGATCAGCCCAAACCGTGCCGTAGCGTGAAGCTCCAGGCGCAGCCTTGAATCAAATCGAGAGCGCAACGGAAGTCATATCGTCTCTCGGCCAGCCTCTGGGGCACAAATCAATCGTGCGATCTCTCGGCAAAGTCTGTCAAAAGATCTGCAAGATCTCGCTGCGACGAGATCCATACCAGCTACAAAGGCGGCCTGGTCAATGCTCGGTGAGTACTTGCGGCCAGGGACCATATTTCGGCTTAACCATTCCTTCGCTCCACGGATTGCTTCGGGTCGGATGGGGGTAGGAGCTCGCGGCGCAAGCCCCTTTTGCCGCTAAGAGATTGAGCAGCTGCAATAAACCATGTCTCAAATTCGCACTTGGGGATCACCACGGAGACATTCTGAGGCGGAATGATAGCAATGGACCTCGATTTCAGCTCAGGTCCCAGAATGGCGGGACAGTCCTCGTCCGCATCAAGGATCACGAGAACTGGCCCAAGTGCAATCCTCTGGGCAAGCCTGATCGCGCGCTCCAGCTCTCCTGCACGTACCAGCCGCGACTTCGTTATCTCGACGGGTCGCGTCGTACGCACCGCATACATCCCCAAAATATCGTTGCAGATGCGGCGTACCAGAAGGGGGACCGCGTCGATCTCTCCCTTACCCTCGACAACAAATCCGAAGTGGATGATGTCACCTGACACAATCGGGAACGCATTCAGGTCGGAGTTGTCCCATTCTCATTAACTCGCCGGCTGTGTAAAGGCGCTCTCTCAGCGCACTCCTTCCTGCTTCGTCGACTTCGCCGATAATCGTTCCTCCGTCACACATCTCCACAGCCTTGAGCGAGTTCTCAGGGATGTCCTCTCTGTCGAGCAGATCTGGGCTATGGCTCGTCACCACCACCTGACGGAATTGACTCGCTTCCATCAGGCTATCGAATAGCACGCCGCCCGCAGCCGGGTGCAGTCCCGCTTCGGGCTCTTCCAGGCCGATCAAAGTTAGCGGATAGCGATCACTTGTCTGAAACAGGGCGACCAAGACCGCGAGCGCTCGCAGCGTTCCGTCCGAGATATTCTGCGTATGGAACTCCTCACCAATACCGCTGCCGCGATCCATCTCGAATCGTAAATAGAAGCTGTCGTCGGCGGTTCCGGCGTCGATATTAAGCAAACCTGGGTTAATTCGTCGAAGATAGTCGATCACACGGGAGAGTCGCTCTGGGGCAGACGCCTTGAGCTTGAATATGGTTTGCGCAAGATTGTCGGCCAGTCGATTTAAGTATGCGAATGTCACCGCCGACTTAATACCACGGATTTGATCTGGCACGGGATTATAAACCTTCACGTTAGATAGCGCTCGGTAGACCGGCTCGAAGGCCGCTAGCCCCGAGGCGTTCACTAAGTACAACTTCTCCTGGGAGGCGGCTGGGGTCAATCCCTGATTGCTTTTGACTACTCCTTCGCCAACCTTGAACCACTCACCCCCTACCGAGCATTCCTCCCTTCTCACAGTCGCCGTTCCGTTTTCAAGAGCTCCGATTTCGACGAGGTAGTTGCCCTTCCTCTCATCTTCAAGGCGGAAGAACACATCGATTGACACGGCTTCCTTATCAGCGCCCCGATGAACGATGCTGCGGAATCCGGAGCGGTTATCAAGGGCCGACTCCAAAGAATTACTAAGGCCATATGAGAGAAACCGGAGTGCCTCCACGAAGTTGCTCTTCCCCGCACCGTTCGGACCCACGAGGAAAGTAATTGGACCCAGCGACACGTCGCAGCTCCGGATGCTCTTGTAGTTCCGAAGAACGACCCGCGAGATTTCGTTGCGCTCCGACATGTTTACCAACTCAAATTTCAGTATAAAGCGTCTGTCGGCGACGCACGGCAGTGTTGCTGGCCTTACCGCCATGTGGCGCGATCGTTGTGGCGCGATCGTTGTCATGTCACAGGCTCGCCACCTGACCGGGTGCGGACAGACGCTACCAAACCCAATCTGATCCGTCCAAATCAATATATGCACTCCCGCGTCAATGCTAGCCTTGTCTCCATGAGGATTCTCGTAACCGCTGCCCTTCTTGCCGCGCTCGCGGCCGGGCAGGCCAAAATCACTTCGGTTGAAGGCATTACAGAATATAAGCTCGATAACGGACTCCACGTTCTCTTATTCCCCGATAATTCCAAGCCCACCGTGACCGTCAACATCACGTACATGGTCGGCTCCCGCCACGAAGGTTACGGCGAGACCGGCATGGCTCACCTGCTGGAGCACATGCTTTTTAAAGGCACCGACACACGCAAGGACATCATGCCTCAGATACGCGCTCACGGCGCGCAGTTCAACGCTTCCACCTACCTCGATCGAACGAATTATTTCGAAACCATGCCCGCGACCGACGAAAATCTCCGCTTCGGACTCGAGATGGAAGCCGACCGCATGATTCATTCCCGCGTCTCGCGCGAGGATCTCGATAGCGAAATGACGGTGGTGCGCAACGAATTCGAGATGGGCGAGAATGAGCCGACCAGGGTCCTCGACGAGCGCGTGACCTCTACGGCCTATCTCTGGCACGGCTATGGCCGCAGCACCATCGGCGCGCGCAGCGATATCGAGCATGTACCGATTCCGCGTTTGCAGGCCTTCTATCACCTGTACTATCAGCCCGACAACGCCACCTTGGTGGTCGCCGGAAAATTCGACGACGCCGAAACGCTGGCCTGGATCAAGGAAATTTTTGGCGCGATTCCCAAGCCCACCCGCCAGTTGATCCCGACTTATACCGAGGAACCCACGCAGGACGGTGAACGCGAAGTGATCCTGCGCCGCACCGGTGACATTCAGGCCATTGAGATGGCCTTCCACACTCCCGCCGGTTCGCATCCCGATGCGGCAGCGCTGGAAGTGCTGGCTGCGATTCTGGGCGAAACGCCCTCCGGCCGCCTTTACAAGGCTCTGGTCGAGACCAAGAAAGCCGTCGCAGCCTACAGCGACAATGGCGAGTTCCACGACCCCGGCTTACTCCAGCTCTCCGCCCGCGTGTCCAAAGACGGTTCGCTCGACGATGTCGAAAAAACCATGCTCGGCGTTATTGACGGCGTGGTGAAGGAGCCTCCTTCCGAGGGCGAAGTCGACCGCGCCAAGGCGCGCCTGCTTAAGAACATCGATCTCGCGTTCAATAATTCTCAGATGATCGCCATTCAATTGAGCGAATGGGAATCGATGGGCGACTGGCGTCTTCTGTTTCTGTTCCGCGATCGCATCAAGAGCGTGACTCCGGCGGACGTGGCGCGAGTGGCGAAACTTTATCTCAAGGAATCGAATCGCACCACCGGAAAATTCATCCCGACCGCCGCACCCGATCGCTCCGAAATTCCCGCGACCCCCAACGTCGCGGCCGAGGTTAAGGATTATAAGGGGAATGCCGCGATCGAAGCCGGCGAGGCCTTCGATCCCTCGCCCGCCAATATCGATGCCCGCACCATCCGGGTGACGCTTCCGAACGGGATGAAGCTCGCTTTGTTGCCGAAAAAAACCCGCGGAGGAACCGTCAGCGCAACTTTAGTTCTTCACTTCGGCGACGCGAAGAGTGTCACCGGCAAGACCCTGGCCGCGCAATCCGCGGGGAGCCTGCTCATGCGCGGCTCGGCCAAATATACGCGCCAGCAGATTCAGGATCAGCTCGATAAATTGAAGGCCCAGATGGGTATTTCCGGCACCTCGACGCGGGCCAACGTGAGTATCAGCACCATCCGCGCCAGCTTCCCCGACACGCTGCGATTGGCCGCGGAAGTCCTGAAAGAGCCCGTGTTTCCGGAGACGGAATTCGAACAACTGCGGCAGGCGGCCATCTCGTCCGTCGAGAACGCGCGCACCGATCCGCAGGGGCAAGCCGTCAACGCGCTGCGCAGGCATGTTTCTCCCTACCCGAAAGGCGATCCGCGATATTACCCGACCTTCGACGAGGAAATAGAGAACTACAAGAAACTTACCGTTGCGGACGTGAAGAAATTCTACGCCGATTTCTATGGCGCTTCAAGCGCCGAGCTCGCGATTGTGGGCGATTTCGATGCTTCTGAGGTTCAGAAACTCGCAACCGAGCTCTTCGGCGCATGGAAGAGCCCAGTTCCCTATACGCAGGTCAAACGCGAGTGGACCAAGCTCGAGCCCGTGAACCGCTCCATCGAGACGCCGGACAAGGCCAACGCGATTTTCCTCGCCATCACCACTCTTCCTGTAGATGACGACGATCCCGATTACCCCGCACTTTTTGTCGCGAATACCATTCTGGGGAGCGGGCCGGAATCGCGCTTGTTCGGGCGCATTCGCGGAAAGGACGGCCTGAGCTACTCCGTAGGAAGCCAGCTAGTCGTCCCCACCAACGAAAAATTCGCGCAGTTTCTAGTGATCGCGCAGTGCAATCCCCAGAACATCCTGAAAGTGGAAGCCGATTTCAAGGATGAAATCGCAAAAGCGCTGGCGACCGGATTCACCGCCGAGGAACTAGCCACCGCCAAGAAAACCTACTTCCAGGATCAACAGGTGGCGCGTTCGCAGGATCGCAACCTGGCCGGCCAGCTCGCGCAAAACGCGCAATATGGGCGGACCATGGCTCGCGACGCCGCGCTCGACGCAAAAATCGCCGCGCTCACGCCGGCCGATATCTCCGCCGCTCTGAAAAGGCGTCTCGACCCTTCATCGATCTCCATTTTCAAAGCAGGCGATCTGAAGAAAGCCGGCATCACTCAGTAGTTGTGCTTTGACCAACGTTCTTTTCAGGGCCGCGACCTCCGGGAGCGGTCCGCGGAAGTAGTGTGGGGCGGCGCCATGCGCTGCCGCGCGTTCAAGGTAACCTGTATGTTTGCCGGCAAGTTTTAAGTTGAGCAAAGAGGCGCTCGCCTCTCTCGGATCGATGGAGGGAAGCGTCTATCTTCCCGCCGTCGAAAGGCGTCCCGCGGAGCCTCGACTTAAGCTCGCGCCGAAACCGCTATGGCCGGGATGGCTGGCGTCGATCGCCGTCGCGGCTCTGGCCTACGCGATTCACTATCTCCCCTTCGCGCCATTCCGCGTAGGGACGCGCCGGCCGATCAGCGCCGCGATTCTCGCGATCCTAATCGGCGCGCTAGCGGCCAACTTCCTGCCGCTGGGTGTCAGGATTCTTCACGGCGCGAAGGATTGCGTCCGCCGAGCGATCCCTCTCACCATCGTCCTCACCGGTGCGAGCCTCAGCTTCGCCAACGCAACTGCCGTCGGCTGGCGAGCTTTCGCGATTATCGTCGTAACGATGACGGCCGCCATGGCCTCAGCCTATCTGTGCGGCCGCATGTTGAAGCTCAGCCCCGGCGCGAGCGTGCTGATCGGCGCCGGCACCGCGATCTGCGGCAACAGCGCGATCATCGCGGTCGCCCCTCTGATCGACGCAGAAGATAACGACGTCATGCTCTCCGTCGGTGCAATCAATATTCTGGGCCTCGCCCTGATGTTCGTCAGCCCTTTCGCCGGAGGACTGCTGGGCTTGAACGACCAGTCCTACGGAGTCTGGGCCGGAACGACCATTCACGCCGTTCCGCAAGCGGTCGCGGCCGGATTCGCATTCAGCGAGAAGGCCGGCGGCCTGGCGACGCTGGTGAAGTTGGTGCGCGTCGCACTGCTGGCTCCTCTTCTGCTCATTTTGGCGTTTTCGTACGCCGGATCGAGGAAAGAACGCGTCAAGGTGCATTTATCGCGCCTGATTCCGCCATTCTTGTGGGGTTTTTTGGCGCTATTTGCCCTCAATTCGCTGGGATTTCTACCATCGCTGCACTTCCAGAACGGCTACTCAGTCGAATCGTCCAGTATGCTCGCGGAAGCCGGCAATCTGTTGCTGACCCTGTCCATGGCCGCACTCGGCCTGGAGGTCAATGTTAGAATTCTTGCTAAAGCCGGCGGCGCTGCAATGGCCGCCGGCACGCTCACCTGTATAGCCACCTGCGCGGCGAGCTATCTCCTAATCCGCGCCCTACTTTAGCGCTTCCATGTGCGGAAGATCTATTTAACCTTCTCGTCCCTCTCGACCTTCCCATCACGAATATGAATCACTCGCCACGCATGCATCGCGATGTCGTGTTCGTGGGTTACCAGCACGATCGTGTTGCCCTGCTCGTGTAACTTGTTGAACAACGCCATGATCTCGATCCCGGTCGCTGTATCGAGCGCTCCAGTAGGCTCGTCCGCCAGCAGGATTGAGGGGTTGTTTACCAGTGCTCGTGCCACCGCCACGCGTTGGCGCTGGCCTCCGGAGAGCTCGCTTGGTTTATGCAGCATGCGCTGTTCGAGATCCACCGCGCGCAACGCCGCTTTGGCCCGGTCCGCGCGATCCTTCGCTGAAACTCCGGCATAAATCAGAGGCAATTCGACATTGTGCAGAGCCGTCGCCCTGGCCAGCAGGTTGAAGGTCTGGAAAACGAAGCCGATTTCCTTGTTCCGGATCCGCGCCAGCTCGTCGTCGTCCATGTCGCTCACGAGGCTGCCGTTCAGGTAGTACATTCCGGACGAAGGCGTGTCCAGGCAGCCGATCAGGTTCATCAGCGTCGATTTTCCCGACCCCGAAGGACCCATAATCGCGACGTACTCGCCCTTCTTGATCTCGATATCGACGCCAGAAACCGCGTGAATGGTCTGATCCCCCATCACGTAGGTCTTCATCAAGTCCCACGTACGGATGATGATCCCTTCGCGCTTGAGTTGCTCGCCGCGCTCTAATTTGTCGACTACCGCCGCTTGTGCCATTTAAGTCTTGACGTCGACAACCGGCGCCCTGTTGTCCACCTTTACCGGTGCCGCGTTGCGGATGGTGCGGATCACTTTGTAACTGCCCGTGATGATCTGGTCTCCGTCCTTCAGCCCGCTCACCACCTCGATATCCGTGGCTCCGGTAATGCCCGTCTCGACCTTGCGGAACTCCGCGTGTCCGTTGTTGACGACGAACACGCCTTGCACCTCTTCTTTGAGCGACTTATCGTTGGGCGCAATCGTCGCCGCCTGGACCCCGCTTTTGGGAGCTTCCAGGTCTCCCTTGGTGCGGACCGTCAGCGCCTGAATCGGAATGGTCAGCGCATCGTGCCGCGTCGCGGTGGTGATTTTCGCGTTGCAGGACAGGCCGGGACGAATCTCAGCCGGAGGGTCCGTCAGCGCGATCACGACCTTGAAATCCTTAGCTTCCTGGCTCGAAGTAGTGCTTTGCGAAGCGGCCAGACCGGACGAGCGTAGAATGGCCGTATTTCCGATCTCTATGACCTTGCCGGCGAAGGACTTATCGGGCATGGCGTCGATCTTCACGGCGACCTGCTGCCCAAGCTGGACGTTCACGATATCCGTCTCATCCACCTTGACCTCCGCGGTGATCAGGGACATATCGGCGATGGTCATGATGGTGGATGCGGCGGAGTTCTGAACGCCCGGAACCACGGTTTCACCTTCTCTGACCGGCAGGTTGGTCACCACGCCGTCGATGGGCGAAACGGCATCGAACTTGGCAAGAACGTCGGCAATGCGCGCGAGCCCAGCCTCGCTTTGGGCCACACGGCGTTGGTACGAAGTGAGTTGTGCGGCATTTTGAGCACGCTGCGACTTCATTTGCGCCAGGCGGGCCTCATCCTCTTTCACGGCGGCCTGCGCTGAGCGGTAATCCGCAACCTTGGTGTCGTAATCCTGTTTCGCAATCAGTTGATGCTGCTGGAGTAGATCGGAGCGGTCCAGGAGCATTTTCGCCCGAGCCAGCTCGGATTTGGATTTCTCAAGAGAAGCTTGGGCGGTGGCGATGGCATCATCCTGGGCTTTCATCCCCGCTTCAGCCGCCGCGGAATCGGCCTCCGCCGAGGAGACCATTGCTTTGGATGCCGTTACGTCCGCCTGCGCCTGGATGTGTTCAATGCGGGCCACCACCTGGTCCCTGCGGACGTGGTCGCCTTCTTTCACCAGGAGCTGCGTAATCCGGCCCTGGGCGTTTGCTCCTATATTGATGTAATTACGAGGTTTAATCTCACCCGACGCCGAGACGACAGAAGTCAGATCGGACTTCGAGGCGAGACCCGTCTGCACGGTCACCAAGTCCTTTTGGCCGTATTTAACGCTGGCCGTGATGCCGCCCGCTATCAGCACGAGCACAAGAACGCCTAAAGCTATTTTCCACTTGGGTTTCACTGAGGTTTCCCCGTTCCACTGTAAAGACGGAAAATCCGGAACGAAGTTCCCGCCAACACTATGCTTACACAATCTAGACGACCGAAACAGGGAATTATCTCTAAAGAAATGTAAACCGGACGCGGGTAGCAGCGTGTTATTGTGGGTCTGACCGGCCTGGATGGCGATCATGGAGCGCGGAGCTGTTTTACGCATCCTGGAAAATCGGGTTTTGCGCCGCTATCTTCGCGGGTCCGGGATTGAGATAGGCGCACTGTGGCGCCGCTTTCCCACGTCCTCGCGTGCGAGAGTCTGGTACGTGGACAGGATGGCCAGGGCCGGACTGGAACAGCACTATCCGGAGCTGAAAGGGCGCGTTTTCGAACCCAACCTCGTTGCCGACGCCACGCGGTTGCCCATCGCGCCGGCTAGTCTGGATTTCCTTATTGCCAGCCATGTGCTCGAACACTTGCCCTTTCCGCTGGCGGCGTTGCGGGCCTGGTATGAGGTTCTTGCTCCCGGCGGTGCCCTGCTTCTGAAGGTGCCGGATAAACGCTATACATTCGATGCAAAAAGGCTAAGAACGCCTTTGGATCGATTGGTTCACGAATATCGATGTCCGGAGACGATAAATCTCCGGGCTCACTACTCCGACTGGTCTGAGAAGGTGGGCGGAATAAGCCCTGGGACGCCGGAGCTCGAGCAGGATGTCGATGCACTGATGGAACAGAAGTACAGCATTCACTTCAACGTGTGGACCGATGACGATGTGCGGGAAATGATTGACTTCACCCGGAATAATTGGGGGCTGCGGTGGCATCCAGCTGTTTTCTGGCGGTCACGCTTTTACCGCAAAGAGGTGACCACAATACTCCTTCGAGAGTGATCGCCAGGCGCCCTCTAACAGGATGCTGAAAAAGTCTTCAACGCGTTGATTTTGGCAGGGCATGGCCCCGCCCCACATTTGCGAATCAATAGCCTGCATGCTGTTGTGGCGCCGGGCCGTGCCCTGCGACATCTGCGAATTTACGCCAAGTGGGGATCGAGCATCTTCTTCAGATCCGGCTTCGGCATCGCGCCGACCCTTTGGTCAACCGGCTTGCCGCCTTTGAACAGGATCAGCGTCGGAATGCCTCGAACTTGATAGCGCATGGGGGTCGACGGGTTATCGTCGGTATTCATCTTGCCGATCTTGATTTTGCCGAGGTACTCCGTTGCCAGGGCATCCACGGTCGGCGTCATCGCCTTGCAGGGCCCGCACCAGGGCGCCCAGAAGTCCACGAGAACGGGGACGTCGGAGTTCAGCACTTCCTGGTCGAAAGAGCCATCGGTAAAATTCAAGGTGTTGTCGCCAGCCATAATATTGTCCTTTTCTGCTCAGTACTTATGATGCAGGAAGCCGCTATGGGGATGCAAGTTCCGCGTACAACCTCTGGTATTCCGCCGCCGATGCTTCCCATGAAAAATCCTTGGCCATTCCACGCCGCATGCGCTCCGTCCAGGCATCGCGGGATCGCCAGGCCTGCAACGCTTCGCCGATCGCTCCGGCCAGAGCCTCCGGCGAATACTCCGCGAATTTGAATCCTGTGCTGCTGTCAACCGAGTCGTCCAGTCCTCCCGTCGCGCGAACGATCGGGACGGTTCCATAGCGCAGACTAAACATCTGGTTGAGACCGCACGGTTCGTAACGGCTGGGCATCAGAAACATATCCGAACCGGCTTCGATTTTATGCGCCAGAGCATTGTCGTAGCCGATCCGCACAGTGAATTTATCCGGCCACGCGGCGCTAAACTCGTGGAACATATCTTCAAACTTTTTCTCACCCGATCCGAGCACCGCCAGCGCTACATCCTCTTCGGCGAGCTGAGGGCCGACCTCGGCGACCAGGTCGAAGCCCTTTTGATCGGCGAAGCGGGAGACTATGCCGATCAGCGGACGTTCCGGGTCGCTGGGAAGTCCCATTTCCGTTAGAAGATGGCGTTTGCACTCGGCCTTTCCTCTCAGGTCCTCGGCGGAGAAATGGGCGGGAATCAGAGGATCTGTCTCCGGGTTCCATTCCACGTAATCGACCCCGTTTAAAATGCCGCGGAGCTTGTAGCTGCGGGATCGGAGCAAGCCGTCGAAGCCGAATCCATATTCAGGGGTTTGAATTTCCCGGGCGTAAGTGGGGCTGACGGTGGTGACGGCGTCGGAAAACACGATGCCTCCTTTGAGGAAGCTGATCATCCCGGTAAACTCAAGCCCTTCCGTGTGATAGAGGACCGGATCCAGGCCAACCTCCTGCATCCGCACAGCCCAGAAATTTCCCTGATAGCCGAGATTATGGATGGTCAGAACGCACTTCGATCCGAAAAATGTGGGGTCGCCCGAGAATGTGGAACGGAGGTAGGGCGCGAGAAGGCCGGCCTGCCAGTCGTGCGCATGAAAAACGTCGGGACGGAAAATATGACGGGCGATCCCGATAGCGGCCTGATTCAAAAGGGCGAAACGGATGTGATTGTCGGGATAATCGACATTGTTTTCGTTATAAATCCCGGGACGGTCGTAGAGAGGGGGGCAATCTACAAAAAGATAGCGGACACCCTGGCGGTTCACCTGGTCGATCGCGGCCGTGAAATGATGGGGGCCGACGCTGAGAGGCATTTCATGCCAGATCCTTTCGGAGGTGTCTATAAGCGCGGTCCGATAGCGCGGGAGGACCACCACGACATCGTCGCCTCGCTTCACGAGCGCCGCGGGAAGGGAACCGAGCACGTCGGCGAGGCCTCCCGTCTTCACGAAAGGCGCGGCTTCCGACGCAACCATCAAGATGCGCGACATAAGAGATGCTTCTGCACCTTTCCAAGGGCGTTACGAGGCAGGGAATCCACTTTGAGGACCCTTCGCGGAACCTTAAACGACGCTAATTTGGCCTTGCATCGCGATATGAGAACGTCGGGGTCGATGGTTTCACGCACGACAATATAGGCGACCGGGATCTCGCCTCGCAGGCGATCGGGTTCTCCGACCACGGCGGCCTCCACGATCTCCGGCTGCTCCATTAGAAATTCCTCGATTTCCCGCGGGTAGATGTTGAAGCCGCCGGAAATAATCAGGTCGCTTTTTCGGCCGCTGAGAGTGTAGTATCCGTCTTCCGAACGACTGGCGATGTCGCCGGTTTTGAACCAGCCGTCTTCGAAAGCCTCGCGCGTGGCATCCTCCCTCTTCCAGTATCCGGCGAAGACATTGGGGCCCTTCAGCAGAATTTCGCCCGATTCGGACAGCCGTACCGAGATGCCGGGAAGGGGCAGGCCAACACTTCCGGGACGGCGCTCGCCCACGTAAGGATTCGAAATGTTCATGATGGTTTCGGTCATGCCGTAGCGTTCGAGGATGGTGTGGCCGAAGAGGACGCGAAATTCTTCGAGGACGTGCGCGGGCAGAGGAGCTGATCCGGAGACGAAGAGGCGCATGCCGCCGCCGATTTGATGCGCGGCTTCGACGGGAGTTTCGAGCAGGCGGACGTAAATGGTGGGAACACCGAAAAAAAGTGTCGGGCGGAAGTCGAGAAATTGGTCAACGGCGTTTTGATGCTCAAATCGTTCGAGGAGGCGCATACGGCAGCCGGAGATGAGCCAGCAGTGCAAGCCGTTGCCGAGGGCATGAACGTGGAAGAGAGGGAGCGCGAGGAGGAAGCGATCGCGGTCTGTGATTTGCCAGCAGGTAAGGAGGTTTAGAGCGTTGGCGGCGAAATTGTTGTGGGTCAGGATTGCGCCTTTTGAGGTTCCTGTGGTGCCGGAGGTGTAGACCAGCGCGGCGGGAGTGTCGCCGTCTAAGAGGGCAGGCCGGAAACCTGCCTCACTGGGTTCGGGGATGTTTTGGTCAGTGATGAAGAGCCGGGGTTCGGCGTCGGATATGATGTGCTCCACTTCCCGGTCCCGGTAGAGGATGTTTACGGGGACGAAAATCACGCCCAGTTTCACGCATGCCAGGTAGATATCGATCATTTCGATGCAGTTCGCTAGCTGCACCGAGACGCGATCG
>Ga0182024_10010470_pt1 | contig 18884 bp, 15 predicted proteins | sample P32metaG_FD_120480 | JGI IMG/M metagenome (GOLD analysis project Ga0182024, IMG submission 120480) | Permafrost microbial communities from Stordalen Mire, Sweden - P3-2 metaG (Illumina Assembly) | ecosystem: Environmental > Terrestrial > Soil > Wetlands > Permafrost | place: Sweden: Stordalen... | reverse complement strand
GTGTGGCGAAGTGGGTGGTGACGAGCTCGAGGGCGCGGGCGACGTAGCTCAGGTCTTCCGTGCGGTCGGTGCGGAGGGCGCGGGCCTGCACGGCGGTGCGGATGGGGGATTGGACACGGGGACCTTCGTTGTCAATGAAGTCAAAGTCGAGACCCATGGGGGTGAGCGGGAGCAGGAGGTCGGCGAAGATGATGGCGGCGTCGACGCCGAGATATTCGGCGGCGGTGATGGTGACCTCGGCGGCGAGGGATGGGGTGCGGCAGATTTCGAGGAGAGAATGTTTGGCGCGGACGGCGCGGTACTCCGGCATATAGCGGCCGGCCTGGCGGAGGAACCAGACGGGGGTGCGATCGACGGGACGGCGGAGGCAGGCACGAACGAAGCGGCTGCCTTTGGCCCAGGCAGCCGCGTCAGGTTGGATTACCGCGTGTCGGTCCGCGGTCTGCGCCACTGTGGTCACCGCCCGATTTTGCCCCTCGGAGTCGGCGCCTGCATCCATCGCCCGATTTGGCCCATCGAGAGGGGTGGATGCAGCCAGTGGCCCAGCTTGTGAGCCGGCGGCGGCGGATGCGTGGCGCAGCGATGGGTTGCTGTGAGGTTCGCGCGATTCGCTCAAGGGGGTTGGTTCTCCAACCATCGAGCGTAGCATCCGGCGCTGGTGCCGGCGAAATTGGGGGAGTGCGCGCGGCGCCGGAATTACAAGTCCGGCGCGGCGGTAAACGGGCGGCGCTGGTTGTCGCGGCCTCTTTATGTACTGTGCTTTGAAATGCACCACGTACGTTATCCCCTATCGGCGGGAGCGCGGTACAACTTGATGGGTGTGCTAGGTAGGTGAGAACGGAGATTGACGTGCAGGCCCAGATTGGGGGGCACGGAGGCTAACGGGCGCGGGAACGGCTGCCGGGCAGGGTGAACGCGATGCCGGCGCTGAGAGCGACAGGGTTGATGGTCTGCGGGGCGATCTTCCAGGACTGGCGTGTGTAATCGAGACGCAGGCGGATGTAGGGGGCGATGGGGATGTCAGCGCCTCCGCCGAGCGAGTAGATCATGGAGTGGTCGCCTGTGTAGCCGCCGTTGAAGTAGTTGTAGTGGATGCCGCCGTAGCCGCCCAGAAAGGTGACATAGGGATAGATTCGACGAAAGGGGGCCTGCAGCTGAAACCCGCCGAGGTAGGTGTGCTCATTGACGGTTTTGCCATTCGCGGTGCTGGTGCGGACCTCAAACGAGGGTTGCACGGGGAGATGGATGAAGTGGGTGTAGTCGACGCCTATGGTGTAGCCGGGGATTTTCGAAGGGCCCCAATCGGGACTGACGAGGGTCCACTGGGCGAAGGGGGTGACGGCGTGGGTCCGGTCGGCGGTGACCCAGGCCTGCGCATGCGCGGCAGCGGTGGTGAAGAGAATGCCGAGCAACAGCAGAGAACGATGAAGCAGATTGCGCATAAGGCCCCTCGCGGGCTGCGCGGAAGCAGGCGCAGCCAGTGTGTTGGTGGTTTCTTATGTACTGTGACCCTTACGCCCGGTGAGGGCTATCCCCTGAAGGCAGGAGAGCGGCGTAACGCAGGTGGAGTATGCCGAGGCTGGGGGTGTCGAGGCTAGGGTTCGAGGCGGAGGGAGAAGTCTTCGATGACGGGGTTGGTGAGGACGTCGCGGGCGATGCGCTCGACCTCGGACTTGGCGCGGGCGGGGTCGGCGGCGAGGGAGGGCGAGAGGGTGAGGACGAAGTACTTTCCCTGGCGGACGTCGGCGACGCCGTCGAGGCCGATGCGGCGGAGGGCTCCGGCGACGGTCTGGCCCTGCGCGTCGAGCACGGAGCGCTTCAAGGTGACATAAACATGCGCTGTCATGAGGTCTGATTATAGACTTAGAGTTGGGCATACTCCGGCCAGGAGAGGTTGCGCGATCGATCCCAGCATTGGGGGATTGCGCAGCTGAGGGCAACACCGCAGGCTTAAGAGAGTGCTCTGGAGACGAGACGCGAGGCCTATGACGAATTACCTGGAACTGCCGACCGGGGAGAAAAGCCCTGAAGTGGTGAACGCCGTAATCGAAATTCCGCTGGAAGGCATCAACAAGTACGAGTACGACAAGACGCTGCACGTCTTCCGGCTGGACCGGAACCTGTATTCGCCGGTGCATTACCCGGGAGACTACGGATTTATTCCGAGCACGCTGGCGAGCGACGGCGATCCGCTGGACTGCCTGGTGCTGGTGGACGCGCCGAGCTTTAGCGGATGCGTGCAGGCGGTGCGGCCGATCGGGATGCTGGAGATGACTGACCAGGGCGTCGCGGACGAGAAGATCCTGTGCGTGGGCAAGAACAACCCGCGGTACACGGACGTGTGGAACTACTCGGAGATTTATCCGCACATGCTGAAGGAGATTACGCACTTCTTCGCGATCTACAAGGACCTTGAGGGCAAGCGGGTGGAGATCAAGGGCTGGCGGGATGCGTCGATGGCGCGCTCCAAAGTGGTGGAGGCGCAGCAGCGGTTTGCGGACAACAAGGTGAAGCCAGAGGCGAAGCTGCTGCAGGCGAGGTAGAGGGCGCAGCGGTACGTGAAGTAGAGGCGAACGACAGCGAAGGCTCTGCTCTGTAGCTACGTCGACTGCGAAGATGAGCGCGCCTGCGTTCGAGGAGTAGATAGGCGGGCGAGCAGCCAGGCCAGCGGGCCCAGCGCGGCAATGATTGCGGCGAAGGCGAGAGCTGGGAGTGAGCCGACGCGTTCTGTGCGGGCAGCGACGAGGGCGAAGACGATGAGCCCGGCAGGGCCGAGGCCGGCGGCGATGGCGGCGGCCAAACCTCCGGGGATGCGGAAGGGGCGGGGAAGCGCGGGCTCGCGGACGCGCAGGACGGCGAGGGCGACGAACTCCAGCAGCAGCGAGGCTCCGTAGAGTACGAGGTCGATGGAGATGAGGCGCTCGAAAGAAAGCTGGAGCGCGAGCGCCCAGGCGATGGCGCAGACCACGATGCTGGCCCAGGGGACGGGCGCGCGGGTGGGTGAGGCGCGGGTGGTGCGGGTGAGGAAGCGCGGCAGCAGGCCATCCTGCGCGAGGGCGTAGGGGACGCGCGCATAGCTGAGCATGAGGGCGTTGAACATGCCACCGCCGTTGAGCATGCCTCCCACGACAACGGCGAGGACGAGTGCGGAGCCGAAGAGGCCAGGGCCGGCGATGAAGCGCGCGGCGTCAGTCCAGGCGCCGGTGGTGAACTGTGCAGGGTTCATCCCCGCAAGACCAACCGCGAGCAGCGGGACTATATAAGTGAGGGCAACGAGCGCGGCGGCGAGCAGCATGGCGCGCGGGTAGTTGCGCTGTGGGTCTTCGACCTCCTGGGCGATGGTGGAGGCGTTGTCCCAACCCATGTAGTTCCAGAGGGCGACGGAGACGGCGCCGGCGAAGGAGGGCGCGGCGATGGGCATGCGGAGCAACGCGAAGGAGTGGGTGAGGCGGGCGGCGAGTGTGGGTGATGCGGTGGGATCTGCGTGAGCGAAGAGAATGTTCCAGGTGGCGACGAGGACGAGGACGACGAAGGGCGCGAGGAGCAGGGACATCATGGCGACGGAGCCCTCGCCGACGGATTTGGCGCCGCGGAGGTTCCAGAGGGTGCAGAGGAGGATGACGGCGAGCTCCCACAGGATGGCGCGCGGGCCGGCGGTAAGCGCGGGCGCGAGGCGCGAGAGATAGAGGACGAAGATGGTGGGGTAGATGGCCATGTCAAAGACGCTGGCTGCGAGCGAGAGCCAGGCCTCCTGAAAGCCCCAGAAGCTGCCGAGGGCGCGACGCACCCAGACGTAGTAGCCGCCTTCTTCCGGCAGAGCGGAGGCGAGCTCGCCGACCATGAGGGCGGTGGGCAGGCTCCAGAGGAGCGGGACGATGAGGAGGAGAAGGAGCGCGCGGCCGTAGCCGGCGTCGCCGAGGATGTCCTCAAGGCCGTAAGGGCCGCCGGCGACCATGAAGTAGGTGGCGGCGACCAGCGGAAGCAGGCGCATTTTTCCGGTGGCGTGGGGCATGGGTTAGAAGGAGAGCAGGAAAATTTGCCGCAGAGGAGAATGTAACTGAAGCGAGGGCGGACGTGCGGCTTGAGGCCAGGCCCAGCACTGAAAGCGGATTGAGAATGCCGCGAACGCAGGGAACTTGCCGGGCGCACGGAAGCATTGCTCTATAATCAAGGTTCGTCCCGGCGCTTGAAGTGTGGAGTCGCGGGGAAGGGTGCGGAGAGTTGGCCGAGAGGCTGAAGGCGGCGGTTTGCTAAACCGTTATAGGACCAAAAGTTCTATCGGGGGTTCGAATCCCCCACTCTCCGCCAGACTTTGATTCTTAAACAGGAGATATCTTCTGTTACTAAAACCTGTTACTAAAAACGGCTCAAATCGCCAACTTCCAGTATTTGATTAGGAGGCGCAAGCGGTGAGGACGAGGCGGCTGACGCTCGACGAGACGATGGACAAGGTGCAGCAGTCCATGGGGATGATGTTGAACAAGACGATGTGGCATATGCCGGTGACCGAGAAGCCGGTTTTGAACACCACCGAAATATGGGAGCTGGTGAACCTGACCGAGGACACGCATCCGATCCATCTGCACCTGGTGCGGTTTCAACTGCTGGACCGGCGTCCGTTCGACGCCTTCGCCTATCAGGACAAAGGCGAGTTGCATTTTTTTGGCCCGCCGGCAGCGCCGGGTCCCCAGGAGGCCGGCTGGAAGGACACAGTGCAATGCGAGTCGGGTACGGTAACTCGAATCATTATTCCGTTTGAAGGCTACGCTGGACGTTACGTTTGGCACTGCCACATCCTCGAACGCGAGGATAACGAGATGATGAGACCCTTCGAGGTGCTGCCGGCCAAGGCCTGAGTCGACCGCGGCGCACCGGTAATTGCCGGCAGCGTGCCGGCGCGCTTTGCGTCCATAGGCGTCGATCATGGCTCAGATGTGGCCCTCGCCAAGGCAAGAGAGAAAGGGAGAAGAGATGGTTCAGAATTCAAAGGCAGGATTGGCGCGGTGATTCTCTGCGCTTCGGTGCCCGAACATTGTGGAGACTACGCGATGGCGGAGAGGCGCGCTGCTAGCGCTCTATAACGAAGCCGATCCGGAGGCGGTTGCCTGTGGGGGTAGGCTCGTAGTCAAGTGAGCCGGCAAAGTTGCGCAGGAGCCGGATGCCGTGTCCTCCTATCGGAATCTCCCCATTCGCATCGACGATCGGCATGGCAGGCGCTGCGAGGGGATTGAAAGGAGGTGCGTTGTCTTCGACCGTGAAGACAAGCTGCCCATCTGGGGATGCGGCACAAGCAATCGTAACGGTGGATTCTGCCGCAGTTTCAACGTGGCCGTGGCGGATGATATTGGAGATGGCCTCCTCCAGACAAAGGTGAATTGCAAACCGCGTCCGGTCATCGATGGACCGGTTTTTTGCTACAGCCTCGATCCATGGAGGCAGGCGCTCCATCGCAGAGAGCTTAGCGGGCAGCACGAGACGGTCAGCAGACGAGTCGGGTTCTGCGTTCGATGCCATGCGCGCTCCATAGAGGATTATTGCAGCGCCGCAGAGGCCAGCTCAAGGTCGTGATAGACAGGCAGCAGCGTGTCGATGCCACTGGTCTTCAGCACCTGCGCGACATTTTCGTTGGGATTCAGCAGAACCATCTTGCCGCCATGGTTCTTGATGGCCCGCGCAGGCAGGACAAGGGCTCGCAGTCCCATGGAGCCGATGAAAGATACCTTCGTAAGGTCGACAAGCACAGCTTTGCGTGAGCCGGCGATGATGTTCATCTGTAGGTCGATGGCGGAGGCGCCAGTGATGTCCAGACTTCCGTCCAGAATGACTCGAAGGATGCCACCAGGTAGTTCTTCAGTCGCGATTCCCATCGTGCGAGATTCTCCTTACATGGCACCCGCAAAAAGCTCTGAAGCTGCTGATTCCTCAAGCGAAAGCTGTGGCGCGATTAGCAGAACTATACTTCGCCAGAGTTACAGCAGTGTTACGGCGGGTCATTCCCTATTTCAGAATGGCAACGATCTGGCTCTCGTTATAAAGCCCATTGGGCATGCCTGCGCTGGCAGGCTGGCCCTGCAGATGCAGCTCGACGTGGAGGGTGTAGTGCTTCTTTGCCTTGAAGTCGGTGCTGACTGTATTTGAGCTTTTCGTCACCGATTTACTGGTGGCGGTGACGGAGAACTGCTGCATTCCAGGCGGCACGTAGAGATCAGTGTTGGCGCCTTGCACATTGCGCGAGTAAGCGCGGCCGTCCATCTCGACGGTGAACTGCAGCCCGGCAGGCATGTCACTGGAATCCAGGGTGAGCCTGGCATTTTGTTTGGGATCGAGCTTGCTGGGATCGAAACCGAGGGCAGATGCGGCCGGCGTTGAGCCCGGGGCAGGGCTGATGGCAGGCGAATCCTTTTTCGGCGCGATGAACTTCGCGAGGTTCGCAGCAGTGTTCTTCAAGGCCGCGAATTTGCCGCTCGTGGGCGGCACGGCTGCGGAGGGCTTGCTGGATGAGGCCGGCGCTGTGGCCGGCACTGGACGATCGGCGCTACTCTCTTTGGCGGGCATGGCGGATTGCTTCTGCGCCGCGGGCGTTGCAGTGGGAGGAGGTGTTGCTGCGACAGGAGGAGGTGCTGTTGGTGTGACAGTATTCCCCACAGGAGATGAATTTGTGGGAGGAGGAGCCACTGACACAAGCGGAGCTGGCGCTTGCTTGTGTCGCAGATGAATCGCAAATCCTGCAGCCACGACGAGCGCAAAGACCCCGACGGAGACTATGCCAATAAGCGAGCTGCTTCTGTTTGTCGTCTTTGTACTCTTTGCCGGTGCGGTTGGCGCTGCGGCCGCTACAGAGTGCGCTGCTGTAACTGACGTCTGCTGCACAATCGGAGCTGACGTGCCAAGAGCCTCAACGGCGGATCGAGCGAACGGGACCGATTCGACCAGCGTGGCATCGGTATCGCCAATGGGGGTGAAGGTCTTCGCGGCAAGCGGCGCGGTGGCGGACTTGTTGTTGCGCAGATCACCGAGCTCGCGCGCGAGGTCTTCGGCGGACTGATAGCGCGCCGCGGGATCTTTCTCCATGCACTTCAGGATGATGCTCTCAAAGCGGGGGGGAAGAGATGGATTGAGCTTGCGCGGCGGAATCGGTTCCGTATGCACAACCTTGTAGAGCACAGCGGTAAGCCCCTCGCCGGGGAACGGCTGTTCGCCGGTGGAGAGCCAGTAAAGCACCACGCCGAGCGAGAAGATGTCGGCGCGGCCATCCACCGGCGCACCGGTGAACTGCTCCGGCGGCATGAACGCCGGGGTGCCCAGCATCTTGCCAGTCATGGTGGCCTCGCTTTCGGTCAGCTTGGCGATGCCGAAATCAGTGATCTTCGGGCGCTCCACCCCATACGTCTCCCGTGACGTAATAAGGATGTTGGCGGGTTTGATGTCGCGGTGGACCACGCCACGCTGATGCGCATAGCCGAGGGCTTCAGCAATCTTCTGGCCGATCTCGCATATGCGGTTCAGGTCCAAGCGCTCACCGCGCGCGCCCGCGCTGGCCAGAGTCCAGCCGCTGACATATTCCATGATGATGAAAGGCACACCGTCGTGCTCACCTACGTCAAAAACAGGCACGATGCCGGGGTGCGTAAGGTTTCCGGCGGCGCGCGCTTCGCGGAAGAAGCGTTCCCGGAACTCCGAGCCCTGTTCGCTTGCCAACGCTGTTGCAATTATGGTCTTTAGCGCGACGATACGGTCCATCGCGGGATCTTTAGCGCGGTAGACCGCCCCCATCGCTCCGTGACCGAGTTCCTCAATAATTTCGTAGCGACCGATCTTCTGCGGGGTGGTCATACGTCGCCTCGAACGGCGAGCGCCGGCGGAGAGGCATGGCTTGGGCTGTTGTGTGGGACGCCCGTGTAGCGCACAAGCAGCAGAGTCAGGTCGTCGGCCTGGTCCGTGCCCGCACTGAATTGTTCGACGGCGCCGACAATAGAGCTCTTGATGTCATCCAGGCCCGACGCGGTATGCGTCTCCAATAACTCCTTGAGCCGCGGGACGCCGAAAAGGTCGTCGGTGGTGTCGGCCGCTTCGGTGATTCCGTCACTGAAAAGCACGAGAGTGTCACCCGGCCGAAGCTTGGTATGCACCACGGTGTGCCTCGCCTCCGGAACGAGCCCCAGCGGGAACGAGCCTTCCGTGTAGAGTTCGGTCACACCGTTCTGGCCTACCAGCAGCGGCGATGGATGGCCGGCGCTGAGATATGCGAGGTTGCCCTCGCGATCAAGAATGCCGAAGAAGACGGTCGCGTAGCGTCCAACCTCGGCATGCGTGCAGAGAAAGTTGTTGACGTGACCGAAGGCGCGCTCAGGTTCGACGTTCATGCTCATCGCGGAGAGCGCGCCCTGCAGCATCGGGGTCAGCAGGGCCGCGCCCAGGCCCTTGCCGGAGACATCGGCGATCAGAAAGGCCGTTCGTTGGCCGTCGATGGGGAACACGTCGAAGTAGTCGCCACCCACCTCAGTGCATGGCGCGTTGATGCCGCTGATGGCGAGGTGCGGCGAATCGTGGAATTCGCGCGGCAGCAGCGCCTGCTGGATCTGTCTGGCAACGCCGAGTTCGCGCTCGATGCGCTGACGCTCGCGCTCATGTTCCACCAGGCGCGCGTTATCGAGGATGCTGGCACTTTCTACGGCAATGGCGTCGAGAATCTGGCGATCGATTGCAGAGAAGGCCGCAGGACGCCGCGAGTCGAGATAGAGCAGACCGAGGAACTTGCCCCGCTCGATGTGAATCATCGAGGCCTCGGTGTTCGCGCGCGGCATGGCGTAGAGGGGAACGGCTACGACAGCGCGCAGGCGCTGCGCAATAATGCTCTGCGCGGCCTGCAGTGCACCCTGCGCGAGATGCATATCTTCCGTGATGACACTGGACTGTTGCTGTATCGCCATGCCGATTGCGGTCTGGCTGGGCGAGTGGGTGCCTGACGTCAACTCAAGCGCCCCGCTGTCGCGCGCAAGACGCTCGCGCAGGCCGCCATTTGGATCGGCCTCAAGCAGCAGTCCGCGATCGGCCCCGGTGATGGCAATCGCGCGGTCGAGCATGGCCTCCAGCACGGAGTCCAACGGAAGCTGCGAGTGGAGCAGCATGGTGGCCTCCAGAAGCAGCTTGAGCTTGCTAAGGCCACTGGAGGTTGCATAGTTCTCCGCGACGCTCTCCATGCGCGTCATCAAGGTCTGCAGGGAAGGCGAGACGCGGTCAGTGATACGGAAGACGAGCGTATAGGAGTCCTCGATACCGAAGCTGATGACGTCCCGGTCTTCCAGCAACTTGCGCTCAATCTTCTTCCCGTTGACAAAGATGCCGGGGCGCTGGTGGCCACGGTCTTCGATCCAGAACTCGCCCTCCGCCTCGACCAGCGCGGCGCAATTACGGGAGATTCGTGGATCAGGCAGCGGCAGGTGATTGGCCGTCTCGCCGCGGCCGATGAGGAACGGAAGCTGTTCCACGGCGACGCGTTCGCGCGCACTGTCCGGCGCGATGACATCGATCGAAGCATCCCTGCTTGCAGAGAGGACGGACATAGGTATCTTGCAGTGCAGCGATTCTACCGCGCAACCCGGCCGCGTGGAAGCAACTTTGAGAAGCATCGATGTGGGCCTGGCGTTCCTACTGGTTCGCTTCGATCTTCCGGGCAGGCCGTCAGCGAGCAGACCGAGGTACGCTTCCTTCTCGATGTGCTGTTCGGTCAGGCTGCTTAAGGCTGGCTTCAATCGACTTCCACGTAGTAGTGGTCCTTCGCGGCGCTTTCCGCCGCAAAAATCTGTGGGCCGTTCGGTGTCCAGGCTCTTTACAGGGAAATCCAATTCCCTGATACGCCGGAATTATTCCCTGTTTCGTTCGGGTCTTTTGAGCACAACCCGATTTATAAGTAGAGTGATTTCTGTGATTTGTCGTCCGAATCGAGCGCATGCATTGGCGCGAATACCGCGATTTCCCTGTTAAATTCCCTGTTAGCAGGGAAATGCAGCGAGAGAGCGGTTCGCTCGATACTGCCCGCACCGCCATACAAGTAGGCTAGCCGACCTGCTCGGTGAGTTCCGTCCAGCGCTCCACGAGGGTGTCGACGGCCGCCTTTGCTCGTTCCAGTTCGGCAAGAGTCCTGGTGAGCGCAGCAGCATCTCTTGCGATTGCCGGGTCCTCGACTTTGGAACGCGTGGCCGCAAGTTGCAGTTCAGCCTCTTCGATCCGATCCTCGATAGTCGCGAACTCGCGGGCCTCTAAATAGGAGAGCTTCTTCTTTGCTGGATGCGGGGCTTCTGCCTGAGACTTCGTCTCAGATTGCGGCTTGACTTCGGGTTGCGCAGAAATGCGGTTCGCGGACTCCTGCTCTCCCATCCAGCGCTCCCATTGCGTGTAGTCCGCGAAGCTCTGGGCGTGACCGCGGCCATCCAGTCCCAACACTACGGTTGAGACACGATCCAGCATGAAGCGGTCGTGCGTGACCAGAACCAGCGCCCCTGAGTATTCGAGCAGGCTATCTTCAAGGATCTCGAGCGTTGCGATATCGAGATCATTTGTAGGCTCATCGAGTAGCAGCAGGTCTGCTGGCTCAAGCATCAGACGCGCGATCAGCACGCGAGCGCGCTCGCCGCCGCTGAGCCGGTCCACTGGCTGGTTCAGCTGCTCGCTTGTAAAGAGAAACTTGCCTGCATAGCTGGCGACATGGACGACACGCCCCTGGTAGACAACGGAATCGGAGTCAGGTGCGAGCGCTCGACGAAGCGTTACGCCTTCGGGAAGGTCTCGCATCTGCGAGAAGTAAACGATGCGAAGAGATGCAGCCTGTGAGATCAAGCCCGACGTCGGCGCAAGTTCTCCTGTGAGCAATCGCAGGACCGTGGTCTTCCCGCTGCCGTTTGGGCCGACGAGTCCGACGCGCATGCCGTTGGTAACGAGAAAACTAAGGTCCTCAACGATCTTCTTCTCGCCAAAGCTGAGTGAAACATTTTCAAGCTCAACCAGGCGCTTCGTCTTTCGATCTGTGGCCGCAAACTCGATGCCTGCCGTGGCTGTCTGGGACCGCGATTCGACATCCTTCAACTGCGCGATTAGCCCGTGAGCGTTGTCGATGCGCGCCTTCGCTTTGGTGGCGCGTGCCTTCGGCCCGCGACGCAGCCACTCCAACTCGATTCCGACGCGGTTTCGAAGCGAATCCTGCAGCCGCGACTGCGCGTCCAGATACGCGGCTCGGCCCTCAAGGAACTTCGAATAGGTCCCCTTCACACGCAGCAGGCCTTCAGCGTAGACGCGGCTGAGTTCGACGATTTCGGTGGCGACGTTCTCCAGAAAATACCGATCGTGGCTGACCATCACGCACGCAAAGTCCGACTGGTTCAGTAACTCTTCCAACCATTCAATACCAGCCAGATCCAGGTGGTTGGTGGGTTCATCCAGCAGCAGGACGTCAGGGTGGCTCACGATGGCCTCAGCGATCGCCAGTCGCTTGCGCCAGCCGCCGGAGAGGGTGGCCGCTTCCGCGGCGAGGTCGGGGAAGCCAGTCCGGCCGGCGGTCTCTCGCAGTCGGCCTTCGTGGTCACTCTCGGCGACTCCGGCCCGAGTGAGGGCGCTTTCTAGGACGTCGCGCACGCTCAGCCCCGGCGCAAAGGTCGACTCCTGCTTCACGCAGCCTATGCGGGCGCGCTTGCGGACCGCTATCTCGCCGGAGTCCGGCTCCTGCTCACCGGCAAGAACCGCCAAGAGGGTTGACTTGCCTGCACCGTTCGGTCCAATGAGGCCGATGCGGTCGCCGCCGGAGACTGTGAAGTTGATGTTCTGGAATAGCGGTACGGCGCCGAAGCGTTTTGAAACGCCCTGTGCGCTAAGAATCGGCGGCATACATCGATTGTAATTTGGCGTCGGTCAGCAATTCTCGCCAAGCGCAACATTTCACGACGGCCTCAACGACACCGTCAACTCCGCGGAATCGCACGTTTGTGATAGTAGGGTGAGGGCATATTTGGGTTTAGTTTCCGGGTTGGCGACGATACACGCAGAATTCAGAACCTATCACCGTCATATTCCTTCAGAAACTCATCGTCGAGATTCAATGAGGGGCCATCGAAGCGAACTTCTTCGGATCGATTCACAACTTCCTCGCCAACGACGGCATCCCCGAGCTGACAAACGCCCGCCCCTCCCCTCCCGGCGGCGCCTTCTTCTTCACCACCCACGTCGTCATGCACCGCTGCCCCTGCACCACGGTCGTCTTCAGTGGATCCACTAGCTCCCCGTCCAGACCGCGCGTTAGTTTCATCAACAGCGCTTCATCCACCAGCAGCCACTCCGCCCCATGCGACATCCGGAACCGCCGCCCGCCCACCGCCTCGAACGCCATTCCCTGCACCGCCCCAATCGTCGACGCCAGCCGGCAGAACAGCATCCCGCCCGGCCGCAGCACCCGCCACAGCCCTCGCACCATCGCCTCCAGTTGTGCCTCGTCCCGCGCAAAGTGCAGCACCGAGTGGCACACCACCACGTCCGCAAACTCATCCGCGAACGGCATCGCCTCCACGCCCGCCACCTGGAAGTTCTCAGCCGGCAGTCCCGGCGCCAGCTCAGTTGCCATCTTCCTCACCGCCGCCACCGCTTCGGCGCTTACATCCACGCCAAACACTTCATACCCCTCGCGCAGCAGATACTGAATATTCCGGCCGCCGCCGCATCCCGCGTCCACCACCCGCATCCCGGGCGAAATATTCCCTCGCAATATCTGGTCGAACAGGTAGATATCAATCTGCCCAAACTGCTCCTGTAGAGTCATCCCCACGCCTCTCTTTACCCCGCCTGGGGACCACTTCAGGCCGCCACCGCCGCCGTCTTTGCCCGCATCCGAGCCGAAGTTTATACCTTGCGTGCTGGTTTTGGCTGAGTAACCGGCCAACCGGAAACTACTACCGCTAGGCCGACTTTTCATGGGTGACAAGACTTCCCCTTTCCTGTGCCTTTACGGCTACACCGAGCCCCGAGAAGTGCCGCTTGGCAGGAGCCCTCGGCGTACTATTTCTCATGCTGGCTTTTCGCGGACTGAAGAGCCTTTTCTCTTCACACTCCTCGCTCCAATTACGCGCACCTGCACCGCACAAACGCCACAATCGCATCCTCCGGCCCCACCCGCAGAATAATGGCTTAACTCACAGTTTGCGAGTTAAGCTCTCCTGAGGAGCGATTTCGGTTATGCGTACAGCAGGCGAATCCATCGCGATTGCTTTCAGCATCGCGATTTTGATGGCTGGTTCCCTAGTCGCCCGCGCCGCCGGTCCTGGCGTTTCCGACGCGGGGACAGCAGGAAGCTGCGCAGACGAGTCCATCCGAGATGCCCCCGACGAGGATTCCCCTCTGATTGTGACGGGCGATTTCAACCGGGATGGGGTAGCGGATATAGCGGAGGTGGTTTCTTCGGCGTGCGGATCCACCGGAGCCGGTTCTCTCACGGTATCGCTGGGCCAACGAGATGGCACCTTCAAACAAGTGGCCTCACGCTCCATGGCGGGTCACGATCCCCGCGCGATCGTCCTGGGCGACTTCAATGGAGATGGCAATCCGGACCTCATCGTGGGAGACGGTGACGGCTCCTTGATTGAGTTTCTGGGCGATGGAACAGGCCAATTGGTCCCTTTTGGTGAAATAGCGCACTTTGGCTCCGTCGTATCCATTGCAATGGGCGATTTCAATCACGATGGCCGTCTTGACCTGGCCGTCTCAGACCCGCGTGCGGGTTCCGTGACTGTATTGCTGGGCGCCGGCAATGGCTCATTTCAACAGGCATGGTCCTTTTCGTTGCCGATGAGAGGAATCGACTTCCACGTCGCGGCAGCGGATTTTAACCAAGATGGGATGCTCGATCTTGCGGTCACGAACGATGACGACGCTTCGTACGAAGTGATGCTGGGCAATGGCAACGGCACCTTCACTTATGCGCCTGCCCTAAGCAATGTCATGGACCCTAATGCTCATTGTCCCGCCTAACTGCAATTTGAAATCGTCGCGTTTGCCTGCGCTTTCCATGGACGGAGGCGAAGAACTCGCCGCTGCCCTGCGTCCTAGCTGAGCGCCGCAGGTTTGGGGAATTTGGCTCCCATTATTCTTAGTTACCCCCCGCTTCGCGCCCAGCGGTCTTTGCGTATTTGTACCCTGCTGCACCGTCATCAGCAGCTGCTTATGGATAATGGATTTATGCAGTTGCTCAACATTCGGTCTAAGATCGTCGAGGTCGTTCTATCGTACGTAAGCAGTGGAGGCGTGTACCGGGGATGAGAGTATCACCATGCATGAAGGGATTCTGGCGAGTTGCTTTTCTCATGGCGGGAACCGCGCTGGCTGCGATGCAGGCGCCTGAACACGACGTGTTCGCCGCTGTGGGAGGCCAAATCCTCGCGGCCTCACAAGCTGTACAGCCGGCGACGACCACGCCCGCAACACCCATGGCCGCAGCAAATGCAAGCGCCGATGGCAACGGCCCGCAGCTGTCTCCTGAGACGGCTGCCGGCAATGCGCTCTTCCAACAGAACTGCGCCTTTTGTCACGGCCACGATGCAATGGGCGGAGAGACGGGCCCTGACCTGACACGATCGAAACTGGTTTTGTCCGATACCGATGGATCCAGGATCACGGAAGTAATGCGCGAAGGGCGGACGGGGAACGACGTGAGGATGCCGGCTTTCCAGTTTTCCGCTTCGGAATCAGCCAGCCTGGTGGCATTCATCCACGCGAGCGCGGCTGCGGCGGCGAAATTGAAAGGCGGCCGCCGGGGAGTGGATGCCGCCGACCTGCAGACGGGTAACGCGGACTCCGGCAAGATGTATTTCAATGGCGCGGGGGGCTGCGCAAAATGCCACTCCGCAACCGGGGACCTTGCCGGCATCGCGAGCCGCTATCAGGGACTGCAGCTGGAAGAGCGCATGCTGTATCCCAGGAATGCGAAAAGCACGCTTACGGTGACACTGCCCTCTGGACAGACCGTGACGGGGGTCCTGGCCTACCGTGACGAATTTACCGTTGCGCTCAAAGACAGCAGCGGAGTGTACAGGTCCTGGCCGGCGGCGGACGTCAGTTACAAGGTCGACTCTCCGGCGGATGCGCACGCGGAGCTGTTCAGCCGCTACACAGACGACGACATCCACAACCTGATGGCATATTTGCAGACGCTGCGCTAATGCCGCTGAGTGATTGTGTTTGACGTGTTTTGCTACAAAGAAAGGTCAATTTCGATATGAAGTCGTTGAAGCTCACGATGGCGCTGGTCGCAGGGGTGTTGCTGAGCCACACCGCGGGAATCCGGACGCTGGCCGCGCAAGGCGTGGAGCCGGCCCAACTGCAGCATCCATCACCTGATAGCTGGCCCACGTACCACGGCGACTACTCCGGAAGGCGGCACAGCCCGTTGACCCAGATCGCACCCCGCAATGTCGGCAATCTCGGGCTGGCATGGGCGTTTCAGACCAACCAGACGCAGCAGATCAAATCTTCTCCGATTCTCGTGGATGGAATCCTGTATTTTTCGGTGCCCGACAATATATGGGCGGTGGATGCGCGGTCCGGCCACATGGTCTGGCACTTCAATCATCCAACGACCGAGGGTTCTCATATCGGCAATCGCGGCGTGGCAATGTACAAGGACTCGCTCTACTTCACCACGCCTGACGATCACCTGCTCTCGATCAATGCCAAAGACGGGACTCTGCGATGGGACAAAGTGATTGCGGACGTCAAGCGAGGATATTGGGCATCGATGTCTCCGCTCATTGTGGGCAACCATGTGATTGCCGGGATCAGCGGCGATTTCGACAATCTGCCCGGCTACCTGCGCTCCTTCGATGCCGAGACAGGTGCGGTGCAGTGGCAGTGGGATGCGACCGCTCCGTCTGGAGCTGCCAACAACAGCACCGGAGGCATGACGTGGATGACAGGCACCTACGATCCCGAACTCAACCTCGTCTATTGGGGCACCGGGAATCCGACTCCTGTGCTGAACGGCTCCACCAGGCCCGGCGACGACACATGGTCTTGTAGCATCGTTGCTCTCAATCCGGACACGGGCAAGCTCGCCTGGGGGTTCTCGATTTCTCCACATGACACCCACGACTGGGACGCCGTGGAGGCCCCCGTTCTGGTGGACGGCAACTTTCATGGCCAGCCGCGAAAGATGCTGATGCAGAGTTCGCGCAATGGCTACTTCTTTGTCCTGGACCGCACCAACGGGAAGAGCCTGCTGACCGTTCCGTACGGTCCGACAAACTGGGCGCTGGGCATCGATAAGGATGGGCGGCCCATTCCCAACCCAGCAAAGGAGCCCGCACCGGATGGCCGCCTGATTGCGCCGGACGAAGGAGGCATGACAAACTATCGTTCTCCCAGCTTCGATCCGAAGACCGGCTTGTTTATCGTCGACGCGCATCCCAGTTACAGCCTCTATTTCGCCAAGCCGGCCGATGGCACCTACGGCTGGGCTGGGGCCGATTATGGACTCTGGGGCAAAGGCGTCATCGAGGCCATCGACTTCCAGACCGGAAAGATTCGCTGGAGCCACAACGTTGGCCAGGGCGGCTCCAGCGCAGGGGTGCTGACAACCGATTCGGGATTGACCTTTACCGGCGACTCGACCGGGAACATCCTGGCGCTCGACACGAGCGATGGCAAGACCCTGTGGCATTCCGGTACGGGGACAGGAATACAAACTTCACCGATCACCTACGAACTGGATGGCAGGCAGTACGTGGTGACCGGCAGCGGGGGCGTGATGTTCGCATGGGTACTTCCACGAGAAGTTCACGCGCTTGAACATAACAAAACTCGACCGGCTGCCAAGTAAGTGTCGAACCTGGGCGCCAAGCTCCTTGAGCGATCACCGAGGCTACGAATCCCTCGCGCTCGCGATCTATTTCGTATTTGCTAGAATGCGTTGGCTTCCCGAGCCAGGAGGGAACCGCAGCCAATGTCATTCGATCGCCGTCAATTTATCCAATCTGTCGCAGGAACCGGAATGCTGGGCATCGGCGCCCGATTCGCGATTGCTCAGGAACAGGTGGCGCGTGCTACCCGGGCCACGCCTTCCCCTCACATCAAAGACATCAGCGTGATTGAATGCGCGCCGGAGGGCGTGCGTCTGACGGTTGTGAAGATCACGACGGACCAGGATGGTCTCTATGGATACGGATGCGCTACGTTCACGCAGCGGGCTGAGCTGGTGCGGCCAGCTGTAGAGAAGTACCTTAAGCCACTGCTGCTGGGCAAAGAGACCGACCGCATCGAGGACATCTGGCAATCCTGCAATGACAGTGGCTACTGGAAGAACGGGCCGGTGCTGAACAATGCCATCAGCGGCGTGGACGAGGCGCTTTGGGACATCAAGGGCAGGCAGGCGAATATGCCCGTTTACCAGCTTCTCGGGGGCAAGTGCCGCGAGGCGGTAGAGACTTACGCGCACGCGGGCGGAGGGGATTTCCCCGATGTGGTTGCCTCGGCGAAGAAGTTTATGGCCGATGGATTTCGCAATGTGCGGGTGCAGATAGGGATTCCAGGCATGGAAGGATACGGGTCTTCCGCAGGTGCGGGATCGAACCTTAAGCCGCTTCATGACGGACCGTTTTTTGAACCTGCTTACGATATGCGCCGTTCGCTGAAGATGCTGGAAATCTGCCGGCAAGAGCTTGGGCCGGAGGTTGGACTGCTCCACGATGTGCACGAGCGCCTGACTCCGAATGAAGCGGTGGTTTTCTGCAAGCGAGCAGAGGAGTTCGACCTGTTTTTCGTCGAAGATCCGCTGTCGCCTGAAGACATTGATTACTTCCGGCAGATCCGGCAGAATTGCGCGACTCCGCTTTCGATGGGCGAGCTATTCAACAACCCTCACGAATGGCAACCGTTGATTGAAAACCGCCTGATCGATTACATCCGCTGCCATCTTTCGCAGGTCGGCGGACTGAGCCCAGCGCGCAAGATCGCGGTGCTCGCCGAGCAGTACGGCGTGAAGACGGCGTGGCATGGTCCGGGCGACGTTTCTCCCGTGGGCCATATGGCGCAGGTAAGCCTGGACATCGCGATCCCGAACTTCGGGATACAGGAGTACACGCCATTCAATGATCGGACCCAGGAGATCTTCCACGGCTGTCCGGTGATGAAAGATGGATATTTGTGGGTGAATGAGAACCCGGGTTGGGGGATTGAGATTGATGAAAAGGCTGCGGCGAAGTATCCATTTACCCCGGGCCGGAACAATCTCAACGGAGGCTGGGGCGTGTTGCGTAAGCTCGACGGCACCGTAGTCAAACAATAATCCGCGACCCTACGCGCTACATGATGGGCTTTGGCGTTCTTCGCCCTCCCGACCATTTGCCCGGGCGTGATATTTGGCTTAACAATCGTGGTGTCAGGGTGCCATACGAGGCGCGGTAAGAGAAATCTGTGGACTGTTCAGTGTTCGCCCCCCCATTCCAGGGAAATCCAATTCCCTGACACGTTCCCTGACACGCCGGAATTCGTTCCCTGTTTTGTTTCGCTTCCCTTGAGGCCAAAGCGACCGTGTACGCAGGAGAATTGAAGTATCTTTACTTCTTGCCGGCTGCTGCGTCTTCGATGCCCCTGGCCTGCTTACCGCAAATAGCCGAAGCGCGATATTCTAGGGCGAGATTGTGGCCACAGGCGTCGGCGCCGGGAATATCGTCTTGCTGTCGGATCGCTCTGTCGAAAAAAGGAAGGACATTATGAAGCACTTAGCGATCGCGGGGCTATTCCTCGCCATGGTTTCCAGCGCAGCGGCGCAGGTTAACGCAGGCGAGCAGAAGTCAGACCCGAACCTGCCCTTTACCGTGACCCCGATCACGACGTTGAGTCTGCCGTGGAGGATT